>Ga0136617_10001756_pt1 | contig 19273 bp, 19 predicted proteins | sample AntDrymUQ3222106_2_FD_129672 | JGI IMG/M metagenome (GOLD analysis project Ga0136617, IMG submission 129672) | Polar desert sand microbial communities from Dry Valleys, Antarctica - metaG UQ322 (21.06) | ecosystem: Environmental > Terrestrial > Soil > Desert | place: Antarctica: Dry Valley... | reverse complement strand
GACCGTCGTAGGCGGACGGGACACCGCTTGGCCGGAGCATCGGCGACTCGAGACCCGGCTCATCGTCCGGGGCTCGACGGCGGCGGCGCCGGCCCGGGGAAAGGAGGTGGCCGGGGCTCGAGAATGAGGTCACCCAGCGAGAGCGGTCCGGTCACCCACCCCGTCACCGTCCGGGTCCTGGAAGCTGCGGACGAACACCTCGTAGAACACGCGCTCGTTCCACCACGGCAGGTCGACGGTCGCGACCGGCGCACAGTCAGGGGCAGGGCCGGAGGCCATCGCTCCACCCGAAGGACCCGCAGCGACGGGCGACGAAGACGCTGGCCCGCCGGAGACGGGCGCGCTCGGGCTCGTGCTCGACTTCGGGCTGACCGCAGCCGGCCCGCAGCCAGCCAGGATGAGCGCAAGGAGGAATGCCAACCGCCGACTGGCCGATCTCCGCCCGGGATCCCGCATCGTGCGCCGGAGTCTAGCCGTCGCCAGCCGTACACTCGGAGCGCCCACCCAGGATCCCGACGCAGGAGCGCCGCCGTGCCGATCGACACGCCCGACTGGGTCCGCGACGCCGTGTTCTACCAGATCTTCCCGGATCGATTCGCGTCGAGCGAGCGGGTCCCCAAGCCCGGTCCGCTCGAGCCTTGGGACGCCCCGCCCACGACCCACGGCTTCAAGGGCGGCGACCTCCTGGGCATCGCCGAGCGGCTGCCGTATCTCGCCGACCTCGGGATCAACGCCCTGTACCTGACCCCGATCTTCGCGTCGGCGTCGAACCACCGTTATCACACGTACGACTACTTCACCGTGGACCCGCTCCTGGGCGGCAACGACGCCCTCCGCGAGCTGCTCGACCGGGCCCACGAGCGCGGCATGCGGGTCGTGCTGGACGGCGTGTTCAACCACACCGGCCGGGGCTTCTGGGCGTTCCACCACGTGCTCGAGACTGGCGCCGCGTCGCCCTACCGCCACTGGTTCCACTTCGACCAGGCCGCGCTCGACGCGGGCCGGCCGGTGCTTGCCTATCCCGGCGCGGGTCTGCGCAGCGGTGTCGGCACGGATGAGCCGGGGCTGTCCGAACCGGCCCCGGACGGGCCGTCGATCGACCGTCGCGGGTCGTTCGAGCGGCTGGGCTACCACGCCTGGTGGGACCTGCCGGCGCTGCCCAAGCTCAACACGGACAACCCGGCCGTCCGCGAGCACCTGTGGTCCGCCGCCGAGCACTGGATCCGGTTCGGCATCGACGGCTGGCGCCTCGACGTACCCGCGGAGATCAACGACCGCGGGTTCTGGCAGGAGTTTCGGCGTCGCGTGCGCGCAGCGAACCCGGAGGCGTATCTCGTCGGCGAGATCTGGCACGTCGCCCCGGACTGGCTGGAGGGCGACCGGTTCGACGCGACGATGAACTATCCCCTGGCCCAGGCGATCCTCTCGTTCGTGGGCACCCATCACCTCGACGAGGAAGTGCTGCGCGGTCATCACGAGTACGGCCCCAGCGTCCGAGCCGAGGACGGCCCGACGTTCGCCCGGCGGCTCGAGTGGGTCCTGTCCGCCTATCCCGAGGAGGTGAGCGCCGTGCAGCTCAATCTCCTCGACAGCCACGACAGCCCGCGCTTCCACACCCTCGTCCGGGGCGACCGCGCGGCGTACCGGCTGGCGGTCCTCCTCCAGGCGACGCTGCCCGGCGCGCCGTGCGTCTATTACGGCGACGAGGTTGGTGTCGAGGGCGGCAACGATCCCGACTGCCGGCGCGCCTTCCCGGCCGAGGCCGGCTGGGATCACGACCTGCGCGCCTTCGTGGCGGCTGTCTTCCGGTTGCGATCCGCGGAGCCCGCGCTGCGGCGCGGGACGTGGCGGATCGCGGCGGCCGATGGCGGCGCGATCGCGATCGAGCGCGCGGAGGGCTCGAGCAGGCTCGTGGTGGCCCTGAACGCCTCCGAGAATGACTGTCGCCTGCGCCTCCACCTGCCCGACGACGCCGGACGCAGCTGGCGCCCCGTCGCGCTCCCTGGATGGCCAACGGCCGAGACCGCCGTGACCGGCGAGACCGTCGAATTTGCGCTCGAGCCGCGCTCGGCGGGCGTCTGGCGGCTCGGCTGATGGGCGCAAGCCGTTGACACAACAATCGCTTCCTATACTCGCTCCCTGTGGCTGACCTGCCGATCGCTCTCGACGGCCCCCTCGCGGACCAGCTCAGCCGCGTCCTGGACATCGAAGCGAAGATCCCGCGAGCGCTCGACGCGCTGGGCCCCGTCGCCGGCCGAGACGTGCTGGCGGTTGGCGACCCGGCCGGGCTGCGGGTCCGCCAGCTCGCGCAGCTGGGGGCGCGCATCCAGGCCGTTGACAGCCTCGCCGGAAACGATGCGGCGGCGCCCGAATCGGTCGACACGATCGTGGGCTGGTGGTCGTCGTTCCGGGGCGTCGAACCGACTGAGCTGGAGCTCGTCGACCGCCTGCTGCGGCCCGACGGTCGGCTCCTGATCGTGCACGACTACGGCCGGGACGACGTCTCGCGGCTTCGCGGCGACCTGCCGGAGTACGGGGCGTGGACCCGGCGCGACGGGCCGTTCCTGACCAGCGGATTCAGGATCCGGGTCCTCCACTGCTGGTGGACGTTCGACTCGCTGGAGGAGGCGCGCGGCTTCCTGAAAGCAGCCTTCGGAGATGCCGGCCGCTCGTTCGCCGATGGGCTGACGCGGCCGCGCCTCTCCTACAACGTGGCCGTCTATCACCGGACCCGCGGGGGGACCCGGACGGAGGACTGACGGGTAGGTCCGTGCGCACGGCAGGCGGGCCTACAATGCCGGGCGATGGGCCGCCGAATTCCAACCGCTGTCGACGATCGCTGGACCGAGGCGCCCGGAAGTCGGGGCGAGCCGCGACGCGGCGCGTACCTGGGACCCGTCCGGATCACGCCCGTCCGCGTGGTCCTCGTGATCGCGCTGTTCGGGACGCTGGGGTACCTGGCCTACGCGCTGACCGTGCGCGACGCCTCGCAGATCCCGATGCTCGCGGCGGGCGCGGCAGTGCTGGGGATCGTCTTCCTGGGGTTGGCGGTGGCCGGCGCTCAGGGCACGCTCCAGGCCGGACGCGAGGGTCGCAACAGCCATGCATTCGCGATGGCGCTGGGCGGCGGACTCGCCGCGATGATCGGGTTCGGGGCGTTCGCCGGCGCGATCGTGCTGGCCCTCGTCTGGCGCGCCTGACCGCTTGGCCGAAGCCCCCGGGAGCGGCTCGCGCAAGGACCCTCTGCTAGACTCGGCCGGCTCCGGCCCCCATCGTCTAGAGGCCTAGGACGCCACCCTTTCAAGGTGGAGATCAGGGGTTCGAATCCCCTTGGGGGCACCAGGTCCCACCGTCTGCCGCGACAGGGAGAGGCTCGACCATGGACCCCGCCCAGGATCCCCAGTACGTCGACACCGCCGACGAGAGCGCGGGCTGACGTCGCCGTGGAGATCATGGGCATCCGGATCCCGACGATCGTCAAGGACAACACGGCGATCCGCTGCGACGGCTGTCGGGGCGTGATCGAGGGAACGCCGTGGCGGCTCAACGTCCTGGACACCGTGGCCACGGAGATCCCGACCAACTGGATCACCAACGTCTCGCTCAACCCGGGCCCGTTCCAGTTCCACTCGGATCCGACGCATGTCCGTCACTGGATGGCGGAGCGCGGGTTTCTGTTCTGCCGGAAGGGCGAGGTGCGCGAGATCATGCGCCCAATCCCGGTGCCCGGCGAGCCGCCGCGCTGGGGTCTGTGCGACGGCATGCACCGCGACGACCACGAGCTCGTCCCCGCCTGACGCGACCACTTCCCGCTTCCCGGCCCTCACCCTCGTTGAGGGCAATCGGCACAGCCACGCGCGGTTGAGCGCCGAGACTGCATCGTGGGGTGTTGCGCCACGCTCACCTGTGAAGGCAGGTGGGTCATTGACGGGTTCGCGGCGCCCGCCGGACGGCACGTTTGACGCCCCTCGCCGCACGCCTCTATCCTCCGGCTGTCCCGGGCGACCGCCATACCCAGCTTTACCCAGGTTTTGCCCCGTGCCTCCGACCGTCGACCATGACTGGCTCTCGCTCGCGCCCGCGGCCCGGCTGCTCGGGGTGGACCCGGACACCCTCCGGCGCTGGGCGGACGACGGCCGCATCGAGGCGTTCATCACCCCCGGCGGCCACCGGCGCTTCCATCGCCGTGCGCTCGATCGGCTGATCGCCGCCCGTCGCCGCGGACCCACGCCCCTGGCCACGATGGGCGCCACGCCCGAGCGGCTCAGCCGCGCGTACGCCCGGAGCTATGCTGCCGAGCGGGCCACCACCGATGCCGGCGAGCTGTCGACCACCGACACCGCCGAGCGCGACGGGTTCCGGCGCGACGGCCGCCTGCTGGTCGCGGCCCTGCTGGCCCATGTCGACGCCCCCGACGCCGAAGCGCGGCAGGCCGCCGAACGCGAGGCCGAGACGCTCACCGACGAGTTCGCCCGCCGCCTGGCCGCCGGAGGCACGAGCCTCACCGAGGCGGTCGCCCAGTTCGTCGCAGCGCGCCGGCCGTTCCTCGCCGAGCTCGGCGCGATCGCCCGTCGCCGCTCGCTCGACGCCCAGCGGCTGACCGCCGCCTATGACGACGCATCGGGGCTGCTCGACCGCCTGCTGCTCCGCCTGATTGCCGCCTTCGAGATTGCTCCGGGACCCGCACGATGAATGCGCTCGTCGTCCTGCCGGCACTGACCTCGCTCTTCGCGCTGGTCTTCAGCGCCGCCCTGTTCGACCAGTGGCGCGAGCGACGCGGCGGGTTCCAGCTGATCTGGGCGATCGGGATGCTGTTCTACGGCGTCGCAGCGGGCGCGGAGGCGCTGGCCGGCGCGCTGGGCTGGAACGAGGCGCTGTATCGGGCCTGGTACCTCACGGGCGCCGTGTGGACGGCCGGCTGGCTGGGACTGGGGACCGCGTTCCTGCTGGGTCGCACCCGCTTCGGCTATGCGTTCGCGCTGTGCCTCTTCCTGGCCGGGCTGTTCACGTTCCTCGTCCGGAACCGGCCGGAGTACGCCGGCGCCGGCGCCGTGCCGCTGCTCTACTTCATCGGCGCCGGATTGCTCGCGCTCGCGGTGGCCGTCGAGACGTGGTTCCAGAATGATCGCTGGCCGATCCTCGCCGCCGGCGCGGTCGTGGGTGCGACGGTCCTCTCGGCCGTGCTGATGGCGACCATCACGCTGGTGCCACCCGGCTACGCCGTCGACCCCGCGACCGGCATGCCGATCGCCGCCCTGTTTCCGGGCGAGCTGCGCCTGCTCACCCCGTTCCTCAACATCACCGGGGCCTTCGCGCTCGTTCTGGGCGCGATCTTCTCGACGTACGTGTTCATGCCCAAGCGCCGCGTCCTGCCGTACTCGCTCGATCCGGAGCAGCCCGGTGACGAGTTCCTGTTCAACCTGCTGATCGCCCCGGTTGCCATCGCGGTCAACTTCGCGGCCTCGCTGCCCGGCGCCATGCGGGCGCTGATCACCGGACGGATCCACAGCCGCGTACCGGCCACCATCCTCATCGCGATCGGTGCCTTCATCCCCACCGTGACGGACTCGCTCAACCGGTTCGGCGCGACGGAGCTCTTCCAGATGGGCAAGTTCCTGGGCGTCGTGTTCCTGTTCGCCGGCTTCCTCGTCTCGGTCGAGGTGTTCCGCGAGATCCGGGTGCCGTTCACCTCCATCCGTTTCGCGACGGCTCGGCGCGAGCACGCAGCGCGACCGGCCGATGCCCACGCCAGCGCGATGCAGGCTGCACCTGGCCACTCCACGGCGGACCGCGTCGTCTAGACTGCCGCGGCCGTCGACCCTCGCGGCACCAGCGGCAGGAGGCCGGGAGCGCTGATGCCCGTGATCGAGGCCGACCGGGCGGCGCCGTCGCCATGGCCCGGGTACGCGGCCGCTGTCGGGGCCGCCTCGCTCTTCGCCTGGCTCGGCCCGCTCTCGCGCTGGGCCTACGACGGCGGGATGGTCCCGGTCAGCTTCGTCGCGTGGCGGGCGGGGATCGGAGCTCTCGCCCTCGCCGTCGTGGTGATCGCCATGTGGTCGCGCCTGCCGGATCTGCGGCTGGTCCCGCGGCGCCAGTGGCTCGTCCTGGGCGTGGCTGCGGTCACGGCGCTCACCCTCAACCTCAGCTCGTTCGCGGCGTTCGAGCGGACGAGCGTGGCGCTGGTCCTGATCGGCTTCTACACGTACCCCGCGATGGTCGCCGTCATCGCGGTGCTGCTGGGGCGCGACGCCCCGAGCCGTCTCGTCCTCGGCGCGCTGGGGCTGGCCTCGGTCGGCATGCTCCTGGTGGTCGCGGGCAGCCTCGACGGCACGACGGGTGTCAGGCTGGACCTGTCTGGCCTGCTGCTCGCGTTCGGCGCCGCGGCGAGCCAGACGGTGTTCGTCACGATCAGCCGGGACGGGTATCGCGCGGTGCCGGCCCAGGTGGCCACCATGGCGGTGCTGTCCGGGACCCTGCTCGGCTGTCTCGTGGTGGGCCTCGCGGCGGGCCTGGGACCCGCGCTCCTGCTGCCCGCTCGCGAGCCGGGCCTGCTCCCGACGGTGGCAGTGGCGGGCATCCTCGTCGCAGCCCTGCCATCGCTGCTGTTCCTGACCGCGATCAGGCGCATCGGTGGCACGCGGGCGGGGATCGTGATGCTCCTCGAGCCGGTCGTCGGCGTGGGGCTCGCGGCGCTCCTGCTGGGCGAGACGCTCCGGCCGGTCCAGGTCCTCGGCGCGGCGGCGGTCCTCGGCGCGGCGCTGCTCCTCCAGCGCTCGCGTCCGGCGGCCGTCCGGGCGATCGCGGCCGAGCCGGAGCGGGACACCGCGTTGGGTGCCCACGAAGCGGTCCCGGGGCCGCCCGGGACGCGGTAGAGTCGCCTCCCGTGACCAGCGCCGCCCGGATCCGCGTCCTGCTCGTGGACGACCACGCGATGGTCCGGCGCGGGCTGCGCGGCTTTCTCGAGCTGCTCGATGACATGGAGATCGTCGGCGAGGCGGAGAACGGGCGCGAGGCAGTCGAGGAGGTTGAACGGGTCCAGCCCGATGTCGTGCTGATGGACCTGCTGATGCCGGAGCTCGACGGGATCGGTGCCATCGCGGCCATTCGCGAGGCCTGGCCGGCCGTCGAGGTCGTCGCGCTCACGAGCTTCGTCGAGGAGGCCCGGGTCACGGCCGCGCTCGAGGCCGGCGCCTCGGGCTTCATCCTCAAGGACGCCGATGCCGACGACGTCGCGAGCGCCATCCGCTCGGCCCATCGCGGTGAGGTCCACCTCGATCCGGCGGTCGCGCTGCTCGTCGCCCGGCGCGTCCGCTCGAAGGCGGCCCGGACGGACGAGCGGGCCGTCCCACTGACCGATCGCGAGCGCGAGGTCCTGTCGCTCGTCGCCCACGGTCTCAGCAACAAGGCCATCGCCGACCACCTCTCCATCACCGAGCGGACCGCGCGCACACACGTCAGCAACATCCTCGGCAAGCTGGGTCTGTCCAGCCGGACCCAGGCGGCCCTGTACGCCGTGGAGCGCGGTCTGGCGGTCAGCGAACCCGCTCGCTGAGGGGCCGTCGCGGTCGCCTGCCGGGGGGCGAGATGGACCCCGGGCGTATACTTCGACGGCCCACCCCCAACCCTCGACCGAGGTCTGATGCGCGTCCGCAAGGCTGTTTTCCCCGCCGCCGGCTGGGGCACTCGCTTCCTCCCGGCCACCAAGGCACAGCCCAAGGAGATGCTCCCGCTGGTCGACAAGCCGGTCATCCAGTACGCCGTCGAGGAGGCGGTGGCGGCGGGCATCGAGCAGGTGATCATCGTCACGAGCAGCCAGAAGCGGGCGATCGAGGACCACTTCGACCTGTCCTACGAGCTGGAGCACCTGCTCGAGGAGAAGGGCGAGATCGAGAAGCTCCGCCAGGTCCGGGCGATCAGTGACCTCGCCCAGGTCGCGTACGTCCGCCAGAAGGAGCAGCTGGGTCTGGGCCATGCGGTCCTGATGGCCAAGGACCTCGTGGGCCACGAGCCGTTCGCGGTGATGCTGCCGGACGACGTCGTCGTCTCGGACCGGCCGTGCATCGGCCAGCTGATCCATGCCTACCAGCAGACCCACGGCTCGGTGGTGGCGGTGATGGAGGTCCCGCCCGAGGAGACGAACCGCTACGGCATGATCGCCAGCGAGCCGGTCGAGGAAGGGCTGCACCATGGCCGGCTGCGCCGGGTCAGCGCCCTCGTCGAGAAGCCGGAGCCGGCCGACGCGCCCTCGAACCTCGCGATCATCGGGCGCTACGTCCTCACGCCCAAGATCTTCGACAAGCTCGAGCAGACGCCGCGCGGGGCCGGCGGCGAGATCCAGCTGACCGACGCGATCGAGGCGCTCATGCAGGAGCAGGCCGTTTACGGCTATGTCTTCGAGGGCGTCCGGTACGACGCGGGGACGACGATGGGCTGGCTCAAGGCATCCGTCGAGCTGGCCCTCCAGCGACCGGAGCTGGCCCGCGAGTTCCGGACCTATCTGGCCGCTTTGGAGCTCTGAGCCCGGTTCCGCCCGGCGAGTGCGCTAGGATGCGCGGCGGCGCCGGGGACACGACGCGGCCCACCCAGCCCGCAGAAGGGAGCGCGCTTGGCGGACATCGGGAACGTGCTTGGCGGCCGGTATCGCCTGATCGAGCTGCTCGGGCAGGGCGGCATGGCGACGATCTACCGGGCCCGCGACAGCCAGCTCGAGCGCGACGTCGCGGTCAAGCTGCTGCGCCCCGAGTACGGTCGCGACCCCGACTTCCTGTCGCGCTTCCGCCAGGAGGCGCAATCGGCCGCATCGCTCAACCACCCGAACATCGTCTCCGTGTTCGACTACGGCCAGGACCCGGCTGGGCCGTTCATCGTCATGGAGCTGATCGACGGCGAGGACCTCGCTGCGCTGATCCGGCGGACCGGCGCGCTGTCGCCGCGCCAGGCAGCGGGACTCACGGCCGAGGTGGCACGTGCCCTCGAGATCGCCCACCGGCGCGGGATCGTCCACCGTGACGTCAAGCCGCACAATGTGATGCTCGCGGCGGACGGCCGGATCAAGGTGGCCGACTTCGGGATTGCCCGGGCCGTCGCCGAGGCACAGATGACGCTGCCGGGCACCACGATGGGCTCGGTCCACTACTTCAGCCCGGAGCAGGCGCGCGGCGAGAACACGACCCCGGCGAGCGACGTCTACTCGCTCGGCATCGTCCTGTACGAGCTCCTGACCGGACGGCGGCCGTGGGAGGGCGACAGCGCCGCGGCGATCGCCATGGCCCGGTTGACCGGTGCGCCTCCCGCGCCCTCGGCAGCGCGGGCCGGTGTGCCGCCCGCCCTCGACGCGATCGCGCGCCGGGCGATGGCGCTCGAGCCGGCCGATCGCTACCCGTCCGGCGCGGCCATGGCTGACGCGCTGGAGGCCTTCCTCGCCGATCGGAACGCCGGGGCCGCGCTGGGGGCCGGTGCGGTCGGGGCTGCGGGCGCGCTGGGCGGCGCGACCGCGACGGGCGTGCCGACCGTCGCCGCCACCGGCATGGCCGGCGCCGCCGGCGCCGCGGCGGGCGCGGCGGGCGGGGCCACGGTCGCATCGGGCGTGGCGCGGCCCAACGCGGGCCGGATCCCGTACCGGGACGACGCCTACGCCCGCTCCGCGCCCCGGGACACGAGTGGCTTCGACGATCGCCGCCCAGCCGAGGACCAGGACGAGCGGCGCGGCACGAGCCCGTGGGTCTGGATCTCTGCGCTGCTCGGGCTGGCGATCCTGGGAGTCGTCGGCTTCCTCATCGTCCGGCTCCTCACGGGGACCACGGAGCTGCCGGTCGAGCAGGTCGCCGTGCCGTCATTCGTCGGTCAGCAGTTCGAGGCCGCCCGCGTGGCGGCCGATGAGCTGGGGATCAACGTGGTGGTGGGCTCGTCCGTCGTGAGCGAGGCGGACGAGAACGAGATCCTGGAGCAGGATCCGATCGCCGGCTCGACGATCGAGGAAGGCGGTCGCGTCACCGTGGTTGTCGCCCGTGGCGCCGAGCAGGTCGAGGTGCCCAACCTCATCAACGTGCCGGAGCAGCAGGCCCAGCAGGCGATCGTCGACGCGGGCCTCAATATCGGGACGCGCAGCGAGGGGTTCGACCCCGTGGTGCCGGTGGGCAACGTCTCCCAGCAGAGCATCGCCCAGGGCATCCTCGTCGCCCCGGACACGCAGCTCGCCTACACCGTCTCGCAGGGCCCCGAGCCGACGCCCACGCCGTCGCCGACGCCCAGCCCGACACCGGTGCCGACCCCGCCGCCGACGGCCGCCCCGACGCCTCCGCCCACACCCACCCCGACGCCGCCGCCCACGCCCACCCCGACGCCTCCGCCCACACCGACCCCCACGCCCACGCCCACGCCCGTTCGGCTCCCGGGCACCGCCGGCGAGTACCGCTGCATGACCCTGGACGAGGCGGCCACGGTGATCGTCGAGCACGGCTATGTGCTCGGCGACGTCGAGGACGAGCCGGAAGGCTACTCGGCCGCGGGCGACGGCCTCGTGGTCTCGCAGGAACCCGCGCCCGGGACGCCGCTCGACGAGGGCGAGCCCATCGACATCCAGGTCTACGACCCCGCCTCGTATCCCTTCCCGACCTGCCCGCCGCCCTGAGGCCGGCGGTCCGGGCTACTCGGCGAGCCTGACCTCGACGCTCGCGGTCGTGTCGCCGTGGGCGTCGGTCCGGACCAGCACGGCGGCCACGGCCTCGCCGGCGTTGGCGCCTTCCGGCACGATCGTCTCGAAGACCGCCGTGCCGTCCGCGCCCGTGACGCCCTCGGAGGTCACGACCTGGATGCCGGGGATGCTCAGCGTGAAGGTCACCTGCGCGCCCTCGAGGGGCAGCTCGTCCGGATCCGTCACCAGCACGGTCAGCTTCATGGGCGCGGGTAACCGGCCGATCCCCACCCCGGATGGCTCGGTCGTCAGCTTGGCGGTCAGCTTGCCCTCGCCGCGGACGATCGTGAGCAGGTGCGTCGCGACGTTGCCCGCCGGATCGGTGATGGTCAGGCCGATGGTGTTGGCACCCTTGCCGAGCGGCACCTCGACGCTGAACGGTCCCTTGTCATCCGACCTGGCGATCACCGAGTCGCCGGTGGACCCGTTGCGCGCCACGATGTCGGCCCGGCCCTGGGTGGTCCCGGTCACGGTGACGACATCGCCGTTGATCGTCTGCCCGTCGACGGGTGACCGCAAGGTGATGGGTGGCTTGGCCAGGTCGAGCACGTAGGTCACGACGGCCGACGCCTCCGATTCGCCGCCCGGGCCCCGGACCGTGGCCGTGAAGTCGTTGCGCCCGATGTTCAACGGCACACCCGGGATGACGAGGTCATCGGTCGCGCCCACCGGCACCTCCTGGACGACCGCCGGCGGCGTCGCCGCGTCCGGCAACCCCAGGCGCAGACGCACGACGCTGTCCGAGCCGGCGACGTCCGGTGGCAGGGCCACAACCACGTCGACGTTCTGCTGATTGGTGTACGGCTCGTCCGGCCGGTTGATCGCCGGCGCATCGGGGACGAGCCACACGGTGGGCCGCGGCGTGGGCGTCGCCGTGAGCCCGGCCACCATGCCGTCGACCTGGGTGCCCAGCGCCGTGAACATGCGGCCGAGCCCGCCGCTCGCCGTGAGGTACAGCGTCAGCCCCATGGCCATGATGGCCACGGCGATCATGACCCGGGTCGCGAGCGGGATGCCCCGGCTGCGCTCGATGGGGCGATGCGACTGCCGGCGACCGGGCGCCGGCTGACGGGGTCGCGCCGGTGGCGGCGCGGACCGGCCCGTCGAGGGGGCACGCGGACGGACCTGTGACGGGCGTCCTCCGCGACGGTCGTGCATCGGGCGCCATTGTCGCACGCGCCGGGACGGCCGGGGGCGGCGACAGGCGGATGAGCGAGGGGAGCGCGGTGTACTCTGGCCCAGTCCGAGCGCGACCGGTCGGGTGGCGCCCAACAGAGGGATGGATGCAGTCACGCGACCCGAAAAGCCGAACGAGTCGGGCGACGGGCCGGCCCACCTTCGGGGTCGGACCCGTCGCGCGGGTCTCGCCCTCGCCGATGGCCAGGCCGGCCGCTCAGTCGCCCTCCACCCTCGCCAACATGCCGGGCATGGGTCTGCCGCCGCGTTTCGGGCTGCCCAACCTCAGGCGCAATGTCTGCCCGCACTTCTACATGACCGGCACGCGCGGCGCGATCCCGATCCAGGCGCCGCACCTGCTCAAGGCGCTGATCCGGCAGGATCGCAACGTCTCGCGCTGTCAGCTCCGCGGCGGCGTCCATCTCGAGCAGGGCTACGTGAACGACGTCTGCCTGACGCCCCGCTACAACCAGTGCGTCTTCTACGAGGACGAGCTGACCCGCGAGTGACCGGTTCCGGCGGTCTGGACTATGCGGCTGCCGTCCGGGCGCTGGCCGATCGCGGGCGGTTCGGGGTCCGGCTTGGCCTCGGGCGGACCCGCGCACTGCTGCGCGAGCTGGACGACCCGCAGCTCCGGCTGCGCGGGGCGCTGGTGGCCGGGACCAACGGCAAGGGCAGCGTGCTGGCCCTGTGCGGCTCCGCACTGCGGCAGGCGGGGCTGCGGGTTGGGGAGACCCCGAAACCGCACCTCGTCACGTACCGCGAGCGGCTCCAGATCGATGGTCGACCCATCGCGCCGGACGTGTTCGCGGCGCTGGCCGAGCGGGTGCTGCCGCTGGCCGGCCGCGTCGCCCGCCGTCACGGCAACCCAACGGAGTTCGAGCTGCTGACCGCGATGCTGTTCCGCTGGTTCGCGGACGAGGCGGTCGAGGTAGCCCTGGTTGAGGTGGGGCTGGGCGGACGGCTCGACGCGACCCACGCCTGGGACGGCGGCGTCGCCGTGGTCACCAACGTGGATCTCGATCACACGGATCGCCTGGGCAGCACGATCGCGGCTATCGCCAGGGAGAAGGCCGCGATCATCGAGGCCGGGGACCGCGCGGTCACCGGCGCGACCGGCGAGGGCCTGGCCGTCATCGCGCGCCGAGCGGCCCGCGTGGGCGCCCAGCTGGTGGTCGTCGAGCCGGCGCCGCTGGTGACCCTCGACCGCGACGGCATCGTCGTCCGGCTGCCCCGGCTGGGCGAGACGCGGGTGGGGCTCCGGGGGCGGCACCAGGCCGCCAACGTCGCGGTGGCCCATGCGACGCTGAATGCGCTCGAGGAGGCCGGGATTGCGACCGTGAGCGACGCCGATCGGCGCGCGGGCTTCGCGGCGGCGCGCTGGCCCGGCCGGCTGGAGCTCCTGTCGATCGACGCTCGCGACGTCCTGCTGGACGGTGCCCACAACCCGGCCGGTGCGGCGGCACTTGCCACGGCCCTCGACGATCTCGCCCCGCACCTGACGCCCGGCCCGCTGACCCTCGTGATCGCGGCGATGGCGGACAAGGACGTCACAGGCATCGTGGAGGCGCTTGCGGCCGCGGACGCGCTGGCCGGCGCGACGGTGATCGGCACCCGCGTCGATGTCCCACGGGCGCTCGACCCGGCAGTCCTCGCCGCGGCCTGGCCCGTTGATGCCCGGGGCACCGGCGCGGCCGCGGCCCGCGTCCTCGTCGAGCCGGATGTGGCCGCAGCCCTGAACCGGGCGCTTGACGAGTCGCGCGGCGCGGTGGTCGTCGCCGGCTCGCTCTACCTCGTGGGTGCCGTGCGCGCGCTGCTCGTCGACGACCCGCTCCTGCGCGACCCGTCGTGACCGGCGGGGAGCTCCGCATCGGGCGCGCGGTGTTTGGCTGGGGCACGCGAACTTTCATCATGGGCATCCTCAACGTGACGCCGGACTCGTTCTCCGGCGACGGCCTGCTCCTGACGGACGATCCGGTCGCGGCCGCGGTGGAGCGGGCCCGCGCGATGGTCGCTGAGGGCGCGGACCTGCTCGACATCGGCGGCGAGTCGACCCGCCCGGGTCACGAGCCCGTTGGCGCGGAGGAGGAGATCCGCCGGGTCGCGCCGGTCGTGCGCGCCGTGCACGACGCGCTGCCCGACGTGCCGCTCAGCGTCGACACCACCAAGCCGGCGGTGGCCGCGGCAGCGCTCGGGGCCGGCGCCTCGCTCGTCAACGACGTATGGGGCGTGTCCGACGACCCGGCGATGCTCGAGGTGGCGGCCGGCCACGGCGCACCGATCGTGCTCATGCACAACCGCAAGGAGGCGCGCTACGACGACGTCGTGGCCGAGGTCGTCGCCGGTCTGGCGACCGCCCTCGAGCAGGCCATGGCCGCGGGCATTCACCGGGAGCGGCTGCTGGTCGACCCGGGCTTCGGGTTCGGCAAGACCGCCGGGCACAACCTCGCGGTCCTCCGCCACCTGGCCCGGCTGCGCGAGCTGGACCGCCCCATCGTGCTGGGCACGTCGCGCAAGTCGACCCTCGGGCGGGTCCTCGACCTGCCCGCCGGCGAGCGCCTCGAGGCGACGCTCGCCACCACCGCGCTGGGCATCGCGGGCGGCGCCGACATCGTGCGCGTCCACGACGTCCGAGCCAACGTCAGGGCGGCCCGGATGTCCGATGCCGTCGTGCGCGGCTCGTGGCGCGCGGCCACGACATCGGAGGACGCCCAGTGAGCGATCGCATCGAGCTCCGGAACATGCGCTTCGATGGCCGTCACGGCTGGCACGAGCACGAGCAGCGCGACGCCCAGCCGTTCGAGGTGGACCTCGAGATGCAGCTGGACCTGGGGCCCGCCGGACGGGACGACGAGCTCGACCGGACCGTCGACTACGGCCGGGTCCATGCCCTCGTCCGCGACATCGTGGTGACGCGCAGCTACCGGCTGCTCGAGGCGATCGCGGGAACCATCGCGGCGGATGTGCTGGCGGCGTTCCCCCTCGTCGACGAGGTCGTCGTCCGGGTCCGCAAGCCGAAGGTCGCCCTGGGCGGCCCGCTCGACTGGGCGGGTGTCGAGATCCGGCGTTCGCGCAGCTGAGCCGCCGGCTCAGCCCTCGGGTCGCGTCCCCAGGGTCAGCTGGACGTTCTGGCGGTCCCCGTCGCGGATGATCTGGAGGGCCACGGTCTGACCCGGCGCGAACTGGGTGAGGATCGCGTTGAGCGGGTGCTCGACGTCGATCGGCTGGCCCTCGATGCTCACGATGATGTCGCCGGTGGTGATCCCGGCCTCCGCCGCCGGGCTGCCGTCGACCACGGCGTTCTCGTCCGACGGCTCGCCACCATCGTCGAGGACGCGCACCCAGGCGCCGTCCGTGACCGGCAGGTCGAACTGCTCGGCGACCTGGACGTCGATCTGCTGGTAGCTGATGCCGATGAACGGCCGAGCCAGCTCCCGGCCGGCAACGGCCTGCTGCATGATCGGCCGCGCGATGTTGATCGGGATCGCGAACCCGATGCCGTTGCTGTCGGTCGCGATCGCCGTGTTCACGCCGATGACGTTGCCGGCGGCGTCGAGCAGCGGGCCGCCGCTGTTGCCGGGGTTGATCGCGGCATCGGTCTGGATCAGGTTGTCGAGCTGGGTGCCGTCCTCGACCCTGATCCGGCGCCCGGTGGCCGAGATGATCCCGCTCGTGACGCTGTTCGAGTACGTGCCCAGCGGGCTGCCGATGGCGATCGTGAGCTGGCCCACCTTGAGCTCGCTCGAGTCGCCGATCGGGGCGATGGGGAACTCCTCGCCCTCGTCCTGGTCGATCTTGACGATCGCGAGGTCCGTGAGCGTGTCCGTGCCGTAGGTCCGGCCCTCGTACTCGCGCCCGTCCTTGAGCTCGACCGTGACCGTCTCGCCGCCCTCGACGACGTGGCGGTTGGTGAGGATCCAGCCGTTCGCGTCGTAGATCACGCCGGAGCCGACGCCCTGCGACGGGATGTCGCCGCCCAGCACGTCGCCGCCGGCACCCTGGACGACCATCCGGACGACCGCCGGGCTGACCGCCTCGGCTGCATCGATGACCGCCGACGACTCGTCGATCGTGACCGGCTGGCGCGACGAGACCGTCTGGCCGGCGGGCGTGGCAGCGGGGCTGGCGGTGCGATCGAGAACGCCTGTCGCGCCAAGGGCGAGGAGGGTGCCGCCGGTCGCGATGGTGGCCGACAGGATCGAGGCGAGGATGACCGGACCGGTCACCGAGCTCCGGCGCGGCGGGCGCTCGACACGACTCGGCTCCGGGCGCGGGATCGGCTCCCAGGCCGGCGTGGGGGTAGGCTCGGACCAGGCTCGGCGCGACCACTCCGTGCGCGGCTCGGGAACGGGGGTGTAGACCCGCGTGTCGTCGAGGTCCGAGGTCTCGGCAGCTGAGGCGGGCCGCGCATCGGCGCCGTAGTGCGGATCGAGCGGGCGGCGATCGGGCTGATCCCCGAACGGAGGTCGGGTGGGGTCGGTCATGGGTCTCTCTGGGGCGAGCGTGCGGCCGGCACGGGACGGGTAGGCGGTTCGTGGAAGGTCAGGGTGACGTACCGGGGTTCAGACGGGACGGGTCGGGCGGTGAAGAATCCACCACCTTGCCAGCTGGCAACGGTCGGCCGATCGCGCCGGCGGCCGCATCGGCCGTCGTGGAGATCTCATCGGACCCCACGCGGGGATCGCGGGGCAGCGTCACGACGAACGTCGATCCGGCGCCCAGGCGGCTCTCGACGCTCACCTGACCGCCGTGCATGTCGACGATCGAGCGGACGATCGCGAGCCCCAGTCCGCTGCCGCTGCCGCGTGCCTCGTTCGCCTGCGAGCCACGGTAGAAGCGGTCGAAGACCAGCGGCAGCTCCGCCGCGTCGATCCCCACGCCCGTGTCGAGCACGTCGATCCGGGCGCCGTCCGGGTGCGCCCGGACGGCGACTTCCACGGACCCGCCGCGCGGCGTGAACTTGATGGCGTTGCCCACGAGGTTGGTGACGACCTGACCGATCCGCTGTGGGTCGTGGTGGATCCGGATCGGCCCATCGGGCACGCGGACCGTCAGCCGGATGCCGCGCCGCTGCGCCGTCCCCGCGGCCTGTTCGACCGAGGACTCGACTGCGGCGCGCAGGTCATCCGGGCGGAGGTCGAGCAGGACCAGCCCGGAATCGAGCTTCGACAGCTCGAGCAGGTTCTGGGCCAGCCAGTCCAGCCGGTCGATCTGCTGGCCGCTCGATTCGAGGAACTCGGCCCGCGCCTCGGGATCCGTGCCGGCCTGCTCCTTGAGCAGCTCGTTGAACGTGCGCAGCGCCGCGATGGGCGTCCGCAGCTCGTGCGACACGTCGGCCAGAAAGTCGCGACTTCGGTCGCGGTCGCCCCGGATGATGGTCACGGACTCCTCGAGCCGCTCGGCCATGAGGTTGAACGCCTGGCCCAGCTCGGTGAGCTCGGAGCTGTCGCCGCGCACCTGGCCGACGGGCACGCGCCGGCTGAGATCGCCTTCGGCCAGGCCGCGCGTGGCCTCGGTCAGGCGGCGGAGCGGGGTCGTGAACCGCTGGGCGAGCCCGGCGGCCACGATCATCGACAGGCCAAGCGCGAAGAGTCCGATGGCGATGAGCAGCCCGGCCACGTTCTGGACCGCGGTCGCCCGGAAGGTGTATGGGTTGTTGAGCCGGACCTCGATCGCCCATGGAAAGAACGGGTGGGCCACGACCCGCAGATGGGGAATGGTCGGGACGGACTCCTGCTGCTGGCCCTCTCGGGGCTCCGCCTGGAGCATCGCCTCGAAGGTGCCGTTGGGAGCCGGCACGAACGCTGTGCCATCCCAGGAGCCCACCCGGATCGTGACGTCGGCCTGGGCCAGGACATCGGCAAGCAACCGCTGCTGGATGCCGCTCGAGAGCTGGGCGGCGACCGCCTCGTCCAGCAGCCCATCCGGCGCGACGACCGGCGCGACCCGGCCCGTCCGGACGAGGGCCACCTGCTCGACGAACTGGGCGATCGTCTCGGATCGCGTCTCCAGGTCCGCGGCCTGCTGCTGGAGGAAGTAGTCGTCGAGCCGGTTGAGGACAAGGAACCCCACGAGCAGCAGGGTCAGCGCCACGACGCCGACGAACCCGAACGTCAGGCGCGCATGGAAGCCGCGCGGGCCCGCCCGCCAGCCGGCGGCCGGACGCTCGGGCGGCGACCCGTCAGCGCTCGGCGAAGGCGTAGCCCACTCCCCGGACCGTCAGCACGAACGCCGGCACGGCCGGGTCGTCCTCGATCTTGTCGCGCAGGTGGCTCACGTGGACGTTGATCGTCTTCTCGTCCTGGTCGAGCGCCTCGTAGTCGCGCAGCAGCTCCAGCAGCTCCGAGCGGGTGTAGACGCGGCCCGGCCGGCTGGCCAGATGGCGCAGGATCTCGAACTCCGTCGGGGTGAGCGAGATCCGGCGCTGGCCGCGCTGCACGCGCCGCCGCTCGAGATCGATGACCAGGTCGCGATGGCGGATGACCCGCCCCCCGGCGGCATCGGCGAGGTCGCCATAGGCCCGGCGGAGGAGCGCCTTGATCCGGCTCAGCAGCTCGCGCAGCCCGAACGGCTTGGTCAGATAGTCGTCCGCGCCGAGCTCCAGGCCGATGACCTTGTCGACCTCGTCGTCGCGCGCCGTCAGGACCAGCACGGGTGCCTTCGAGCCCGAGGCGCGCAGCCGGCGCAGCACCTCGAAGCCGTCCATCCCGGGCAGCCGGACGTCGAGGACGACGAGATCAGGCGCCTGGTTCGTCGCGAACTCGAGGCCTTCCTCACCGGACCGCGCCACGGCGACCTGGTAGCCCTCCTGCTGGAGTGCGTACTGGATCCCGCGCGCGACGGCGAACTCGTCCTCGACGATGAGAATCGTGGCCGCCATCTGGCCGATGCTACACCGGCCCTCCGTTCCGGCCGTCGCGGCAGGCCGGACGAACGCCCTGTGCTACCGTATCCCGGTCCCGATCGGGCGCCCGGCGACCGATTCGTCGTCGTGTGGCCGCCCCGACGGCCCCCATAGAGACCGAACCGCACACGAGGTCCCTCCGATGCCCACCGCCCGTCCGACGCTGTCCGCGCAGGGCCGCGAAACGATCGGCAAGGCCGTCAGCCGCATGCGCCGGGACGGCCGCCTGCCCGGTGTCGTCTACGGCCATGGCCAGCCGTCGTCCAACGTCTCGGTCGACGCGCACGAGTTCGAGCTCCTGCGCAAGCACACGACCTCCAACACGCTCATCGATCTCGCCGTCGACGGTGGTCGCGCGCAGCCGGTCCTGGTCCACGGGGTGCAGGTGCATCCGGTCAACCGCCGGCCGCTCCACATCGACCTGTTCCTCGTGCGCATGACCGAGGAGCTCACCGTCGACGTGCCGCTCGTGCCCACCGGTGTCTCGACTGCGATCGAGG
>Ga0136617_10001755_pt1 | contig 19278 bp, 13 predicted proteins | sample AntDrymUQ3222106_2_FD_129672 | JGI IMG/M metagenome (GOLD analysis project Ga0136617, IMG submission 129672) | Polar desert sand microbial communities from Dry Valleys, Antarctica - metaG UQ322 (21.06) | ecosystem: Environmental > Terrestrial > Soil > Desert | place: Antarctica: Dry Valley... | reverse complement strand
GTTGCCATGACCGTCTATGGCGACCTCGAGACGTCGTCGTTGCGCGAGCTGCCCTTCGGTCGCTCGCCGATCACCTCGTCGGTCGTACCGGCCGCAGAGAAGCCGGCCTGGCTCGACCGGGCGTGGCAGCGGGTGAGCGAAGAGGTCGCCAAGGGCCATCAGGCCTACGTCGTGTGCCCACGGATCGGCGACACCGACGACCGGGCCGCGACCGTGGATCCCGAGACCGGCAGCGTGGTCTTCGGTGATGGTGAGGAGGGGCGGCGCCCGCCTATCTCAGTTGCCGAGGTCTTTCCGATGCTGCGGTCAGGCCCGATGGCCGACCTGCGGGTCGAGTTGCTGCACGGCCGTTTGCCGGCCGACGAGAAGGACGCCGTCATGCGCCGCTTCGGCGCGGGTGAGGTCGACGTCCTGGTAGCGACGACAGTGATCGAGGTCGGCGTCGACGTGGCCAACGCGACGGTGATGGTCGTCATGGATGCCGACCGCTTCGGGGTCAGTCAGCTCCACCAGCTTCGGGGTCGGATCGGCCGGGGGAGCGCGCCGGGCCTGTGCCTGCTGGTCACCGATGCGCCGGCCGGCAGCCCCGCGCGGGACCGCCTCGACGCGGTGGCGGCGACCACCGACGGCTTCGAGCTCGCTCGGCTCGATCTCGAGCAGCGCCGTGAGGGCGACGTGCTGGGCGCGACCCAGTCCGGGCGGCGCTCGCAACTGAAACTGCTCTCGTTGCTGCGCGACGAAGACGTCATCGCCGCAGCGCGCGAGGAAGCCGCTCCGTTGGTCAAGCTCGACCCGACGCTGGAGTTGCACCCGGCACTCGCCAAGACTGTCGCCGCGCTGGTCGCCGACGACCAGGCCGAGTACCTCGACAAGACCTGACAGGCCGCTTCAGGTCGTCACAGGATGGGGTTGATGCCTTTCCAGGTGGTGCCGATGACGTGGTAGCCGGACAGGCGGGTGCCGGTGCCGTAGTAGACGAGGAGGTCACCGTTGGAGATGCGGCCGATGACGTCGGGCCGGCCGTCGAGGTTGTAGTCGCCGGGGGAGAACAGGGCGCTCAGGCCGTTCCAGCCGGTGCCGATCACGGCAGAGCCGCTCAGCGTGGTCCCGGTGCCGAAGTACACCCGTAGGTCGCCGTTCGGCATGCGGGCGATGACGTCAGGGTGGCCATCGGCGGTGAAGTCTCCGGGGGAGAAGACAGCGGTGCTGCCGTTCCACCCGGTGCCGATGACTCGGGAGCCGCTCAGACGAGTCCCGGTGCCGTAGTACAGGCGAAGGTCCCCGTTCGGCATCCGGGCGATGACGTCGGGGTGGCCGTCACTGGTGAAGTCGCCAGGGGAAAACACGGCGGTCAGGCCGTTCCAGCCGGTGCCGATGATCCGGGAGCCGGGCGGGCCACCTGCGAGACCGGTGTAGAGGCGCAGGTCGCCGTTGGGCAGGCGGCCGATGACGTCGAGGTGTCCGTCACCGTCGAAGTCACCCGGGGTGAATATCGCGGTCATCCCGCTCCAACCGATGCCGACCACCCGGGAGCCGGTCAGACCGAGCCGGGTGCCGAGGTACACCCGCAGGTCTCCGTTGGGCATCCGGCCGATGACGTCGGCATAGCCGTCACCGGTGAGATCGTGTGACTTCGACGACACCGGCGCGGGGACCGTCGCGCTGACCGAGACCGTGAAGTTCTGTCCGCCACTGGCAACCGTCGTAGCTGTGCCGCCCGTACGCGGAACCTGCATGATCCACGACGGATCGTCGCCGTGACCGCCGCCACTGCCTTGCTTGAAGTAGACCCGCTGGCCATCGCTGGACCAGGCCGGTGCCGAGTCGTCATCGCCGTTGTTGATCACGGTGGGCGTTCCACCCCCCGCCGGGAGAGTCTCGATGCTGGACTCCGGCGGTGGACCGTACCTGTTGAAGGCGACCTGCGTACCGTCCGGCGACCACGCATGCTCACGGGCGCCCGCGCTGCCAGGAATGAGGACGGCATCGTCCGGCGTCGTCCCGGTGATCCATAGCCCTGTAGGGGTGCCGTCGACAGGATCGATCCGGGCTACGGTCAGCCTGCCATCCGGCCGCCACGCAGCCGCGACACTCGAAGGATCGACCATCCTGACGGGCCCGCCAGCCGCCTCAACGGCTCTCACTTCGGCGTTCCGGTTTACATCGGCCCAGTGGTTGACGTAGGCGATGGTCTCGCCGTCGGGTGACCACGTCGGCTCTCTCAACTCGGAGTAGTCGACGGCACCGTCCACCTGTCTGACCAGCACCGTCGTGCTGCCGGTCGCGAGGTTGCGGACCTCAAGGCTTCTCGTCGTGTCGGCCCGCTTGATGTAGGCGAGCCGGGTGCCGTCAGGGGAAACCTCCGGGTCGTAAACGGATGAATAGGGGGCCGGGTGGTAAGTGGCGGCCAGCACAGTCGCCACCAGCGACGGCTTGGCCGCGGAAGCCTTCACGATCGAAAACGGCGGGCCGTCGGCGTACGTGGGCTTGCCGAAGCTGGTCGAGCGCGACCAGAACAGCACGTCCCCTTCGGCGCTCGTCGATCCCGCGGCGGCAGGCGGCGAACTGTGAGCACCATCAGGCGCGAGCGCAACAAGCACCAAGACCGACGCCGCCGCGACCGTCGCAGCCACGAACACCGCCATCCGTGGCCGGCTGTCGGTCCATAGCGTATGAAACAGCGTCATCGCAGGTTCCCCAGGAGCAGGCATCGCCAACTGTCGTGAGGGTTGACGCGCGCCCCGGTCAAAAGGTTTACCGCCGGAAGGAATCGAATCGCTGAAGTCGCGCCGCTATGGGGAGGGCACCCTTTGGTACGGTCGGCGATCATGAGGCGCGCGGTCTGCCCCGGCTCGTTCGACCCCGTGACCAACGGTCACACCGACATCATCGGCCGGGCCAGCAGGCTCGTTGATGAGCTGGTCGTGGGTGTTCTGGTCAATAAGAGCAAATCCAGCCTGTTCACAGTCGATGAGCGCATGGAGATGCTCCGAGACGTCACCGCCGGGTACGGCAATGTGGTCGTCGATTCCTTCTACGGCCTGCTGGTCGACTACTGCACCGCACACGACATCCGTACCGTCATCAAGGGCCTGCGAGCGGTCAGCGACTTCGACTATGAGTTGCAGATGGCGCAGATGAATCACGGCCTGGCTGGCGTGGAGACGCTGTTCATGGCGACCAACCCGCTCTATTCGTTTCTCTCGTCGAGCCTGGTCAAAGAGGTCGCCACCTACGGCGGTGACGTCTCCGCGCACGTGCCCGAGTCCGTACGAGCAAGGCTTGTCGAGCGCCTGCCCATCCCCAGCTGACCGACTGCACCGGGAGACCCGTGGACCCGCTGGACCGACTGGACGAGATCGCCGCACTGGTCGAAGGTGCGCGCTCGATGCCGATGTCCGCGTCGTGCATCGTCAACCGCGAGGAGCTGCTCGACTTGCTCGATGGGCTCCGCGCAGATCTGCCGACTGAGGTACGCAAGGCCAGGGCGCTGCTCGACGAGCGCGACGAGATTGTGGCCGCCGGTCACCGTGAGGCTGAGCGCGTGGTCGCCGGCGGCCTGGCCGAGCATCGCAGACTCGTGTCGGAGGCCGAGATCACCGTCGCGGCAGAGCACGAGGCCACCGAGTTGCTGGCCGAAGCCCGGGCCGAGGCCGTCCGGCTGCGGGCCGAGGCCGACGACTACGTCGACGCCAAGCTGGCGGAGTTCGAGAAGGTGCTGGGCCGCACGCTGGTGACGGTTGAGCGCGGACGCGACCGGCTGCGAGCGCGCAGCGAGGTTGGTGCCTTCGCCGCGGGCGAGGACGAGCCGGCCGGCAGCTGATCGCCGGGGTGGGGATCTGGCGCGAATCGACGCTCCAGCGACCACTCAGGTATCCTCGGCTTCGGCCTCCACCAGTGAGCCGATTCCCGTCATGCTCAGCGACACAGACATGCCCGTGAACAGGAAGATGCAGGCCCGACTCGATCCCCGCGCCCCGCTCGTGCTCGATACTCGTGAGCTCGGTCGTCGGCCGGGATCGATGCGCCGCCTGTCCCTCCCCGTTCCCGCGCCCGACGGGTTCGGCTTGGAGTTGGTCGGCGTCCCGGCCGGGGCGCAGCTCGACCTCGACTTGCGGCTTGAGTCAGTGATGGAAGGCGTTCTCGTCTCCGGCACCGTCACGGCGGAGGTCGTGGGGGAGTGTGCCCGGTGCCTGGCACCGATCAGCGACGAGGTGGTCGCTGACGTACAGGAGTTGTTCGCCTATCCGGACAGCTCCACGCAGGAGACCACGTCGGAAGACGAGGTCAGCCGGCTCGAGGGCGACTACCTCGATCTCGAACCGGCGACACGGGACGCGGTGCTGCTCGCATTGCCGCTGATCCCGTTGTGTCGGGAGGATTGCTTGGGGCTCTGCGCGGTGTGCGGGGAGCGCCGGGAGTCCTTTCCTCCCGATCACAGCCATGATCAGGCCGACCCACGGTGGGCGGCCCTGCAAGCGGTGAGTGAGAATCGAGCGCAGCGAGGCTCGGAGCGAACTGACCAACAGACGAGTGACAACAGTCAGGAGAGCTAGCCGTGGCCGTTCCGAAGCGCAGGCTGTCGCGCAGCAACACCCGGTCTCGCCGGTCGCAGTGGAAAACCACGGCACCCGCCTTGCAGCCCTGCGGCCGATGCCGCCAACCCAAGCTGTCGCACACCGCATGCCCCACCTGCGGTACGTACGATGGCCGCCAGATACTGTCCGTTTAATCGGGTCCGTCAATCGAGCGAAGCGAGGCTCGGAGCGAGATGGCGGCTTAGTCAAGTGGCAGGGGCTGCGGTTCCGCTGGCAACGTCTCAGTCAGTACGTGTCGCAGTGGACCTGCTCGGCGGCGACGGCGCTCCTGACTTGGTCGTCGCCGGGGTGGTGGTCGCGCTCCGGAAGGATCCGTCGCTCTCCGTGAGCCTGGTCGGTCCCGAGCAACTGTGCCGCGCTGAGCTGGCCGATGCTGGTGACGTCGCCGAACGCGTCAGTGTCGTCGCCGCGAGCCAGGTCGTCGACATGGCTGAGAACCCGGTCGACGGTGTGCGCGACAAGGACGATGCCACCGTCTGTGTTGCGGCTGACCTGGTCAGCAATGGCAAGGCAGACGCGATGGTCAGCATCGGGTCGAGCGGGGCGGCGATGGCGGCGTCGATCTTCAGCCTCGGCCTGCTCCCCGGCCTGACCCGTCCGGCGCTCGCGGTGACCCTGCCGGCCGCGACCGGTGAGGTCGTCTTACTCGATGTGGGCGCCAACGTCGTCACCTCCGTCGCGATCCTCTCCCAGCACGCCCTCGTCGGCGCTGCGTACGCGCAGGGACGGCTGGCCCTGACCCGGCCGAGGATCGGACTGCTGACCATCGGCGCCGAGGCCGGCAAGGGTGATGCCGCCCGCCGTGCCTCCTTTGCGCTGCTCACCCGGCTGCCCATCAACTTCGTCGGCAATATCGAAGGCCACGAGGTGCTGCGCGGTGAGACGGCCGACGTCGTGGTCACCGACGGCTTCACCGGCAATGTCCTGCTTAAAGGTATGGAAGGCACGTACACGCTGCTGGCCGGCTTGCTGCGCAAGCGCATCGGCGACGGGAACGCCGGACTGGGGCCGGCGTTCGAGGAGGCGACGGCGCATCTGCATCCAGACCGGGTCGCGGGCGCGCTCCTGCTCGGCGTCGATGGCGTGGTGGTCGTCGGTCATGGCGCGTCGTCACCCGCTGCCGTCGCGGCATGTGTCGCCCAGGCCGCTGATGCCGTACGCCAAGGTGCGCTATCCGCGTTGCGGACGACGCTGGCCGGGCTCTTCTCGGCGTTGGCAGCCGGGTCGGCGACGAGTCTGGCCGAGGCGACACCGTGAGCGACGCATCGCGCGGGGGCCAGGCCGCCAGTCCGGCGTTCCTGGAGGCCGCCCTGGGCGTCACCGTCGACAAGGCGTTGCTGGGTCGCTCGCTGACCCACCGCTCGTACGCCTACGAAAATGGTGGCTTGCCGACCAATGAGCGGCTGGAGTTCTTGGGCGACTCGGTCCTGGGGCTGGTCATCACCGACGCGCTGTACCACGAACATCCCGACCTGCCAGAGGGGCAGTTGGCCAAGCTGCGCGCATCCGTGGTGAACATGCGAGCGCTGGCTGACGTCGCACGCGGCCTGGGCCCTGGCGGGCTCGGCGCCCATCTGCTGCTGGGCCGCGGCGAGGAAGTGACCGGCGGTCGCGACAAGGCCAGCATCCTTGCCGACACGCTCGAGGCGGTGTTCGGCGCCATCTATCTCGACCAGGGACTTGACGCCGTCGGTCCGGTGATCCACCGGCTGTTCGCCAAGGTCCTCGACGACGCGGCACACCGCGGTGCCGGGCTGGACTGGAAGACCAGCCTGCAGGAGCTGACCGCGACCGAGGCTCTGGGCGTTCCCCAGTACCAGGTGACCGAGGTCGGACCCGATCACCAGAAGACGTTCACCGCTACCGCTGTCGTGGCGGGCGAGAAGCTCGGCACGGGTGTCGGGCGGAGCAAGAAGGAGGCCGAGCAGCGCGCGGCCGAAACCGCCTGGGCGACGGTACGTGCTCGGTCGGCACCGGATTGCCCGCCGGACGCTCCGCCGGCCTAGTCGTGCCTGAGCTACCCGAGGTCGAGGTGGTGCGCCGGGGACTGGCCGAATCCGTGATCGGCCGTACGGTAGCGACGGCCACCGTGCACCATCCTCGTGCGGTGCGCCGCCATGAGGCCGGTGCCGACGACTTCGCTGGCCGGCTCGCCGGCCGCACCTTGGCGGCCGCCTGCCGCCGGGGGAAGTACCTATGGCTGGCACTTGACTCCGGCGACGCGCTCATTGGGCACCTCGGGATGAGCGGCCAGCTCGTGATGGTGCGGGTCGGAGCGGCCGAGGAAAAGCACCTGCGGGTACGAATCGCCTTCGCCGACGGCGGCGCCGAGCTGCGCTTCGTCGACCAGCGGACCTTCGGCGGGCTGTATCTCGAAGAGTGCGAGCCGAGCGGGCTGCCGACGTCGCTGCGGCACATCGCCCGCGACCCGTTTGACCCAGACTTCGATGAGGCGGGTTTCGTGGCTCGCCTGCGTCGTCGCCGTACCGGCCTGAAACGAGCGCTGCTGGATCAGACCCTGGTCTCGGGGGTCGGCAATATCTATGCCGACGAAGCGCTCTGGCTGGCTCGGCTGCACGGTGCCCGGCCCACCGAGACGCTGCACAAGACGGAGGCGAGCAGAGTCCTGGGCGCCGCCCGGGGCGTCATGACCGCAGCGCTCGGCGAGGGCGGGACTTCCTTCGACGCGCTGTATGTGAACGTGAACGGCGCCAGCGGATACTTCGAGCGCTCGCTGAACGTGTACGGCCGCGAGGGCAAGCCATGCGATCGGTGCGGTACGCCGATCCGGCGCGAATCCTTCATGAACCGCTCGAGCTTCAGCTGCCCGCGCTGCCAACCGCGGCCACGGCGAGCCCGTTACTAACTGCTCAGCCCGACCGTGGTGATCCAGGCCTGATTGGTCTCGTCCCAGCATGCCCAACGAGGCCTGGATCAAGGGGATGGGGCGACAGATGCGTGGGTACGGTTGGCCGCGTGGCTGAGGAGGTGCGACTCACGGCATGCGTCAGCGGGCGGGTGCAGGGCGTCGGCTTTCGCTGGTGGGTGCGTCGCCGAGGGCTCGCGCTGGGGCTGCGCGGCTTGCCAGCAACCTCGACGACGGGCGGGTGGAGATCGTTGTCGAGGGCCCGCGCGAGGCCTGCCAGCAGCTGCTTGACGCAGTGCGCGGCCCGGGTACGCCGGGCCGGCCGAGCGGCATCGTCGAGCGGTGGGCCGACGCTCGGGGTGCTCCGGCAGGGTTCACTATGCACTGATTGCGACCACGGTGACCGATGCGAAACGCCAGCTTCATCTTGACCGTGTCGTGGCCGCATGCGACCCTCGAATGACCCCGTTTTCAATCCCAGGCTTTACTAGCACTGGCTTGGCGTGGTCAGAAGCGGAATATCCCGGTTCCCGGCCCTGAGGAAGTACAAGAAGATGGCGAAGGCGCTCTTCGGTCATGTTGCGACCGGCTCGGACGTACATCTACTCGAAGAGCTCAGCCGGCTCCGACGGCGGGTCCAGGAACTCGAACGGGAGCTGGCCGCTGCTCGCGAGAATCACGACGATCTTGCGGCATCGATCCGGGTCGGCGACGAGGACCTGATCCGACTGTCTGACCTCCAGCACGCCCGCATCTGATCCTCTGCAGACCAGCTCACACCCAGCCAGCGGCCACCCGCTGGCCAGTTCTGTGGCGCGTCGACGGGCCCGCCTGACCGGGGTTCGACGGTTGTGGCGGTAGATTCGGGCTGGCCCTTCCCCGTGCCCGTTCATTCGCCTCCTTCGGAGATCCGTGCACCTCAAGAGCCTCACGTTGAAGGGCTTCAAGTCCTTCGCGTCCGCCACGACGTTGCGGTTCGAGCCCGGCGTCACCTGCGTCGTGGGGCCGAACGGCTCCGGTAAGTCCAATGTCGTCGACGCGATCGCCTGGGTCCTCGGCGAGCAGGGTGCCAAAACCTTGCGCGGCGGCAAGATGGAGGACGTCATCTTTGCCGGCACCGCCGGCCGGCCCGCGCTGGGCCGCGCCGAGGTGACCCTCACGATCGACAACGCCGACGGCGCGCTCCCGATCGACTACACCGAGGTGTCCCTTACCCGGCGGATGTTTCGCTCCGGTGAGAGCGAGTACGAGATCAATCGCACAGCGTGCCGCTTGTTAGACGTCCAGGAGTTGCTGTCGGATTCCGGGATCGGCCGCGAGATGCACGTCATCGTCGGCCAGGGCCAGCTGGACTCCGTGTTGCAGGCTCGGCCAGAGGACAGGCGGGGCTTCATCGAAGAGGCCGCCGGTGTCCTCAAGCACCGCAAGCGCAAGGAAAAGACGTTGCGCAAGCTCGACGCGATGCAGCTCAACCTCAACCGGCTGACTGATCTCACCAGCGAGCTCCACCGGCAGCTCAAGCCACTGGGCCGTCAGGCCGAGGTGGCCAGGCGCGCGGCCGGCGTACAGGCCGACCTGCGCGATGCTCGCCTGCGGCTGCTGGCCGACGACCTGATCGCCCTGCGGGATGCCCTGGACCGTGAGGTGGCAGATGAGACGGCGATCCGCGAGCGGCGCACCGCCGTCGAATCCGAGCTGGCCGCGGCGCAGGCTGACGAAGCCGAGCTCGAGCGGGCGCTTGCCGTCGGCGCTGCGGCGCTGGATCAGGCCCAGGCGACGTGGTACCGGCTCTCTGCCCTGGAGGAAAGGTTCCGCGGCACTGGGCGTCTCGCCGCCGAGCGAGCTCGCTTCCTCATTCAAGACCACGCCGACTCGCGGCCGGCCCGCGATCCCAAGGCACTCGAGCGCGAAGCCGACGAGGCTGGTGCCGCAGAGCACGAGTTGCAGCAGTCCTTGGTTGCCGACCAAGCCCGGCTGACGGCGGCCGTGCGGCACCGGATGCAACTTGAGGAACTTCGCACTGACGCCGAGCAGGCCCTCCTCGCCGCGACGCGGGTGGCCGCCGATCGGCGGGAAGGACTCGCTCGCCTGGTGGGCGAGGTCAACGCGTTGCGGACTCGCGCCGCTGCCGGGGCTGACGAGATCGCCCGGCTGTCCGGTGGCCTGGCCGACGCGCGGGCGCGGGCCGGGCAGGCACAGGCCGAGTACGACGAACTGCAGGGGGCGGTCGGTGTCCTCGACGACTCCGAGCTCGGACTCGACAAGCGGCACGAGGCTGCGGCGGCTGCGCTGAGCGCCGCACAGGCCCGGGTCCGTGACATTGCGGCTGCCGAGCGCGAGGCCGAACGTCAGTGTTCGGCCTGGACCGCGCGCCGTGAGGCGCTCGCGCTCGGTTTGAGCCGCAAGGACGGTGCCGGCGCGTTGCTGTCTGCTGGCAGTGCCGTGCCTGGTCTGCTCGGATCCGTCGCTTCGCTGCTCACTGTGCAAGCTGGCCACGAGGCCGCGCTTGCGGCAGCGCTCGGTGCCGTTGCCGACGCCGTCGCGGTGGCCGCTCCAGCCGACGCCACCGCCGCGCTGACCTGGCTCAAGAGCACCGACGGCGGGCGCGCGGGCATGCTGGTGGCCGGCTCGCCAGATGACCGGGCGCCCGGGCCGCTGCCACAGCTGCCCCAGGGCGCGGTCTGGGCGCTGGATCTCATCGAGGCTCCGCCGTCCCTGACGCTAGCCGTACGCCGGGCGTTGCACCGAGTGGCCGTCGTCGCCGATGCCCAGGCAGCTGAGCGGCTCCTCGCCGAGCTGGCCGACGTTCGGGCCGTCACCCCCGATGGGGATCTCCTCGGTCCCGGCTGGGTGGTGGGTGGGTCAGCCAGCACGCCGAGCACGCTGGAAGTCCAGGCGGCAGTCGACGAGGCGCAGACCGAGCTCGACGCCGCCCGGCAGCGCTGCGAGCAGCTGATGGCTCAGCTCGACGCCGCCCGGCAGGTCGTGGCCACGTGCGAAGCTGACGTCCAGGGCGCGCTGGTGGCGCTGCACCGCTCCGATGCTGAGTTGGCGTCGGTTGCCGAGCAACTTGGTCAGCTCGGCAACTCAGTGCGGGCCGCGGTGGCCGAGTCCGACCGGTTGGAGCGCGCCCGCGCTGCCGCCGAGCAGGCCCGCGACCGCAATCTTGTCGGCCTGGCCGCGCTCGAGGAGCGGCTGCACGAGGCCGAGTCGGCACCGGTCGACGACGAGGGACCGTCGACGGCCGAACGTGACGAGCTGGCTGCCGGCGTGGCGGCAGCACGCCAGGACGAGATGGAGATACGCCTAGCGGTGCGCACCGTCGAGGAGCGCGTACGCGGGCTGGCCGGCCGCGCAGACGCGTTGCGCCGGGCGGCTGCCGCAGAGCGAGAGGCGCAGCAACGAGCGGCCCGCGCCAAGCAGGAGCGGGCCCGCGGTGCTCTGCTGTCAGCCGCGGTGGAGCGCGGTGCTTACGCCGTCCTGGTCCGGCTTGCCGGGTCACTCGCGACGGCCGCCGCAGAGCGCGACGAGTGCCAGCACGCTCGCGTCGTGAGAGAGGGTGAGTTGCTGGCCGTCCGCGCGCGGGCCCGTGAGCTGGCGGCCGAGCTCGACCGGCTGACCGACGTCGTGCACCGTGACGAAGTCGCCCACACCGAACAGCGGCTGCGGATCGAGGCGCTCGAGGCGCGGGCGGCGCAGGACTACGGCGTCGACGTCGACACGCTGAGCAGGGAGTACGGCCCGGCAGTTGCGGTTCCGTTCTCCGGGCCCGAACCCGCCGAGGGCGAGCCGATTCCAGAACCCGAGCCCTACGACCGTGCCTTGCAGGAGAAGCGGGCGGTCCGCGCAGAGCGCGACCTGGCCCTGCTCGGGCGGGTCAACCCGCTGGCGCTGGAGGAGTTCAGCGCACTGCAGGAGCGGCACGCGTTCCTGTCGCACCAGCTCGAGGATCTCCGCGACACCAAGCGCGACCTGCTCGCTGTGGTCAGAGACGTCGATGCCCGCATCCACGACGTCTTTGCCGCCGCCTTCGAGGACACCGCACGAGAGTTCACCGTGGTCTTCGGCACGTTGTTCCCCGGCGGCGAGGGGCGACTCGTCCTCACCGATCCCGACGATCTGATGGCTACCGGCGTCGAGGTCGAGGCCCGGCCGGCCGGTAAGCGGGTCAAGCGGCTGTCGCTGCTGTCCGGTGGAGAGCGATCACTTGCTGCCATCGCTTTGCTGGTCGCCATCTTCCGGGCTCGGCCCAGCCCGTTCTACATCCTCGATGAGGTCGAGGCCGCGCTCGACGACGTCAACCTGGGCCGGCTGATCGGGCTGATCGACGATCTGCGGATGACTAGTCAGCTCATCGTCATCACGCACCAGAAGCGGACGATGGAGATCGCCGACGCGCTGTACGGCACCAGCATGCGTGGCGACGGGATCACCACGGTGATCAGTCAGCGGTTGCGCGAGCGCGAGACCGCCTGATCCCCGGTCTTGCACTGCTCACCTCGGCGCATTGGCCTTCTGTGAACCAACACGCCGATTAAGTCGGCGTGTTGGTTCACAGAACGCTCCTCGAGTCGAGGATTTTCGCAGGCCCCGTGCGTATGGGTGAGCAGTGCAAAGCCGGTTGTGGGGACATCCCGACCGGCCGGGCGAGCCCGTCAGCTCGCTGTGAAGTAGGTCGGCACGATTTTCATCCGTCGTGGCCCAAGGCCACGAAATCTCACTCGACCGGCCTTCATCTCGTTCCGCTCCTCGCTGCGCTCGATGCTCACTCGACGCCGCTGACCGCCGCCGGCTGAACCTTTGATTGGATCGACTGCATGGAGTTCGTCCTGATCGGTCTTGCGATCGCTGTCCTTGCCGTGCTCGCCGTGCTTGGTTTTGTCGTCGCGCCGATGCGTCGCCGGGTGCCGTTGCCGCCGCCTGCGCCGGTCGAGGTCCCGGAGACTGTGGACTCCATCTCATCCGCACCGGCAACGCCCCAGGTGGACGTACCCGCCCCCACCGCCGGGCGGCTGGTCCGCCTGCGCGACCGCCTCGCGCGCTCGCAGTCGGCGCTCGGCCGCGGACTGCTCAGCGTCCTGTCCCGCGAGCAGCTCGACCAGGACGCGTGGGAGGAGGTCGAGGACACCCTGATCACCGCAGATGTCGGGGTGGCCGCGACCAAGGAGATCGTCGACCGGTTGCGAGAGCGTACCCGGGTGCTGGGCAGCCGGAGCGCTGGTGAATTGCGGGCGTTGCTCGCCGAGGAGTTGGTGCGCGCCCTCGACCCCGGCCTCGACCGGACTTTGCACACGTCACCGCATGGCGGCCGGCCCGCTGTTCTGCTGGTCATCGGCGTCAACGGCACCGGAAAGACCACGACCTGCGGCAAGCTGGCTCGGGTCCTTATCGCCGACGGGGGCTTCGTCCTGCTCGGCGCCGCCGATACCTTCCGAGCGGCCGCCGCCGATCAGCTGGAGACGTGGGGCAGCAGGGTCGGCGCGCTGACCGTACGCGGGCCTGAGGGTGCCGACCCAGCCTCCGTCGCGTTCGACGCGGTCCAGCGTGGCACCGACGACAAGGTCGACACCGTGCTGATCGATACCGCCGGGCGCCTGCACACCAAGGCTGGGCTGATGGATCAGTTGGGCAAGGTCAAGCGCGTGATCGAAAAGCAGGGCCCGGTCGACGAAACGCTGCTAGTGCTCGATGCGACGACGGGACAGAACGGGCTCGTGCAGGCCCGGGTCTTCACCGAGGTCACTGACGTCACCGGCATCGTGCTGACCAAACTTGACGGCACCGCCAAGGGCGGCATCGTGATCGCCGTCCAGCGCGAGCTAGGCATCCCGGTCAAGCTGGTCGGCCTCGGTGAGGGTCCCGACGACCTGGCACCGTTCGAGCCCGAGGCATTCGTCGACGCCCTGCTCGGCGACGGTTAGTGCTCCGGGGCGGTCACAGCTCGGCGCGGCAGTGGGCTGGATCAGGTCGTGTAGCGGCTTCTAGCGGCTGGTCAGGTAGCGCAGCCGCAGGTAGGCCGTGAGGGTGAGTCCGATGCGGGCCGGGTCGATGACTGCGGTGTAGCCCTGGATCACTCCCGAAGCTCACGGCCCCGACTGCCGGGCCAACTTGCGCATGCTGAACGCGGGTCAGCCCGTGACGCGCTTGCTGGCGGCACCACCGGGGAGGTCGTGGTGAGTGGCGAGCTCGCCGAGCGCATGTCGTAGCGCCGCCGTCTGGCTGGCTGTGAGTGGGGCCAGGAGGTCGGCGTCGAGTTGCCCGGCGTTTCGGGGCAAGCCGGGCGCCCTCTACGGTTGTTCACCTGGTCGAAACAGTCGGGGACTCAGCCGGAAACAGCCCTCCGCCACGGTGAGCCTCGACGAAAGGAGGGCTCGTGGAGATCGACTCGGGAAACACTGCGTGGGTGCTTGCCAGTTCGGCGCTGGTCTTGCTCATGACGCCGGGGCTAGCGTTCTTCTACGCCGGCATGGTCCGTGGCAAGAACGCGCTCGGCATGCTCATGCAGAACTTCATCACGATCGGCCTTGTCAGCATCGTCTGGGTGCTCGCCGGATTCAGCATCGCCTTCGGCCCGGACGCGGTTGGGGGACTGTTCGGCAACTTGCACGACGCCGGACTGCAACACCTGGGCTCAGCCGTCTCGGGATACACCGGCACACTGGCCCAGACGATCCCGCCGGTGGTGTTCGTCTGCTTCCAGTTGATGTTCGCGATCATCACCCCCGCGCTGTTCACCGGTTCCATTGCCGACCGGATGAAGTTCGGTGCGTTCTGCGCGATCGTCATTCTCTGGTCGCTCCTGGTCTACGCGCCCGTCGCGCACTGGATCTTCTCACCGGGCGGGTGGGCCTTTGAGCTCGGCGCCCTGGACTTCGCCGGAGGGGCTGTCGTTCATATGAACGCTGGTGCCGCCGGGCTCGCGCTGGCGTTGCTGCTCGGCCGGCGAATCGGCTGGCCGCAGATGCAGATGCGACCGCACAACCTGCCCTTCACGCTGCTCGGTGCAGGACTGCTGTGGTTCGGCTGGTTCGGCTTCAACGCCGGGTCGGCACTGGCCGCCAACGAGCTGGCCGGCTATGCCTTCCTCAACACCAACACGGCTACGGCTGCCGCCTTGCTGGGCTGGGTCTTCTACGAGCGGATCGTCAATGGCGCGGCCACCACGCTGGGCGCCGCCTCCGGTGCGGTCGCTGGCCTGGTCGCCATCACGCCGGCTGCGGGCTATGTCTCACCACTGGGCGCGATTGCGATTGGGCTGCTCGCCGGTGTGGGATGCGCCTTCGCCTGCCGGTTGAAGTTCCGGTTCGGCTTCGACGATGCCCTCGACGTGGTCGGAATCCACCTGGTCGGCGGCCTGATCGGGACGCTAGCGGTGGGGCTGTTCGCCACCACGCTGGTCAACGAGGCCGCCGTCGACGGGCTGTTCTATGGCGGTGGTGCGGATCTTCTCAGTAAGCAGGCTCTCGTTGCCGGTGCGGTGATCGGATACAGCTTCCTCGTCACTTTGATCATCGCCCTGCTCGTGAAGTTCACGATCGGGCTACGGGTCAACGAGGACGACGAAACGGCTGGCCTCGACACCTCGCTGCATGCGGAGACCGCGTACGAGTTGGGCGTTGGTGCTGGTGGAGGCTCCTACGATCCGGCGGCCCGCGCGCCCGCGCCGGCGCCGGCGAAGGGATCGGTGTTCCAATGAAGCTCGTGACGGCGATCATCAAGCCGTTCAAGCTCGACGACGTCAAGGCCGGCCTCGAGCCGCTGGGTATCGCGGGTCTGACGGTCAGCGAGGTTCAGGGTTTTGGTCGCCAGAAGGGCCACACCGAGGTCTACCGCGGCGCGGAGTACACAGTTGATTTCGTACCCAAGGTCCGGATCGAAGTGCTGGCCGAAGACACCGAGGCGACCAAGGTCGTCGACGTGATCGTGGAGGCGGCGCGTACAGGCAAGATCGGTGACGGCAAGGTCTGGGTGACCACTGTCGATGAAGTGGTCCGGGTGCGGACCGGGGAACGTGGGCCCGACGCGCTCTGACCGCGCGGCCCTGCTGGCCCGGCCCGACCTCGACGGGCCGGGCCGGCGGGCGGCCCTGACGGCGTGGTACGATAACTGGCTGGCCGGCCTCGTGCCGCACCTGCAGGATCTTCCCGGGATTGCCCTCGTGGCCGTGGGTGGTCTCGGTCGCCGAGAGCCCTCTCCGTACGGCGATATCGATCTCCTCCTGGTCCATAGTGGACAGAAGTTTGTCGGCGAGCTGGCCGATCAGATCTGGTACCCGATCTGGGATGCCGGTCAGGCGCTGGACCATTCAGTGCGCACCGTGCGTGAAGCCTTGGACGTCGCGGCTGAGGATCTCAAGGCCGCGGTCGGGTTGCTCGACGCACGGCACATCGCCGGCGATTCCGAGCTGACTGCGGCACTGCTCAGCGCGGTCCGAGATGTCTGGCGGAGCAAGGCCGCCAAACGGCTGGCTGAGTTGCACCGGTCAGCGCTGGATCGGTGGGCCGCCCGCGGCGAGGTGGCTCATCTGCTCGAACCGGATCTCAAGGAAGGCCATGGCGGCCTGCGCGACGTCGGAGTGCTCCGGGCGATAGCCACGGCTCAGGTGGTCGACGTGCACTGGCGTGACGTGCGGTCGGCCCACGTCAACCTGCTGGACGCGCGTGACGCGCTGCACCTCATCGCCGACAGACCGCAGGAGCAGCTGCTGCTGCAAGAGCAGGATGCTGTCGCCGCCACGCTCGGATTGCCGGATGCCGACAACCTGATCCGGGCGGTCGCATCGTCGGCGCGGCGGGTGGCCTTCGCCCTGGACACATCCTTCCGGGCTGTCGACCGGTGGAGCGGCAGCCGCCGCAAGAGCTGGTCGCCGCGCGCGCCACTGATGGTGCGCCGCCCGTTGGCCGACGGTGTCGTCGAACAGGACGGCGAGGTGCTCCTTGCGCGGGAGGCCGATCCCGCGACAGATCCTGTCATTGGCCTGCGGGCGGCTGCCGCCGCGGCACGGGCCGAGGTACCGATAGGGGCGCACGCTTTGGAGCGGCTGCAGGTCGAGCTTGCCCCGATGCCAGCGATCTGGCCGGAGGAAGCTCGTAATACCTTGGTGACGCTGTTGGGGTCCGGGCCGTCCCTAATCGGTGTGTGGGAGGCCCTCGACCAGCACGATCTGATCCGTCGGATGCTCCCGGTATGGGAATCGGTCCGGTGCAAACCTCAGCGCAACGCCTTTCACACCTTCACTGTCGACCGGCATCTCGTAGCGACCGCAGTCGAGGCGGCCGTGCTGACCCGACGTGTCGGCCGACCTGACCTGCTCCTGCTGGGCGCGCTGTTACATGACATCGGCAAGGGCCAAGCCGGCGATCACACGGCCAACGGTGAAGCCATCGTGTCCGACCTGGGGCCGCGCCTCGGGCTCACCCCGGCCGACACGAAGACGCTGATCGCGATGGTCAGGCACCATCTCCTGCTCCCGGACACCGCCACCCGCCGGGACCTCGACGATCCAGCCACTATCGACACCGTCGTCGTCGCCGTCGGCGGCTCGGTGGAACTGCTTGAGCTTTTGCACGCACTCACCGAGGCCGATGCCGCTGCGACCGGACCCGCAGCGTGGAGTGAGTGGAAGGCGGGGCTCATTGCTGAACTTGTCGACCGGGCCCGCGCCCATGTCCACGGCGAGGAGCCCACCCCGCCGGTTCCGGCTGAGGAGGATCTCGTCTGGCGGGCCCGCGGAGGCGAGATGGTCGTCGAGGTCAGTGCGACCACGGTGGTGGTCGCCGCCACCGACGCCACTGGCCTGCTCAGCCGGGCGGCCGGTGCCCTGTCCTTGCACCGGCTCGACGTGCTGGCTGCGGCAGCTAGTTCGGTCGACGGCGTCGCGTACGTACGTTTTGACGTACGTGCGAGGTTCGGGGCGCAGCCCGACCCGGTGCGGGTACGTGCCGACGTACGCAGGGCGATGGCCGATGATCTGGGCATCGAAGAGCGACTGGCGGAGCGCGAGTTGGCCTACGCGCGGCCGACGGCACAGGTGCCGGCCCCGGCTCCCCGAGTTCTGTGGTTCGACGACGTCGCCACCGCGGCGACCGTCTTGGAGCTGCGGGCCGCCGACTCTTACGGGCTGCTGCACCGGGTCACCGCCGCCTTGGAGCGCTGCGGGGCCGACATCCGCTCGGCGCTGGTCGCGACCATGGGCGGTGACGTCGTCGACTCGTTCTATCTCGGCGGCGACATCGACCGGGCCAAGGTCGAGCAGGAGGTTCTCGCCGTCGCCGATCGCTGAGGGCTCCGCCGCGGAGCACCTGTCGCGGCTGGCTTTCGGTTTACCTGGAGTTATCGGGGTCATCCGGTCGCGGGAAGGCCCGATAACTCCAGGTAAATGAGCGCGAACGCGATCAGATGTCGGGGAGTCCTCGGCTCGCTCCGACTACGCTGGCTGAGACATCGTAAGGCGACCGTGAAGCCTCACGGCCCGGCGAAGGAGTGGCCGCACTCGTGTTCGACACGCTGTCCCAACGGCTCGACAAGGTCTTCACCACCCTGCGCGGCAAGGGGCGGCTGTCTGAGTCCGACATCGACGCCACGGCGCGCGAGATCCGGATCGCCCTGCTCGAAGCCGACGTGGCGCTCCCCGTCGTTCGCGCGTTCATCGCGGCGGTCAAGGACCGGGCCCGCGGCTCGGAGGTCAGCAAGGCGCTGAACCCTGCCCAGCAGGTCATCAAGATCGTTAACGAAGAACTCGTCGGCATCCTCGGGGGTGAGACCCGGCGCATCAGGTTGGCCAAGTCACCCCCGACGGTGATCATGCTGGCCGGTCTGCAGGGATCCGGTAAGACCACCCTGGCCGGAAAGTTGGGCCTGTGGCTGCGCGAGCAGGGGCACACCCCACTCCTCGTCGCGGCAGATCTCCAACGTCCCAACGCCGTGCAGCAGCTGCAGATCGTCGGTGGCCAGGCCGGTGTCGATGTCTTCGCTCCGGAGCCAGGCAGTGGCATCGGCGACCCGGTCGATGTCGCCAAGCGCAGCATGGTCGAGGCGAGTCATACTCTGCACGACATCGTCATCGTCGACACGGCCGGCCGGCTCGGTGTCGACGCAGAGATGATGTCGCAGGCCGCCGCCATCCGCGACGCCGTGCGGCCCGCCGAGATCTTGTTCGTCGTCGACGCGATGATCGGCCAGGACGCCGTCACCACGGCAGAGGCGTTTCGTGACGGTGTCGGCTTCACCGGAGTCGTACTGACCAAACTCGACGGTGACGCCCGTGGTGGGGCGGCGTTGTCCGTGCGCCACGTCACCGGCCAACCGATCCTGTTCGCGAGCATGGGGGAGAAGCTCGCCGACTTCGACATCTTCCACCCCGAGCGGATCGCCTCGCGGATCCTCGGCATGGGCGACATGCTCACCCTGATCGAACAGGCCGAGCGCACCTTTGACAAGGACAGCGCCGAGAAGGCCGCCGCCAAGCTCACTTCGGGGGGCGACGACTTCACCCTCGAGGACTTCCTCGAGCAGATGCTGGCCGTTCAGCGGATGGGCCCGATCGGCAACCTGCTGGGCATGTTGCCGGGTATGGGCCAGATGAAGGAGCAGCTCGACCAGGTCGACGACCGCGACCTCGATCGGATAGCGGCGGTGATCAGGTCGATGACCCCGGCCGAGCGCGGCGACCCCAAGATCATCAACGGCTCGCGCCGCGCTCGCATCGCTGCCGGCTCCGGGTCGTCGATAAGCGATGTTAACCAGCTCGTCGACCGGTTCTTCGAAGCCCGCAAGATGATGAAGCAGATGGCCGGCGGCATGGGCCTGCCCGGC
>Ga0136617_10001754_pt1 | contig 19279 bp, 18 predicted proteins | sample AntDrymUQ3222106_2_FD_129672 | JGI IMG/M metagenome (GOLD analysis project Ga0136617, IMG submission 129672) | Polar desert sand microbial communities from Dry Valleys, Antarctica - metaG UQ322 (21.06) | ecosystem: Environmental > Terrestrial > Soil > Desert | place: Antarctica: Dry Valley... | reverse complement strand
TTGCGGATGACCTGCTCGGGGGTGTGCCTCGTGCGCTTCATCGTGACCGTCCTTGCTCGCCCATCTTCGCGGGCGCATAGAACTCTCACAAGCACCGGACCGAACCGCCGGGGTCACGCCACCGAGGCCCTAGCGGCTCGCGCCGCGGGGTACCTGCGCAGCTTCCCGCACCAGGGCCGCTTGCAGACCGCAGCGCGCGGTCGTTCACCGAAATCCAAGCTTACCCTTGTTGCGGCGGGGCCTTGCCTCCACGTCGCGGCCGCGCCGGCGTTGGCTCGCGCTGTCGGTATCCGACGCACCCGAGGACGTCGTGCCGATCGTGCGGGCGGGGGCCGTGGCTACGTGACGAAGACGATCGACTCGGCCGCGCTCGTCGATGCGATCGGGCGCGTGCAGCAGGGCGACGCCTACTTCAGCCCGCGCCTGGCCGCGTTCGTCCTGCAGGCGTTCAGCGCACCGCAGCCGCAGGGGACAGCGGCGCAGAGCTCGACCAGCTGACGCCGCGCGAGCGCGATGTCCTGCACCACCTCGCGCCGGGGCTATCCCTACAAGCGGATCGGCTCGCGCCTGGCCATCAGCCCGCGGACCGTCGAGACCCACGTCAGCTCGGTGCTGGGCAAGCTGCAGCTGTCCTCGCGCCACGAGCTGAGCCACCAGGCGAGCCTGCGCGGGCTGATCGTCGGCGACGGCGCGGCCGACCGAGAGCGTTGACGCGCCCGCAGTACTCTCGCCGGACGATGGATCTGTCGCTCTTCTTCGTCGGCACCGCGGGATCGGTCCCGTCCGCGCGCCGCGGGCTGCCGGCGCTGCTGATCCGCCGCGGCGGCGAGCGGATCCTGATCGACTGCGGCGAGGGCACCCAGCGCCAGCTCGTGCGCTCGGTCGGCCTGGCCGACCTCACCGACATCTTCCTCACGCACCTGCACGCCGACCACTGGCTCGGGCTGCCGGGGATGCTGAAGTCCTTCGAGCTGCGCGATCGCGAGAAGCCGCTGACGGTCCACGGCCCGCCCGGGACGAGCGCGATGCTCGAGCGGATGCGCCCGGTCTACGGCCGCCCGCGCTACGGGCTGACGATCCGCGACCTCGAGCCCGACGAGGCGATCCGCCGCGACGACCTCGAGATCGTCCCGATCAGCGTCCGCCACCGCACGACCGCCTACGGCTATGCGCTGATCGAGGACACGCGGCCGGGCCGCTTCGACGCCGAGCTGGCGACCCGCCTGGGCGTCACGCCGGGCCCGGACTTCGGGCGCCTGCAGCGCGGCGAGGTCGTCGACGGCGTGGCGCCCGCGCAGGTCGTGGGGGAGGCGCGGCGCGGGCGCAAGGTCGTCGTCAGCGGCGACACCGCGCCGACGGACGCCGTCGTCGTCGCCGCGCACGGCGCCGACGTGCTCGTCCACGAGGCGACCTTCGCCCACGAGGACGCCGACCGCGCCGCGGCGACCGGCCACAGCACGGCGCGCCAGGCGGCGCAGGTCGCCGCCGACGCCGAGGTGCGCCTGCTCGCGCTGACGCACCTCTCCTCGCGCTACGCCGGGCACGAGATCCGCGACGAGGCGCGTGCGGTGTTCGCCGACACCGAGGTCCCGCGCGACTTCGACACGATCGAGGTCCCGCTGCCCGAGCGCGGCACGCCGGATCTCGTGCGCTGGGAGCCGCCGCAACGCCCGGCCGCGCGGGCGACCGCCGCGACCTGAACGCCGGCGGGCCCTTCCCGCCGCGGCGGGGAAGGGCACGAGATCGTGCGGTCGGCGGCGCTCACGCTGCGCTCCGACTTCGCTCAGCCGGCACTCATCTTGACCTCATCAGGCGGCGGCACAGTGCGCCTTGCACGCAAGCCAGCGGCACAGGAGCAGCTTGAATGAGGTCCCAGAGGAACGTTCGTCTCGCCATTCTCACGCTGATCGGCGTCGTGTTCGTCGCCGGCGGCGGCTGGGTCGCCGCGCGCCAGATCAAGTCGCCGGCGCAGATCGCCGCCGACACGGCGCCGCCGCGCGCGTCGCTCATCACCGCCCAGGTCGAGCGGCGCTCGCTGTCGAGCGAGGTGATCGTGCGCGGGACCGGGCGCTACGGCAAGCCGGAGGCAATAAGCCTGCCGTCGTCGTCGCTGAAGACGAGCGCGCAGGTCATCTCGCGGATCGCCAAGCCCGACGCCGTCTTGCGCGAGCGGTCGGTCGCGATGGTGGTTTCTGGTCGGCCGGTCTTCGTCCTGCGGGGCGCGACGCCGATGCACCGCGACATCGGACCGGGCGACAGCGGCCAGGACGTCCGTCAGCTCGAGGGCGCCCTGGCTCGCCTTGGCTACAACCCCGGCCCCGTCGACGGCAGGTACGACCGCTCGACCGCCGCGGCGGTGGCGCAGCTGTACCGAGCTCGCGACGCCGCGCCGTTCGGGCTCACCGAGGCACAGACCGACAAGCTCAACACCGCGGCGGCGCTGGTCAGCACGACGACCGACCACATGCTGCAGATGCGGCTGGCGCTGCGCACCGCGCAGCGCGGCGCCACCGGCGCCGACATCAACCAGGCGCGGATCGACGCGGCCGCCGTGGCCGAGTTGATCCCGCCGGCGCGAGCGGCGCTCGGCGCAGCTCGCACGCGGATCGCCGAGGCGCGCGACCTCGTCTCGATCGCCCGCCGCTTGGAGGCCGAGGGCGACGGCACGGTGCGGCGTGACGTCGCCGCCGCCCAGGTCGACGTCACCACGAAGCAGAACGCCCTCAACGAGGCGATCGGCGCGCAATTCGACGCGCAGCGCGCGCTTGCCCTGCCGGCCGACGCCCCGCCCGCCGACCTCGAGGCCGCGCGCGCGGCGCTGCGCGTCGCCACGAGGAAGATTCCAGGTGCCCGCGCCGAGTTGCGTGCCGTGGAGACGGCGTATCTCGCCGCGCTGAACGCGCTGCGCCAGTCGAGCACTAAGGCCCACGACGACGGTCGCAAGGCGGCGCGCGACCTCGCGCTCGCGCAGTCCGATGCACGAGAGGCGAGGCGGACGGTGACGACGCTCGAGCACAAGCACCGGCTCGCGCGCTCGCGGGTGCGGATCCTCAAGCGGCCCGCGAGCATCCTCGTCGAGCGCCAGATCGTTGCGGCTGCGACCCGCGAGGTCCGCCGGGCCCAAGCCGACCTGGCCAGGATCGCGGCGCGCAGCGGCGTGCAGGTGCCGGCGGACGAGATCCTCTTCTTCGCCAACATGCCGGTCCGCGTCGACGCCGCCACGGCCAAGCGCGGAAGCCAGGTCTCCGGGGATCTCATGACGGTCAGCAACACGACGCTGGCGATCGACGCTGGGCTCTCCCCGCGGGAGACCAAGCTCGTGCGGAGAGGGATGCGGGTCCGCATCGAAGATGCCGAGACGGGCATCGACCTGCGCGGCCGGGTCACGCGAATCGCGGAGCGGCCAGGTACCAACGCGCAGCTCGTCGACCCGACGAAGACGAACATCGAGGTCACTCCTGAGGGCGCCGACAAGCGACTCGTCAACACGTCCGTGCGGCTCAGGATCGCGATCGAGAGCACGAAGGGCAAGGTGCTCACGGTGCCGATCAACGCGCTGTCCGTCGGCGCCGACGGCCGGTCACGTGTGCAGGTCGACAGCGCCGGCGGCACAACGCGAGTCGTGCCGGTCACGCCGGGCCTTGCCGCTGCCGGCATCGTCGAGGTCGAGCCGAAGCGCCCGGGCGCATTGAAGGCGGGCGACCGCGTCATCATCGGCTCGGGCGCCTCGTCCGCCGCGGCGAGAGCGCCGACAGGCTCGCGCGCGCCGGCGACCCCTGCGGGCGTGAGCACGACTCCGGCGCCCTCGCAGACGCCGTCGGGCGCGGGCTCGACGCCGCCGTCGACGACGCAGGCTGATCCGACGGCGACGACGCCCGCCCCGGCCCCGGCCCAGGCCCAGGCCGGCGGGCAGACGAGCACGACGGGCATGCCGAGCGGGACTCGTGGGCCCTGAGGCGCAGCCGATTGCCGCGCCGTTCGGCGCGGGCGCGACGGTCGACACGCCGGTCGTCGAGCTGCGCGCCGTCGGCCGGACGTATGGCTCCGATCCGCCCGTCGAGGCGCTGCGCGGGGTCGACCTCACGGTGCAGCGCGGCGACGCGATCGCGATCGTGGGTCCCTCGGGCTCGGGCAAGTCGACGCTGCTGAACATCGTCGGCTGCCTCGACCGTCCGACGCACGGGACGTACCTGATCGAGGGCACGGACACGGTCACGCTCGGCGAAGGGGAGCTGGCGGCGTTGCGCGGGCGGCTGATCGGTTTCGTCTTTCAGACGTTCAACCTGCTCGCCCATCGCACCGTGCTCGAGAACGTCATGCTGGCCGAGGTCTACGTCGGCCGGTCGCGCGAGGGACGCAGGGAGCGCGCGATGGCGGCGCTCGAGCGCGTCGGCATCGAGCAGCGCGCGGACTTCTCTCCGGGCAAGCTCTCCGGTGGCCAGCAGCAACGCGTCGCGATCGCGCGCGCGCTCGTCGGATCGCCAAGCCTGCTGCTCTGCGACGAGCCGACCGGAAACCTCGACTCCGTCAACAGCGCGACCGTGCTGACGCTCTTCGAGGAGCTCGTCAGCGACGGGATGACGATGCTGCTCATCACGCACGACGAGAGCGTCGCCGCGCGGATGCCGCGCCGCACGAGCATCACCGACGGGCGGCTGACGGAAGACAGCTGATGCGCCGACCACGCCACCCGCTACGACGCGCCGGCACCGCGGGCCCGCCACCGAGGCAGCGTCTGGCGCGGCCGAAGCTGCCGCTGCGCGACCTGCTCGCCGAGTCTGTCGCCGGGCTGCTCGCGCGCCCGGCCCGCGTCGCGCTGACGGTCCTCGGCACGGTTGTCGGCGTCGCCGCGCTCGTCGCGACGCTCGGCCTGTCGAAGACCGCCTCCAGCCAGGTCGTCGGGCGCTTTGACGAGGTCGCATCGACCGACATCGTCGTCTCGCCCGCTCGCCGCGGCGCGCGCACCGCAGCGAGCGTCCTGCCCTTCCGGGTCGAGGACCGGCTGCAGCGCCTCAACGGCGTCGTCGCGGCCGGCAGCCTCTCCGACGTCAACGTCGGGCGCGACCTCGCCAGCTCGGTCCCGGTCAACGACCCGATCAGGCGCACGGAGTTCCAGCTCCCGGTCAAGGCGGCCTCGCCGGGACTCTGGCGCGCCGTGCGGGCGCGGCTTCGGACCGGCCGCTTCCCCGACGCCGGCCACTCCGCGCGCGCCAACCGCGTCGTCGTGCTCGGGCCCAACGCCGCCCGCCAGCTGAACATCACGCGCGTCGAGCAGCAGCCCGCCGTCTTCCTCGGCGATCGCCTGTTCCTCGTCATCGGCATCCTCGACGCCGTCGAGCGCCAGCCGTCGCTGCTCGGAGCGATGGTCATGCCGGAGGGCACTGCCGCGGTCGAGTACCGGTTGCCGGCGCCGGCGCTCGCCCAGATCGAGACGCGGGTCGGCGCGGTCGAGCTGATCGCGCGGCAGGCGCCGCGCGTGCTCAGCCCGACCGACTCCGACAAGCTGAAGGTCTCGGCGCCGCCCAACCCGCGCGACCTCAAGGGCGCGATCCGCAACGACCTCAACGCGCTCTTCGTCCTGCTGGGCGGCGTGTCGCTGCTCGTCGGCGCGATCGGGATCGCGAACGTGACGCTGGTCTCGGTCCTGGAGCGCGTGGGGGAGATCGGGCTGCGCCGGGCGCTCGGCGCCGGGCGCCGCCACGTGGCCGCGCAGTTTCTCGTCGAGAGCAGCGCGATGGGTGCGCTCGGCGGGATCATCGGCGCCAGCATCGGCGTGCTCGTCGTGGTCGTGATCTCGGCGACGCGCACCTGGACCCCCGTCCTCGACCCCTGGATCCCGCTGGCGGCGCCGCTGCTGGGGGCCGTGATCGGCCTGGTCTCGGGCACCTACCCGGCGTTGCGCGCGGCGCGCATGGAACCCGTCGACGCACTGCGAGCAGGCACATGACGCCGGCCCGTCCACCGCAAACCACGAAAGGGCAGCACCTCATGCAGATCACGCACCACCACGGGCGCCGGCGGATCGCGATCGTCGCGATCGCCTGCCTGCCGCTCCTCGCCACCGGCTGTGGCGGATCCAACGACACCGCGTCGACGTCGACGCAGCAGGCGGCGACCGGCGGAAGCGTCGAGGACCAGCTCGGCTTCACGCGCAGGGGTGTGGCCGCCGCGTCCGCGAAGGTCGAGAACTCGATCGCCGCGTGCATGAAGGCTGAGGGCTTCGATTACGTGCCCGTCGACTCGGTCGCCCAAGAGGCCGCTCTCACCGGGAAGGCGAACATGAGCGACGAGGAGTACGAGAAGCAGTTCGGCTACGGGATCACGACGCTCTACGGCCGCGGGACGCCACAGAGCGACCCGAACGCGAGGATCCGCTCGCAGCTCGGCAAGGCCGACCGTGCGGCCTACGACCGCGCGCTCTCGGGCGGCAAGCCGGAGCAGACGTTCGCCTTCGCCGTCGACACCGGTGAGTTCACGGAGCTGGGCGGCTGCACGAAGCAGGCGACCGACGAGGTCTTCGGGGGAGCGCGGCTCCTGCAGACGGTGCAGCGCAAGCTCGACGAGCTCGACGACTCGATCGTCGCCGACCAGCGCATGCTCCGCGCGCTCGAGGCGTGGAGGACGTGCGTGAAGTCTGCGACCGGCACGGAGTACGAGGACGACGAGTCGATCGAGGAGGAGATCACCCAGCGTTTCGAGACGATCGTCGGAGGCGTCGTCCCGCCGGGTCAGGTCGCCGCCGACGGAACGCAGGTCGACATGGCGGCGCTGCGCAAGCTCCAGCAGGACGAGCTCGACCTGTTCAGCAAGGCGATCACCTGCGAGCGCAAGCACGTCGAGCCGGTCGAGGACAAGGTGCGCCAGGAGAAGGAGGCGAGGTTCAAGAGCGACAACGCCGAGCTGCTGCGCACCGTCAAGCCGTTGGGCACCTGAGTCGCGGGTGACGTCGGTGGCGCGGGTTTCCGGGCCCGTTCGCGGTTGCCTCGGCGCGCGTGGGTTCGGCGGCGTTCGGGTGACGACCCGATTTCATCAGTTGCCGCTTCTGAGCGTGCCTGAGAGATTGACCGACGCCGGCTACTCCGACATGATCGCCTTCGCTCGTGCCCGCCGAAGCGAGTGGGCGAGCGACGCGCGGCTCGCGATCGCGTACGCCGAGGACGCGCTGCGCGTCCCAGGCACGACCGCGCAGACACGCGCCTGGTGCTCACGGCAGGCCGCCATCAGCCACGCGATGGCCGGCGACGCTACGTCGTGCGAGCGCTATCTGGCCGACGCCTACGGCCTCTTGGACGACGACTCGCCCGCACCGCCGTGGGCTGGCGAGTTTCGCGTCGCCCGGACCGGCACCCTGGCCGCCGAGGCTCGCTGCTGGCTGACGATGGCGCCGGCCAAGGCCGTCGGGCTGTATGAGGACGCGCTACGCGACTGGCCGCACGCCGAGGCGCGCGACGGTGCAGTGCATCAGGCCCGCCTCGCAATCGCGTGCGCCCAGACCGGCGAGATCGACCGCGCGAAAGCTGAAGGACGCCGAGCCCTGGCCATCACCAAGGCGGCGAACAGCGCGACGGCCACGCGCGAGCTGCGCCGCCTGCGCAACGCGCTCGCCGCCTGACACCGCTCCGCCAGCGGGCCGCTCGCCGCACGAGGAAGATCACCGCACCACGCTTCGCCTGATGATGGCGAGTTTGCTGCGCATGGCGCGGCAGATACGCCACGACCCCTACGAGATCGCGGTCGAGGTGCTCGACGTACCGAATCTTCGTAACGACATCGCGCACGGCCTCGTCGATTCGGTTGGCGTTGGCGATGCGGCGCTGCTGCTGCACGTCGCCCGGTTCCTGCAACTGCTGCGTCCAAAGGGAACGCTTCCAGCTCGCCCGAAGAGGGCGACGACGCGCCACCGCGTTGGGTTGGGCGCCTGCTGATTGAGACGCCGGTCGGCCTGCGCGAGGCGCGCTACGCGCTCGTCGAGCAGCTGCCGCTCTGTCGACGCGCTGCACGAGCTCGCGCGCCAGCGCTGAGCTCACGGGCGGACGAGCTGACGCCGGGCCGGTCGGGGTGCGCTCGCCACTCGAACCTCGACGATCACAACGAGGCACCGTGACGGCAGCCAAGATCCCGGAGGCAACAGCGGGGATGCTGCGTCCGTGCTCAATGAGGCGGTACTCGGGGCGACTTTCGCCGCGTTGGCGCGGGCGCCGCTTTCGGCGATCTTCCCTCGGACCCGCTCTACGGCGGGTGGACCGCCGACGAAGATTGACACGAATCACGAGGCCGTATCGCAGCATGCTCCGCCAGCGAGTCCACCGGCTGCCCCGCAGGGTCTCCCGCTCTCGCTCGAGAGCAGCCCGTTCCATCGTGTCGATGCGATCAATCCGTTGCATGTCGGCCAGCCGTGTTTCCGCTGTTGCGTTAGTATAGAAGCATGAAGTCTGTACACACAAGGTCGAATGATGCCTGCCGCCGGTGACCTGCTGGGTCTGGCGGAGGTGGCCGAACTGCTTGGCGCATCGCGCCAGACCGTGAGCAACTGGCGGCAGCGTCGGTCGAACTTCCCTCCACCCGACGCCGACCTCAAGAGCGGTCCGATCTGGCGGCGGGGCGCCATCGTGGAATGGGCCGAGGCCAACGGGATCGCGGTCGATACCGGCGACGAGGGGTACGACGACCCGAGGCGGCCCTCGGTTGCGACCACCGTTGCGCTCATCAACATGAAAGGCGGCGTAGGCAAGTCGACGCTCACCGCCAACCTTGGCTGGTACTGCGCCTACTACAAGAACCTACGGGTGTTGCTCGTCGACCTCGATCCTCAGTTCAACCTCAGCCAGTACGTGCTCGGAGGCGAGAAGTACCAGCAACACGTTGAGGCGAAGGGAGGCACGGTCCTTGACATTCTCGAGCAGGGGACACCCCCCGACCTCACGGAGCCAGACTTGCGTCGCAACGCCTCATCCGAGAACGTCATCGCGCACGCCAAACGATGGAACGACGGCAGTCTGATCGACTTGGTTCCGTCGTCCCTGCGCCTGTCTCTGACCCTAAGGAATCCGACGGACAAAGCGCAGCTCCTCGAGCGGTTTCTGGATGACGTTCGGTCTAGCTACGACCTGATTCTCATCGATTGCGCGCCCACAGACTCGATCCTGACGGATGCGGCGTACATGGCGAGCGACTCCGTCCTCATCCCAGTCAAGCCTGAGTTTCTGTCCACGATTGGCTTGCCGCTCGTAGTGACGTCGCTGGATCGCTTCGAGGTGACCCACAACAAGAAGGTCGACGTCCTGGGCATCGTGTTCAACGCCACGACTGGTGCCGTTGAACACGATCGCTCTCGTACCTACGTGCGACGGATGGCGGCCGAGCAAGACTGGTACGTATTCCGCAACGAAGTCTCGCACTCCGATTCGTACCCGAAGGGTTCGCGCCTCGGCACGCCGATTTTCCTTACCGATTACGCCAGAGGCACCAAGATCGACGAGTTCGCCTCGGTGGCAGAGGAGTTCTACGAGAGGCTCACAAATGACGACGCCTAATCCGCGCCTGGTAAATGACCTTGCTCAGCTTGTCGGCAAGTACAAGGCATCTGACTGGGAAGCACTTGCCGCGTGGTTGGAAGGGGAGCGCCTCGACCAGCTCCGCCTGCTTTTGAAGGAGATGGCCGCGGTTTCTCGCGAGGTCAAGACGAAGCGCAAGCCGAAAACGCGCACGCCGATGAACGCGCCGTCGCGTGTGCCGCTTCTACGGGAGCGGATCAAACACATCCGGCAGGCCGACCCAGTAAGCGCGGATCTACTCGATGAGATCTGGCTCAAGCTTCGCGAGCGAGAGCTCCTGCCGACCATCGCTGATGTGCGCGCTTTCGCCGCCGTTGTTGGGATGAAGCGATTGCAGGCGACACGGAGGGATCAAGCGATCACAGAACTCATGGAGCATCTCGCAGGCTTGCAGCCGCAGAGCCTGCTGGAGGAGATGCGGGCCACGCTTGCGTCCGAACGGAGCTTCGGAGACGAGTACGAGCAGTGGGTCCGATTGATCCTGAACGAGGGGTTGTCGACCTGATGCCGGAGGAGGGACTCGAAAGGCATCGACCGCCGCCAGCCATGGGCGCGCACCGGTACAACTCGGGCGAGTGCCTCAGTCCGGGAGGCTACGGACCTCGTCCGTCACGGTAGCGTTCGACGCCAGCCGCAGGCCCTCGGCCTTGAAGTCGCGCGTTGTTCGCAGTCGAGCCGTTCCAGCTTCGGCGGAGTGTCGGCATGGATCTCGGCCAACGTGCAGTCCGTATGCGTCAGCCACTCCCGCATGAACGCCCCGCGCGCTGCTCATGTGTTCCGCGTGTTCGCTCCGGCGAACCCGCCGACCTCCGCCGCTCTGACGTGCGCGGTACGGAGTAGCGCCGCTTCGGACGGCGGCGTTGCGCGGGATCGTCGGCGTGGAAGTTGATGCGAAGGAACGCTTGCTCGCACGCGCTCCACAGGCTGACCATGTAGATGAGCGGCATGGCACCGAGCGTCAGCCAGACTGGCAGCGCCAACGAACGCCCCCCGTCTTCGCCGCATCAAAGTAGTCGGGGCCGCGAGCGGCCATGCGGGCATCGTGAAAGCTTCTTGCGTGGAAGGGGCTGGCGGCGCAAGATTCTGACGACTTTCCTACCAGTCCACGACGAGGCGCACGGCGACGTACGCGGCGAGGAGGACACCTATGGCCATGAGCACGCGTTTGGCGAGCCGGTAGACGGGCGCGTGTTGCTCGTTGTTCTCGCTGACCGTGGCGATCATCGCGAGCCTCCAGGAGATGCACCTCGACCCCGAGCCATAGGACGAGGCGACGTGATGGACGCCGGGTGACGCACGCACTCGGCCCAACCGCCCACACCGACAAGTCTGGCATCTGGCCAAGGCGGCAGCGACGCGCGCGTGTCGCTTGCGTCGCTACCGACCGGCGCTCCCGGCACCCGGTCCCCTCACTGGCAGCTCGATCGTGACCCGCGCGCCGCCCTCTGGGTCGTTGGTCGCCCGCGCCTCGCCGCCGTGTGCATGGGCGATCATCTGGACGATCGACAATCCGAGGCCGCTCCCACCGCGGGCGCGGGCGTGGTCGGCGCGCGTGAAGCGTTCGAACGCCTCGGCGATGAACTCCGGCGGAAACCCCGGTCCCTCGTCGCGCACGTGCAGCTCGACCGTGCCGTCATGCGTTCTCGTCGCGAGATGGATGGCGCCCTGCCCGTGGTGCAGGGCGTTCTCGACAAGGTTGTCCAGAGCTTGCTCGAGCCGGCGCCGGTCGGCCGTCACCTGCGTCTGCGCCACGTCGTCGAGGACGAGCCGCCGCCCACGCGCGCGCACGCGCGCGCGAAAACGCACGCGCACGCTGACCGCGTCCAGCAGCGCAGCGACGTCGACCGGGGTCGTCGTCAGCGGCAGCTTGCCGCCGTCCGCGCGCGCGATCACGAGCAGCGCCTCGGCGAGCTCCGCGAGGCGGTCGGTCTCCTCGGAGGCCGATTGCAGCGCGTCGCGCAGCTCCTCGGCAGTGCGCTCACCGCGCAGCGCGAGCTCGATCTCGGTCTTGAGGATCGCCAGCGGAGTGCGCAGCTCGTGGCTTGCGTCCGCGACGAATGCGCGCTCGCGCTCGACGGCACGCTCCAGACGCGCGAGCATGCCGTTGAGCGTCGTTCCCAGCCGGGTGATCTCGTCGTCGGCCGTGCCGACCGGCAGCCGCTCGCCGGGATCCTCCTCGGTGATCTCGTCGGCCTTGCGGCGCATCGCCTCGACCGGCCGCAACGCGGCCGAGGCCACGCCGTAGCCCGCGAGCGACGCGAGCAGGAGCGCGATCGGCCCGCTGATTCCCAGCAGCAGCGCGAGGCTCGCAAGCTGCGAGTTGCGGTCGTCGGCCCCGGCGCCGACGACGACGACGAGTCGGCGCCCGCGCGCGGTGACGGGGGTCGCGAGCACGCGCGCGGGCTCGTCGAGCTCGAACGGATTGGGGCGCGTGAAGATCAGCGTCCTGCGCACGGCGCGCGCGACGAGGTCGGGCTCGAGCAGCGGCGCGGCGGTCAGCTTCGGACTGCCGTCGAGCACGGCGCCGCCAGCATCGAGGATCTGGGCGAAGCTCTCCCCGCGCTCGACGAGGACGCTGCGTCCGGGTGCGGCGAGCTCGCTGTCGTTGCGCTGGATGAGCGCGCTGACATCGCCCGCCCGCGACCGGAGCCCCTGGTTCAGCGTCTCGTCGAGGTGCGCCTCGAAGCGCAGGTACAGCACGATTCCGATGATCAGGAGCACGGCGGCCATCGCGCCCGCGAAGGCGAGCGTGACCTTGAGCCGGATCGGCAGGCGGCGGATCAGGAGCGCTCGCTCACCGGGGGCTGCTCGCGCAGCCGGTAGCCGGCTCCGCGCACCGTCTGGATCGACTGCCGCTGAAACGGTCGGTCGATCTTCTCGCGCAGGTAGCGCACGTAGACGTCGACCACGTTTGAGCGGTTCTCGTATTCGTAGTCCCACGCGTGCTCGAGCAGCTGGTAGCGCGACAGCACCTCGCCAGGTCGCCGCATGAACGTCTCCAGGATCGCGAACTCCTTCGCCGACAGGAAGATTTCGGTCTCCTCGCGCCATACCTGCCGGGTCGCGGGGTCGAGTCGCAGGTCGCCGACGGCGAGCACGGCCGGCCGCTCGACCGCGCCGCGCCGCGCCAGCGCGCGCAGGCGGGCGAGGAGCTCTGCGAACGAGAACGGCTTTGTGAGGTAGTCGTCCGCGCCGCCGTCGAGGCCGGCGACGCGATCCTCGACGCCGTCGCGTGCGGTGAGCATGAGCACGGGCGTCCAGATGCCGCCCGCGCGCAGGCGCCGGCACGTCTCGAAGCCGTCGATGCCCGGCAGCATGACGTCGAGGATGATCGTGTCGTACGCGGTCGCGTCGGCGAGCCAGAGCGCGTCCTCGCCCTTGATCGCCACGTCCGCCGCGAGACCCTCCTCGCGCAGGCCGCGCCGGATGAGACTCGCCATCTTGACCTCGTCCTCGACGACCAGCACGCGCATCGTGATGAGAGCATCCCAGAGCGAATATGAGCGCTGGATGAGACGGTGGCCGCCAGACGCAGACTCATCCCTTTTTCATCCGCGTGTCGTAGCTTGCTGGCACGCAAACGCAGAGCAGAGGAGCGCCACATGCCCAAGCGAATGAAGCAGGCCCTCGTCGCGGCCGCCGCGCTCGCCACGATCGGGCTCGGCGCCGCCGCGCTCGTCCAGGCGAGCGCCAGCTCCAGCAAGGACGATGCGACCGTGACCGGCGCGCAGGCCGAAAAGGCGAAGGCCGCCGCGCTGCGCGCCACCAACGGCGGGACGGCGCAGGCCGTGGAGCGCGACGGCGACGGCGACGGCGGCGCGAGGTGGGAGGTCGAGGTCACCAAGCCCGGCGGCGCGACCGCCGAGATCGAGCTCGACGAGAACCTGAAGGTCGTGGCCGAGGAACAGGAGGACGACGCAGGCGACAGCGAGCAGGACGATGCCCGGGATGGCGCCGAGGCCGACTAGATGCGCCGGCGGGGCTGAGCCTCGCTGCCCGTTTCTGGTCCCGGTCGCGTGGGAACGCTCACGCTGACCCTCCTGATCGACCGACAGCAGCAGGACGCACGTTCTCCCGGGAGGAGATACCGCGATGACCTTGTCAATCTTGATGTCCGGGATGATGGCCTGCGCGCTCGCAGCCCTCGTCGGCGCTCTTGTCGCCGAGGCGCTCGGCAGCCGCGCCAGCGGTTCGCTGCGGGCGCGTCTCGCGGCGCCTGCGGCCCGGCAGCGTCGCGGCCGCGTGCGTCGCGACCCGGGTTGCCCGCAACGCGCCCCCGGGGTCTCGTTGGCTGCGCACGGCGCCCCGCGATCGCGCTGGCGTGCGACGGCCGCGTCGTGCCGGCGCGGGCCCGCTTGATCACTCGCGCCGGCGCAGCCGCACGGCGACCGTCAGCGCGCCCAGCAACCCGGGAACCGCAAGCGCGATCGGCAGGATGCCGCCCGAGTTCAGGGTGCGCCGCTGCGCGACGCGCAGGTCGACGGTCGGCGTGTTCGGCGCGGGCCGATCACGCGGGTCCTGCGCCAGCACGGTGACGTAGACGCCGAACGTCCCGGCGTTGACGGCCGTCATCCGCCATCTGAGCGTCCGCGAGCCGCCGGGCGCGATCGGGTCGAGGAACACGACGCGCTGCGGCGCCCAGTCCTCGGGATCGACGTACGGGTCCTCGCGCAGGCTGAGGACGCTGAGGTGTGCGACGAGCCCGCGCGCCGTGTCCGGGCCGCCGTTCGTGATCGTCGAGTGAAACTCGAAGCTGCGGCCGAGCTGTGTCGAGATCGCGGTGCGGTCCACGCTTGCCGACAGCCCCGGCGCCGCCACGGCGCTCGGGGGCAGCACCGCGGCGGCGGCGAGCAGCGCCATCGCCGTGCGCAGCCGCCTCATCCGCCTGTCCCTCCGCCGAGCCGCATCCTGCCCGCCAGGAGCAGTGCGCCCGCGCTGAGCAGCGCGGTCGCCACGAGCGGCGACACAAGCCAGCCGAGCTCCTGATCCCAGCCGCTGGCGCTGATGATGACCCTGTTGACGAAGTGCTCGCCCGCCGTCGCCGGGTTGACGTGCAGGAGCGCGTCGGCGAACCAGCCCTGCTTCGCGCCACCCGGCAGCTGCGTCGGCGCCAGCAGCGCCAGCAGGGCGAACAGGGAAACCGAGAGGCTGACGCGGTTGGAGGTCGCCAGGAGGCTCACGACGAGCCCGAGCGCGGCGAAGCAGGCGGCCAGCAGCGTGCCGACGACAAAGCTCGCCGCGAGCGTCGTGCCGACGACGCCGAGGTCGCGCGCGAGAAACCAGGCGTAGGGCACCAGGACCGCGTACGCCGCCAGCCACAGCGAGAGCGCCGCCAGCAGCTTCGCAGCGACCAGCTGGCGTCGGGAAACGGGGGTGACGAGCAGGCTCTCGAGCGTGCCGCGCTCGCGTTCGCCGCTGATCGCATCGGCCCCCGCCAGCAGGGTCAGCAGCGCGCCGACGATCATCCCGACCTGGACGACGAGGTTCAGCGCCTCGCGCTGCTCGAGGAAGTTCAGCGCTTCGTTGGTCGCGGCGAGATAGGCGATCGTGCTGACGAGGATGCTGAACGCCAAGCACAGCAGGAGGCCGCGACCGCCGATCCACAGATCGTGCAGCTCGCGCGCCAGCACGACGACCCAGCCGGGCGCCCCCTGACGCTCGTGGGTGGCCGCGGCGGCCGTGCTCGCGCGCATCTCAGCGTCCTTCCGTCAGGGCCAGGAAGGCGTCGCTCAGGCGCGCGCCCTCCAGTTCGCAGGCAAGCAGCGGCACGGTCGCGTCGAGCAGCACCTCGACGACGGCGTTCAGCGCCCCGTCGTCCGAGCCGATCGCCGCCGCTGCGAGCACCAGCGTCAGCGAGCCGGCGGCGCCGTCGGCGATGGCGGCCTCCTGCACCTCGGCAGAGTCGTTGAGCGTCGCGAGCGCCCGCTCGACATGCTGCGGCGTCGTGCGGATCCGAGCCCGCCGCGGAGCCGCGGAGCGGCGTACGATCTCCAGCACGGGGCCCTCGGCGACGACGCGCGCGCGGTTGAGGATGAGCACGCGCGAGCAGTTCTGCTGCACCTCGTCGAGCAGGTGGGTGCTGAGCAGGACCGCGGCGCCGCGCTCGCCGGCCAGCGCGCGCACCCGGGCGAGGATCTCGCGCTGTCCCGCGGGATCGAGCCCGAGCGTCGGCTCATCGAGGAACACGACAGCGGGGTCGTTGACCAGCGCGCGGGCGATCCCGAGGCGCTGGCGCATGCCGCGGCTGTATGTCGCGATCGGGGCGCGGCCGCGCTCGGCCAGGCCGACCTCCTGCAGCAGCGCACGCGCGACGGCGCGCGCACTGGCGCTCGAATGGCCGAAGAGGCGGGCGTGGAAGCGCAGGTACTCCTCGCCCTTCTGGCGCTCGGGGTAGCCCGCGCTCTCGGGCAGCACGCCGACGCGCGCGCGGATCCTCGCCGGCTCGCTGCTGGGGATGCCGGCAACCGAGAACGTGCCCCGGTCAGGCGCCAGGATCGTCGTGAGGATCCGGATCGCGGTCGTCTTTCCAGCGCCGTTGGGGCCGAGCACACCGATGATCTCGCCCGCCTGCACGGAGAAGGTCAGGTCCTCCAGCGCGATCTGCGACCCGTACCGCTTGGCGATGCCCCGTGCCTCGACCGCCGCGCCCACCGCAGTTCCCGATCAGCTCGCCGGCCTGGCCGGATCGGTGTCGCGCCAAACCTTGCTGACGGTCCGGTACGCGCGCCGGTCGAAGCGCAGCGCCTCCCTGTTGAGCTTCTGGAGCGTCTTCGGGCGCAGCTCGTGCACGCTGACGAGCTCGAGAATCTCGCGCTCCTTGCCGCCCGTGCCGGGCGCGACGCTGATGTTCCCGACGCCGCCGGCGTAGTACTTGAGCTGGTGGCCGTCCTCCGGATCGAGCGGGTTCGTCTCGTCCACGACGAGGACGTTCTCGTAGCAGCGCAGCGGGACGCATCGGCGCTTCTGGTAGCGCAGGACCTTCGCGGTGTCACCAAAGCCGATCTTCGGCGCGACGCCCTGCATGTAGGCGGGCGTCCGAGGCTGAGGATCGCCACGCATGAGGATGCCCGCGCGGGCGCCGCGGGAGCCCGACAGCCAGGTCGACGGGGCTCCGTCGAACGAACCGTCCTGCGCGTACTCCTCGGGGTACTCGCCAAAGTTCCAGACGTTGCCGTCGTCGTCCTGCGCGAAGAACGTGATCTCGGCTTCGAGCAGCCTGCCGCGGTTGATGTCGCGATCGAACAGCACGACCGTGTCGACGCCGTCGATCTTCTTCGTGAGTCCGGTGACCGTGAAGATCACGCGGTGAGGGAGGCGCCCGAGGCCGCGGTCGGAGCGTCCCTCGAAGACGAACTGCGTGCCCGGAACGAGCGGATGCCACCTGTTGTCGACCCGCGTCGACGCGGCGAAGTTGCCCTGCGGGTCGTAGTCCTTCTCGGTCGCGGTGCGGGCCTTCGTGTCGGGATCGGCCTGGGCGGGCGGCGTCCCGCCGTCGCCGCCGCAGGCGGGGAGCACGAGGCAGGTCAGCAGCAGCGACACGGCCGCGGCGACACGACGGCGAGGATGGTGGAACATGGGCTCGCTCCGTAGATCGGCATCTGAGTGCCTGGCGGCGATGCGCGTCATGCCGGGATGGTCGCCTTCGCCGGCTCGCCGGACGCGGGGATCCCGATCGCGGTTCGCGGTGCGCGCTTGGAGCTCCCGAACCGCAGGTAGAGCGACGGATCAGGAACAGGTTCAGCAGCGTCGAGGTGACGAGGCCGCCGAGGATGACGATCGCCATGGGATGCTCGATCTCGTGCCCAGGGATGCTGCCCGCGTAAGCCAGCGGGACGATCGCCAGGCCCGTCGCCAGCGCCGTCATCATGATCGGCGCCAACCGCTCCCTGGCCCCGCGCAGCACGAGCTGGGGACCGAACGGCTGCCCCTCCACGTGTTCGAGGTGCTGGAAGTGGCTGATCATGAGGATGCCGTTGCGCGCCGCGATGCCGAACACCGTCAGGAAGCCGACGAGCGAGCCGAGCGACAGGATGCCGCCGCCCAGCTTCACCGCCAGCACACCGCCGACGAGCGAGATCGGCAGCAGCAGGAACGCGAGTGCCGCGAGCCGTAGGCTGCCGAAGGCCGCCTGCAGGAGCAGGAAGATCGCGATCGCCGCGCCGAGGCCGAACAGGCCCAGTCGACCTTGTGCCTCGGTCAGCTCCGACGCCTCGCCGACGACCTCCGCGTGGTAGCCCTGCGGGAACTCGAAGTCGGCCATCCGCTGCTCGACCTCTGCCACCGCAGCCCCGAGATCGGCATCCTCCGCCACGTTGGCCTCGACGTTGGTGAGGCGTGACTGCTGCTCGCGCAGGATGGCGTTCGGGCTCGGGCCGATCGAGACGTCGGCCACGTCGGAGAGCGCGATCTTGCGCCCGCCCGGGATGTCGATCGGCAGGTTCTTGACGTCGTCGAAGCTGTCGCGCGCCGCCGGGAGCGTCCAGATGTGGACGTCGAACGCCTTGCCGTTGGCGAAGATGTCGCTGACTTCCTCGCCGGCGATCAGCGCCGACGACTGGCGCCGGATGTCGCCCGGCTTGAGCTCGTACCGGCGCGCCTTGTCGAGGTCAAGCTCGATGTTGATCTGCGGCAGCTCCTTCTGCAGGGCGGCGTTGGTCTCGACGAGCCCGGGCGTGTCGGAGATCTTCTTGACGACACGGTCCGCGAGCTCCCCCAGGACCTTCGGCTCGGGACCGAAGACGCGCACGACGATCGCGCCGCTCGTGCCGGTCAGGACCTCCTTGATGCGCTCGCGCAGGTACGTCTGCACGTCTCGCTGCATGCCGGGATAGCCGTCGACCGTTCGCGCGACCGCCCTGAGCGTCTTGTCGTAGTCGACGTCCTTGTCGATGCTGATCCAGTTCTCACCGAAATAGACGCCGTAGACCTCGTCGCTCAGCAGCGCCTGTCCGATGTGCGAACCGCAGTTGCGCACGCCGGGAATCTTCTGCAGGTCCCTGCAGGCTGCGACCGAGATGCGGTACTCCTGCTTGACGTTGGTCGACGGCTCGCTGAGCCAGTGCATGAGGAAGTCGCGCTCCTTGAAGTTCGGCAGCAGCTGGGAGCCCAGCGACGGGAAGATCAGCAGGCCCGCAAGCGTCGCGGCGGCCGCGAACCCGATCGCCGGGCTCGGCCTGCGCAGGATCACGCCCAGCGCCGCCCCATATCCGCGCTTGAGCACGCGCAGCAGCGGAGCCTCACGCTGGTGCATGCCGCGTGACAGCAGGACCAGGCACAGCGCCGGGGTCACGGTCAACGCGACGACCATCGACACGAGCACCGCGAGGGCGTATGACAGCACGAGCGGCTGAAAGAACGAACCCGAGAGGCCCGTCAGGAACAGCACCGGGACGATCGCGACGACGTTGATGATCGTCGCGTAGGTGATCGCCGTCCGCACCTCGACCGATGCGTCCAGGACGATGCGAAACGTCGACTTCGTGCTGCCGGCGGCACGCGCCTCTCGCAGCCGCCTGACGATGTTCTCCACGTCGATGATGGCGTCGTCGACCACCACCCCGATGGCGACCACCAACCCCGCGAGGACCATCACGTTGATCGTCGCGTCGCGCAGGTCGAGCACGAGCACCGCGGCGATCAGCGACAGCGGGATCGCGATCAGGCTGATGAACGCCGTCCGGAACTCGAACAGGAACGCCGCGATGATCGCGATCACCAGCAGGACG
>Ga0136617_10001753_pt1 | contig 19281 bp, 15 predicted proteins | sample AntDrymUQ3222106_2_FD_129672 | JGI IMG/M metagenome (GOLD analysis project Ga0136617, IMG submission 129672) | Polar desert sand microbial communities from Dry Valleys, Antarctica - metaG UQ322 (21.06) | ecosystem: Environmental > Terrestrial > Soil > Desert | place: Antarctica: Dry Valley... | reverse complement strand
GCGCCGAACGGGCTCGCCGGCCACGCCGGCACGCGCCCGTAGGTGGGCTTGATGCCCGCGAGCCCGGTGAAGCCGCACGGGATCCGGATCGAGCCGCCGCCGTCGGTGCCCAGCGCGAGCGGGACCATGCCAGCGGCCAGCGCCGCAGCGCTGCCGCCGCTCGAGCCGCCCGGCGTGCGCCCGCGGTCCCACGGGTTGCGGGTGATGCCCTCCAGCGCGCTGTCGGTGACGCCCTTCCAGCCGATCTCGGGCGTCGTGGTCTTGCCCGGCAGCACCGCGCCGTTGCGGCGCAGCGCCGCGACGACGGGCGCGTCGTCCTCCCACGGGCCCGCGGGATCGATCGCGCGCGAGCCGCGCAGCGTCGGCCAGCCGCGCGTGAGCAGGATGTCCTTGACGGCGACCGGGACGCCGTCGAGCGCGCCGGCCGGCTCGCCGCGCGTCCAGCGCGCCTCGGAGGCGCGGGCGTCCGCGAGCGCGCGCTCGCCGTCGACGAGGCAGAACGCGTTCAGCTCGGCGTCGTCGCGCTCGATCCGCTCCAGCGTCGCGCGGGCGACCTCCACCGGGGAGAGCTGGCGCGAGCGGTAGGCGGCCAGCAGGTCTACGGCGGTCAGCGGATCGGGCATCCGGCGCATGATGTCGCAGTCACGCCCGTGTAGGTTCTCGGAAACGTTGCCAGGAGGTGGCATGGCACTCAGCTTCGGCGTCACGGTTCTGCCCGACCCGCCCTACCAGCGCATGATCGAGCTGTTCCAGCTCGCCGAGCGGCTCGGGTTCGAGTACGCCTGGACCTACGACTCGCACGTGCTGTGGCAGGAGTCGACGCCCACGCTGGCGCTCGCCGCCGCCGCGACGGAGCGCATCAGGCTCGGCCACATGGTCACCAACCCGGGCACGCGCGAGCCGACCGTGCTGGCCAGCGCCTACGCGACGCTGCACGACATCTCCGACGGGCGCATGGTGATGGGGATCGGCCGCGGCGACTCGGCCCGTCGCACCATCAACCAGAAGCCGGTCAAGGTGGCGCGCTTCGAAGCGGCGCTGCAGATGATCAAGCCGCTCATGAACGGCGAGAAGGCGCACTGGAACGACATCGACCTCGAGTTCGGATGGGTGCGCCCGGAGCTGCCGCCGATCGAGATGCACGTCGCGGGCTACGGACCGCGCGCGCTCGCGGTGGCGGGGCGCGTAGGCGACGGCGTGGTCATCCAGCTCGCCGACCCGGACATCATCCGATGGATCATGGACACGGCGCGGGCGGCGGCGGCGGAGGCTGGGCGCGACCCGGCGGCGCTTAAGTGCATCGTCTCGGCGCCGAGCCACATCTCCGCCGACCTCGCGGACGCGCGCGAGCAGGTGCGCTGGTTCCCGGCGATGGTCTCCAACCACGTCCGCGACCTGGTCGACCGCTACGGCGCCGACGGCTCGGTGGTGCCACGCGCGCTGACCGACTATCTGCCGGAGCGCACGGGCTACGACTACGACGACCACTCGCGCGTGGGCGCGAAGCACGGAGCGTTCGTGAGCGACGAGATCTGCGACCGCTTCTGCGTGCTCGGAACGCCCGACCAGGCGGCGCAGAAGCTCGCCGAGCTGGAGTCGATCGGCGTCGACCAGTTCAACATCTACCTGATGACGCACAGCCAGGAGGAGACGCTGCAGGCCTACGGGGACGACATCATCCCGCGCTTCGCGGGCGCAGCGGCATGAGCCGGCGTGTGGTACGCGGCGGGACGGTGGTGACCGCCTCCGGCGCGTTCGCGGCCGACGTCCTGATCGACGACGAGGAGATCGCCGCCGTCGGCGCGCTCGGCGACGTCGACGCCGAGGCGATCGACGCCTCCGGCTGCTTCGTGCTCCCGGGCCTGATCGACAACCACACGCACATGGCGATGCCGTTCGGCGGCACGCACTCGATCGACGACTACGACACGGGGACGCGCGCCGCCGCGGCGGGCGGCACCACGTGCATCGTGGACTTCGTGATCCAGCAGGAGGGCGGCGGCCTGCGCTCCTCGCTGGAGGAGTGGCGGGGGCGAGCCGAGGGGGCCGCGCACGTGGACTACGGCTTCCACATGGCGATCACGCAGGCCGACGAGGGCACGTTCGCCGACATGGCGCCGATGGTCGAGGAGGAGGGGATCTGCACGTTCAAGGTCTTCCTCGCCTACCGCGGCGTGCTGATGGTCACCGACGACCTGTTCTTCCGCGTGCTCGAGACCACGCGCGACCTCGGCGCGATGACGATGGTCCACTGCGAGAACGGGTGGGCGATCGACGTGCTGGTGGCGCGCGCGCTGGCGGCTGGGCAGACGGACCCGATCTTCCATGCGCGGACACGGCCCGAGGCGCTGGAGGCCGAGGCGACGGGGCGCTCGGTGCGCTTCGCCGAGCTGACGGGCGCGCCGGTCTACATCGTGCACGTGACCTGCGGGCTGGCCGCCGACGAGATCGCGGCCGGGCAGGCGCGCGGCGTGCCGGTCTCCGGCGAGACGTGCCTGCAGTACCTGACCAACACCGTCGAGGACCTCGAGCGGCCCGACTTCGAGGGCGCGCGCTACGTGTGCTCTCCCCCGCTGCGCGACGCCACCAACCAGCCGCTGCTGTGGACGGCGCTGACGCGCGGCGTGCTGGAGAGCGTCTCGACCGACCACTGCCCGTTCGACAGCGCGCAGAAGGCGCTCGGCCGCGACGACTTCTCGAAGATCCCCAACGGGCTGGCGATGATCCAGCACCGGCTGGTCAAGCTGTGGGACCTCGGCGTGGTGGGCGGGCGGATCACGCCGTCGCAGCTGGTGGAGATGACCTCGACGGCGATCGCGCGGCGCTTTGGGCTGGCCCGCAAGGGCACGATCGCGCCGGGCATGGACGCCGACCTGGTGGTCTTCGACCCGGCCGCGCCGTTCGAGTTCTCCACGCGGACGTCGCACATGAACGTCGACTACGACCTGTTCGAGGGCGAGCGCTCGACCGGCAGCGTGCGGACGACGCTGTGCCGGGGCACGACGGTGTTCGACGGCGGCGAGATCCTCACCCGACCGGGGCACGGCCGGTTCGTGGCGCGCTCGCTGGGGGCGCCGGCCGCGGTGGCGCCGTGATGGACGCCGGCCGCGTGCTGGAGGACCTGAAGGAGCTGGCGCGGCTGACCGGCGGGCCCGACGGCGCGCGGCGGGTGTGCTGGACGGACGAGTGGGTGCGAGCGCGCGAGCTGCTGCGCGGGCGCTTGGAGGAGCTGCCGGTGGAGGTGTCCGTGGACGCCGCCGGCAACCTGTGGGCCGACCTGCCGGGCGAGGGCGAGGGCCACGTGATCGTCGGCTCGCACGTCGACTCCGTGCCCGCGGGCGGCTGGCTCGACGGGGCGCTGGGCGCCTTCGCCGCGGTCGAGGCGCTGCGCGCGCACGCGGGCGCGACCCCGCCGGTCGGGCTGCGGCTGGTCGACTGGGCCGACGAGGAGGGCGCGCGCTTCGGCCGCAGCCTGTTCGGCTCCTCGGCCTGTGCCGGAACGCTGGACGTGGACGAGGTGCGCGACCTGCGCGACCGCGACGGCGAGCGGCTGGAGGACGTGGTGGCGCGCTTCGACGTGGCGCTGGACCGGGTCGGGGAGTCGGGCGAGCGGCTGCGCGGGACGTGCGCCTACGTCGAGCTGCACATCGAGCAGGGCCCGGTGCTCGAGAGCCGCGGCGAGCCGGCCGCGGCCGTGCTCGGGACGTTCGGCGTCGAGCGCCACGTCGCCGTCTTCAGCGGCCAGGCCTCGCACGCGGGCGCCACCCCGATGGGCCGGCGGCGCGACTCCTTCGCGGCGTGCGCGCAGGCTGCGCTGGCGATCCGCGAGATCGGCCTCCGGCACGACCCGGGCGTGTGCACCGTGGGCGGCGCCGTCAGCGAGCCGGGCGTCGTGACGGCGGTCGCCGGGCGCACGGAGATGCTGCTCGACCAGCGCCACCTCGACCCGGACGCCCTCGCGACGATGCTGGACGAGGCGCGCGAGGCGTGCGAGGCGGCGGCCGCCGACCACGGGTGCTCGGTCGAGCTGCGCCACGTCTGGCGGATCCCGCCGATCCCGTTCGACGACCGGCTGATCGCGTTGGCGCGGGAGGCGGTGGCCGCAGCGGGCGGGCAGGACACCGCGATCCCCTCCGGGCCGCTGCACGACGCCGCCGAGATGGCCCGCCTCGTCCCGACCGTGATGGTGTTCTCCTCCTCCTCGCCGCCGGTCTCGCACACGAAGGAGGAGGACACCCCGGAGGCCGACCTGCGGCTGGCGATCGAGGCCTACGGGCGCACGGTCGACGCGACGCTGGACGCGGCCGCGAGCGGGGAGCTGCCCGCGATCGCGGACCCGGCCGGCGGGCGCTGAGCGGCGGCGCTCAGCCGCCCACGTGCGCGATCGCCGGCTCGAGCGCGTCGAACAGGTCGAGGCAGCGCGGCAGGCCGGCGATCTCGAACACGATCCGCGTGTAGGAGTCGGGGTCGAGGACGATCGCGATCCGGCCCTCGTCGACGAGCAGCTTGCGCGCGTGCAGGATCGCCGCCATCGCGACGGAGTCCATGAAGCTGACGGGGCGCAGGTCGAGGACCATCCGGCACGCGCCGGCGTCGATCGCGGCGGTGAGCCGGCGGCGCAGCTCCGGCGCGGTGGCGATGTCCAGCTCGCCCGAGACGGTCAGGACCACGCCCCGCGGTCCGAGCGGCTCCTGGGTCACGTGGAACTCGTCGGGCTGATCCCACCCGCTGGCGATGGTCGTCCGGTCAGATGCGGTCATGCTCCTTGTCTCGGCTCCGGCGGTGAGAAACCTGACCGCGCGGCGCCGGAGATAGGCGATCGGGCTAGGCGGGCGGGGCGAAAGGGATCGTCGGGTCGCCCTGGAATGCGCCCTCTTCGGCCACGGAGATCAACCGTGATTAAAGGTTCGGGCCTCAGGTGCCGATTGCGCGCGTGAGTGGTGCCTTCACGACGCGATCCGCAGATCCCCGCCGCCGCGGACATGACGCGGTACCTGCCACACGCACTGGTCGCGACCGCGTTCGTCATCGTTCTGCCGGCCGTCGTCGTCTGGACGCTCCTCCCGTCGGGCAGCACGCCGTGGTCGGTCCTCTCGGTGCTGGTGGCGATGGCGCTGTCGGTCGCCGCGGCGAGCGCCGCGTCCGCGTTCTGGATGCGGCGGCCGGGATCGCGGGACGTGGTGTTCGCCGACCTGATGCTCTGGGGCTGGCTGCGGCGGATGCGGGCGGAGCGGCGGCTGGCCGTGGCGCGCGAGCTGCTCGGGACCCAGGACGTCGAGTCGGTGGTCAGCGTCCCGCGCCGGGTCGCCGCCCTCAAGCGGCTCAGCCGGCTGCTCGAGGCGCGCGACGCCGAGACCCACGGCCACACGCGCCGGGTGACCCGCCACGCCGAGCGGATCGCCCGGGCCATGCACCTGCCGCCGGCCGAGGTGGCGAAGGTGCGCACCGCGGCCGCTCTGCACGACGTCGGCAAGCTCCACACGCCGCCGGAGATCCTCGACAAGCCGGGCCGCCTGACCCCGGACGAGTTCGCGGTGATCAGGCGCCACCCGGTCGACGGCGCGGAGATGCTCTCCGGGATCGGCGACCCCGACGTCACCGCGATGGTCCGCCATCACCACGAGCGACTCGACGGGGCCGGCTACCCGGACGGCCTGGTCGGCGAGCAGATCCCGCTGGGCGCCCGGATCGTCGCCGTGGCCGACACGTTCGACGCCATGACCTCCAGCCGGACCTACCACGGGGCCTCCAACCACAAGCGGGCCCTCGACGTGCTCGCCGCGGAAGCCGGTACGCGCCTCGACGCCGGCGCGGTCTCCGCGTTCCTCGGCTACTACTCGGGCAGGACGTCCGTCGCCTGGTCGGCGGTGCTGACCGCGGCGCCCCAGCGGCTCATGAGTTGGCTCGGCAGCACGTCCGAGCGGCTCGGCACCGGCGCGGCGTCGCTCGCGCAGGCCCTGCCGGCCGCCGGGGCCGCGATCCTGCTGGCCGGCCCGATGCCCGGCGAGGGGGCGACCGTTCGCGTCGGATCGCCCGAGCCCCGCCAGCGCGACGCCCCCGCACAGATGGACGCCACGCGCTTCATCAGGGCCGCCGGCGGCGAGACCCGTGCGACGCCTTCGCGCACGTCGCCGAGGAGCGCGCGCAGCGCGCCGCGCGGCCGGCCGTCCAGGCGGGCCGAACGCGTCGGGACACGCCGCGTGCAGGAGCCCTCCCCCACGGGCCGACCTTCCCCCACCGGCCGGCCTTCCGCCCCGGCGGCCCGGCCGCCGAGCGAGGCGCCGGCCCCCGCCTCCGCACCGGGGCCCCCGAGCCGTGCCCCGTCGCTCGGCTCGGACGTCGAGCTGCCGCCGACGCCTGCACCGTCCGCCGCCCCCACGCTCCCGCGCGTCGAGCTCCCCCCGGTACAGCTCCCGACCGTCGAGCTGCCGCCGGTGCGGACGCCGGCGCTGCAGCTGCCGCCCGTCACCGTCCCGCCCGTCAGCGCGCCGCCCGTCGGCGTGCCAGGCTTGACCGGCTAGCGCGCCGCCGGCCCCGACACGGAGGGCCGCAACCGGTGGAGGATAGGAGGCCCAACTCGCCGTCAAGGAGCTGCGCGAGCTGGCGCGCGGCATGCACCCGGCGGTGCTCAGCGACCGCGGGCTCGGCGCGGCGCTCGAGGCGCTCGCCGCCCGCGCCCCTGTGCCGGTCGACGTCAGCCGAAGCGCTGACCAACGTCGCCAAGTACGCGCAGGCGAGCGAGGCCTTCGTGCAGCTGTCCGTCGAGCGCGACCGCCTCCGCGGGTCGAGCGCGAGCCGGAACCCGAAGTCCGATGGCAGCCCGTCGGCGATGTCCGTCCACGTCTCGCCCGCGTCGCCCGAGCGGTAGACGCCGCCGTGGAACTGCATGAAGATCCGCTCCGGCCGCGTCGCCGCCCGCTGCAGGCGGTGCACGCAGAGGGCGATCTCGTCCTCTGGCGTGTCGTCGGGCAGGTAGCGCGCGACCAGGCCTCGTTGCCGCGGCGCCACGTGGCGCCCCCGTCGTAGGTCAGCCACACCCCGGCGGCGGAGATGCCGACCGCGAGCCGGCCCGGCTCCCCCGGCCACGGCACGATCGAGTGCAGGCACAGCCCGCCGGCGCCCGGCTGCCACTTCGACCGGTCGGGTGCGCCCAGAGCCCGCGATCGAGCTCGAGGCTGGCGCCGCCGTTGCGGCTCTCGAACAGCACCCCGGGTCGCCGCCGGCGTAGACGGTGCCTTCCGCCTCGCCGGCGACGAGCACCCAGATCCGCTCGAGCACCGCCTCGCCGCCCGCGGGCAGCGAGACGCCGGCCGCCTGCTCCCACTCGCCCGCCGGGTCGTCGGCCCAGAAGACCTTCAGCCCCTAGAACGGCGAGCTCACGGACGCGAGCACACGACCCGAGCGCGCGTCGCGCAACGCGGACTCGACCGGTTCGCCCTCGAACGCCCGAGCGGTCACCTCGAACGGCGAGCCCGCGTCGCCCTCGAGTACGAACAGGCCCTTCCTCGTACCCACCAACAGCTCGGTCATCGCCGGATCGTAGGCGAGAGCCTCGCCCTCGCCACCTCATCGATTCGTCCAGGCCCTCGATCTCGCGCTCCTCCATGCCGATGGCTCACAACGTGGAGGCAACGGACCAACGCGAGGCGGGCGTCGCCGTCTGGACCGACCCCGGAGCGGGGCTCGTCCTCGCGCCCTCGGCGCCCATCGCGAAGGCGGCACGCGCCTTCGGCGACAACTACCCGCCCTTGCGAGGGCAGTGGCGGGTACGGGCGGCCGGTGTGCTGCTGCTCCTCACGACGCTGCTGTACGTGCCCTGGATGCTCACGTCGCTCAACGAGGAGGTGCGCTGGCTGGCGTGGCCGTTCGCGGCGACGAACGTCTTCTCGCTGGCCTACGGCGTGCTGTCCGTCTTCAACGCCTGGCGGCGACATGTGCCCGAGCCCCGTCCTGTGTCGCCGGGGGATGAGCCGCGGGTCGGCGTCGTCATCCCCACCTGCGGGGAGGCGGTGCCGATGATCCTGCGGACGATCGTCTCGGTGCTGGACCAGGACTGGCCGAGCGACCGGCTGACCGTGGTGGTCAGCGACGACGGACACGATCCCGCGCTCGAGGCGGCGGTGGCCGGGCTGCCCGTGCTCTACCACTCACCGCCGCCGCGCTTCGCACCCGGACGGGACGGCGCCGCGAAGGCGGGCAACCTCAACTCGGCGGTGGCGATGCTCGACGAGCAGCATCCGGAGCTGCGCTACATCGAGACGCGGGATGCCGACGACGAGCTGGGATCCAGCCGTTTCCTGCGCGAGGTCATCGGCCAACTCGAAGCCGACGACGGCCTCGCCTTCGTGCAGACCATCAAGGAGGCGCAGGTCAGCGCCGGCGATCCGTTCAACAACCGCGAGTCGATGTTCTACCGGGGGCAGATGCTCGCACGCAACGCGGCCAACGCCGTGTTCCCCTGCGGCTCGGGCGTGGTATGGCGGCGGACCGCGTTGCGCGAGATCGGCGACTTCCCGACCTGGAACCTGGTCGAGGACCTCCAGTCGGGCGTGGAGGCGCTGCGCCGAGGCTGGCGCGGCGTCTACCTGCCGATCGTCGGCGCGGTCGGGCAGCACTCGCCGGAGGACGTCCCCAACGTGTACAAGCAGCGCGGCACGTGGGCGATCGACACCGTGCGCCTCATGGTCTGGGGCAAGCTGCACGGCCTCGACCTGCGCCAGCGGGCCCACTTCGCGGAGATGCTCGTCTTCTACCTGAACGCCTTCACGGTCCTGGTCTACATCCCGAGCATCATCTGCACGCTGCTCGGCTGGACGCCGCTCGACGCCACGGGGACCGGTTACGTGCTCCACATGGTCCCACTCGTGCTGGCCACCGAGCTGTGGCTGCTCGTTGTCAACCACCCCTACAACGACCGCCGCAAGCGGCAGCGCCGGCCTTTCCGCACGCTTTGGCAGGTGCGCATCATGTGGACCGGCATGGCGCCGATCTACATGAAGGCCTGCATCCAGGCGCTCCTCGGCGGCGCATGTCGCAAGCCGGTATACAAGGTCACGCGCAAGCACGACGACCTCCGCTGGCACTGGCGCCACACCCTGCCGCAGACCACGGTCGTGCTGCTCGTGCTCTTCGTGTTGATCTACGGCCTCCGCCACGAGACCCTGCCGAGCCTCAGCCTCCTCGTCGGCGCCGTGTACTGGGGCGGCCTCAACATCGTGCTCCTGGCAGGATTCGTCAGCCGCGGGTGGCACGGCCTCGCCCGGGTCAGGCGCGTCACCGGGCGCGTGGGCGTCCCGGCCGCGTCATCGCCGGGGCAGGTCGCGACGGACCGTTCCTAGCGGGCTCCGGATCGTACCGCCTACGCGTCGGCTTGGGCGCCCGCCCAGTCGCGCAGGCGGCCCGAGAGCTCGAGCGTGGCCGGGCCGACCTCGACGACGGCGTCCGTCGGGATGTTCGCCCGTCGCGCGGCAGCGATGACGGCGTCCGGGGAGGGCGCTTCGTAGAGGCAGTAGGTGCGCCGCCGGTCTGCGCTCAGGAACGAGAAGAGCCAGCGGACGCCCTCGTCGGCGTTGACCTCGTCGATCAGCCTGACGTCGTCGCTCGTGAGATCGAGCTGCTCGGCGAAGGTCCGCTCGATGACGTAGAGCGGCATGGTCTGCCGACCATACAGGGATTCCTAGGCCTCGACGAGGCCGTGCCGGTGCGCGTAGGAGGCGGCCTCGGTCCGGTTCCCGCAGCGCGTCTTGCGCAGGATGCTGCGGATGTGGTTGGCGGCGGTGTGCTCGCTGATGAACAGCGTCGCTCCGATCTCGCGATTGCTCAGGCCGCGCGCGACGAGAGCGAGGATCTGGACCTCGCGGGACGACAGCCCGTCGGGAGGACCGGCGCTCGGCGTGGGGGATCCGAGCGCGCGGACGCGGCCGAGCAGCGCCGGCATGCCGATGCGCTCGGCGAGGGCCGCCGCCTCGCCGAGCAGCGCGCGGACCCGATCGCGTCTTGTAGGCCCGCCCGCCCCGCGCGCCAGCAGCAGGCGGGCGTACTCGTAGGCGGTGTGGGCGAGCCACGTCGGTGCTCCCATCCGCCGGTTGAGCTCGATGGCGCGCTCGAAGTGCTCCTCGGCGCGCTCCCATTCGCCGAGGGTCGCGGCGAGCATGCCCAGGTAGCGATCGGCGGCCCCGTTGCATGCGACCAGGTGGCCGATCATCACGTTCGCGCCTGCCAGCGGCTCGAGCTCGGGATAGACGATGGCGGCCGTGGTCTGGTCGCCCAGCGCCGCGCACGCGTCGGTCAGGTACGTGAGCGAGGCAAGCCAGAGCGACTCGCGGAACGGGTCCAGCCCTTCGGCGACGACCCGCGCGAGCTCCCGCCTTGCCTCCCCCTCCATGCCGAGCTCGACGAGCACCGAGACGAGTCCAGGTCGCCACGGGCCGTCGCGCTTCGTGTCGGCGGCCAGGATCCTGATCACGGGTGCGAGCTCTGCGAGCCGCCCCTGCTCGCGGCGGACGCTGAACATCTGGATTCCGTAGACGCCTTCCGCGTCCCGCCCGGTCAGCAGCCGGCTCCATTCGTGCGAGCGCCGCGCCCTCGCGTCGGCCTCTTCCAGGCGACCGTCGCACAGCGCGATGGCCGAGCCGTAGTGCTCGGCCACGTGGAGCATGAACGGCTGGGCCGTCTGCTCGGCGGTGTCGCGGAGCGCGGCGACCTCCCGCCGGGCGGAGTCGAGGTCGCCGAGCGCGACGAACGCCGGGACGCGCCAGGCCATCGCCTCGGCGAGGATCTCCGTGTCGCCCAGCTCCTCGCCGAGATCGGTCGCCTCCGTGAGCATGCCGAGGATCTCCTCGAGCGAGCTCGTCCCACGCGACCAGTAGGAGCGCATCAGCGTCGTGGCGAGGCCGGCGCGATCGTTCAGTCGGCGGGCCATGGTGACGGCGCTCGTGCGGACGATCGCCCCGCGCTCGTGCTCCCCGCGGAAGTCGAGCGCGCGGGCGAGCCCGCTGAGCAGCCCGACGCGCAGCTCCGAGCTCTCGTCGCCGAGCGCGGCGGCCGCCTCCTCGAGCAGCTCGGCGGCGCCCTGGTCGGCGATTCCCGGGCGCCAGCACGCGTTCTCGTAGCCGATCGCGGCGCGGGCGAGCAGCTCCCCGTCGCCCAGCTCGCGGGCGATGTCCGCCGTCGCCCGGAACGCCTCCAGCGCATCGAGCGACTTGCCGGCGCGGTGGCTGACGGTACCGAGCTCGAGGAACACCTTCGCGCGCTCGGCGAGACCCTCGATCCGCAGATCCAGGGCGGTACGCAGCCGCGCCGCGGCCTCGTCGAAGGCGAGCGCGGCGGTGGCCGCCCGCGCGGCGAGGAGGTTGTACTCGACGCCGCGCCCGGCTCCGCCGAACGGCGCGGCGGCGGCGAAGTGGTGCGCAAGGTCGGCGAGCGCTCGGCCGGAACGCCCCTCGGCGCGCTCGAGGGCCTCGCCCACGCGCAGGTGGAGCTCCGCCCGCCGCACTCCGGAGAGCCGGTCGTACAGCGCCCGGCGGACGAGCTCGTGGGTGAATCGGTAGGCCAACGTGCGGGAGGGGAGCTCCTCGATCATCCCGCTGCGGACGGCCTCGTCGAGGACGGCGAGCAGCTCGGGCTCGCCCAGGCCGGCAGCCCGGCGAACGATCTCGAGCCCGAACTCCGGCCCGGCCGTGGCCGTGAGCTCCAGGACATCGGTGGTCCTGGGCGCCAGCCGGGCGAGCCGCTGGCTGACGACCTCACGCACGCTCTCCGGGGTTCCAAGCTCCGTCAGCGGCCGGGTGAGCCGGAGCGTGCCGTCGACGACCTCCACCAGCCGGGTTTCGACCAGTGCCCGCCACAGCTCGCAGACGAGGAACGGGTTCCCGCCGGTGAGCTCGCTGATCGCCGGCGCGAGCTCGGGCGGACCGGCGCCGAGGTCGCCTTCCCCAGCGTGCCGGACGAACTCGCTCACCTCCTCGTCCGAGAGACCGGCCAGCCGCAGCCGGACGACGTCGTCGGAGCGGCGCAGGTCGGCGAGCGTCTCCGAGAGCGTTTCCGGGACGTCGGCCTCGGTGTCGCGGAAGGTGGCGAGCAACAGCACCCGCGCGTTGCCGGCAGCCCGTGCCAGGTGACGGAGGAGAAGGAGCGTCGGCGCGTCGGCCCAGTGCCCGTCCTCGAGCACGAGCAGCACCGGCCGGCGGCTGACACCGGCGAGTAGGTCGGTCACAGCCGTGTGCAGCCGATGGCGCTCCGTGTCCGGATCGGCCTTGACCGGCGGTGGCAGATCGCCCACCCGGACCGGCAGATCGGGGAGCAGCCGCGTGAGCTCGCCGCCCGCGGTGCCCAGCGCGGCCCGCAGCTCGACCGGATCGATGACGCGCGCCAGGTGGTCGAGCGCCTCGACGAACGGCCCGTACGGCGTGCGCACGACCGCGTCGCAGGCGCCGTAGAGGACCAGAGCGCCGGCGCTGGCCGCCTCGCCCGCGAACTCGCGCACCAGCCGGCTCTTGCCCGAGCCGGGCTCCCCGCCCAGCAGGACGATCCGGCGCCCCTCGCCCTCCGCCATCGGCATGAGCGCTCGAAGCGTCTCCAGCTCGGCCGAGCGGCCGACGAAGGGGAACTTCGAGGTGAGGCGGAGCGAACCTGGGAGGTCGTGCATGCCGCAGCTGACCGAAGACGTTAGTCAGATCTGATCATCGCTGCACCGCCGCGCGGGCCGGGCAGGCGAGGAAAGTCAGTCAGCCCGCGTCATGACACGCCGGGTCCCGCCCCCTAGCGTCGACCCGGACGACAACGACGAGGAGGAATCGTGAGCACTGCCACGACACCCGCGCAGACCGCACGCCGGGAGCTCTCGGGGTTCCAGGGACGGCTGATCGGGCCCGATGAGGCCGACTACGACGAGGCGCGCAAGGTCTACAACGCGATGATCGACAAGCGGCCGGCGCTGATCGCGCGCTGCACGGGCGCCGACGACATCGCGAAGGTCGTCGCCTTCGCCCATGAGCACGACCTGCTCCTGGCCGTCCGCGGCGGCGGCCACAACGGCGCCGGGCTCGGGACGTGCGACGGCGGCGTCGTCATCGATCTCTCGATGCTCAAGGACATCCAGGTCGATCCGCGGTCCCGGACGGCTCGCGTCGGCGGAGGCTGCACCTGGGGCGAGGTCGATCGCGCCACGAACGAGCACGGCCTCGCCACGCCGAGCGGGATCATCTCGACGACCGGCGTCGGAGGCCTCACGCTCGGCGGCGGCCTCGGGCACCTGACGCGCAAGTACGGCCTCGCCATCGACAACCTGCTCGCAGCGGACCTCGTGCTCGCCAACGGCGAGCGCGTCCGCGCGAGCGCCGACGAGCACCCCGACCTCTACTGGGCCATCCGCGGCGGCGGCGGCAACTTCGGCGTCGTCACCTCGTTCCTCTTCCGGCTGCACGAGGTCGGCACCGTCGTCGGCGGCCCGACCTTCTGGCCCGTGGAGGACGCCGCCGCGGTCCTCTCGGTCTACCGCGAGTTCCTGCCGAGCGCCCCGCGCGAGCTGAGCGGCTTCTTCGCCTTCCACACGGTGCCGCCGGGGCCGCCCTTCCCCGAGGAGATCCACCTGCGCAAGGTCTGCGGCGTCGTCTGGTGCTACGCCGGCGCCGAGGAGGACGCCGCCAGGGCGATGGCGCCGCTGCTCGACGCCGTGCCCGAGCCGCTGATGCACGGGGCGGCGCCGATGCCGCACTCGGCGCTGCAGAGCGCCTTCGACGGCCTCTACCCGCCCGGCGACCAGTGGTACTGGCGCGCCGACTTCGTCAAGGAGATCCCCGACGACGCCGTCCAGATCCACGCCCGCTTCGGCGCCGAGATGCCGACCATGAAGTCGACGATGCACATGTACCCGATCGACGGCGCCGCTCAGGACGTCGCCCCGTCCGACACGGCCTGGAGCTACCGCGACGCGGTCTGGGGCTCCGTCTTCGCGGGCGTCGATCCCGACCCGGCCAACGTGAGCGTCGTCCGGGACTGGAGCATCGACTACTTCGAGGCGCTCCACCCCTACTCGGCCGGTGGCGCCTACGTGAACATGATGATGGACGAGGGCCAGGAGCGAGTCCGGGCCAGCTACCGCGACAACTACGACCGGCTCGCCCGCATCAAGGCGACGTACGACCCGGACAACCTCTTCCGCGTCAACCAGAACATCCAGCCGGAGGCGTAGCGCACGGCGCCGCGCGTTCTCGGACCGGCGAGGGCGGCCACGCGCCGCCCTCGTTCGGGGCACAAACTCGGACTCAACTGCGATCCCGCTGGCTGTACGGCTGCGGCGTCAGGCGCGCCGCGAGGCGCCGCCTGCGGCGGGGTTCGGTGGGCAGTACGGTGACCGCATGCTGCGCGACGAGCAGCTCGAGCGGGGCCGTGCGCTGTGCGCCGGGGGCGCCTGGCGAGATGCCCATGCCACGCTCACAGTCGCTGACCGCTCGTGGCCGCTTGCCGCCAGCGACCTCCGGCTGCTGGCGATCGCCGGCTACATGCTCGGCCGCGACGAGGAGTACGTCGAGACGCTCACTCGTGCCCACCAGGCGCAGCTTGACGATGAAGCGGTCGCGCCGGCGGCGCAAACCGCGTTTTGGCTGGGTATGCACCTCGTGACGACCGGTGACATGGCCCGCGGGAGCGGCTGGCTCGGGCGCGCGCAGCGGCTCGTTGAGCGTCTCGACGAGGACTGTGTCGAGCGTGGCTACCTGCTCATGCCGCTCGCCTTCCAGCGCCAGGCGGCCGGCGAGCTCGACGCGGCCGCGGCGATCGCCGGCCGGGCGGTTGCGATCGCTGAGCGCCACGGCGATCAGGACCTCTTCGCGCTCGCGGCGCACATGCAGGGCCACCTGCTCGTGCTCGACGGCCGCATTGCCGAGGGGCTCGCGTTGTTCGACGAGGCGATGGTGGCCGTCACGACCGGTCAGATGTCGCCGATCGCGCGAGGCGTCGTCTACTGCGGCGTCATCCTCGGCTGCCAGGCCGCGTACGAGACGCGCCGAGCCCAGGAGTGGACGGAGGCGCTGACACACTGGTGTGAGCGCCAGCCCGACATGGTCGCCTTCAGCGGGCGCTGCCACGTGCACCGTGCCGAGATCATGCAGCTGCGCGGCGCCTGGTCAGACGCGCTCGCGGAGGCACGCTGCGCGGAGCGGCGGGCCGTGCGCGGCGACCAGCGCAAGGCGGTCGCCGAGGCGCACTACGTCCAGGGCGAGGTGCATCGCCTGCGCGGCGAATCCAGCGCCGCCGCGCGGGCATACCGCGAGGCCAGCGAGCTCGGGCGCGATCCGCAGCCCGGGCTCGCGCTCCTGCGGCTGGCCGAGGGCGGCATCGAGGCGGCGGCGGCCGCGATCGAGCGGGTGCTGGGCGAAACGCCCGGCGAGAGCGACCGCGCTCGGCTGCTGCCGGCGTGCGTCGAGATCATGCTCGCCGCCGGAGACATTGCGCGCGCCCGCGGCGCCTGCGGCGAGCTGTTGCAGATCGCGGCGAGTCGCGATTCGGGCATGCTCCTAGCGGTCGCCGCGCAGGCGCAGGGCGCCGTCGACCTCGCCGACGGCGACGCGCAGGCCGCGCTCGTGGCGTTGCGCCGCGCGTGGCGTGCATGGGCGGAGGTGTCCGTGCCCTACGAGGCCGCGCGGACACGCGAGCTGATGGGCCTCGCCTGCCGGGCACTCGGCGACGAGGAGGCCGCCGCGCTCGAGCTCGAGGCGGCGAGGCGCGTGCTCGCCAAGCTCGGCGCGGTGCACGACGTCGCGCGGATCGACGCGCTCGGCACCCCCGGTGCGCCCGCGCCCGGCGGGCTGACGGCGCGCGAGCTCGAGGTGCTGCGGCTCGTCGCAGAAGGGCGCACGAACCGGGCGATCGCCGATGCGCTCGTGCTCAGCGAGCGGACCATCGAGCGCCACGTGAGCAACATCTTCGCCAAGCTGCGCGTCGCCTCGCGCGCCGCTGCGACGGCCTACGCCTACGAGCACCGGCTGCTCTGAGGCGCCGCGGCTGGGTGAAACCACCCAGCCCCCTCGCGCCGCGGGTTGCGTAGTAGCGCCGATGCGCCAACACCCGCGGGGGCCGAAGCTTGCCCGAGCGCAACCGACGCAGGAGGCAGACCATGACCGAGCAGTTCGAGACCATCGTGATCGGCGCGGGCCAAGCGGGCCTGGCGGTCGGCTACCACCTCGCCCAGCGTGACCGCCCTTTCGTGATCCTCGAGGCCGCCGAGCGCGTCGGCGACAACTGGCGGCGACGCTTCGATTCGCTGCGCCTGTTCACCCCGGCGCGCTACGACGCGCTGCCCGGCTGCGAGCTGCCGCTCGGCGGGTGGGCATTCCCGACGAAGGACGAGCTCGCCGATTACCTGGAGTCCTACGCGCAGCGTTTCGAGCTGCCGGTCGTCACGGGCGTCGCCGTCGACAGCCTGCTCCGCGACGGCGCGCGCTACGTCGTGCGCGCAGGGCCGCACCGCTTCGAGGCCACCAACGTCGTCGTGGCGTCGGGCACGTTCAACGAGCCGATCGTGCCGGAGTTCGCGCCCGAGCTCGATCCATCGATCCTGCAGCTGCACTCCGACGAGTACCGCAACCCAGCGCAGCTGCACGACGGACCGGTGCTCGTCGTCGGCTGCAGCCACTCGGGGGCCGACATCGCGCTCGAGGTCGCCGCGCGCCATACGACCGTGCTGTCCGGGCGGGTGCACGCGGAGCTCCCGTTCGCGCTCGAGGGCCGCGTCGGGCGGGCGGCGCTGCCGCTGCTGTGGCTCGTGTGGAACCGGGTGCTGACGATGAACACGCCGATCGGCCGCCGCGTGCGCCCGAAGATCCGCGCCGGCGGCGGGCCGCTGCTGCGCGTCAAGCGCGCGCACCTCGCAGCGGCCGGCGTGGAGCGCACCGATGCCCGGGTCGCCGGCGTCCGCGACGGCCGGCCGCTGCTGGACGACGGGCGCGTCCTCGACGTCGCAAACGTGATCTGGTGCACCGGCTTCGGCAAGGATGTCTCCTGGATCGAGCTACCGGTCACCGGCGAGGACGGCTGGCCCGAGCAGGAGCGCGGCGTCGTGGCGGCACACCCTGGCCTGTACTTCCTCGGCCTGCCGTTCCTGCACGCTTTCGCGTCGATGCTCGTCGGCGGCGCCGGGCGCGACGCCGAGCGGGTCGCGGCGCACATAGCAACGCGCGCCCCACTGGCCAGCGAGCGGTCGGCGGCCGACACGGCGAAGCGGCGCCCGTCGCTTGTGAGCTGACGCGCTGGCCCCCGTGCGAGCACGCGCCCGATCGTGCTGCGCTGCAGCGTCAGTCGGCAAGCGCCGGTTGCGAGGGAGCGTTGGCTGGCAGCTGCTCGGTTGACACCGACGGTCACCGGGTGGAGTTGACAGTACCCACACGAGACGAGAGGAGCCGGAAATGTACGTGAGGATCGCCAGGTTCGAAAACGCCGAAGGAGACTGGGACGTGCGGATCGAGGAGGTCAGGAAGCGCATGAGCGGCGAGACGGACTCGCCGATAGCCCAGGCGCGCGACGCGGTCAAGCGGGCGATGATGCTCGTCGACCGGGACAACAACCGCGGCGCGAGCGTCATCTTCTGTGAGACGGAGGAAGATCTCCGCCGCGTCGACCAGGCGATGAACGAGATGAGCCCGCCGCCCGGTACCGGCACGCGAGCGTCTGCCGAGACGTACGAGGTCACGGTCGACGAGCAGCCCGCGTAGGCGGTCAGTCCCGCGCGGCCGAGGTGCCACGTTCGACGTCAGTCCGCTGTCGGCGCGTGCTGCGATCACCGCGAGGACCCTAGGTTCCCGCTACGGACTCGCTCCGGAATGAGGTGGTGCTCGAGGGGCGATCCGGCAGTCGCGGATGGTGGAAGGCCGGCGCTTGCGGTCGTGCTCGGTGTAGTGCAGCCGTGCCTTGACGGTCGTCATCGCTACTGCCTCCGTCAGAGCGCGCGCCGCGCGGCCCCGCACGACCGGTTTGCTGACGAATCGAGGCGAGCAGCGGCCGTGGGCTCCGGCGAGGGACCAACCCCACGCTGCTCGCGACCTCGCGTACACGCGTTCTGCGAGGCCGAATACCTTGCCCAATGGGGCAGTTTCGGTGGTGCCCAGCGCGGCCGGAGCGGCCGCTTCAGCCGCTACGTTCGAACTCTGGGAGCGGGCTTGGGTGCCTGGGTTCGTACACGCCGATCTCGCCCGCGCCGGGGAGCTTGAACTGCGCGATCCGACCCCAGCCCTCGTCCTCGATCGGCGATACGAACTCGACGCCCTTGCCCTCGAGCTCCTCAACGGTCTGCTCGATGTCATGGCACATGAAGAACAGGACGTGATGGCCCGGCCCGCGGCCCCAGCCGGATCCGGGGTGGACCGCGAGCTCGCCCGGTGGTAGGGCGAAGATCAGCCAGCCGTCGCCCGCATCCACCGCCTCGAATCCCAGCGCATCGCGGAGGAAGGCCCGGGCGCGCTCGGCGTCCTCAGCGAAGATGATGGTGTGTGCCCCGGCGATCATGGCGCGGATGGTAGTCGGCACCGCGGGGCCGCCCCTGCAACGTCCAGCGCCCCCGGCCCGATTCGAACCGGCGACCTGCGGATTAGAAGAGCGAGCCGGGTGGTGCTGTTTGGCTCTGTCGCGCGCTTTGCGGTGCTCTGAGTTGCGCTCAGTTACGCCGGGATGACCCCGGTTCGGTGCACGTCCGGGTGCACGGTGTCGCTCGCGAATGCGGCGGTGAGGCGGGCAGCGTCGTCGTGCTGGGGGATGTAGTGCAGATACCGCATCGTCGTCTGCACGTCGGCGTGGCCCATCCACGCCTGGATGCGGCGCAGGTCGATGCCCTTCGCGGCGCACGTCGTGCCGAACGTGTGGCGGAGGTCGTGGAAGATCATCGGGTCCTGCTTGGCGCGCAGGTGTCCGAGCCCGGCGGTGTCGAGCGCGGCGTAGAACGCGTGGCGGACCTGGTCGTCGAGGAGGTGGCCGCCGACCTGGTTGGGGAACACGAGGTCGTCGTCGACTGTGAAGTGCTCGCGTCGGCTGAGGTCGTCGAGCGCGACGAGCGCCTGGTCGGACAGCGGGACGCTGCGGACCCGGTGGGACTTCGGGGTGTCCTCTTGGAACGTGCCGGACGGCAGGTTGCGGCGCACGTGCAGGATGCGGTTCGCGAAGTCCACGTGCCGCCACCGCAGCGCGAGGATCTCACCCTGCCGCAGTCCCGTGAAGGCGGCGACGGTGAACAGCGCCGCTAGCTGCCCGTCCGCGGCCGCTCTCGCCACGGCGTGCACCTGCTCGACGTCGAGG
>Ga0136617_10001752_pt1 | contig 19286 bp, 17 predicted proteins | sample AntDrymUQ3222106_2_FD_129672 | JGI IMG/M metagenome (GOLD analysis project Ga0136617, IMG submission 129672) | Polar desert sand microbial communities from Dry Valleys, Antarctica - metaG UQ322 (21.06) | ecosystem: Environmental > Terrestrial > Soil > Desert | place: Antarctica: Dry Valley... | reverse complement strand
GCACCGGAATGGCGCATCGGGTTGTAGTAGTTGAAGAAGCCGATCTCCTTCTCGTCGGCTCCGCAGATGTCATGGTGCTGCGTCAGGTAGGCGAACAGTGAGCCGGTCCCGGCCTTCGGCACCCCCACTACTAGCAGGTTCGGCAACCGACCCGTGTGCACACCGAGCTCCTGCCGTTGTGATCCTGCTGGACCCGCCGCACCCTAGCCCGGCGACCCGACCGGCGCAGTCGATCGGCGCAGGGGATCGGCGCAGGGGACTTGTGCAGTCGGCTCGCCGCGGCCATCTCGCCATCGCGCGGACGAGCCGGGGTCGCGGCGGTTATCCTGTGCGGGCTGATCAAGGAGAGGGCTCGGGTCGATGACGCCACAGCTGTTGCTCGGGCTGGCTGCTGCCCCCGTGGTCGTGGCGGTCGTCCTGGTCTGCCTGCGGGAACCGATGCGGGTGGCGCTGCCGCTGTATGCGGCTCTCATCCCGTTCAGCAGTGTGTTGTCCATCGGGCCGTCGCGGTTCGGCTCGCTGTCGTCCCTCGTCGGTATCGTTCTCGGCGCCGGCCTTGTCCTCCAGCTGGTGCGGCGGCGCGGCGGTGACGGGATCCGGCTGTCCCTATCCGTGCCGATCTGGCTGCTGTTTCTCGGCATCGCCGGCGCATCGGTGCTGTGGAGCCTGACACCAGACCGCACCACCAGCGGCTTCATCGTCCTCGGCAGCCTGATCCTCATCTTCGTCTTCGTCGCACTCAGCCCGGTCGATCGACACATCCTGCGGCGGCTCGAGAACGGGCTGCTCATCGGCGGCCTCGCCGCCGTCGGCTACGGCCTGTTCCAGCTCATCGTTCTCGGAGGCTTCCCTTCCGACACTCCCGGCGTCGGCATCGCGCCGGACGGCCGCTTCGGCAATGACCTCCTGGGGCCGAACAACCAGGCAGTCGCGCTGGTGCTGCCGATGGTGATCAGCTTGACCCGGGCAGTCGCCGCCGGCGACCGCCCCCGCCGGCTGGCCTACGCGGCGGCGTCGGCGCTGATGCTCGGCGGCGTGCTGATGACCGGATCGCGCGGGGGTCTGGTGGCCACTGTTGCGGCACTGGTGGCCCTGCTGCTGGTCGCACCCACCGGCCGCAAGACGCTGCTGCGCTACTCGCTGGTCGGCCTCGTGGTGGGAGGCTTCGTCTTCGTCGCCCACCCGTTCGGCATCGGCGAACGTACCGTCGAGACCACCTCGAGCTCGGGACGTGCCGACATCTGGCGGGTGGGCCTGGCGGCTTGCCCGGAGTACTGCGGGTTCGGCGCGGGATGGGGGACGTTTCCTGACGTGTACGCCGACACCCAGGCGAGCGTGCCGGAGGCCCGAGTCCTGGTCGGGTCCGGTGCCTACGAGCCGCACAACGTGTGGCTGCTGGCGGCGATCGAGCTGGGACTGCCCGGACTGCTCCTGCTTGTGGCGGGGTTGCTGGTCAGCCTCGTCGAGGCGATCCGACTACCCGCTGGTCTGCGCGCCCCACCGTTGAGCGGCCTGGTCGCTACCGTCGTGGCAGCCTCGTTCCTGTCGAACCTCGAGTTCAAGTTCTTCTGGATGGCAATGATCGTCGTGGTGGTGTCGCGCAACCTGGCGTCCCGTGAGGCGGCCGAGCAGGCGCGCTCTGCGGTCGAGCCGGAGCTCATCGGGCAACGCTGAGCCGACTTGGCGGCATACTCGGCGACATGGCTGAGAACGCGCGGCATGGCTGAGAACAACCCGGCAAGCCGGACCCAGGGGGACCGTGCGCAGGGGGACCGGGCACAGGCGGACCGGGCGCAGGCGGCGACCGGGGGGCCGGTCTTCGTGGTGGGCTCGATGCGCTCGGGGTCCACGATGCTGCGACTGATCCTGGACAGCCACCCCAGCATCGCGATCGGGGCAGAGACGGGGTTCATGGGCGCGGTGATGGCGGCCAAGTCGATCCCCAACTGGCGCAACGGCGACGGCTGGTACCGGCGGCTGGACTGGACCGAGCAGGAGTTCGACGCCCGGCTGCGCGAGTTCTACGACGGCATGTTCTGTCGCTACGCCGAGGCCCGTGGAAAGAACCGGTGGGGCGAGAAGACGCCGTTTCACACAGGACACATCGCCGAGATGGCGCAGATCTTCCCCGACGCGGTGTTCGTCGGGATCGTCCGGCACCCGGGAGGCGTCGCCGCCTCGTTGCGCAAGAGCTTCCACTACTCGTTCGCCGACGCGCTGTCGTACTGGTCGGCGATCAATCTCGACCTCGTGCGGGCGGGCACCGATCTGGGCGACCGGTTCGTGCTGTGTCGCTACGAGGACCTGCTGGCCGACGGCGAGCCGGTGCTGCGAGAACTGATGGGCTGGCTCGGCGAGCCGTGGTCGCCGCGGCTGCTCGAACACCACCGGGTCCAGCAGGAGCAGGGCGCCCCCCGGGTGGTCGACGGCAGCACCAGCACCCGCGATGCCATCGACGACAAGCGGGCCAGCAACTGGCTGCGCACCGCGACCGAGGCGGACCAGCTCGCACTGGAGAGCACCGCCCGGCTGGGGGGTTACTTCGGCTACCAGGCGGTCGACCCGTCGGTGCGGGGGTCCCTGCTACCCACTGGCGCCGCCGGGCGCTGGCTGCCGAATGGTGACGAGCTGACGGTACGGCGGCGGGCATGGTCCGACGAGGTCGACTTCGACGAGCGCCCGGAGACGCTGTTGATCGACGCGAGCATCGAGGAGCTGGCGGACCGGGCGTTCCGGGCGGAGCGCGCGCTGGCCAGAACCCGCACCCGGACATCGGTGCGGATGGGCGACGCCTTCCGCAAGGTGCAGCGCGGACGATCGCTGCAAGACGTCCGCGACGCGTGGGCGCTGGTGCGCACCAAGCGCCGGTGATCGAGTGGCACAGGAACGCCAGTGCCCTTGGGGGGTGCAAAAACGACCGCATCCTGGTCTGAAGCGGACATCCTTACGCACTTGATGCGCTCACCCGCCCGTCGGACCCAGCGGCGCTGGGATCCGGGCGACGGAGTGCCCTCACCGTTTCTCCACCCACGCCCGGCCACCGCGCGTAGCGTGTGCGCATGACCCTGCGGCGCGAGGTGGACCGGTTACGCCACCATGTGCGACGCCCGCTAGCCAACACTCAGTACCTGTGGGACGCGGCGATGTACCTCCGCAGCGGGAAGCGGGCCACGCTTGCACGCCGCGACACCGCCCTCGTGATGGAGGGTTTCCTCCGGTCGGGCAACACGTTCAGTGTCGCGGCGTTCATCGTTGCCAACGGCCCCGACCTGCACATCGGGCGTCATCTGCACGGGGCTCAGCATGTGGTGCGGGCGGTGCGGCTCGCCCGCCCGACTGTGGTCCTCGTCCGCCGACCCCGCGACGCCGTGCTGTCGTACCTGGTGCGCCGCCCGACCCTGACCCCGGCCGATGGGCTGATCGAGTACCTGGACTTCTACCGCACTGCGTGGCAGGCGCGTGACGGCTTCGTCGTAGGGCTGTTCGAGGAAGTGATCAAGGACTTCGGTGTCGTGATAGCTCGCGTGAACAGGCGGTTCGGGACCGCCTTCGTCCCGTTCGATGCGACCGCGGAGAACCAGGAGCGGGCCTTCGCACTTGTCGAGGAGATGAACAGGCTGGAATGTCTCGGCGAGGTGGTGGAGACCCACGTGGGCCGGCCGTCGGCGGGTCGCCAGCAGCGCAAGGCCGAGCTGGAGGGTCTGCTCGAGGACCCGGGCACCGCGCGGCTGCTCCGGGAGGCCGACGCACTGTACGAGCAGTACGCGGTGCGGGCCACATGAGCCGCATCCTGCTCGTCGGCAAGGGTGCACCCGACCGTGGCGGCATTCCCAGCTTCCTGGACAGCCTGCGGCACGGCGAGTTGGCCGCCGAGCACCAGCTGACCTTTCTCAACGTCGCGCACAGCGACACCCCGCAAGGCGGCCGTACGACGCTCGCCAACGTGACCCGCACCCTGCGCGACACCGTCTCGGTGTGGCGCGCATCCCGGGGCCACGACATCGTGCACATCCACTCCGCGCTCGCCCCAGCGGTGACCGTGCTCCGCGCCGGCCTCCTAGTGGCGGCTGGGCGGCTACGCGGGTGCCGCGGGATCGTGCATGCGCACGGTGGCAATGTGGAGTTCTGGTTGAAGCACCGCCTCAACCGCGTGCTGATGCGGCTGGCGATGGCACCGGCCGACAAGGTCGTGGCGGTATGGACCATCGGCGAGACGGCGCTGCGCAGGACCCTGACGGACGACCGGGTATGTCTGGTCGACAACGGCGTTCCCCTCGGCGGCTCCGCAGAAGCGCGCACCGCAGGCGAGCCTCCCCGCGTGCTGTACGTCGGCCTGTTGACCGCGCGCAAAGGTGTGGTGGACCTGCTGGAGGCGTCCCGCCAGCTGCGTGCGCGGGGCGTCGACCACGAGCTGCTGCTGCTCGGCGGGACGCCGGACGAGGGGCCGGAGGCCGAGCTGCCGGTGCGCGCCGCGGCCGACGAGCACACCCGGTTCCTCGGGACCCGACCGCCCGAGCAGATGGGGCAGGCGTACGCGTCGGCCGACATCTTCTGTCTGCCGTCGTGGTGGGAGGCGATGCCGCTCTCGATCCTGGAGGCGATGGCGTCGGGGTTGCCCGTGGTCGGCACCGACGTCGGCGACGTGTCCCGGTCGATCCAGGACGGGGAGACCGGCTTCGTGGTACCGGTCCAGTCCCCGGTCGACCTGGCGAGCGCACTGGAGAAGCTGCTCACCGACCCCGGCCTGCGCGCCAGGATGGGCGCCGCGGGTCGGGCCCGGGTGGAGCGCCACTTCTCCAGCGCCACCACCGCTCAGCAGGTCTCGGCGCTGTATGCCGAGGTGCTGCACCCCGAGCGCCCCGCCGGGCAACCGGCGTGACGATCCTCTGCTACCACGCCGTCGACCCCGACTGGCAGTCCCCGATGTCGGTCCACCCGGCGGACTTCGCGCAACAGGCGGCGTGGCTGGCCAAGCACCGGCGGGTGCTCTCCCTCGCAGCCGCGGTCGACCGGCTCGACCCGTCCGGGCGCCTGCCCCCCGGCACCGCCGCCCTGACCTTCGACGACGGCTTCACCTCGGTGCTCGAGCACGCGCTGCCGGTGCTGCAGCGACACCGGCTGCCGGCAACGGTGTTCCTGGTGGCTGAGACCCTCACGCCGGCCGGCCGGGCGGTCGACTGGGTGCGCACGCCTCCCCCGTTCCCGCTGCGCACGCTGTCTCGCGACCAGGTGCTGTGGATGCGCGACGCCGGCGTCGACTTCCAGTCGCACAGCTGGGCCCACCACGACCTGCCCGACCTGGACCCGTCGGCCTGTGAGCAGGACCTGCGCGACAGCCGGGAGCTGCTCGAGGACCTGCTGGAGGGGCCTGTGACGGCCTTGGCCTACCCCCGAGGTCTGCATGACCACCAAGTCCGTGCCGCGGCCGCACGGGCCGGTTATGTGGTCGCCGTGGCACTTCCCGAGTACGCCGAGCAACCGGGGCCGTATGCGGTGCCGCGGGTGGGGGTGTACGGAGGCAACGGCTTGCGGACGCTGCGGCTCAAGTCGGCCCGGTTGTACCTGCCGCTGCGGCACCGGGTGCTGCACGCCCTGCGCCGCGGGTCTCCGACCCCCTGAATCCTCGGTTCTGCGGACGTGGGCCGGTCGACCCAGGTACAACAGCGGGTGGGCAAGCCCGATCGGCCCCTGTGACCCAACCCCGCAACGAAGGACGCGATCATGACGATGGCCGTACGAGCCGTGACGGTGCTGCTGTCCGCGCTCCTCGCGATGACCGCGCTGGCAGCGCCTGCCCAGGCCGCCTACGACTCCACATCGTCGACCAGGTGGTCGCCGGACGGCCCGGTGCGCGCGATCGCGGTGGCGGGTGGCGTGGTCTACATCGGTGGCCTGTTCGACACGATGACGAGCACCTCCGGCGCCCAGGTGAGCGTCGGCAACCTGGCCGCCCTCGACGTCGCAACTGGGAACCTGCTGCCGAACTGGGACGCATCCACCGACAACAGCGTCAACGCGCTGGCCGTGTCCGCCGACCGCACCCGGGTGTTCCTCGGTGGCAACTTTCTGCAGGTGAACGGTCAGGACCGCAAGCGGTTAGCCGCGGTCTCGGTGGCCGACGGCGACCTGATCGCGGGCTGGGACGCGTCAGCCACCGGCATCGTCAACGACCTGCTCGTCCGGCAGGACCGCGTGTACGTCGGCGGTGCCTTCACCTCGCTCGACCGTGCCCCGGCGGGACGCCTCGGCGCGCTCAGCGCGCTGACCGGCGATCGCGACCCGGCGTTCAGCCCGTCTGCGAACGAGCCGGTGAACGCGCTGGACACCAGCGCTGGCAGGTTGCTCGTCGCCGGCCGGTTCAGCACCGTGGACGGGGAGCCGCGTCCACAGCTGGCCGCGGTCGACCTGACCACGAATGAGCTGTCGGGCTGGCGCCCCCCGAAGATCTGCCCGGACTGCGACAACGTCTGGGACCTGGCCACCGGCGGGGGACGCGTTTACGCCGGGGTCGCCGGAATCGGCGGTCGGCTGGTGGCGCTGAGCCCCCGGACCGGGGACGTCCGGTGGCGGGTCCGCGCCAACGGCGACGTCCAGGCCGTCTCGTTCGCCGACGGCCTGGTGTACGCCGGTGGTCACTTCGGTGCCAGGTTCGGTGGTCAACCCCGCATCGACCTGGCCGCGGCCAACGCGGCTACTGGCGCCGTGGACCCAGACTTCAAGCCGAAGGTCTTCGACCGCTACCCAGGCATCCGTGCCTTGGTCGCGACGCCGGGCGCTCTGTACGCGGGCGGGGAGTTCAGCGGCGGCGTGGGAACCCGTGACGAGTCGCCCTTCTTCGCCACGTTCGACACGTTCTGACCGGACGCCGCGGTACTCACCCTCGCAGGTCGTACCCGTAGCGCAGCATCAGCGGGAAGGCCGTAGCGACCACCGTGAGCCGGTCCCGCGACCGCATTCCGGTCCGCCACTTCTCGTCGACGGTGATATCGACGCCGCCGGTGGTGAACCGGCTGGGGTTTCCCGCCACGATGTGGCTCGGCTGCAGCACGACCCGGTGGTCGCCTTCGAACGGCGCCTCGCCGGGTTCACCGATGAAGTCGAGGATCTGGCGCATCGAGTCCCGGGGGGTACGGCAGAAGTCCTCGTAGCGGATTTGCAGCCACCTGGTGTCCGGCAGCTGTCGACGCAGCCAGTCCGCAGTCAGACAGTTGGCTGTCCAGCGCTGCACCGACCGGGGCAGTCGCCGGGTGCCCATCGCCCGGGTGACCCCGTCCACCGTGTACGGCTTGGGCCGCTGCCAGGAGTAGGCGACGGCGCGCGGGTCTCTGACCAGCTGGAGCACATAGTGGTCGATGTCCGGCAGCCCGGCCAAGACTGCGGCTTCCTGCGGCCGTTTGGACGTGTCGACAACCACCTGCGACCCCGTCGTGGCGCTGAAGGCGTGGACCGCCTCGGACATCACCGTGCGGACCCGGAGTAGTTCGGGCCAGTCCGCCTCGCCACCTGTCGCGCTGCGCATGAGCCGCCGCAGGTGCCAACGGTCGGTGATCGTGCGCTGCCAGCCGATGAGCTGCTCCGCGGAGCACTCACCGAACGTCTCCCGGCAGTGGGTGGTGACCTGCTCGATGACGCCGCCCCAAACCGGGCAGAGCTGCGGCGTCTGTCCACACGCGCACGGCCGTTGCTCCACCACACCGTGCTCCCACAGCCAGCGCAGCTCACCGGCGCTGCCGATGCCTTCCACCTCGCCCAAGATGCTGGCCAGGACAGTGGTGCCGCTTCGCCCGGCGCCCACGATCGACAGCGTCTTGATCGGAGCCTTGATCGGTCGTGCGCGATCAACCACGAGATTTTCCCTTCCATACACTCAGGCAACACCGTCGAGACCAGCGTTCGCCTGTAATACCCGAACGTGCTGACCTACCATGCATTGAACGCAAGGGCGAGTCAGCCGGATGGCTGAACCCCTGTCGATCAGGGGGCCTGACACAGGTCGCGCCGATTCTGGCGCAATGAGCAGCCCCGAGGCCTGCGAGGTGATGGATGCGCGCTCCCCGACGGACGGGTCTCGTCGTTGTCGCGGTCACCTTGCTGGTGGGTCTCACCGTCGTCCTCGGCTTCGCCCGTGGCGGCAACGGCGACGAGGCGCCGCCACCGACGTTGACGCCCACCACACAGCCGCAAGCCAATGAACGGCCGGCATTCCGGGCGTTCCACGGCGACTCGTGGTGGAACACGCCACTGCCCGAGGACGCGCCGCTGGACCCGTACGGAGGCGACATCCTCCAGTTTTTGAGCACCGCGGAGGAAAGTGGGGACGGCTGCCTGAAGCTGGCCGGCGCTGGGTCCAGCCCGTGGGGGCAGCCGTTCTACTGGTCCACGCTGTCGGACCCGACGTACGACATCCAGGGCATCAAGAGCCCGGAACGCCCCTCGGAGCTCGACCAGCTGCGGATCCCCTCCGACGCCTCGCCGGGCGACAACAACGACGGGAACATCACAATCTTCGACGTCGACAAGGGCTACGTGGTCGCCCTCACCGACGCCAGCTACGACGAATCGGACAACGAGTGGTCTGCCAGTGGCGGCTCGGTGACATACCTGGACTCGAACGGCCTGTACGCCAGAACAGGTGCGTCCGACGACCCGCGCAACACCGGCACCCACCGTGGCAACAACGGCGCGGTGCTCGCGGCGCGCTGGGACATGGTGGAGGCCGGTGCGATCAACCACGTGCTCAAGGTCGCCGTCGGCCCGGAGGTCTCGGACCGCTTCGTGTTCCCGATGGTGGGCTCGGACGGCGACTACACCGGCGATGACCCCGCGGTCCCCGCACAGGGTCTGCGGCTGCGGATCAAGCCGTCGGTCGACCTGGATGCGTTGAACCTGCACCCGCAGGCCCTGGTGATTGCCGAGACGCTGCAACGCTATGGTTTCTACATCGGTGACTCGGGGGGGACCACAGCCTTGAAGCTGGAGAACACAGTGGCCGAGGGACGCGGCCAGCTGTGGCAGCTGACGTCGGATGACCTGTGCGGGATGCCGTTTACCAGCCAGTACTGGGACGTCGTCGAAGAGGGTTACGACCCGAGCGACTCGTGACCGGCTCCGCGGCCGCGTTGACGACGGTGCCGACCTTTCTGTACATCGGCACCAGCAAGGCCGGCTCGACCTGGCTGTTCAACGCTCTCGCGGTGCACCCGCAGGTCTACCTGGCCTCAAGCAAGGGTCTGTACTACTTCGACCAGCACCTCGACCGCGGCGAGGACTGGTACCTGCGCCACTTCGCCGCGGCCGCGGACCAGCCGGTTCGTGGCGAGATCTCTCACTCGTACCTGTCCTCGCCCGGTGCACCGGCGGCCATCGCGGCGATGAACCCCCGGATGCGGCTGTTGGCGTGCCTGCGCGAACCGGTCGATCGCGCGTTCTCCGACTACCTCGACCTGGTCAAGAACGGCCAGTACGACGGTTCGTTCGAACACGCCCTCGAGCGGTTCCCCCGTCTCGTCGACCGCGGACGGTACGCCACCCACCTGCAGCGCTACATCGACCAGTTCGGGACCAAGCAGCTGCATGTCAGCGTGTTCGATGACCTACAGGCCGACCCCCAGGCGTACGCCGAGGGGGTCTTCGGCTTCCTCGGCGTCGACCGCCTCGAGCTCCCGGCCTCCGCGTTGCGGCGACGCATGCCGGCTGGCCGGATGCGCAACGAGGCGGCTGCCGCGGCGGCCAAGCAGGCCTCCCAGCTGGTGCAGCGAATCGGCTTGGGCCGGCTCCGCTCCCGCATCAAGCGGTCGACGGCTGTCCGGCAAGCGCTCTACCGGCCCTACACCGACGACCGTCCTACCGCGGACCCGGCCACGGCAGCGCAGCTGCGGACCGTCTTCGCGCCGGAGGTTCGGGCCCTCGACGACTTACTGCCCACCCCGGTCTCTGTCCGCTGGGGGTACCCCGAGGCAGTCACGGACTGAGATCGGTCTTGACTGTCAGACCCCCACAGGTGCGGTGGCGAGGTTGAGCAGCCTCATGGCCTCGTCCCGGATGTAGGTGTTGGCGACTCGCTGCCCGGCCGCGCGCGCTCGCGAGACCGGCCCATGCCCACTCCCCGCGGAGTCCACCAGTGCCGACCACTTGTCCAAGACGATGAGCAGCTGATAACACCGAACCTCGTCGCGCGGGATCTCGCCGGGACCGAAGTAGCCGCGCAGGACCGCCTCCTCCCGGCGAGCCAGCTCGGCCGCGCCGTAGGCAGCTCCCCGGGTGTGCACCTGCAGGCCCAGCAGCCGGAGCCCGACCAGGAAGCGGCACAGGTCCTCATACCGCGGGACGCGCCACCGCGGCATGGGGTCGAACACCGCGACCCGCCCGCGCTCGTCGATGAACATGTTCCGGGCTGCGAAGTCGCCGTGTCCCACCGCCAGCGGCAGCCAGGGCGGCAGCACCTGGGCGGCCAGCGCTGCGCCGCGCGACGCGGTCTGACCCACCAGACGCCGCCCCAGGCGCTCGGTGAGGAAGGCGTCATAGGCATCGAAGCGCTCTGCTACACAGTCGCGGGTCTCCTGCCGCGCCGGCACGGACTCGCCTGGCATCTCGTCATGAAAGGTCCGTAGCCAGGTCCCGGCGTTGCCCCACGTAGAGTTCGGCGCCGCACCCCCACCGAGTCGGGGCAGCCAGGGCGGGACGAGCCGGCTCTCAGCATGCAGCGCGTCGCGCAGTGTCCGGGCGTCCACATAGTCCATCAGCAAGGCGGCTTTCCCCGGCAGCCTCCCCAGGGGCCGCACCGCGCCGAACGTCTCTGGACTCTTGGCGGCGATACCCACCATGGCCTGCAGGCCGGCGTGCTCGTGGGTGGTGAGCTCCTCTGTGCCGGCCACGTCGGTGCGCAGCCGGGGGCGCGCCGCCCGCACGGGTCGGTCGGTCCCGGCGCCAGCCGCCGCTCGCCTCACCTTCGCGAGCACGCGGTGGTCACCACCACCTGACCGCACCCGCACCACGTACAGCGAGCAGCTCGGTCGGTCGCTGAGGGTACGAAGGTCGACCCGGACCGGCCCGGCCAGGTCGGGATACCACCGCTCCGCCTGATCGGCGACGTGCTCGGTGATGAGCTCCTGCAGCGACACTGACACTGTGTAATTGTCTCATAACAACGTGTGATTAGCCCAAGAACAGCAAACTCGCCTACCAGCGCGCGTGCCAGCGGTGTCAGCGCTGGTGGGACGGCTCGACTGGGTAGTGCCCGGCTCGCTCCTCGCCCTGGTCGTCGTCGTCGAAGAAGGTCGGCGGGTCGTCGTCGTCCCGGCTGTGCAGCCCGGTGCTCGGGGTCTCGTCGACATGCTGGCGAGGCTCCCGCCGGAAGCTGCCCGCGCGGCGGGTGCGGACGAGCACCACCCCACCCGGGTCCCCGTCCAAGTACTCGTCGGCCAACAGCCGCAACGCGCCGAGCCCTATGCCCTCGGGCACCACGAGCAGGGTCATGGCCGTGTCCGGGCGGCTGGTGCGCTCCTCGACGGTGGGGCCGTCGACGAGGACCAGCTCGGTCCGGTCTGCGTCCGGCACCCGCGCCTTGCGGCCACCGCGGCGGGTGACCAGCTCCCAGAGCGTCGGCAGGTCGTGCTCCCCACCCTGGCTCACGAAGACGTTGCGGCTGCGCCCGAGCAGCTTGGCCATCACCGTCGACAGTCGGTGCCGAACGCTTACCGCCGAGCGCGGGCTCACCAGCAAGATCACCGGCGAGCCGCTGGCCAGCAGCCGGCGGCACAGCGACCCAAGACCGTGAGTGTCTCGCTCGTTGACCTCGCCGCGCCCGCGGGGCAGCGTCACGCGACCGAGCACGGGGGCACCGGTGGCGTCCCTGGCCGACTCGGCGTCGAGCACCGGACGGCGCAGCACCAGCAGCAGCACCACCAGCGCGACGCCAAGGAGCAGGCCGGCGAGGATGCCGATTGCGATAGTGAGCGGCCCGCCGGCGAGTTTGGGTTCCGGCGTGACCGGCACCGCGGCCTCCTGCACCAAACCGAAGGTGCCAACAGCATTGTCCGCAGCGTTGAGCTCCAGCACGAACTCCTTGGCAGCGGTGTCCGCTAGGTCTGCCGCAACTGCGGGGTCCCTGTCGCGACCGATGACGGCGAAGGCCAGGCTGTCTTGGTCAGCGACCACCTCCACCAAGTCTGGAACGACAGGGGTGGTGTCCGACAGGTTGTACCGCGTACGGACAACTTGGGCCACCGCGCCGTCGCTGAAGATGTTCTCGACCGTCTTCGGCAGGGCATCGAGGGACGGGATCTGTACTTCCGCGGTCGCCGCAACGGTGGCCTCTGCCTCGTACGCGTCCTCCGACTGGCTCAGAGCGTACGGCACCAGCACCCCGACCAGGACAGTCGCGAGGACGACCACCCACGCGTACCTGCGCAACCCCCAGGCCAACGTCCCGAACACGTCTCCACCTCGATCCATGACCGATCCTTCCGTTCTGTTTCGCATCTGTGGGTCGTCTGGGTGGCTCGGTGCGCGACTCATCCGATCGCATCCCGGCCGTAGGGGAGCACGACGCTCTCCGTGGAGTTGAATCCGTCGCAACTCGTCGTGTCGTCGAAGTCGGCGTAGTCATAGTCGACAATGGTGTTGCCCGCCCGGTTGGGGCTCAGGTCGCCCGCGTCGGCTTCCTGGAAGAACAGCTGCTCATCGGCCGACGGGTCCTCCGAGGCGATGCCAAGGTTCTGTTGCACCTTGGCTCGCTCCTGCCCCTCCAAGCCGTCCAGCCGGCGGCTGCGGACGAGCGTCCGTGAGCTGACACCGCCGAGAATGTTGCGTTCGATGCGGACCTCACGAGTCTCGCCGGCCAGCGCGATGGCGGTGTCGGAGTCGTAAATGGTGTTCCAGCGCACCAGCACATCAACGGGCCCGCCGGTATCCGGACCACGGTTGCGGCCGAGCAACAGGTTGCGCCCCGCTTCGACGTCGAAGAACAGGTTGCCCTCGATCGTTCCCGGTCCGGCACCGTCCGGCATGTCCCCGACGGTCAGGTTGCTGCCCCGGACGACCGTGTCGGACCCGAGCAGGGAGTGCACGCAGTTGCCGACGAATGCCCAGTCGGCGGGCTCGCTGGATTGCCAGCCGGTGATGAGAATGTTGGATGCGGCCTCCGCGCCCCAGATCTCGCTGCTGGTCCACGTCCAGCCCACGCCGCCGGTGACCTTCACCATGTGCGGCGGCGGGTCTGCCAGCTTCTTGTCCCAGGTGACGTCTAGTCCGTCGAAGGTCCAGTACGACGGCTGGCGCAGCCACACAAGGCCACGCACCAGGGCGCGTTCACCAGGATAGGCCTGCACGACGATGGGCTCGTCGGCCGCGCCCTGATTAAGAACCAGCCGGCGCAGGTCTTCGCGGTAGGTGCCGTCGCGGACGTACAGCAGCTGTCCGGGGTTCAGCGATGGCAGCGCATGCCTGAGGGTCCGCCACGGGGCGCGCTCGGTACCCGCATCGCCATTGCTCCCGTCCGGGCTTACGTACCTGACGTCAGGCCCGGAACGCAGCGTCTGCTCGGTCTCCACGGGGCGGCTGATGGGCTTACCGCCATCACCGCCGTTCCAGCACCCGCCGACCGCCAGCAACACGACCGACACCAGCGCGGCCTGGAAGGCGCGGGGTCCGCGCGTGCCGCGCCGACTCAAGAGGTCACCCGGACGTACCAGGGCAGGAGGACCCGCATCGGCTCGCGCGGGCAGCGCGCGTCAACCGAGGCAGCGGTCGGCGCAGCTGCCGACGTGTGCATGTATGGCGTCGACATCGACGCAGGCCTCCTCGTTGGTCAGGTCCTCAGGGTAACGGCCGGCGCGCTGCTCCGAAGCGGCTTCACCGATCTCGGCTTTGCACGATCGGGGCGCCTAAGGGGCATGCTCGAGGTTCAGGGTGTCCTGCCCGGCGCAGCCACGCGGCGGAACGCCTCTATAGCCACGTCAGGCGCCGGGCGACGCGCATCGATGGTCTCGATCCGGTCAAGCTTCGGCAACCACCGCTCGTACGCGTCGAGCTGTCGACGTACCGCGTGTTCGCCGATCATGTCCGCCGGCTTCCGCTCCACAGCAACCTCGACTGGCACGTCGAGGTAGAAGACACGGTCAGCTGCGGGGAGCAGGCGACGGATCAGGCTGCGTTGCACGGTGAGGTTGACGCCGCCGTAGACGAAGTCCAGCGTGGTGAGCGCGTCGAGAACGTGTCGATCCCACAGCACGACGCCCCGGCTGCTGACGTGCTGGCGACGTACACCCAGCACGAACATGACCGTCACCAACATCGACCACACCCACCCGACCGCGCCTCGGCGTGAGCGCAGTTCGGCCCCTGGCTCTGCCGCCATCAGTCCGATGCCGGGCCGTGGATCGACGCCCAGAGCGCGCTTGACCTGAGCGGCGATCGCGGCGACGACTCCGAGTCCCATGCCCGGCCGTAGCCACACGTGGCTCACCGGCACCCCTGATCGAGCCAGGCTGTTCGCCAGTGACTCGATGAGTCCGGTTTTTCCGGCCCCATCCACTCCGCTCACCGCAACCAGGAACCGCCGCGGTGTACGGGCGAAGGCAGGTAGCGCGACCGGAGCGGGCAGGCGACGCCCGCTCGTCCACCGGACCAGGTCGCGACTTCCCAGGAAGCTCTCGATGTCGGCCGCCGCCTGCAAGACCAGGGAGGAAGCCGGCAGGTTGTGGCCCACGCGGGCCAGGGCTCGCAGCTCCAGCATCTCCTTGAGCCGAACCTCCCCCACGACACGCGCCCGCTCGAGGATCGTCTCGACCGGATCCCGCCGACTCGAGGCACCGAACCGTGCGGCGGCGAGCACGCGACCATCCGCGACGACGGCCCACGACGACGTGGCCGAAGCGTTCTTCTCGAGCTGGCGCCAGAGCGGGTCGAGGGCAATCCAGCTGTGCTCTGCGAGCGCCGTCGGGTCGATGCTGGTTCCGGGTGCCAGGTGGACATCGAACACGTCCGTCCACTCCACACCCAGCGGTGAGTGCTCGACGCCGGCGGGACCGAGTCGGGTACCGAACTGCTCGAGGATCAGTGCATGGGCTCGCTGCCGGTCCGTCCGCTCCTCGTCGGTGGGAACGCCGTTGCGGGTCAGGTACTGGCGCGGACCGGCTGCCAGCAGGTCCTCGACGGACGTCATCGACCGAGGACCTCCCCCGCCACCGTGGCGATGCGGGTCAACCCCGGTCCGGGATCGCGCAAGCTCTCGATGCTGTGTGCGGTGCCGCGGCGTGGACGTAGCTGGCTGACGGCTTCTATGACGCCGAGCTCGTGCTCGCGCACTCCTTGCGTCAGATTGCGCAGGTCGCCCTCGAGCCAGCGATAGCGCACGCCCGTACGGGCTCGCACCAAAGGCCCGATGCGATCGCGGGCTGCGTTTGCCGCGACGGCGGGCAGGTTGACGCCTGCGGCAACAGGTAGCGGCATGGAACCGAAGACGCGGGGATTGACGTCGAGGACATACGACCCGACCAGCTGCACCTGAAAGACACCGCAGTGGCCCCGGAGCAGGGATATCACTGCTTCCTCGAGGCCGAAATCTGGCTCCACCGTCGACGCCAGACATCCGACGCCGGTCCGGCGTGGCCAGGTCCGGTGGTACCGCTGGTGCGACACCGCCAGCAGCTTGCCGTCCCAGAGCACGCCGGAGATGGCACGGAACTCACCGTCGACGAACGGCTGCACGATGATGGGTCCGGTCGTGTCGTCCAGTCCGCTCAGCTCGTCGACGGAACTCAGCAGCCGGGCCTGGAGCACCCCGGGGCCGGTCTTGAGCAGCGACTTGACCACGCTGGGTCGGCGACCGGTCCCGACTGCGGCGGAGCCCGCCTCCCGCAGCTGGCCCAGCGAGGCGAACACCTGACCTGGCACAGCACTCAGTTCCGTCGCCGCCGTTCGATCTGCCAGCACCGCCTTGTTGAGCAGCGGCGCCCCCGGCGCATCCAGAGCTATCAGGGCGGCATCGCTGGCTAGCAGTGCGCACAGGTAGTCCCCGCGCTCGACCTCGCGGCGGAGGGCCTCCGGGTAGCCGGGGCTTCCCGCCCTCGGCAGCTCGATACGTCGCAGGCAGTAGCGGGACGCAGCCGCGACGGAACGGGCACCGCACGTGGTCACGGCGGACCGGAAACCTCCCGCAGCCAGCGCGCGGACGGCGGCGACCGCAGACCGGTTCTGACCACTGACGTCGTCGGTGACGAGGACCCAGGACCCAGTCTTATGCGGTCGACGGCGCAGCAGCATGTGCGCTCTCCAGTCGTGTGACTTCGTCGACCGCCTTTGCGCCTCGGCACCGCGGTGACTCGACGATAACTGGCTTCACGTCCGCCGGTACAGGCAATCGAATCATCGATGGGAAACCGCCTCGCGAGCAGCCGCGTCCACCACGGACGCCAGCTTGGCCACGTCGCAGGGGTACGGATGGAGCACCGTGGATGCTGGTACTCGATCCAGGCGCTTGGTCAGCAGGTCGCGCTCGACCATCTCGACTCCGTCGACAAGCGGGTTGCGCTGCTCCGGGAACGCAAAGCAGAACTGGTGATAGTGATCGAGGAACTGGGCTCGCTCGGTGGTGAGCGAGGCCGTCATCCGGGCGGACAGCTCTCCAGGCTCGGCAGGCCGCACGTCGTACCCCGAGCTCTCCTGGCTGAGCACGAGGAGAGCGGCGTCGAGTCGTCCGTGCAGGTGCACGGTTGCGGCACCGAAAAGGTCGGCGGGGGGGATCTGGAGGTACGCCTGCCGTTGCACCACCGGCAGGCCACGGCGGGCGAACGCCGCCCCCGGCACCCCCGGGGACGAGGCTCGGCGAGTCACGCCTGCGGCATGGTGCCACGCGGCCAACCGGAACCGTTCGCGGCGCGACCGGTCCGCCAGCACGTTGCGCAGCTGTCTCAAGTGCCACGACCACAGCCGGATGGGCTCGGGCAGGCCGTGCATGCCCCCGTCTTCGGTGAGGTAGACCCACTCGTCGCCGACGTAGCCAGCGCCGCGTGCCATGGACCCGAGCAGGCTCTCCGTCTTGCCGCCCTTGGCCCAGCCGGTGACGAGTATGCCTACGCCGTCCGCTGTCCACGCAGACGCGTGCAGCGGCAGCACGCCCTTGGAAATCGCCGTGAGGTTGATGATCGCGAGCAGGTGCGGGACCGTGGGCATCGAGCGCTCGCAGACGATGACCGGGTGGGCTCCGATGCGACCGAACGGCAGCAGCGCCCGTGCGCCCACCGCGCCGGCGCCCCGCAGGACAAAGAACCCGTCGTCGTTGAAGCCGCAGTCATTGACCCCGACGAACGTCACCGGACTGCTGGTCGCACTGTCGACGAACTGGACCGTGATGTCGGGTTCGCCCGGCAATGTCGCGTCGAGTGGCCCGAGCTGGCGGCGCACCATGGCGACCTGCTGGGGCTCGGCATCGAGGAGACGGACCCCAACGATCCCGTGCAGGTCGAAGTCCTGGGTCCGGAGGCTATGGCGATCGGCGCCCGGCGCCTCCGTCATCGTCGCTGCTGACGGGCAGCATGTCGGACGCTGGAGATGATCCCGTCACCCGGCAACACCTGTGCTCCCCGCATCCCGACACTCTCTCACGGACGACCGCAAGGTCACGGTCGCGAGGGCCTACCCGATGGACACCGTGGCCTGGTCCATGACCCCGCGAAGAACGTCGTCGCCGGCCACCTTCGAGCCAAGAACGACCGGTTGGTCATTGGCGATCGAGCCAGCCGATGCGTTCTTGGAGGAACGAACACCATCGACCACAGCCGTCACCGAGTTACCGGTCTTGATGCACTGCACACGGTGCACATTGCCGTCGACCAGGTCGCGGTTGGCACTCTGCTGGACGGCTCCACCGGTTCCCTTGAACACACACAGCAGCTTCCCGACCGACGGGTTGCTGGTGCGCTTGATCTCCATCTTCCAGTCACCGCCGGGTGTCGTGGTCACGCCCTTACGGATGAGGTCATAGCTGTCGTCGCTCATCGGCGCGTCGACGACCCGCACGACCGCAGACAAGGTGATGGACGCGGCTCCCGGGTCCAGGCTGGGATTGTCAGGCACCGAGACGAAGCCGGTCGACCCGTCGAACTCGTATGCCCTCCCGCCCGCCAGTCCCTCCCGGCCGATCTCGACCCCACCGCTGATCGTGCCGTTGTTGGCACCGCCGACTCCGGTTGCACTGTCCACCATCGTGCTGCCGCCGGTCTCGTCCATCTTCCACTCGGCCACCAGTGCGGCATAGGCTGCCGCTGGAGTGACCATGATTATCAGTGCACCAAGAACTACACAAAGGATTGTCCGCCGCATGCCTGTCTCCTTGCCTGCTTCGTGTCGCCGTCTCCCCGATCGGGCCTTCGGCTGCTCCACCCATGCAGACGAACCGGCCACCGTAGACGGGTTGTCGGGTTGGCTCCGAATGCACTCATCAGGCAGTCTTGCGGTGACCAGCTAGGGCGGCGCCCTCGCCGGCTAGCGTCCGACTCCTGGCGTCTGACTCATCGTCCCCTCGCGCCGAGAATCTGCGCGGTGGTGCGCAGCACGATCTTCGTGTCCTCCCACAGCGACCAGTTCTCGATGTAGTAGTTGTCGAAGCGGGCTCGGTCGGAGATGTCGGTGTCTCCACGCAGTCCGTTCACCTGGGCCCACCCGGTCATCCCGGCGGGAACCCGGTGGCGGGCCATGTACCGCGGGAACTTCGCGGTGAACTCCTGCACGTAGTAGGGGCGCTCCGGGCGCGGGCCGACGAGGCTCATGTCCCCTCGCAGGACGTTCCACAGCTGCGGCAGCTCGTCCAGCGAGGTCTGCCGCAACAGCTTCCCCACCGGTCCCATCCCGGGGTCGGACCCGACGTTCCACTGTGGCGCGGCCGGCTCCGCTTGGGACGCGGGCTTGAGCGAGCGGAACTTCAGCATCGTGAACGGCCGGCCGTCCAGACCCACTCGCTCCTGGCGGAAGATGACGCCGCGGCCGGTCTCCACCCGAACCGCCAGTGCGCAGACGGCGAGCACCGGGCTGAGGACGACCAGGCCGAAGAACGCGAGCAGCGCGTCACCGGCCCGCTTGAAGCGCCAGGTGAGCGTACGGAAGGTTGCCCGGCGCAGCCGGGTCAGCGGCAGCCCCCAGAGCAGCTCGGTGTCGCGGTTCATCGCATGCAGCTCGTAGAAGCGCGGGACCAGGAAGATCTCGCACGAAAGCCGGTCACACGTACGGAGCACGTCGACGATGGAGGCCTCGCGGCTGGACGAGTAGGCGACGATCACATTGCGCACGCG
>Ga0136617_10001751_pt1 | contig 19289 bp, 23 predicted proteins | sample AntDrymUQ3222106_2_FD_129672 | JGI IMG/M metagenome (GOLD analysis project Ga0136617, IMG submission 129672) | Polar desert sand microbial communities from Dry Valleys, Antarctica - metaG UQ322 (21.06) | ecosystem: Environmental > Terrestrial > Soil > Desert | place: Antarctica: Dry Valley... | reverse complement strand
GTTCGTGACACACACCTCACAGGGCACCAAGCAAAGACGCGGCGTCAACAAGGGCGGCCCCCGCATCCTCGCCCATTTTCACGACGCCCGCATGGCCGCTCGCGGCCCCGACTACTTTGGGGGAAGACAGCGCACCGGCCAGACCAGCGAAGCGGAAGGAGAGGCTGGCCTGGCGGTGCGGTCTGGGTGACACGACCATGGTGCCCCACCGCAATCGATGTCCAATACGCGTCCAAGCTGAAACTCATAAGCTCTGCCTATGGAACTGCGCCAGCTGCGGTACCTCGTCGCGCTCGCCGACGAGCGCCATTTCACGCGCGCCGCCGCCCGCGAGCACATCGCTCAGCCCGCCCTCTCGCAGCAGATCCGGCGCTTGGAGGCCGAGATCGGCCTCACGCTGGTCGAGCGCACGACACGCCGTGTCGCGTTGACGGACGCCGGCGATCTGCTCGTGGCCCGCGCGCGGCGGATCCTCTCCGAAATCGACGACGCCGGGGGCGAGCTCAGCGCGCTGGCGGGAGTCAAGAGCGGGCGCCTGGCCGTCGGCGCCCTGCACACGATGGGCCCGGTGGACCTCTCGCTGCTGCTTGCGTCCTTTCACCGCATTCACCCCGCCGTCGAGCTGACCGTGCGCGAGCAATCCAGCGAGGAGCTCGCCGAGATGCTGCGCGACGACGTGATCGAACTCGCGTTCCTGTCGGTCACCGAGCGCATCCAGAGCCGCGGCCTGGAGCTGCGCCGCCTCGTGACCGAGGAGCTCGTCGCCGTGCTGCCGAGCCACCACCCGCTCGCCGGCCGCGAGGGCGTGAACCTCGTCGAGCTCGCCGGAGATTCGTTCATCAGCTTCCGCGCCGGGTCGCGGCTGCGCGAACTGCTCGACGGCGCCGGCGCCGCGAGCGGATTCGAGCCGCGAATCGCCCTGGAGTCAAACGAGAGCCGGCGCATCCGCAGCCTCGTGTCCAGCGGCCTCGGCGTGGCGATCCTGCCGCGCTCCGATGCGGTCGGCGGGGGCGCACCGGTCGCGGTCGTGCGGCTCGTCGAGCCGGCGCTGACGCGCGACGTGACGCTCGCCTCGCGCGCGCAGCGCCGCCACTCGCCGGCCGCGCAGGCGTTTCTCGCGCTCACGGCCAGCGTCTACGCCACGCCGAGCCAGCCTGCGATCATCGAGTCATGACCGGCGCCCCCGAGCTCTGGGTCTGCGACCTGCCGACGATCGAGTACCGCGAGGCGCTCGCGCTGCAGGAGCGCGTCCGGGCGGCACGCCAGCAGGACCGGATCTGCGACACGCTGCTGCTGCTGGAGCACCCGCCCGTCTACACCCGCGGCCGGCGCTCGGACGTCCGCGAGCTCCCGCTGGGCGAGGACTGGTACCGCGGGCAGGGCATCGACATCGTCGACACCGACCGCGGCGGCAAGCTGACCTACCACGGGCCCGGGCAGCTCGTCGGCTATCCGATCATGCGCATCGACGACGTCATCGCCTACCTGCGCACGATGGAGCAGGCGATCGTCGCGTCGCTCGCGGAAGCCGGGATCGCCGCCCACGCCCGCCCCGACGACGGGCCCGACTTCACCGGCGTCTGGACGGCTGACGACCGCAAGATCGCCTCGATCGGCGTGCACGTCGCCCGCGGCGTCACCACGCACGGCTTCGCGATCAACGTGCAGAACGACCTGCAGCCGTTCAGCTGGGTCGTGGCCTGCGGCCTGGACGACGTCCAGATGACCTCGGTCGTCCAGGAGATCGCGCGCAACGCCGAGGCGCCACGGCCACTGCCCGCCGTGCGCGCGAGCATGGCGACCCGCTTCGCCGAGGCGTTCGGCCTGACGCCGCGACGGATCGATCTCGCACAGCTGCGTGCCGAGGTGGAGGAGCTGACGGCCGCCGCGGCGGCGCAGCCCACGGGTCCGGTGGGCGGCGGATGAACCGGCTGGCTGCGGCGGTCCGGGTGCGCGCCGCCACGGCCCGCCACCGCGGCAGCGCCGTCCACTGCCCACTGTGCGACAACGGCTTCGGTCACTTCAAGGACGACTGGAACCGGCGCAACGCGCTCTGCTGGCGCTGCGGATCGCACGAGCGCCACCGCGCGCAGTGGCTGCTGTTCGAGCGCCGCCCGCAGCTGCTGTGCGACGCCGCGTCGCTGCTGCACTTCTCGCCCGAGTGGTGCCTGCGCGAGCGCCTGGCGCAGCAGCCCGGCCTGCGCTACGTGACGACGGACCTCGACCCCAGCCGGGACGTCGACCTGCGCCTCGACGTCACCGCGCTGGATCTCCCCGACGCGGCGTTCGGCGCGATCGTCTGCTCGCACGTCCTCGAGCACGTTCCGGATGACGCGCGCGCGATGCGCGAACTGCGCCGCGTCACGGCGCCGGGGGGCTGGTGCCTCGTGATGGTCCCGCTCGCGCTCGATCGCGCCGCGACGTACGAGGACGCCTCGATCACGTCGCCTGAGGACCGCAGGCGGGAGTTCCTCCAGCACGACCATGTCCGCCTCTACGGGCCGGACCTCGCCAACCGCCTGACCGCCGCCGGCTTCGCGGTCGAGGTCGTCGACCTGCACGCCGAGCTCGGCCCGCAAGCCGTCGCGCGGCACGGCCTGCTGGCGTCTGACCTGATCTTCCTCTGCCGGTCCTGATAGCCCGCGGACATATGTCCGGTCTCACGCCGCCGGGCCCAGGCGAGGGGGCCCACACCGCTACCCTCGTAAGCAGGACAATGGCCACCACGGAAGATCGCAGGCACTCCACACGCTCGCGCGCCAACCCGGGCGGGATGGACGTCCTCAGCGTGCTCGGCCCCGACGTGCGTCCGATGCGCGAGCGCAAGCCGCCGTGGTTCAAGGTGCCGGCGCCGGGCGGCGAGCGCTACCGCGAGCTGACGCAGCTCATCAAGGACGAGAACCTGCACACGGTCTGCCAGGAGGCCGCCTGCCCGAACGTGGGCGAATGCTGGGAGCGCGGCACCGCGACGTTCATGATCCTCGGCGACACGTGCACGCGGCGCTGCGGCTTCTGCAACGTGCGCACCGGCAAGCCGACGTGGAACGACCCGCTGGAGCCCGCGCGCGTCGCGCGCTCGATCGCGAAGATGGGCCTGCGCCACGCCGTCATCACGTCCGTCGACCGCGACGACCTGCCCGACTACGGCGCCTGCGCCTTCGTCGGCGTCATCCGCCAGGTCCGCCGCCAGGCGCCGCGCTGCAAGGTCGAGGTGCTGACGCCCGACTTCCGCGGCCAGGAGATGCCGCTGGCGAAGGTGATCGCCGAGCGCCCCGACGTGTTCAACCACAACGTCGAGGTCGTGCCGCGGCTGTACGCGGTCGCCCGCCGCGGGTCGCGCTTTGAGCGCTCGTGCCGCGTGCTGCGCAACGCCAAGGATATGGGCGGCGACGAGGTGACGACGAAGTCGGGGCTGATGGTCGGCCTCGGCGAGAGCCACGAGGAGATGGTCGACACGTTCGCGATCCTGCGCGAGCACGGCGTCCAGGTGCTAACGGTCGGCCAGTACCTGCGCCCGACCGAGCGCCACCTGCCGGTCGTGCGCTATTGGCATCCGGACGAGTTCAAGGCGCTCGAGGAGGCCGCCTACGCGCTCGGCTTCGACCACATCGCCGCCGGGCCGCTCGTCCGCTCCAGCTACCACGCCGACCAGCACATCCTCCAGGACGAGCCAGGCAGCGGGCCGCTTGCAGCAGCCTCCCCTTGACCTCAGATACCGTCGGTATCAAGGTACTGACAGTACGCGGGCCGCAACGGGATCGGCCCCACGGGGAAGAGGAGACACGGTGGCAAGCAAGGTCAAGCTGTACGGCTTCATGGGATCAAACGCGGTCTACACCGGCACGCTCATGCTCGAGCACAAGGGCTTGGAGTTCGAGTTCGTCAAGCTGCCCCCGGCCGCCCATGCGCCGATGATGCTCATCATGGGCTTTGACACGATGGGAGTTCCTGCGATCAAGATCGACGGCGTGCGCGTTCAGGGCACGCGCTGGATCGCGCGCGCGCTCGACGAGCTGTACCCCGACAAGCCGCTGTTTCCCGCCGACCCCGAGGCGCGGCGCGCCGTCGAGTACGCCGAGCGCTGGGGCGAGGAGCTGCAGAACGCGACGCGGCGGATCTTCTACTGCGCAAGCCGCCGTGACCGCAAAGCCTTTATGAGCGTCCTGGGCCGCGGACGCGGCCCGGTCCGACGCACGCTCCTGCGGATGATGGCGCCCGTGATCATCAAGCTCGCCACCGGGATGCACCGCGCCTCGGATGTCGCCGGGCGCGAGGACGTCGAGCTGCTGCCCGAGCGTCTGGATCAGGTCGACGCGTGGATCGCCGAGGGTCGGCTGGGCGGCGAGCAGCTCAACGCCGCCGACTATCAGATCGCGGTCAACGTGTCGGCGCTGCTGCTCTCCGAGGACTTCGCGCCGTACATCGAGGGCCGCCCATCGGCGGCGCACGCGCGGCGCGTGGCACCCGACTACGAGGGCCATATCGGCCCGATCGTGCCCGAGGAGTGGATGGCCGTGCTGCGCAAGGGCGGCGATGACGCGGCGGCGGACGGCGGCGGCTTGGCGACCGTCCGGGCGCAGCCGAGCAGCGCCTTCCCCGCCGGCACGGACGACGTCCTGCGCGCGGTCGGTGTCGACCACGCGAGGATCGCCTCGCTGCTGCGGACGAAGCGCGCCTGACATGGCCGGCGCGCGCCCGACCCGCGCCGAGCGCAGCGCCCAGACCCGCTCCGAGCTGCTGGCGGCAGCCGAGCGGCGCTTCTTCGTCCACGGCTACCACGGCACCACGCTGGACGACATCGCCGACGAGGCCTGCTACACGAAGGGCGCGGTCTACTCGACGTTCAAGAGCAAGGCGGGGCTCTTCCTGGCGCTGTTCGACGACGTCATGGACCGCCGCCTCGAGGAGCTGCGCGCGCTGCTTGAGTCACACGAGGACGACGAGGCGCGCTTTCGCGCTCTGGCCGACCAGCCGGCCGACGAGCGCAACACGCAGTTTCTGCTCCTCGCGATCGAGTTCTGGGCCCACGCCGCGCGCGAGCCCGCCGTCCTGGAGGAGTTCTCGCAGCGCTACCGGCGCTTTCGCGCGGGGCTCGCGGCGATCGGACCGCAGGACTCCGCACTGGGTGTCGACCGCTGGGCGATCGTGACGCTGGCGCTCGCCAACGGCCTCGCGCTCGAGCGCTTGATCGATCCCGCCGGCGTGCCCGGCGACCTGATGGCCGCCGTGCAGGCGCGGATCGCGCGCCGCTGATCGCGCGCATCCTCCGCTGAGCCGCGCGCCGGCAGGGTAGGGTCCGCGAGCAGCGCGTGTTCCCGCTCAAGGACAACATCCCGACCGACCGCACGGCCTACGTCACGATGGCGTTCATCGTGATCAACGTGCTCGCCTACTTCCTGCTGCAGCGCGGCGGCATCCTTGATGGACCGCCGGACAAGGGGGTCGTGCAGTACGGCGCCATCCCCTACGAGATCACGCATCCGGGCGAACGCTGCGACGCGCTGTACGGCCCCGACGGCATGGCGCGCTCGGAGATCTTGTGCGAAGGGCTCCACCCGGTGACGGTCTCCGAGACACCGCCGACGATCCTGACCATCTTCACGTCGATGTTCATGCACGGCAGCCTGCTGCACCTCGGCGGCAACATGCTCTTTCTGTGGATCTTCGGCAACAACGTCGAGGACTCGATGGGCCACGTGAAGTTCGTCGCCTTCTACCTGCTCGGCGGCATCGTCGCGCTCCTGGCCCAGACCGTGATCGATCTCGATGCGGCGGTGCCGACGGTCGGCGCGTCGGGCGCCGTCGCCGCCGTGCTCGGCGGCTACATCCTGCTCTATCCGCACGCCCGCGTCGTAACGATCATCTTCATCGTCTTCTTCTTCACGATCCTGGAACTGCCCGCGATGCTCGTCCTCGGCCTGTGGTTCCTGCTGCAGCTGCTCTACGGCGCCATCGAGACGGCCACCCCGGCGGGCGGTGGCGGCGGTGTCGCGTACTTCGCGCACATCGGCGGCTTCGTCTTCGGACTGCTCCTGATCAAGCTGTTCGCCAGCCGCCAGAAGGACTACACGGTCCCGCCGAAGTACCCCGTGTATTAGTGGTCGTCGGCGGGTGACGGCGCGCACCGTGATCCTCGGTGCGACGCTCCTGTTCATCGGGATCCTGTCCGCGCTGACCGTGTACGTCGCCGTGACCTCCGGGATCACCGTCCTGACGCCGGTCGCGCTGCTCGTGCTGGCCATGTTCGGCAGCGGAATCGTCGGCGCGCTGCGCCAGCCGCCGCCGAAGGACTGATGCGCTACGTTTGCGCGCAGGACCGAGAGGAAGGCTGCCAGTGACCGTTTCCCCTGACCGACGACCAGTCGTCGTCGGCGACCTCAACGAGGCCATCGACGTCGTTCGCGCGAGCGGTCTGCGCCTCACATCCGCCCGTCGCCTCGTGCTCGAGGCGCTGCTCGCGGCGCGCGCGCCGATCTCGGCGGAGGACATCGCCGACGGCCTTGGCGGCAGGATGACGCAGTCCGACATCGCCTCCGTCTACCGCAACCTCGAAACCCTCGGGGAGCTCGGGCTCGTGCGCCACTTCCACGCCGGCCACGGCCCGGGCCGCTACGTGCTCGAGGGCTTCGGCGACCGCGAGTACCTCGCCTGCGAGTCGTGCGGCGCGCTGGAGTCCGTCGAGCCGGCGGCGCTCGACGGCGTCCGCGACGCCGTCCGCCACCTGTCTGGATTCGAGGCGCGCTTCTCGCATTTCCCGATCGTCGGGCTCTGCGCGCGCTGTGCGAAGCAGCGGGAGGGCGCCGACGGGCGTGGACGCCGCCGCGTCGCCGGGCGCAGCTGACCGGTGGCCGTCAGCGCGCCGCCAGCGGCGGCTGCGCCGTGATCGCCGCGGCGCGGCGCCGGCCGGTGATCCCGGTTGCGACGAAGACCGCGGCGAACAGCGTCGCGGCGACGAGCACGATCGTCGGTCCCGACTGCACGTCGAGGTGGTAGCTGAGGTTCATTCCGACGAAGCCGCAGACCGCGCCGATGACGGTCGCGAGCTGCAGCATGCGCGCGAACGAGTTGGTCAGCATCCGCGCGATCGCCGCCGGGATGACGAGCACCGCCGCGACGAGCGTGACGCCGAGCACCTGCATCGTCGCGAGGATCGAACACGCGAGCACCACGGTGAGCAGCGCGTCCATCCGCGCGGTGTCGACGCCCGCGACGTCGGCGACCTCGGGATCGAACGTCGTGAACAGCAGCGCGCGGTAGCGCAGGAAGATCAGCCCGAAGGCGAGGATGCCGACGACGAGGATCGCGATCACGTCGTCGGCGCCCACGCCGAGGATGCTGCCGAACAGCGCCGCGTCGAAGCTGCGGCCGGTCGTCCCGAACAGCGCGAACAGCGCCAGGCCGAGCGCGAACGACGCCGTCGTGATCACCCCGATCGCCGCGTCGGAGCCGATCACCCGCCGTCGCGTCACGGCATTGATCATGAGCGCCGACGCGATGCCCCACGCGCCTGCGCCGAGCAGGAAGTTCACGCCCAGCAGCGAGCTCGCGGCAAAGCCGCCGAACAGCGCGTGCGAGAGCCCGTGGCCGATGTAGCTCATGCCCTTCAGCACGACGTAGACCCCGATCGCGCCGCACAGGGCTCCCGCCAACGTCGCCACGAGCAGGCCGTTGCGAAAGAACTCGAAGTCGAACGGGCGCAGCAGCTCGTCGATCACGGGTGGTGGCTCTCGGCGTGGTGGGACGCGTGGTGGGACGCGTGCGCGCGCCGGAAGCTGTCGACGACGACCGGCATACCGCCGTGCTCGAGCACCTGCATGCTCGCGCCGTAGGTCCGCTCGAGCACGTCGGCGTTGAGCACGTCGTGCGGCGCGCCGTCGCCGATGACGCTGCGGTTCAGGCACACGATGCGCGGCAGGTGCGCGGCAATCCCGTTGAGGTCGTGCGTCGTCAGGACGATCGCCAGGCCGCGCGAGTTGAGGTCGTCGAGCAGGTGCATGATCTCGTGGCGCAGGCGCACGTCGACACCCGACGTCGGCTCGTCCATCAGCAGCAGCTCCGGCTCGCCGAGCAGGGCGCGCGCGATGAAGACGCGCTGCTGCTGGCCGCCCGACAGCTCGCGGATGTGGCGGTCGGCGAGCTCGCCGATGTCCAGGCGACCGAGCACGTCGCTCACCTGTGCGCGCTCGGCGCGGCTGGCCCACGGCAGGCGCCGGCCCGTGACGCGGGCCATCAGCACGCACTCGCGCACCGTGACCGGGAAGCTCCAGTTGATCGTCTCGACCTGCGGGACGTAGGCCATCCGCAGCCCGGCGCGACGCGCGACGGAGCCGTGCGCGGGCCGCATGCTGCCCGCGAGGACGCGCAACGCGGTCGTCTTGCCCGCGCCGGACGGTCCGACGATGCCGACGAACTCGCGGTCGTGGATCGCCAAGTCGACGTCGACGAGGACCGCGTCGTCGACGTACCCGCACGTGACGCCGGCCAACGCGAGGAGCTCCCGGCGCGCGCTCATTGCGGATAGGCCGCCGTGTCGGGAGCCACTGCGGCGGGCTCGAACGCCTTCAGGGCACTCGCGTCGCCGCCCATCGCCTCGGTCATCGTGACGTAGTCGAAGTGCATGAGGCCCATCCAGGAGTGCTGCGGATCGCCGGGCTCGCCCGGCAGGTCGTCGTCACGCAGGACGTCGACGTACTTCACGTCCGCCTCGCGCCCGATCTGCTCGAGCACGGGGCTGGGGAAGACCTCGGATCCGAAGATCGCCGGCACCTTGGTCTGCCTGACCTGGTCGATCAGGCGGGCCACCTCCTTTGGCGTCGGATCCTCGAAGTTCGCCACCTGGATCGCCCCGATGATGTCCCAACCGTAGTCGCGGCCGAAGTAGGCGTAGGCGTCGTGGTAGGTCAGCAGCCTGCGTTCGGCGCGCGGGATCGTCGCGAACGCCGTCCGCATCGCCTGGTCGAACTCGGCGACCTTCGCCTCGAACTTCGTGAAGTTCGCGGCGAAGTAGGCGGCGTTGCCGGGGTCGCGCCGGCTGAGGTCGTCGCGCACGATGGCGGCGTACTTCAGCGCGTACCTCGGGTCCGTCCACAGGTGCGGGTTGGGCTTGCCACCGGACCTCGGGAACGAGAAGTCGTAGGCGTACTCGCTGGGCGTGATCGACCGCGTGCCGAGCTCGACGATCTCGGCGTCGTCGGCGAGGTTCTCCTCGGCGAGGTCCTTCGTCGGCTCCTCGAGCTTGAGCCCGTTGACGTAAAGCACGTCGAGCCCGGACAGCAGCTCGGCGACGCTCGGCTTGGGCTCGAACGTGTGCGAGTTGGTCCCCTCCGGGACTATGCCGGTGATCTGGACGCGATCGCCGCCGATGTTCGCGACGATGCTCGTGATCGGCGCGACCGTCGTGCCGACCCGCAGCCCGCTCGGGCGCGACGCCCCGCCGTCGCCTTCCTCGCGGCCGCAGGCGCCCAGCACGAGCCCGAGCCCGAGCGACAGGACGAGCCACAGCACCGGCAGATGGCGGACGCGATCAGGCATCGGATGTCCGAGCAACCTACCGTTATTGCCACAAGGTCGCAATCAGCAACGGATCAGAACAGCGGGCGAGGTCGGCCGCCGCGCGCGTCCCGCGGCGAGCTTTGCGGGCAGGTCATTGGAATCTGCGGCGACCGGGCATACGCTTGAGGCATGCCGGTGCGCTACTGGTTTCAATGCGACTTCTGCAGCTGCCTGCCCGACGACGCCACCCGAAGCTCGATCGGGGCGTCGACGCGGGAGGACCTGTTCGGCGAACTGATCGACGCGATGCCCGGCAAGTGGCTCGTCTGGCATGCGGGCGGCCTGCTCGGGCCGCGCCGCTACGCCTGCCCGGACCATCGCCGCGACCTGCTGAAGTCGATCCGCTTCCACTACGCCTACTGCGGCGAGCAGTGGGTCTGGAAGCGCCCCCCGTATCCGCAGCGCTGGCCCCCGGACGGGATCACGGGGGAGCCTGACGGCACGTTGAAGATCCCCGAGTCGTTCATGCCGGGCCCCGACGAGCCCGGTGAGCTGCCCACCGCCGAGGGCGGTCCGGGCGTCCCGTAGCGCCGCTGCGGCTGGTTGCGGGCTCAGCGATCGCGGGCGGGAGGCGAGCCGGGCTCGGCTGGGCGCCCCGGGTCCTGGTCCTTGGCGCCGATCCGCCGCCGCGTCTCGGCGACGGTGTCGACCGGCAGCTCGGGCAGCTTGAACGTGGTGATGCCGTAGACGAGCGCGAGCTCGACCTGCGCGGCGTCGTAGGCCTGCCGCGCGCGCGGCCAGTCGCTGCCGACGCCGTTGACCTGCAGCCAGCGCCCGTTGTAGACCAGCAGCAGGCTGGCCTCGGCCTCGACGACGTGCGCGACGTAGATGTCCAGCGACAGCGGATCGGCACCGGCGGCCAGCAGCGCGTCGAGCTCGTCGAGGTTGGTGAGCGTCACGGTGTCCTCGTCGCCCTCGAGCGTGACCTCGCAGACCACCGGATCAAGCGGCCCGGCAGCGATCGCGGCACGCGCTGCCTCGACCATCGTGTCCAGGCGCGACCAGCCGTTCCAGCGCTCACTCAGCACGAAGCCGTCCATCCCGGGCAGAAGCATACGACCGCCTCGGCCCGAATCCACCGAAGATCTTGAATTCGCCGCGCGATCGGGGGAGCAGGATCAGCCGGCGGCGAGGCGGGCCGCCGCGACAGCCACCTGACCGAACGCGATCTGGCCGTCGTTGGGGGGCAGCTTCTCGGGGACGAGCACGCGCAGCCTGGCCTCGTCGAGGCCGGCGCAGGTCAGCTCGAGCAGCAGGCGGTTCTGGAAGACGCCGCCCGACAGGACGGCGAGGTCGAGCTCCTGGCGCTGCGCGACGAGCACCAGCGCCGCGACGGTCGCCTCCGCCAGGCCGGCGTGAAAGCGCGCCGAGATCGTGCTCACCGGCACGCCGGCGGAGATGTCACCGACGACCGCGAGGATCGTCGGGCGCACGTCGAGGGCGACGGCCGTGCCGCGATGCTCGAGCTCGAGCGGGTACGGGTCGACGGCGCCACGGTCGGCGAGCGCCTCGAACTCGATCGCCGCCTGTCCCTCGTAGGTGACCTCCAGGCGGACCCCGCACAGCGCGGCGACCGCGTCGAAGAGCCGACCCGCGCTGGAAGTGAACGGAGAGCCCATCCCGTTGATCGACAGCCGCGCGACCATGTTCCAGCGCGGCTGCGCGATGTCCGCGAACGCCGGCGGCAGCGGCATCTGCATCTCGGTCAGCCAGGAGGCCGCCATCCGCCACGGCTCGGCGACCGCGCGTTCGCCGCCCGGCATGCGGATCGGCCGGATCCGACCGCAGCGCTCGATCCGGTCCAGCCCGCCGACGAGGATCTCGCCGCCCCACACCGTGCCGTCGGTGCCGTAGCCGGTGCCGTCGAAGATCGCGCCCACGGCGGGACCCGTCTCACCATGCTCGGCGAGCGTCGCGGCGAGGTGCGCGTGGTGATGCTGGACGCTGAACAGCCGCACGTCCTCGCGGCCCAGCGCGTAGCGCGTCGAGAGGTAGTCGGGGTGCAGGTCGTGGACGAGCAGCTCGGGCGTCACCTCGAAGAGGCGCTCGAAGTGCTCGATGCCGGTCTCCAGCGAATGCAGCGTCTCGTAGTTCTTGAGGTCGCCGATGTGGTGGCTGGGCCAGGCGCGGTCGCCCTTGGCGACGCAGAAGGCGTTCTTCTGCTCGGCACCCACCCCCAGCAGGTGACGCGACGCCGCCACGGGCAGGTCGAGGCTCGCGGGCACGTAGCCGCGCGAGCGGCGCAGCATGAGCGGGCGCTCGCGGAGGACGCGCACGACGGAGTCGTCCGTGCGCGTCGCGATCGGCCGGTCGTGCACGAGGAAGCGGTCGGCGATCCGCCGCAGGCGCTCGCGCGCGTCGTCGTCGGAGAACGCGATCGGCTCGTCGGACAGGTTGCCGCTGGTCATGACGAGCGGTACCCCCGTGTCGCTCGCGAGCAGTTGGTGCAGCGGCGTGTAGGGGCGCATCAGCCCGAGGTCCGGCGCGTGGGGCGCGACGGACGGCGCAACCGCGGCGTCGGCCAGCCGCCGCGCCAGCACGATCGGCCGCTCGCGCGACGTCAGCAGCGCCGCCTCGACCGGCCCCAGCTCGACGAGCTCGCGCGCGGTGGCGACATCGGCGACCAGCAGCGCGAACGGGCGATCCTCGCGGCGCTTGCGTGCGCGCAGCGCCGCGACCGCCTCCTCGCTGTCGGCGCGACAGGCGAGGTGATAGCCGCCCAGGCCCTTGACCGCGAGGATCCTGCCGGCGAGCAGGTCGTCGGCCGCCGCGCGCATCGCGTCCTCGACGCTGTCGACCGGCGTGCCGTCTCGCTCCAGCAGCGTCACCTGCGGCCCGCAGACCGGACAGGCGTTGGGCTGCGCGTGGAAGCGCCGGTCGCTGGGGTCCTCGTACTCGGCGCGGCAGGCGTCGCACATCTCGAAGCCCGCCATCGTCGTCAGCGGGCGGTCGTAGGGGATCCCGCGCACGATCGTGAAGCGCGGCCCGCAGTTCGTGCAGTTCAAAAACGGATAGCGGTGACGGCGATCAGCGGGGTCGGCGAGCTCGGCCAGGCAGTCCTCGCAGGTCGCCGAATCCGGCGTGACCGGGGCGGTCGCGGCGCCGCCGTGCACGCTCGAGACGATCTCGAAGCCGGGTTCGCCGACGACGGGGACATCCTGCGCCTCGACGCCGCGCACCTCGGCCAACGGCGGCGCGTCGGCGCGCAGGCGCGCGAGGAAGACATGGACGGCGTCGGGCGGCCCCTCGGCCTCGACGAGCACGCCGCGCTCGTCGTTGAGCACCCAGCCCGCGATCCCCAGCTCGCCGGCCAGGCGGTACACGAACGGCCGGTAGCCGACGCCCTGGACGGTGCCGTCGACCCGGGCGCGCACGCGCCGCATCGCACCCTCCGATTGGGTGCTCATCGCGCGCGCAGGCTCCGCGCGCCGGCACGAGCCGTCGTCGACCACTGTTGCGCTGTCATGGCGCGGGCGGCGGCGTGTCGGCGAGCTCGACGAGCTCGCGCAGCACGTGGTAGACGCTCGCCTGCGCCTCCTGGATGCGCGGGATGTTCTGCGACCGCGTGACGATGATGTGGTCGGCGAGGTCGTTGGCGGCGACGTTGCCGCCGTCGTAGCCGACGCAGGCGATCGTCACGAGCTTGCGCTTGCGCGCCTCCTTGAGCGCCTCCAGGATGCTCAGCGAGTTGCCGCTCGTCGACAGCGCGAGCAGCACGTCGGCGTCGCGGCCGTAGGCGATCACCTGGCGCTGGAAGATCTCCTCGGTGCCGATGTCGTTGGCCACCGCGGTGATGATCCCCGTGTCCTCGGTGAGGTCCAGCGCGCGGCGCGGCGGACCGCCGTACAGCGGCGTGTGGAAGTCGGCGACGACGTCCATCGCGTCCGTCGCCGAGCCGCCGTTGCCGAGCGCGATCAGCCGCCCGCCGGCGTCGAGGCGCTGGCGCAGGACGCGCGCCGCGCGCAGCAGCGTGTCGCAGCCCTCCGTGAGCGACTGCGCGCGCAGCGCGATGACCTCGTCGGCCTTGAGCAGCATCGACTTGCGCACGTCCTCGAGGATCTCGTCGAGGTTGTGCTCCTGCTGCGTGAGAAACGGATAGAGGAAGCTCGACGCGCCTGGATCGTGGACGGGCTTGGCGGCGCGGCCCTCGAGCAGGCCGCGATGGTCGAGGAAGATGTGGACGAGCTCCCACAGCAGGTGGTAAAGCGTCTCGACGATCTCCTGGCGGATGAAGGCGTCCGGCACGCCGGTGAGGTCGAACTCCCACTCCGCGCCCGCGCCGGGCGCGAACGCGATCGTCAGGCAGCCGCGCTCGCGCGCCGCGGCGAGCGCCGCGAACGTGTCGGGATTGTCACCGAAGCCCATCGCGATGTCCTCGCCCTCGGCCTCGAGCGCGACCTGGGCGGCGACGCTGCCGCCCTCGCCGGCGATGCCGAGCGCGGGCAGCGCACTCTTGCCGACGATCACCGGATGGACGAATTCGACGGCGACGTGGCGCGCGTCGGAGCGGTCTGCGGGCGTCGCGCCGAAGGCCACGAGCCGGCCCTCGCGCGCGAAGCGCTCGGCCATCTTGTGGCACAGGTGCGCGAGCCGCTCGGCCTCGGCGGTGAAGAACTGCGCGTTGGCCTCGCTGCGGTCGCGCAGCAGCGCCTCGACGCGCTCGGCGCCGATCTCAGTCGTCGGTCTCATGCCTGGCGGCCCTCCGGATGGCAGGTGTCACACGGACCACCGGCCGTCTGCCTCACGCCGTGGCGTGCTCGTGATCGGCGTGATCGTGGTGCTCATGATCGTGGTCGTGATCATGGGCCGCCTCGGCCGCCACCCGCGCCGGCAGCGCCTTCAACCAGGCGCGGAACTCGTCGACGCCCTCGCCGGTCTTGGCGCTCACGCGCATGACCTTGGCGTGGTGGTTGACCTGAAGGATGTTCGCCTCGAGGCGGTCGACGTCGAAGTCGAGGTGCTCGAGCAGGTCGACCTTGTTGATGACCACGAGCTCGCAGGCCCGGAACATCAGCGGGTACTTCAGGGGCTTGTCCTCGCCCTCGGTGACCGAGCAGACCATGATCCGCGAGTCCTCGCCGATCCGGAACTCGGCCGGGCAGACGAGGTTGCCGACGTTCTCGACGATCAGGACGTCGAGCTCGCCGAGCGGAACGGCCGGCAGCGCCGAGCGGACCATGTTCGCGTCGAGGTGGCACTCGCCGCCGAAGCCGTTGTCCGTGTTGAGCTGGACGACGGGAATGTGCAGGACCGAGAGCCGGTCGGCGTCGAAGCTGCCCTGGACATCGCCCTCGAGCACGCCCACGCGCAGGCCTTCCTCGGCCAGGTTCTCGAGGCCGCGCTCGAGCAGCGTCGTCTTGCCGGCCCCCGGGGCGCTCATGAGGTTGACGACCGTGACGTCGGAGCGATCGAAATCGCTGCGGTTCGCCGAGGCAATCGTGTTGTTGGCGTCGAGGGCGTCCTCGACGACCCTCACCTTGGTGCGGTGCATGCCGCGTCCTCCTCGTCCTCGACCTCGATCGACTCGACCATGAATTCCTCGCCCGTCTTCACCTCGACCGCTCCCGGGCCGCAGGTCCCGCAGATGAATGCCGGGATCTCGATCTCCCACTCGTTCTGGCAGGTCTTGCAGACCAGAACGGCCGGAACGTCGATGATCTCCAGCGTAGCGCCCTCACACGGGGTGTCCCGGCCGACGATCGCCAGGTAGAACTCGAGCGTGTCCTTGACGACCTGGCGCAGCCGGCCGATGCGCAGCGTCACGTGCGTGACCTTGCGCCCCTCGGCGTGCTTGTTGACGGTCGCGACGATCGCGCTGGAGAGATCGAACTCGTGCATGGCTGGGCGGGTCCGCTTCCTAGGCGGCGTCGTCGACCGACGCGTATGCCTCGTCGGTGAGCAGCTCCTTGGCGGTCTCGAGGACGAGGTCGACCGCGCGCTCGACGGCCTCCTCGACGACGGGCGTCAGGCCGACGCCCATCTCCTCAACCGTCTCGGGCTCGCAGGCGACGATGACGACCTTGCCCGGCCAGCCGCCGGTGATCTTGATGAAGCGCAGGACCGTCTCGGGATCCATCGCGTGCGGGTTGAGGACCTCGCCGTCCTCGACCGAGCTCGCCGGGACCTCGTCCTCGTCGACCTCCATCACGTACAGCGTGCCCGGCGATCCGCCCTGGCGGCTGACGTCGATCATCAGCAGGCCGTCGTAGCCGTACATGACCTGGTAGGCCAGGTCCAGGCCGCCGGTGCCGAAGTCGATGACCGCGACGCCGTCCGGCAGCTCGCGCCCCTCGAGGCGCCGCGCGACCTCGCTGCCGAAGCCGTCGTCGCGCTGCCAGGCGTTGCCGATGCCGGCGATCAGCACCTGCTTGGGGCGCGCGGAGACATCCGGCTCGTTGAGCTCCAGCGGCGCGTCGGGCGCCGGCGGGCGCCAGGTGTCGCGCGGCGGCTTGAGCGTCTCGCTCTCGCGCGGCTCCTTCTCGCTCACGAGACCACCTCGACCTCTTCGGCGAAGAAGAACAGAAAGCGACCGCTCTCACCGAGGATCTCCTGCATCGGATCGTCGTCGATCGTCACGCCGATGTGGAGGCGATCGTCGACGCGCAGGAACAGCCGATGGATCGTGGCCGAGCGGCCGTCGAGCATCTTGTCGTAGACGTCGGCGTTCTGCGGCGGGTGCAGGATGACCTTGTCCCCGCGGCGGTACCTGACACCGTTGAAGGTGACATCGCGCTCGCCGGGCGGATCCTCGATCCGCACCCGGCCGTGGAGGTCCATCAGCTGCTGCGGCGTCGTCGCGTCGGCGCGCGCCAGCATCTCGCGCACCTTCGGGTCCTGCGCTGCGATCTCCTCGCGCTCCTGGTCCGACAGCGCCTGGATGTGCAGCACCAGCGCCTCCTCGATCTCGGTCCCGTCGAAGAAGTCGTTGACGCTCTCCGGCGCGATCTCCGGATGATCGGGCAGCAGGATCGTGGGCGCCAGCAGGGCATCGTCCCGTGGAGACGCGAGCACGGGCCACGTGTTGACCTGGCAGCAGCCGGCGACACCGTCGTCGCCTCGCTCCAGCGGCGAGATGAACTTCGCGTCGCCCTCGACCGTCGCGAGCAGGTGCGTCGAGAGCATGCTCTTCAGCAGCGCCTCCTTGCGGTCGGCGGTCTCCTCCTCGTCGCTCAGCGGCGTGATGTTCTCGACCTGCAAGGTCACGCGCCCGTTACCGTCGGGCAGCCGCTCGACGATCAACTCGGCCTTGCCCTCGAGCTCGCCGAACTCGAACCTCACCGTCGACGGCGCCGCGCCGAGCTGCACGCGCCGCTCGACGGCCTGGTGCTGCTCGCCCGACGGCTGCAGGAAGCGCACCTCGCCCGTGACAAGCGCAGCGGCGGAGGTGACGACGCCCTGCATCTGCATGCGGTCAAAGGCGTTTGACTGATGTTTGGCATAGTCGGCCGGATAGACGATCCCAAACGGCGTCGGTGTCGCGTTCTTCGTCGCCCCGGGCGTGTAGGGGTAGAGCGCGTAGCCTTCGAACAGCAGCGAGTCGACGAGCCGCTCGAGATGCGACTTCGACGACGTGATGCCGACGTCGGACGGCGTCGCGGGGCTGATCGGTTCGATGCCGCTGGTCATCGGTTCGCTCCTTCGTCGTCTGCGGGCGCGTGCTCGAGCAGGTCGAGGGCGACCGCGTCGAAGCTGTGCAGGCCGTGTTCGCGCTTGTAGCGCTTGAACTCTTCCAGCGTGTCGTTGTGCAGGATCACGAAGCCTGACTCGCCATGGTGGTGCTTCATCATGCTCTTCCAGGCGCTGACCGGCATCCGATACTGCGCCGAGGTGTGCCACGGCAGGTGCAGCACCTGAACCTGGCGCTGCGGGCCCTGGTACATGACCCGGCCGGTGAAGTGGAACGTCAGCGGCACGTCGCCGTCGGGCAGCGCCGAGACATAGCGCGAGGCGACCATCTCGAGATCTGCCGTGCACGGGACCTCGAGTCCGAACGTGATCGCGCCGGTGAACGAGTGCACGATCGTGCTGGCGTGGGTCCACAGGAAGCTGCGCGTCGTCGACGGCCAGCGCTCAGGCGTCCCGAACAGCTCGTAGAGATCCTCGCGCGTCTTGGCGTCGTAGTCGCGCCGCGCGGGGTCGAAATTGATCTGCGCCGTCAGCGAGATCGCGTAGATCGGGCGGTCGGTCGGCTCGAAGACGCTGAGCTCGAAGCGCAGCGTCGGCTGCGCCGCGAACGGCTCGTGGGCCACGCCGAGCACCTCGAACGTGACCTCCGGACCGTAGTCACGCTCCTCGGTCGGCGGCGTGGACGGACTGGACGGAGTGGAGGCATCGGATTGCGGGCTCATGCGACGACTCCAGCCTTGTGGCGGACGTATTCAAAGAACTTGGGCACGGCATCCTGTATAGCGTTGCCGCCCGAGATGCCCTCCCAGGTCGACTTGATCAGGCCGACGAGGCGATAGCACTCGTCGATCGGCACGATCGCGTGCTGGTGAGCGCCGACCATCCGGTTGACGACGAGCGCCTCGGCATCGGCCTCGAGATCGCGCAGGATCGGGTTGAGCTCGAGCAGCTTGTCCCAGCTCTCGAGATGCAGCTCGCACTCCGTCGCCCCGGCGGGGCTGGGGTACAGCGCGACGATGGCGTTCGTCCCGGTCGAGCGCATGAAGAAGGCCAGGCCGACGGGCAGCTGGAAGGCCGCCCACAGTTCGTCGGGGAACACGAAGTCGTCCAGCCACAACGTGCGCGTGCCGACGGGGCAGTAGCTCTCCAGGCCCGACTTCATCGCGAGGCACGGCTCGCAGGAGCACAGGATGCGCCGTTCGTTGAGCTCGAGCAGGTGTCGGTGCTCGTCCGACAACGGCCTTCCGCAGATCTCGCATTTCTCCGTCTGAACAGGCGCGGGCCGCGCGAGGCGGCCCAGGCCTGTTACGAGCGTGGAAGGCAGACGTCCGCTGGCAGTCACTTCCCTACACCCGACGGACACTCGGTGAACGGCGCGTCTGCCATCGGCAGGCTCGTTCCTCCGACCTTGACCATCGGCAGCGACAGCCCGGCGGGGCTGGCCTGCGCCTCGTCCAGGCCGACGACGCCCTCGACCTCGAGGCCGAGCAGGTCGGGAGCGACCTCGTCGATCGCCTCACGCAACGCGTTCTCCAGCGTCGAAGCCGACGCCGGGCAGCCATCGCAGCTGCCCTGCAGCCGCAGCCGGGCGATGCCGTTCTCGACGCTCACGAGTTCGACGTTGCCGCCGTGGCCGGCAAGAAACGGCCGGATGTTCTCCAGGCCCTGCATGACGCGTTCCTCCAACGGCACCGGGAACAGGCCGTGGATCAGCAGCAGGCTGGCGACGACGCCGTCGTCGAGCAGTGCGTCGCGGATCGGGAGCGCGGGCTCCCCGGCGTCCGCAAGGACGCCGAGGATCCGCTCCAGACCAGCTCCGTACAACTCGAGAACTGCGCCGATGAGCTCCTGCACGCGGTTCTGCGCGACAGGATCGGCGATTTCGTCGAGCGAGCCCAGGAGTTCCTGGACCCGCTCGACCAGCTCTTCCGGAGCTTGGTGCTCAGTAGCCACTAGGCCCTCAGCACATCCCCGTCGGCGTGTGCTGGACCTTCTTGACGCGGCCCTTGCCGGTGTACATGTGCACACCGCACGGCAGGCACGGGTCGAAGGAGCGCACAGCGCGCATGATGTCGATCCCCTTGAAGTTGTCCGGCCCGTTCTCCTCGAAG
>Ga0136617_10001750_pt1 | contig 19290 bp, 20 predicted proteins | sample AntDrymUQ3222106_2_FD_129672 | JGI IMG/M metagenome (GOLD analysis project Ga0136617, IMG submission 129672) | Polar desert sand microbial communities from Dry Valleys, Antarctica - metaG UQ322 (21.06) | ecosystem: Environmental > Terrestrial > Soil > Desert | place: Antarctica: Dry Valley... | reverse complement strand
GGAACTCAGGGTGCGCGGCGTCAGAAACTTGCGCGTGGTGGATGCTTCCGTGATGCCGGATTTGCCCTGCGGCAATATCAATGCAGCCGTGATCATGATTGCTGAAAAAGCGGCGGACCTGCTTCGCGCAAGCCCTGCTCAAGGCGCTGTAGCTTGATTTGGTTGAGCTGATGGTTGCCGAATTCGCCGTTGAATCGCAAAACCACCGCTGCTATGGTCGGCTTGGTTCATACGTAACCTCAAAAGAGGTACCTGATGTCGATCGCCCAGCCCGCAACCGAAAATCTCAGCCTGAAGCAGGCAGCCCTTAAAAGCCTTTACGACGATCTCTATGCCAAGAACATGTTTCCGTTCTGGGCGACGTCGCAGGGGGTCGAGCACGACGAAATCAAGCAGCTTATGGCCTCGCCCAAGGCCGTTCCGTTCGTCTGGAAATATTCCGAGATCGAACCGCTGCTGCAGCGCGCCGCGCGGCTGATACCCATGGACGACAGCGAGAGGCGCTCGCTGATCCTCATCAATCCCGGTCTGGCGCCCAAGCGCGCCTCGGTTTCCACCATGTACACGGCCTACCGGCTCAACGATCCCGATGAGATCATGCCGCCACACAAGCATTCGCCGAGTGCCGTGCGCTTCGGCCTCACGGGTGCGGGCAATTTCACCGGCGTCGAAGGTGAAAACGTTGTCTTCGGTCCAGGCGACATGGTGCTGACGCCGAATGATGCCTGGCACAATCACGGGACCGTGGGGGGAGAGCCCGCGGTCAATCTCTCGGTGCTTGACCTGCCGCTGGTCGAAACCCTGCATGCCGTTCATTTTGATCACAAATACACGGAGATCGAAAACGGCAAGGAGGTAGCCAAGAAAGTGCAATCTGACCGATTTCCGCGTGATTACTCCCAACGCATCTACGGCGAAGGCGGGCTGAAGCCCCGCTTCATCGATCACAAGCGCGGCGGTGGGCTTTCCTCGCCGATGTATGTGTACCGTTGGGAAAAAATGCAGGCAATGCTCGATGCGCTGAAGGATTGGGACGGCGATCCCCATGAAGGCATCGTCGTTGACTATATCGATCCCACCAGCGGCGGGCCAGTTTTTCATACGATCAATTTTTACGCGCAGATGCTGCGTCCGGGTGAGCGCACCCTGCCGCAACGGGAAACCGCAAGCCTGCTGCTGGCACCCTTCCGCGGCAATGGCCATTCAATCATCGACGGCAAGCGTTACGACTGGAATCAGTTCGACACGCTGGCGGTGCCCGGCGGTTGCTGGGTTGAACACGTCAATGGCTCGGCGAGCGAGCCCGTAATCTTCTTCGGCGCAACCGACGCGCCGACGCAGCGTGCGCTTCTGCTTTACAAGCGGTGGGGCCGCAATACCTCTGGCGATTTGTTGCGCCTTGGCTAGATCTTGGTTTCCGCTCGCAACACCAAGCTGATCGGTCATGTCGATTGCCCTGGTGGCGGTCAGGTTTGGGTTGATGGCAGCACTCTCTATGTCGGTCATATGCGCCCGCCAAGCGGCACCACGCTGGTTGATGTTTCCAATCCGCGAAAGCCTCGCAAGATCACGACGATCGAGGTGCCGCCGGGTTGGCATTCGCACAAGGTGCGGGCGCAGGATGGCCTGATGATCATCAACCACGAGCGTTTTGGGACGGGCGGGCCGGAAGGCTTCACCGGCGGCCTTGCGATCTACGACGTGAGCAAACCGGCGGCACCGAAACTCGCCGGCAAGTGGATGACCGGGGGCAAAGGCGTGCATCGCTATGACTTCGATGGGCGCTATGCCTATATCTCACCCACGGTCGAGGGCTACGCCGGCAATATTGTTATGATCCTCGACTTGATTAACCCCGAGCGCCCCGTGGAAGTGGGGCGCTGGTGGATCGAGGGACAATGGACGGCGGGCGGTGAGGCCTATCCTTGGGACGATTATGTGCCGCCGCGCTGCCATCATCCGATCCGCATGGGCGACCGGCTCTACGTCAGCTATTGGCACCATGGGTTCTTCATTCTCGACATCTCCGACATGTCGAACCCGAAAGCCATTGCCCACGTCAATTCGAGCCCGGGCTTTCCCCATCCCACCCACACCTGCCTGCCCGTGCCGCAGGAGCTGAAAGGCCGCCGGATTATGCTGGTGGCCGACGAAGACGTGGCCAAGCTCCGGCCGTCGCCGCCCGCCTTCACCTGGATCTACGACATCACCGATGAGACAAATCCGCTCTCGATCGCCACATATCAGGTGCCGGGGCTCGATCCCGACGGTGCGCCACAGCCGCAGATGATGGGATGTCATCAACCTTCCGAGCGCTTCAAGGGCAACGTCATCCCTTTCGCATGGTTCGCGCAGGGACTGCGGCTCGTCGATATTTCCGATCCCTTCGCGCCAAAGGAAGCGGGATACTACGTGCCCGATCCGCAGCCCGGCGCCGAGCGAGCCTCGTCAAATGACGTCACCATCGATCATCGCGGCATCATCTATCTGGTCGACCGCCTGGGTGGCGTCGACATCATCGAAACCAGCGTCATGTGAGGCGTCCCCATGAATGAACGCATACAGCGATCTCCTCAACATTATGCGATTGGCAAGAAGAATCCGAATTTGCCATTTCATCCGGCAGTGCGCGCGGGGGATTTCATATTCGTGTCGGGGCAGGTGCCGAAAGACGAGAACAACGATGTGATTTCCGGCACCATCGAGGAAGAAACGCTGGCGACACTGAAAACCATCGAGCGGATCATTGCGCAGGAGGGCGCTACTCTTTCCGACATCGTGAGGATCACCACCTATCTTGAGGATACCCGCGATTTCGGCCGCTATAACAAGGCCTTTCTCCAGGGCATCGGCGATGCGGTACTGGCCCGCACCACCGTTGAAGCCAAAGCGGTGATCAATACCAAGATTGAAATGGACGCGATCGTCTACAAGCCGCTGGCCAAGCCGCAGGTCTAGGGAAAATTGGAATGTACAAATTGTTAGGACGCAAGACTTCCGGGAACGTGCAGAAGGTGATGTTTATGCTTGAGGAACTGGGCGTTCCATACGAGCGCGCTGACTATGGCCGGCAATTCGAGAATACCACCACGCCCGAATACAAAGCGTTGAACCCGACCTCCAAGGTGCCGACGCTCGTCGATGGTGCCACGGCGATCTGGGAATCAAACACCATCCTTCGGTATCTCGCGGCGAAGGAGCGTCCGGTGTTGACCGGTTCGACACCGGCGGAATGGACCGATGTGGATCGCTGGATGGATTTCCTGCTTGCCGCGGTCAACCCCGGCTACCTGGCGGCCTTCAAGGGCGCCAAATTCACTCCCGAAGAACAGACACCTGAGTACAAAGAGCAGGCCAAGGATCTCGCGGCCCAGATGGCCATCGTCGACGGACATCTGACCGGCAAAAATTATCTCGCTCTGGGTAAGTTCACCATCGCCGACATCGCCTACGGCCCAATCATGAAACGTTGTCTTGATTTTAAAATCGCGCGCGGTGCCATGCCGAACCTAGAGCGCTGGATGGCCGGTATCGCCAACCGCCCATCTTTCAACGCCGCAACTGCATGATCAAGCGGGCCGCACTCATCGGACTGGGGACCATGGGTCCGGGCATAGCCGGTCGTTTGGCCCGCGGCGGTATCGATGTGACGGCCTATGATTCATCAATAGCGGCAATCCAACGAAGCCGGGAAATGTTGGAGACCGTCAATGGGGTGCTTGATCGGCTCGAGATCACAGCACCGGGGAAGAAAGCTGGCTGCATCAGCTTCGGTAGCTCGCTCGCCGAGACGGTGGCCCAAGCCGAATTGGTTATCGAGAACGTGCCGGAGAATATCGAGATCAAGGCCGAGCTTTACCGCGCCATCGATCCGCTGATCGCTCCCTCGGTGATTGTCGCCTCGGATACTTCCGGTATTCCGATCACCAAGCTTCAGGCCTTCATTTCCCATCCCGGCCGCATGGTCGGCATGCACTGGTCTAACCCCCCACATATCATTCCAATGATCGAAGTGATTGCAGGCCAGCATACTGATTCCGCTACCGTCACGAGCATCACGAATTTGATCCGCACCATCGGACTCTTGCCGGTCGTCGTAAAAAAGGACGTGCCCGGCTTCGTCGAGAACCGCGTACTCTACGCACTGTTGCGCGAGGCCGTTGATTTGATCGAGCAAGGCGTCATCGATGCGGAAGATCTCGACACCTGTGTATCCTGGGGCATCGGCTACAAGATCGCTGTCATCGGCCCGATGGCTCTTCTCGATATGGCAGGGCTCGACATTTACAAATCGGTGGCAAGTTTCCTCAATGCCGATTTATGTAACCGCGCCGACATAGCACCCATTGTCGCCAACAAGGTCGCGGCGAGGAAACTTGGGCTGAAATCCGGCGAAGGCATGTTCACTTACGCGCCCGGCACAATCCCGGCGCTGCAAGCCGAACGCGCCAACAAACTGATCGCGGTGCGCCGCATACTTGAGGGGCGCGCGTGATCATGACGACGGCGGCCAGTTTATTTGCACACGACACGGTTGTTAGAAGCGGCACAGATGATTTCACGGGTTCCCGCTTTGGCCCCGATGCGGCGATCCAAATCGATCATGGCGCGCGTTATGTAGGCCCGCCCCGCAATGCCACACCACAAGGCCTCCACCGGCATGTTCTCTCGCTTGTCATTGAGGATGAGATAGGTTCCGGTAACCGGGTCGAACCACAAGTTGACCCGCGCGCCCGCCCCGGGTGCGGCCATGCCAACCACCCTCGAGTACCAGTGCGCCAATTGGGCCGTGCAGGCCAGCGGCTCCCTACCCGTGTTGACGATCACGGCTGGCGCCGGAATGAGCCCTTTCGTGCCGGTTATCACCTTGACCGGCCGCAGTTCCACAGCAGCAACCGGATGTGACCACAGGAGAAATCCCACGAGCAAAAACCGCCACGTCATTTACTTTGTTCCAGTACCGCGTTTCATGGCCTGATCTCTGAACTAGTCTGTCACGTGCTTCAACCACAAGAACATTAAAAAGGAGAGTGTCAAATGAAGTCCTTCAAATCCACAATTTCAGCCGCCCTGTTCGGCGCCTTGATGGCCGGGAGCGCGCTCGCTGCCGACGTCAAGTCCATCGCGATAATGACGCCGGAAGAAGGCACCGACTATGGCTGGAACCAGCAGGGCGTCGACGCTGCCAAGGCCGCCGGTGCCGCAACCGGCGTCGAGGTGGTTGTCGCCCAAGGGTTAGGTTACGGCGACGTGCGCCCGACCATGCGCGAACTCGCCACCAATGGTGCAAGCCTGCTCATCGCCCATGCCAGCGGCTACAACACGGCAGCTCCCGAGATCGGCACCGAAATGAAAGTTCCGGTGGCGATCGTCGACACGCCGAACGCGCTGAAGCCCGGCATGGTCGCCGACTACACGTTGAGCGGCCACGCCGGTGCCTATCTCGCTGGCCGTCTCGCCGGCAAAATGACACGCAGCAAAACCGTCGGCATCGTCGTGTCCGGCGAGCCGCCATCATGGAACTCCCAATCGGCCGCTTTTGCTCAGGGCGTGAAGGCGGAAAACGCCGATGTCAAAGTCCGCTATGCGGTGATTGGACCGGCCGCCTACAGTGATGCGGCGGGCGGCAAGCGGGTGACGGAATCGGTGATTGCCGCGGGCGCCGATATTATTTTCGGCCAAGGCAATGGATCGAGCTTCGGCATGCTGCAGGCGGTTGAAACCGCCAAGGCGGCCGATGGCGGCAAGGTGATGTTCATCGATGTCATCGGTGACAAGACCCCGATCGACAAGGGCAATCTGCTCTCCTCGGTCGTGTGGGACATAACACCTGTCTATGTTGCGATGATCAACGACCTGAAGGCCGATACCTTCGGGACCAAAAGCTATTCAATTGGCCTTGCCGATGACTCGGTGAAGTTGTTGAAGACCCCGCAGATCCCTGAAGCCACCTGGACCGAGATCAGCAAGCTGCGCGACGACATCATCGCCGGCACGCTCAAGATCGAACCGGTCTTTGATGCAACCGCTGTGCGGGCGCTGATGAGCGACGTCTCCGCCACGGCCCAGTAAAGCCAAGCCTCCCGGGGGTGCCGCAACACTCCCGGGCTCCTCCAAACCGAGAGCCAACGTGCCGAACGCCAATCAGGACATCATCGTTCTTGACGGTGTAACCAAGCGGTTTCCCGGCGTGCTTGCCAATGACGCTGTAAGCCTGACCATCCGCAGTGGCGAAGTGCACGTGCTTCTCGGCGAAAATGGCGCGGGCAAGTCCACTCTCATCGACATGCTGTCGGGCGTACAACAACCAGACGACGGCCACATTTTCGTGGACGGCAAACCTACCGCCATCACCTCGCCACGCCATGCTTTGGCGCTTGGTGTCGGCACGGTATTTCAGCACACCATGTTGGTGCCCAGCCTTACCGTCGCGGAAAACCTGCTGCTTGGAGCACCCTGGTGGCAACGCCCGAGGAAGGCCGAACTGCGGGTCCGCGCCGCCGCGATCGGCAACAACCTCGGAATTACGCCAAATTTGGAGGCGCTAACATCCAGCCTGTCTCTCGGCCAGCAGCAGCAAGTCGAAATCCTGCGCGCCTTGTTGCGAAACAGCCGCGTGCTGATCCTTGATGAATCAACCTCGATGCTCACGCCACAGGGGATTGAGGAATTGGGCGCGCTGGTGCGCAAGTTGGCCGGCCAGGGTTTGGCAATTGTCTTCATCACTCACAAACTGAAGGAGGCGGTGGCCTTCGGTGACCGCGTTTCGGTGCTGAAACTTGGCCGCAAGGTGGGAGAAATCGACGCCGGGCAACTGCGGTCGCGGAGTGAAACAACGATCATCTCGGACATCGTTGAGCTGATGTTTGGCAAGCGAAGTGACGATCCGGAAGGAGCGGTGCAACGCTCCCACTCGCCTGAAAAAACCGCCAATGCATTGCTTGAGGTCCGCGATCTTTATGTCCCGGCAACCCCCGGCAATCATGGCTTGGAAAGTGTGAGCTTTAGCATTGGCCAAGGCGAGGTTCTTGGCCTCGCCGGCATCGACGGTAACGGCCAGAAGCAGCTCGCGGAAGCGCTAGCTGGGCAATTACCGGCGGTGGCCGGTAGCATTCGCCTCGGCCCGGCCCAAATCACTGGCCTCAGTGTTGGACGCCGCCGCGCTGCGGGCTTGCGGTATCTTACCGATGATCGTCTCGGCGAAGGCATCGTGGGCGACTTCCCAGTCGCGATAAATCTTTTCCTCAAGGAAGTTGGTGCGCCTCCTCTATGGCGCCACGGCATCGAACAGCGTAGCGCCATCGAAGCTCGCGCCGGCGAATTGATCCGCCAATATGATGTGCGCACGCCCAGCCCCAGGACGCCTGCCGGGCGCCTGTCCGGCGGCAATATCCAGAAGCTCATTTTGGCTCGCGAACTAGCTTTTGGCGCGAAACTTATCATTTTCAACAAGCCGACACATGGCCTGGATCTCGCCAATACCCTTGCGGCCCGCCAGTGGATCAAGGACATCGCGGCTGGCGGCATGGGCGTGCTGCTCATCTCTACCGATCTCGAAGAACTACTGGCGCTCTCCGATCGCATCGCCGTGATGTCGCGGGGCAGGATCGCCGGCATAGTCGATAATTCCGGCGCCGCGCGCATGGCGGTCGGGCGGCTGATGACCGGGCTTGCCGCATGATGGTTCCGCGCCTGTTGTTGACGATTGGGCCCATCATCGCGGCCTTGATCATCGCCGGAGCGGTCCTCGCCGTGGCCGGGGTCAATCCACTTTCCTACTATGCCTATGTCCTGCAACGCGGGCTGCTATCGCCGGGGGGCGTGCAACAAACACTTACGCGCATGGCCCCGCTGCTGTGCATCGCTGCGGGATTGATCATCGCCTTCCGGGCGGGCATCTGGAATCTTGGAACCGACGGGCAATTTCTCCTCGGCGCAGTCGCTGCGGCGGCCAGCGGTCCTCTGTTGGCTGAAATGATGCCAGTTGGCCTCGCCCTTTTTCTGTGTTTTGTCCTCTCCACGCTCGTGGCGGCCCTGTGGTCGCTACTCCCCGCCCTGCTCCGCGCCTACCAGGGCGTGAATGAAATCATCACCACCCTGATGATGACTTTTCTTGGCACCTCACTCGCCAATGTGCTTGTCAAACTGGTGTTTCTCGATCCCGCCACCACTGTGCCGCAAACCCGGACGCTTCCGGTAGAAGACCGCCTGCCGCGCCTGTTCGACACCACTGTTACATCGGGGCTGATCCTGGGACTTATCGCGATCATCGCAGTTCATCTCATGATGACGCGCACCGCATTTGGCTTGCGCTTGCGCATCGTCGGCGCCAGTCCCAGGGCAGCGTTGCATGCGGGCTTGGGAGTGCCGGCGCTGACGGTGGCGGTGTTTGCGCTTTCTGCGGGTCTGGCTGGCTTGGCCGGCGCCGTCGATATTCTTGGCGTCTACGGCAATGTGCGCACAGATTGGGATCCCGCCTATGGCATGGCCGTCATCCCGGTTGTTTTCCTCGCCCGCATGAATGGCTTTGCCGCAATCGCCTTTGTGTTCCTGTTCTCGATCCTGTCGATCGGCGGTGAAAGTGCGGCGCGGCGGCTGGGCGTGCCCCAGAATTTCACTCTGGTCTTCGTGGCGATCGTCCTCATTGTTCTGGCGCTGGCTGAATATTACACCAAGCGCATCAGTCAATCGCGGGAACCCTGAAGCGATGAGCGGGCTGTTCACCGAGATCTTCTTGAGTGCGCTCCTCTTCGGGGCAATCACCGCCGCCATTCCCTTGCTCCTCGCCGGTCTCGGCGAACAGATGTCCGAGAAGGCGGGTGTGCTCAACATCGGCATTGAGGGCATGATGATTGGCGGCGCCTATGTGGGGTTCCTTGGCGCCTACTATGGCAATTCGCTGTGGCTTGGGTTTCTCGGCGGTGCGCTGACCGGGATCGCGGTTGCTCTGGTCATGGTGCTGCTTTGCGTGCGGCTCGGTCTCAATCAGATCGTGATCGGTATCGGCCTCACCCTTGGCCTTGAGGGGTTAACCGCGCTGGCGCATCACTTCCAATTCTCGCGCACCTATCCCCGTCTGCCTGCCGCCGACGCCACCGTCATCCCCCTCCTCTCGGACATTCCAGTGCTGGGGCCAGCGCTGTTCAAACATCACCTGATTGTCTACCTTGCGGTACTCTTGGTTTTTGTAATGTCTCACATCTATCGCCGCACCCAACTTGGACTCAGTTTGCAAGCCGCGGGCGATAAACCGGCAGCGCTCGACGTGGCCGGTGTCGATGTGGTGCGCACCAGAACCATTGCAGTGCTCGTCACCGGGGCTCTTGCCGGCATCGGCGGCGCCTATCTTGCCAATATCGGGGCAGGCATCTTCGTGCCCTTCATCACCAATGGTGCGGGCTTCCTCGGTATCGTGCTCGCGATGCTGGCGCGCGGCCGCCCCATGTGGGTATTGATCGGTGCCGTCCTGTTCGGTGTGTGCCTGTCGCTCACCACCGCGATGCAGGTGGCTGGCATCAACATGCCGACCGATGTCATTCAGATGCTGCCGTTCATCGCGGTAATGACAATGCTGATTTTATTTGGCCGCAAGGCCAGCTTGCCTGCGGCGTTAGGGCTGCCGTACCAACGGGGCGTCCGCTAGCGGGTCCAGAAACAGGAGATCGAAATGAAGGATACCAAAGTTTACCTGCTCGATGGCGGCGCGCTGGTGCTGGATGGCTACCATATTCTGTGGAACCGCGGGCCCGCCGGTGAGGTCCGTTTTCCTGTCTACTCGATCCTGATCGAACACCAGGAAGGCCGCTTCTTGATCGATACGGGTTTCGGCTACGACCATGTGATGAAAGTGCTGCCCTTCGAAAAGCCGGTACAAAGCCAGGACCAAACAATTCCTGGTGCGCTGGCCCTGTTAGGGCTCGAGCCCAAGGACATCGATGTCGTCTTCAACTCGCATTTTCATTTTGATCATTGCGGCGGCAACAAATTCTTCCCCCATGCCAAGAAGATTTGCCATAAGAGCGAGGTGCCGCAGGCCTGCAATCCCGAACCATTTGAGATTCTAGGTTACTCCGACTTGAGTTTCTCCGCCGAAGCCGCCGAAGCGCGGGGAGCCACTGCTCAGTTATTGCCCGGTACGACCCGGGACAATTCCACATTTGAAGGAATCGAAGGCGATGTCGATCTCGCCAAGGGTGTCAGACTTATTGCCACGCCTGGTCATTCAATCGGTCACTATTCGCTGCTGGTGAATTTCAAAAAACGCCAGCCAATCCTCTTCACCATCGATGCGGCCTATACCCAAAAGAGTCTGGAGACTCTTTGCCAGGCGTCCTTCCACATTGATCCGGTTGCGGGGGTGCGCTCCATGCGGCGGGTGAAAAAGCTCGCCGAGGAAAACGGCGCCGAACTCTTGTATTCCCACGACATGGAAAACTTCAAGACCTACAAAAAGGGTACGCAGTTCTACAGCTAGCCAAAGCCCGCGGAGAAGGAAGGATGCGATATTCAGAAACCGCCGATCCCGTCATGACCCTCACCGCTGGCCCGGTGAATGCTTACCCGGAGGTATTGCGGGCCCTGTCGCGCACCGTGCTCTATGATTTCGACCCGGCCTTTCAGATGCACTACGAGCGCGTTGTTGAGAAGGCTTCCAAGGCTATGCGCCTCAAAAACAAAGCGCTGATCCTGCATGGCGAACCGGTGCTTGGGCTGGAAGCCGCAGCCGCATCCATTATCACGCCCCACGACACCGTCCTCAATCTGGCCTCGGGCGTTTACGGCAAGGGCTTTGGCTATTGGGCCAAGCGCTATTCGCCAAAGCTCCTCGAAATCGAGGTACCCTATAACGAGGCGATCGATCCGGCGGCGGTTGCGGCCATGCTGAAGCAACATCCCGAAATCAGCATCGTCTCGGTTTGTCACCATGATACGCCCTCAGGCACGCTTAACCCGATCAATGAGATCGGCGCCTTGGTGCGCGCTCATGGTGCCTATCTCATCGTCGATGCGGTTTCCTCTTTCGGCGGCATGAACACCCATCCTGACGATTGCGCAGCCGACATCTACGTCACAGGGCCTAACAAATGTCTGGGCGCACCGCCGGCGCTCACGCTTGTGGGCGTCAGCGATCGCGGCTGGGCCCGGATGAAGGCCAATCCGGCCGCACCGCGCGCTTCTATGCTCTCGATCCTCGACTGGGAACACGCCTGGAACCACGAGCAACCGTTTCCCTTCACCCCCTCGGTGGCTGAGATCAATGGGCTGGATGCAGCACTCGATCTCTATCTCAGCGAGGGCCCGGAAAAGGTTTGGGCCCGCCACGGATTGGCCGCCAAGGCAATGAGGGCCGGCGCGATCGCCATGGGCCTTTCCCTGTGGGCGGCGCGCGAGACGATCGCCTCGCCGACTGCGACCGCTATCAGAACGCCCGCCGGCATCGATGAGGCAGCCCTGCGCCGGGAAGCCCGCGCCCGTTATGGCGTGGTGTTCTCGTCAGGGCGGGGCGAGACGCTCGGCAAGCTCACCCGTATCGGCCACATGGGGCCAACGGCGCAACCCATCTACGCCATCGCCGCTCTCGCCGCTCTGGGCGGCGCTCTGAATATTTTGGGCCACCGGACCGATACCGGCAAAGGCATCGCCGCGGCGCTTGCCGTCGTCGATGCCGACAAATGAACCGAGGAGAGAAGATTCATGCCAAACAAGCTTGACGGCAGAACCGCGATCGTCACCGGCGCGGCGCAAGGCATCGGCAAAGCTATCGCCAAACGTCTGGCCGCCGATGGCGCCAAAGTCATCGTGAGCGATATGAACGGCCCGGGTGCCGCCGCCGCCGCGGCGGAAATCGGCGGAGTTGCATTATCCATCGCCGCCGACATTTCAAGTCCCAAGGATGTCGCCAAGCTGGTCGAGCAAGCCGGCCCCGTCGATGTACTGGTCAACAACGCCGCCATCGTGCCCTATATTGCCTGGGACGATATCGATCTCGACCATTGGCGCCGCATCATCGATGTCAATCTTACCGGCACCTACATCATGACCCGCGCCGTGACCGACAAAATGCGTGCCTCCGGTAAAAACGGCAGGGTGATCAATATTGCATCGAACTCGTTTTTTGCCGGTACACCCAACATGGCGGCCTACGTCTCCTCCAAGGGTGGCGTCATCGGCTTCACCCGGGCGGCGGCAACTGAACTCGGAAAGCATGGCATCACCGTCAATGCGCTGGCACCCGGGCTCATTGAATCCGATGGGGTTAAGGTGAGCCCCCATAACAACGCCTTCGATTTCGTTGGCATGCTGCAAGCCATGCCCGGCCGGGGGCAGCCGGAACACATTGCCGACGCGGTGGCCTTCCTTGCCTCCGATGACGCGCGCTGGATCACCGGCCAGACCATCAATGTCGATGCCGGTATGGTGCGTTACTAAGGTGATTAATATCAATGGGGAAAATAATGCTGGCGCTCCCTGCGGGAGTGCAGAAAGTCAGCAAAGCCGGGCTTAAATCGAAAGAAAAGTGTACACCCTGCTCCGTTAGATTTCAAAGCGTCATGGGGTGGATGTACACCCCAGTTCCTCTGAAGATGTGCTGAGCACTTTGAACAGCTCGTACGATGGCCCATGCTCGGGCGCTGGCGACGGATACTCGACCTTCTCGGCACCGCTACGCCGCTTGAGATTGTGCGCCCTGGATGGGACCAGGGCGCACAATAGCAATCTGCTCGGCCAGAGACAGATAGGCAGGCCGCCGGAGGAGAGCGGAATCGGGACGCCAAAATATCGTAGTTTATAAAACCTCAAAATCACTGCAGTTGACAACCAAAAAATACAAGGCTCCATGCTGTCATGGCTGCAGTAAAGCTCGACCCCATCGATCTCCGGATTCTCGAAGCAATCCAGCGCGATGGCCGCATCACCAAGCTGGCGCTGGCGGAGCGGGTGAGCCTCTCTCCCACGCCCTGCTGGATGCGGCTTCGCAGGCTCGAAAAGGCCGGCATCATTACCGGCTATCATGCCAGGCTGGCGGTCCGTGCCATCGCCCCCGTTGCCATTATTCTGATGGAAGTAACGCTGGGCAGCCACCGCCAATCGGATTTCGACCGCTTTGAACGTGCCATCCGCGATATCCCCGAAGTGATTGCTTGCTGGTCGGTCGGCGGCGGTGTCGATTACATGCTCAAGATAATGGCTCGCGACGTTGATGCCTATCAGCGCCTCGTGGACAGCCTGCTGGAAAATGAAATCGGCATCGACCGCTACTTCACCTATATCGTCACCAAGACTGTAAAGGACGAGCCTGTATTGCCGCTCGCGGGTCTCATGCCACTTGATCCATGAGGATCGGCAAGCAGAGATAATCTCTCTGGGGTGGCCGTCATTTGGATGATCTCTCCAGATGACACTCGCTTAACAGCCTGCCTCTCTCGCCACCTCCGTATAAGATTGCACATCAACTCCATGTGCCAACACCGGAGATCGCCATGAACGTAGGGATTCTGATTTTTCCGGATGTTGAAGTTCTCGATTTTGCTGGCCCTTTCGAGGCGTTTTCCGTCGCCACGCGGGTTGCCAAGCGCGATCGCAACAAGGAAGATACTCTGTTCCAAGCATTCTTCGTCGCTGAAACCTCAACCATCGTATCGGCGCGGTACGGATTCTTGGTGAAGCCGCACTATGGCTTCGATAGCCATCCGCAAATCGACCTGTTGCTCGTCCCCGGTGGAATCGTGGACCAGCCACGCGCGAGCGTCAAGACGATGGAATGGATCAAGCGGAACGCTGCGCCGGCGCAACTCGTCACATCGGTGTGTACCGGCGCTTTCCTGCTCGCCCAAGCCGGTCTTCTGGACGGACTCAAGGCCACCACGCATTGGGAAGACATCGGCGATCTCCGGCGCGAGTTTCCAAAGGTCGATGTCGTGGAAAATCAGGCATGGGTCGATCAGGGCCGAACACTGACCTCCGCGGGCATTTCAGCAGGGATCAATATGAGTCTCTATTTGGTTGCCCGGCTCCATGACGAAGACCTCGCCCGCAGCACGGCGCGCCAGATGGTTTATCACTGGCATCACGAACCGGCGCGAGTTTACGAGAAGCCGGGTTTCGCCCGGCAAGTCTGAGAATTGTCCAGGAGGATATCGTGTCAAATGCCATTCAGCAAAAGCGAATTCAAATCGCGAAACGCTAACGTGTGCGCGCGCATGGCCGAGCAGAATATCGATCTGCTGCTCGTCTCCGATCCGGCCAATATCTATTGGCTCACCGGGGCGGGCGACTGGTCGTTTTATGTTCCCCAGTTTGCCCTCGTGATGGCGGACAACGAAGAGCCGATGTGGATTGGCCGCGCCATGGATACGCCCGGCGCGCGCCTCACCGCCTGGATGGCCGCTGAAAATGTTCATCCCTATCCGGAGAATTACATTCAGCGCGCCGGCATACACGCCTCCGATTATATTGGTGAGTTCATCGCCAGCCTGGGATTCAAGACCAAGCGGATCGGCTATGAATCCGACAGCTACTACTTCTCCCCGAAATCCTTAGGCCACTTGCAGCGCGCTTTACCCAACGCGGCCTTCGTCGATTGCGATCTTTTGGTGAACTGGGCCCGTGCGGTGAAAAGCGAGGCGGAACTCGGCTACATGCGTCAGGCTGCGGCAATTGTCAAAACCGCGATGCGGGCGGCTTACAACGGAATCGCTCCGGGCGTCCGGCAATGCGATGTGGTGGCCGATATTTACAAGGCCCAAATCGCGCCGAATGCCGAGTTCGGCGGCGACCTTACCTCCCTCTGCCCCATCATCCTCGCCGGCGAGATGGCCTCCACCGCTCACCCGATCTGGACGGACGCGCCATTCACGAACGGCCAAACCGTTGCGATTGAACTCGGAGGCAGCCGCCGCCGCTACACCAGCGCGCTCGCCCGCACCATGCATCTCGGAAAGAAGCCGCCGCAAAATCTGACCGATACGGCGAAGGCGGTCGAAGAAGGATTGGAAGCCGTCCTCGCAATTGCCAAGGCGGGTGTGACCGGCGCGGAAATGCACGCTGCATGGCAAACTGTATTGTCCCGTGACGGCCTAAAAAAGGAAAGCCGCATCGGCTACGCCATGGGGATCGGCTTCCCGCCAGATTGGGGTGAACACACGATCAGCCTGCGCGCCGGCGAAAATACTGCGATTGAAGCCGACACCACGATCCACATCATGCTCGGCATGTGGATGGAGGGATGGGGCATGGAGATGTCGGAGACGGTGCGGATAATGCCAGATGGCGTTGAATGCCTCACGAATTTCCCTCGGGGCTTGCATTTGAAACATGAAAAACGGAACCGCCAAGATGCTCAACCGCAACAATGAACTTAACGCCTGGGACCGCGATCATTTTTTCCTTCCGTCAACCCACATGGGAATGCACGCGCGCGGTGAAACGCCAACCCGCATCATTGCCGGCGGCGAAGGCGTTTATATCACCGACACGGCGGGGCGCCGCGGTCTCGATGCCTTTGCGGGACTTTACTGTGTCAATGTAGGCTATGGCCGCCCGGAAATCGCCGAGGCGATTGCCCGGCAGGCAAAGAAACTTTCCTACTATCATGCCTATGTGGGCCACGGCACGGAAGCCTCGATCACGCTCACCAAAATGATCATCGACCGAGCGCCTATTGGCATGAGCCGCGTCTATTTCGGGCTTTCGGGCTCGGATGCCAATGAAACCAACATCAAGCTGATCTGGTATTACAACAACGTGCTTGGCCGGCCCGAAAAGAAGAAAATCATCTCACGCTGGCGGGGCTACCACGGGTCAGGCGTGATGACCGGTAGCCTCACAGGGCTCAAGCTCTTTCACAACGCTTTCGATCTCCCCATGGCGCCGATCCTGCACACGGAAGCCCCCTATTATTTCCGCCGCGCCGACCGCTCGATGAACGAAGAACAATTTTCCCAACATTGCGCTGACAAACTCGATGAGATGATCCTCGCCGAAGGGCCGGAGACGGTGGCGGCTTTTATCGGCGAACCGATGCTCGGCACCGGCGGCATCGTGCCGCCGCCCGACGGCTACTGGGAAAAAATTCAGGCGGTGTTGAAAAAATACGATGTGCTGCTCGTGGCCGATGAAGTCGTCACCGGTTTTGGCCGCCTCGGCACAATGTTCGGCTCCGATCACTACGGCATCGCGCCAGACCTCATCACCGTCGCCAAGGGCCTGACCTCCGCCTATGCGCCCTTGTCAGGCGTGATCGTGGCTGAGAAAATGTGGCAGGTTTTGGTGCAAGGTTCCGACAAATTCGGCTCTCTCGGCCACGGGTGGACATACTCCGCTCATCCCATCTGCGCCGCAGCGGGGATCGCCAATCTCGAACTGATCGACAAGCTGGAACTGATTGAAAATGCCGCCGTGACTGGCGCTTATTTCCGCTCGGAACTTGCGAGCGCGCTTGGCAGGCATAAAAATGTCGGCGAAGTGCGCGGCGACGGCCTGCTCGCGGCAACTGAATTCGTCGCCGACCGGGATGATCGCATCTTCTTCGATCCGTCGCAGATAATCGGCCCGCAGGTAGCGGCTGCATTGGCCGAGCGCGGTGTTATCGGGCGCGCAATGCCAGAAGGAGATATTCTAGGCTTCGCGCCGCCGCTCTGTCTCACGCGCGAGGAAGCCGATACCATCGTCAACGCAACCGCCGATGCCGTAAAGTCGGTGTTTGCCAACCTCTAAGAGACACTCATGCTCAGGAATGAAAAAGAACTTCGTTCGATCTTCGCTGCTCCCGAAGGTCTCTCGATTCAGAAAGCACGGTCCACACTCGACCGGCACTCCCGCCACTTCATTTCGCTGTCGCCGTTTCTGGTGATTGCGACGTCGAACGCAAACGGCAAGGCTGACGTTTCTCCCCGCGGCGATCCGCCGGGATTTGTGCATGTGGTGGATGACAGAACGTTTCTGATCCCGGACCGGCCGGGCAATAACCGGCTCGATAGCATGGTGAACATTACCGAGAATCCAAATGTCGCGTGCCTGTTTTTCATTCCCGGTTTCGAGGACACGTTGCGGGTTGCGGGCCGCGCCGTCGTCACAAGCGACGCCTCCCTGCTGAAACATTGCTTGGCCGACGGCAAACAGCCGAAGGCCGGCATTCTGGTGACCGTCGATGAAGTTTTCCTGCATTGCGCCAAGGCGCTGAAACGCTCAAAACTTTGGCTGGATGACTACAAGCGGGATCGCAGTCAGATGCCCGGCCTCACCCGCATCATCATGGAACAGATCTCCGAGGCAGCCACGTAGCGCTCGCGCATTTCGCTTATTCAACCGTTCTGAAGAAGCGGTGATAGACCGTATCCCCGGCCCTCATGCCGATCCGCTTGGCGGTGCCTCCGGCAACTTCGAGCACGGCCAACACCGGTTCGCTGACGCCGGTCGCATCGGCCGATTGCGGCATAGCCAGCATGCACGGAGACAGAACAGAACGGAGTTTACCGTTAAGTCCCAAGTGTACGCCTTCTCTCCAAATCTATTGAATATAAAGCTGATTTTCCTGAATTATGGCGTTGGTCCAACGCCATCGCTGGATAGTAATTGGGCAACAACAAAATAATGAGTTTGTGTGCAGTTTGGGCAAACACCATTTATCTCACGCATCAAACCAGAACGCAGAGTAATCGGAGAGTGGCAGCTATCGCTTCACCTCGCCGACGAACAAGGCAGTGGCACGGTATCGAGCGCTGCCGCCCGCTTTTCGATCATATCGACTGTCAGCGATTTCTCCTCGCGCTTGATCATGCCGATGTAATTGCGATTGAGTCCGGCGGCATCGGCGAACTCTTCTTGCAAGAGCTCTCGCTGCTTGTTGAATCCTCAAACCAGAAGCAACAACCTACCTGACTTCGCAACAACAGCTAATTCGTCGACCTGGTTTATTCCGGTCCGATCAATTTGCAACTGCAGCCACAAGTGTCGCCCCTTCTGATCTGCTCTCGATTTATTTAAAGCGTACAAGGATCGAACTTGTGACCCCTACGATGTCAAGGGTTCGATTCTGCCGCAATTTACGATATTTCAAATACTTAGCGGTACCGTCACAAACCCTCAAGCACATACGAAGACAGAACAGAACCATATCAACCGCCACAACGCCGCCACGAACCTGATGTCTTTGTCGGTACAACTATCATGAAGACGTGAGCCCGACTCAATCGTGTTGTTACCGCCGATCCTCCGAACAGATGAACCACTTTTTTTAGCCCTGGCTTCTAATGATCGGGGTCTATCTACGCGAGGAACGGGACCGAGGCAGTGCTGCCCTCAGGAGCGCTGACATCGGTCACAGATTCCCTCACAACAGAGATCAAACAACGTCTAGCTCTACCCAACCCAGACCCTGGTTGCGAACTGCCTGGATTGACCCTGAAGGAGTCGAGAAAGGCGGCTTGCCATTCAACAGTGCGGTCCACGCGTCGTCGGCACGGATAACGCGGCCGGCTGTCTTGCGCGTGAGCTCGGTGAGGATCTTGTCGAAGGGCATTTTGTGCCAACGGGCTTTCTTGGCGTCGTCCTGATTGACCGGGATAAAAGCGGAGAGATCGGGACTCGTCATCTGGTCAAGGCCCAGGCGGTGCGGCGTCGCGTTCTGGCTGCCATGATGGGCGACCTTGAGATAGACGGTTCGCGCCAACAGATCGGTTGCCGCGACCTCTCTCGTGCCGAGCGTCCATTTGACCGATTGCCAGCTCAGCCAGCTTCCAATCTGAGCATCTCCCGGGAACAGCAGAACCCGACCGGTATCGGTGAACTCAAAGGCGAGCACGAGGCTCGTGTTGTTGACGCCCTTGTCAAGTTGCATGGCGAGATCGGCCGCGATCCCCATCCAGTCGGAGTCGATGCGGCGCCAGGACTGATCAGCGAGATGGGCGCCAAGCTCATGTAAGGACGGCGCCACCGCATCGCCCGAATAGTGGTCCAGAACAAAGCGCAGTATTTTTGGCTCACCCTTGCCTGCGAGTACCTCGTCGAGATCGCACCGTTCTTCCAACCGATGTGGCCGAGCTTTGATATGAAGTCGTGAGTCACGGAGCCTCTCCTCCACCATGTCGTCCCCATATGCAGAGATCGTGATCTTCTACCGCCAATCAAGATGGCGTCAGCAAGTCGCTGCGCATTCAGGGAGATGGTGACACCTTGACGTCATCGACTATTTGGGTGGCGTTATCGGCTGCAAGAAAATTCAACATCTTCCGCCTCACCCATCACCAGTCCTTTTATCTTGCCCTCTTAATTGGGCTCTTTTTTCGCTGC
>Ga0136617_10001749_pt1 | contig 19295 bp, 18 predicted proteins | sample AntDrymUQ3222106_2_FD_129672 | JGI IMG/M metagenome (GOLD analysis project Ga0136617, IMG submission 129672) | Polar desert sand microbial communities from Dry Valleys, Antarctica - metaG UQ322 (21.06) | ecosystem: Environmental > Terrestrial > Soil > Desert | place: Antarctica: Dry Valley... | reverse complement strand
GTGCGTGCTCAAGCTCGATCGCGCCATCGCCTGCGATCTGGCTCAGGACGTTGCGGCTACCAGCCGGTTCGTGATCGTTGACGATTTCGAGATCAGGGGCGGGGGCATCGTGCGGGAGGCGCTGGCCGATCGGCAGGCATCGGTGCGCAACCAGGTGCTGCTCCGCAACTACAAGTGGGAACCGAGCTTCATCCAACCGGAGCACCGGGCAGAGAAGTACAACCAGAAGGCTGCGCTGGTTCTGGTTACCGGCTCCAATGAGACTGAAAGAAAGGGAGTAGCCAAGGCCCTCGAAGGCAAGCTGTTCGAGGATGGAAAGGTGGTGTACTTCCTGGGTATCGGAAACGTGCTCTATGGCGTCGATGCTGACATCGAGCGCAAGCAGACCAACCGTCTGGAGCACATGCGCCGGTTGGCGGAAGTCGCGAACCTCATGCTGGACGCAGGCATCATTCTCATCGTCGCGGCAGCCGAGCTTACCCAGGACGACCTGGAGGTCATCAAGACCGCGGTCCAGCCCGAACTGATCGAGACCGTCTGGGCCGGCGACAATATCACGACGGATCTAGCCTTCGATCTCCATCTGCCTCGCGGTCCCGTAGCTGAATCGGTGGATCGCCTCAAGGCGCATATCCAGGACAAGGGCATCATCTTCCGCCCATGGTAACGACGGAACTGAGGTCCGCCGTCGTCGCGCTGGCCCGCGACGCCGGCAAAGCGACCATGACCTATTACACCGGCCCCAGTGTGGCTGGTCTGCGGGAAAAGGAGGACCGAAGCCCGGTCACTCTCGCCGACGAGGTGGCCCACGAGATCCTCGTCGAGGGCCTGCGTAGGCTCGATCCGGATACTCCGGTGATCTCGGAAGAAGCCGAGGCGGCCTCCTTCGAGATCCGGAGCCGCTGGAACCGTTTCTGGCTGGTGGATCCACTAGATGGCACCAAAGAGTTCATCAAGCGCCGGGACGAGTTCACAGTCAACGTGGCCCTGATCGAAGATGGGGAGCCGGTGTTCGGTGTGGTGCTCGCACCCGCTCTCGATCTCCTTTACTGGGCGGCGAAAGGTGAGGGGGCTTGGCGGGAGGAGAATACCGGCCCCTCCCAGCGCATCTACTCACGTTCGCTTCCGCCGGGCACGCCGCTGACTGTAGTGGAGAGCTTATCCCATCCCTCGGCTGACCTGGAAGAGTTTTTGAAGACCATTCCAGTTGCCCGGCGGGTGAAGGCCGGCAGCTCGCTCAAGTTCTGCTGGGTGGCCGAAGGACGCGCCGATATCTATCCCCGCCTGGGGCCAACCATGGAGTGGGACGTGGCGGCGGGAGACTGTATCTACCGCCAGTCCGGGAGGGAAGGGGAGCGGCCGTCGCCCCTGACCTATAATAAGCCGGATCTTCGAAACACCAGCTTCGTCATCGGGCTGTGATACGATCTTCGGACGAACCTGGGGCTGCCGTGTTCTGGTTCACCGGGTTATCCGGGTCCGGCAAAAGCACTATTGCCGAGCGCGTTTACGCGGAAATAAAACGGCGGGGAGTGGAAGTGGAGTATATCGACGGAGACGCATTGCGATCGGTTTTCCCCAGCACCGGCTTTACCCGGGAGCAACGGGAGGAGCACCTGCGCAGGACCGGCTACATGGCCAGCAGGCTGGAGGCTCACGGAATCATGGTGGTGGCGTCATTCGTCTCTCCCTACCGTGAGTCGCGGGACTTCATCCGGAAGCTCTGCCGCAACTTCGTCGAGATTTACGTCTCGACGCCACTGGATGAGTGTGAGCGGCGAGACGTCAAGGGACTGTATGCTCGTGCCCGGCGGGGCGAGATTGCCAACTTTACCGGTATCGACGACCCATATGAGCCACCCCGGCACCCGGAACTGACACTGGACACCCGCGCTTTGAGCGTGGACCAGTCTGTTGCCAAGGTGCTCGAACGGCTTGGAGGTTAACAACTGTGGCCCGCGGAATGGATCACCTAGACCAGCTGGAAAACCGGAGCGTTCACATTCTCCGGGAAGCGTACGCCAACTTCAAGAACCTGGGGATGCTCTGGTCCATCGGAAAGGACAGTACGGTCCTTCTCTGGCTGGCCCGTAAGGCATTCTTCGGCCACGTGCCCATTCCTCTGATCCACATCGATACCTCCTATAAGATTCCGGAGATGATCGAATACCGGGACCGTTTGGCGCTGGAGTGGAATCTGACAATGATCTATGGTCAGAACCGCCAGGCGCTCGAGGAGAAGCGGACTTATCCGGACGGCGCTATCGACCGAATTGCCTGCTGCAAGGCGCTCAAGACCGATGCCCTGAAGCACACCTTGAGCGGTGAGTGGCCGCGTTACCGAATGAACCACTCCAAGAAGGCGTATGAGCTCGATAGAAACACCGAGCCGTTCACCGGAGTCATTGTGGGCGTTCGCGCCGACGAAGAGGGGAGCCGCTCCAAAGAGCGATACTTTTCGCCGCGGAGCACCCAGTCCCAGTGGGATGTGGGAGATCAGCCGCCGGAGTTCTGGAACCAGTTTAAGACCGAGTTTGCGCCTGGCACACACCTGCGGATTCACCCGCTTTTGGATTGGACCGAGCTCAATATCTGGGAGTACATTCGCCGGGAGAACATCCCGACCGTGTCACTGTACTACAACCAGGGTCAGGGCACTCGATTCCGCTCCCTCGGCTGTTATACCTGCACCCAGGCGGTCGACTCCGTTGCCGGCAACGTGGACGATATTATCATGGAGCTTAAGTCGGGCAAGTTCGTAAACATCGCCGAGCGCTCCGGCCGCGCTCAAGACAAGGAAGGCGGTGGCGGTCTCGAGACCCTGCGCCGCGACGGATACATGTAGAGGCATGCTCTCCAAGAAGGCCAAGTACGCCATCAAGGCACTTATCCGGCTCGCCGATCACCAGGGCGAGCCGGTCCGAATCGCCGATCTCGCCCGCACCGAGCAGATTCCCCCCAATTTCCTCGAATTGATTCTGCTGGGCCTCCGGAACAATGGAGTTCTTCAGAGCCGAAAGGGCACTTCGAGAGACTCGGAATTACCAAGGGCCAGCGGGTGTTCGTTTCCCTCACCAGAGTCCGGGTGTTCGCGCAGCCCTCCCAGACCGGGGAACGTGCGTCACGGGGCAACTAGGATGACCCCGGAGCTTGCTCTTGCCTGCTCCACCGGGGAAGGTTGACGTTAAGCCGGTTCACCAGGCCCCGGAACCACCCGGGGTGGAGGAGAAACAACAGTATAGCGTTCAGGATAATGTGCAAGAAAAACTGATGGCCCATGGTCACATACAGGGCGATGTGAAAAAGAATGGCGTTAAAGAAGAAAAAAGGCGCCGTGCGTGGTAGAACGAGCGACACGAAAAAGAAGAGCTCGAACAACACCGTAAAGGCGCCCAGCAGGACACCGAAAGTGTGCTGTCCCGCCAGCCATATACCCCAGGTCCGGTTTTCCGGCATCGCATTGGCAAAGGTATAGATCTGCACCGTGTAACCGTTCATCCATCCGAGCCCACCGACAATCACCTTGCTCGCGCCAGTGGAAAAATAGGTCATGGCTAGCAGGACGTGGGCAAGCTTCAGCGGCCACATGGCCGTGTCTGATGTTTCCAGGCGGTCGGTTGAGGCGCCTGCATTGCGAGCTCGAGGCCGGCGGAGCAACGCGTCGAGGGAAAGGCTCCTGCCTGACGGTGCCAGGGCGAGGGTCATGAGGAAGATGGCAAACAACGCCTCGGGATGGTGCACATCGGCGTACGAGTACCTGTGACCGACGAAGATCCAGTTCCCCAGCGCAAAAATGAAAAGTGATGGTCGGCTGAAGAGACCCACCAGTGCGGTTAGGCCTGCGACCAGAGTAATCCAATAGAGGGTGGTGATGCCCTGAGGGGTGAAGAGAACGTCCCTCGGGATAATGAAAGTAATTGCCCGAATTAACACCTGCGGGTCAACAAAGTCCGGGTTCTTCGAAGCAAGATTGATGTGTGATAGCAACGACGGAAACCAGTATAGCTGTGCCGAAACTGCAATGATCCTGCAAAGGGCAAGAGTCCGGGTCGTAGTCGTGGGGAACCAGTACCGATTCCAACGATCGATCCAGCGCGTCACCTGATGATCCTCATCTGAGCTCGGAAGGGTTCAACTTATAGGTCAAGGCCGGAAGCTTTTCCGTCGCGATGGAATCGCCGGAAATGAAGTGTCTTTCGCCTTCTAGCCGGACTTCAACGAAGGGATCACTCCGCCCACGATTAAGCACACGCAGGAGTTGTTGAGCTATCGTGGAATCACCAAGCGACATTGGGTTAAGATACGTATTGCGGAGAGCGGCTCTGTTGGTGCCCACGAGTCGCGTTGTGACAAGCTCCTCCTGGCCGCTGGAAGTGAGCCCGAATATACGTCGTCTTCTCATCTCGATTGGTCCGGGTGGAATGGGTCTCGCGTACATGGCCCATGCCATTATGGGCCAGCGTGTTTGCCGGTTGCCCTGATAGGACAGCACCGGCACTGCGTGAAGGCCAATGACAAGCAGGATCACAATGGAGCTCCAAACCTTGGGCTGGCGCATAGAAGGAGCTTTCAGGTCTGAATTTCGAGTAGGGGGTACTGTAAAACGCCCCGCTGTCCTCGAGAGGTCCGCAACAATCGTGAAGGTAGAGCTTTTTGAAAGACGGGCCGGAAACATAGATATGGCATAAAGGTTTGGGAAGCGAGCTGGCTCGCCCCGCCCTTGGACCATAGCTGCGGTTACCGACATCCGCTGCATGGGACGTACAGTCTCTGGAGCGGAGTATGTGCTCGCGCAACGAAGATGCCGCTATCCGCCTGGAAACCCCAAACCGCCACCGCTATGTTGCAGCCGCAACCACTTGATCACTCACCGTGGCTGCCATCGCGAGATGGCCAGGAGTCGAAGTGTCGTGACGCTTCCCAACTTTATCGTCATCGGCGCTGCCAAGGCGGGCACCACGGCGTTGTACTGGTACCTGGCGGAGCACCCGCAAGTGTTCATGAGTCCGGTAAAGGAAACCAACTTCTTTGCCTACGGCCTGGACCCTCAGGGTAAGATTCTCTACGGAGATCCAGAGTTCCATCAGTTCCCTGTGAAGTCACTGCCGGAGTATGAGGAGTTGTTCGCCGAAGCGGGTGAAGCCAAGGCTGTCGGCGAGGCCTCACCCATCTATCTCGAATGTCCCCAGGCGGCAGCTAGAATTCGGGAGTTGCTCCCCGCCACATGCATTATCTGCGGCCTTCGCCAGCCGGTTGACCGGGCGTATTCCGATTACCTGATGTACCTGCGGAGTCGAGGACGAGCGTTTGCGCCTGGTCAAGATCTCGCCGCCGCCGCTGCCTGGACCCGCCCTGACTCGCACTGGATGAAAATAGGCAGATATTACGAGCAGCTGATCCCGTTCTACGATGCCTTCCCCCGCGAACAGATCCACGTTTTCCTGTTTGATGATCTCAAACGGAATCCCCGCCGAGTCATGCAGGAGATGTATCGGTTTCTCGGTGTCGATCCGGAGTTTGTTCCTGATTTTACTACACCACACAACGTCGGCGGTGTGCCGGAGAGCAGGCTGCTGGAGAGGGTCTTGACGAGCAGAACCATCAGGTCAGCTATGGGGCCATTGATGCCAACTCGGGCGGCCAACTGGGTCAGGCAGCTCCGCACCAGCAACCTGCGTCAGGCACCGCCTCTGCCAGTGGAGCTGAGACAGGAGCTCACGCGTCAGTTTCGCACCGACATCGCCCGAACCTCCGAGCTCATCGGGCGAAACCTGGAACATTGGGTCTGAAGGTCCGAACGCAACTATGCTGGCACCGGCGGCAGTGCTGCCGGTAGCCGGGCCTACACCCAGTGGCTCAAGTCTCGATTCAGGAGTCGAGACAATAAGGCCACCTCTTCTCGGAACGTTTCCACCAACTCCGTCCTGAACTCCGGGGATAGCGGCTGGCGCTTCTCCCTCACCGTATTCAGGACCACGATCTTTGATTTTACGGCCGTAATTCCTTCCCCGCCGACTGCTTGCTTGAGCCGGCGCACCGCTGTGTGCAGCACCGGGGGGGGTTTCCGGGTGAAATTGCTCAACCAGCCCAGTCGGGCTCGCTTGTTGTCGTTGATGCGCGGGAAGTTGGATCGCTGGTCATGGGGGATACCCAGGAACTCGATCACGTCGTCGTAGACCGCCTGCGGCGAGACCGCGAAGTCATCGAACAGAATCAGCTTTACCTGATCGCGCGGAAAGACGGAGAGCAACCGCCGAGTCTGGGTTCCGAACTGGCCGACTTGCGCGTATTGCAGCAGGAACGAGCCGCGCGAGACGGGCGGCAGATCTATCCCCCGGCTGCGCCGCTCTTGCATACGCCAGGCTGTTTCAAAATCGGCTTCGCGTTCTTCGGCAACATATAGCAGCTGCGAATGTAAGGAGTGAACCATCTCCACTGGATTACGAAACATCGCAATGATGCGGGCGTCGGGATTGAACTCGCGAATATTGGGAATGGCCACCGACGAGCGAAGGTAGTAGACGGAAGCTTCGCCCACCGCCAGATGCCGGTCGGTACTGTCCGCAAAAATCCCGGCATACTCTTCCGGCGTCTTCACCCTCGGGTAGGTGCCCAGGTCCTTGGCGAAGAAGTGGGGCTCCTTGATCTCCGACATGAAGATGTTGGGGTGCGGACGTAGGTACTCGTAGAGAGCCGTCGTTCCGCATTTCGGGGCACCCACGATGAAGAAATTCGGTTTCATACCTTCCCTGTATCCATAAAGGCGTGTCGCAAAGGCGCCACAGTCTTGTGGTCGACCGCCGTCTCGATCACCAGGTAGCCACTGCCTGCCGTGCTATCCCACCTTCCCCTTGGCGGCACCCCCGGCCACAAGTGCCCTTACTATGGGGCCGTTGTAGATTGCCCAGCGGGGTTCAGGGTCAGCGATAGCCCACCCGCAAGTTTTGGTCTCAGGCTCCCAGTGAGGCCTTCGCGCTGGCGCTGACACCTACCTGTCCGGACAGCCGGGGGGCATGGATCGTGCTAACCCGGGTCCGTCGGGTGGTCCATCGGCAGGTGGCGTTTGCGATTGATATGAACAAGGTTCCGTCGCCACCGCAAGCCTCGAGGGCAGCACTTTGGGCAGGTCCCTGGCGGCTTGGGCCCACGGTAGAAATCTTCGAAGGGATTTGAACAATTGTCTTCCGAGATCGACTCTTTGGGCAGAGACGGAAAACGTCTCCGTTACGTTTGCATGCCGGGCAGCCCCTACACTGGCTCTACCCTCCTCGGGGCTCTCCTCAATGAGCATCCCCATTGCGCCTCCATTGGGGCTGCCACAGGCCTGATCCGGAGGTCGGATCTATCGAGTTACCACTGCTCCTGCGGCAAAAAGTTCCTGGAGTGCGAGTTCTGGCACGACATCGTGGCTCGAACCCGGGATCTCGGCCGCCCGGTAAACGTGTTCAAGACAAATCGCTGGAACACCTACCTCAGGCTGTCCCAGAATCGCTGGATCAATGCTGTTCTCGTTCGGTCGCTGGGCCAGGATGTGCTCAACGACGTTCGAGACGCGGTTGTGGGTAGGCTCAGTGGCGTCCGCGGAGCCATCTCTGAAGTGGGTTGGAACACGTGGAGTCTGGCTTCGGCGGTATTGGGAAAGACCGGGAAGTCCGTTTTCATCGACACGGCGCGGGATCACCAGCGGCCAAAGTACCTGGCCCGGCATCCGTTGCTCGACGTCAGAGTAATTCATTTGGTCAGGGATCCACGCGGGAACTCAGCGAGCATTATGAAGCACACGGGTGCCGATGTAGCAGCCGCTGCCCGGCAATGGAAGCACTACAATGTCGAGGCTGCTCGTGTGAAGCGCTATCTGCCTCAAGGGTCTTGGATGTCGCTGCATTACGAGGATCTGTGTGCCAACCCCGGCGCGGTATTCGACCGGATCTCCGATTTCCTGGAAGTCGATCGAGCCCCGATACAGCACGGATCTCGAAGCCTCGAGAGCCATATCATCGGGAATAAGACCCGCTTGAACGGGAGCAGAGAAATCCGGGAGGACCTTTCCTGGCAGACCCGGTTCGGCGCCGCGGATCTGGCCACCATAGCGACAATCACGGGGCCGACCAGCCATAGTCTCGGTTTTAACTGGCCTTGATCCTGGCCCGACCGCACCATCTCATGCTTGATCCCTTCGGCATCCCCGAAATCATCTCATCCGCCGGCCCGGCCGGAGCAGGGGGGAGCTGCCCATGACGCCGGTATCTGGCGTTAGCCCGCGCCCCGGCGATCGCGAGGATCGCAAGGGAGCGGCTTCCGGGCTGACGAAACGGGCTCTCGGCGGCATGCTCTGGACGTTCAGCGGCACGGGTGTTCAGGCCATAGTCCAGCTGCTCGTACTCATGGCGCTGGGCCGGCTGCTCTCGCCCGCCGAGTTCGGGGTCATGGGCGCTGCCGTGGTCGTCATCGCGGTTTCCCAGATCGTTTCCCATGTCGGTGTCGGACCGGCCATCATTCAGCGGCGGGAGCTGGAGGTCGTCCACATCCGGGTGGCCTTCACTATCTCGGCTGTCCTCGGGCTGGTCCTCGGCGCGGCAGTATGGCTGGCAGCACCGGCGATCGCGTCGTTCTATCGCATCCCCGCAGTCGAGCCGGTGATCCGGGCCGTGGCATTCCTGTTTCCCATGGACGGTTTCAACACGGTCGGCAAGGCACTGCTCAGCCGGCAGCTGCGTTTCCGACTTTTCGTCGCCATCGACGTCGGCAGCTACATCCTCGGATACGCCTGCGTGGGAGTATTGCTGGCATGGCAGGGTTATGGGGTCTGGGCCCTGGTGGTGGCTAATCTGTCCCAGTCGGCGCTGCGCACGATTGCGATGCAGGCCGTCACCAGGCACCCGATGCGCCCGAGTCTCGATCCGAAGGCTAGCCGGGACCTGTTGAGCTTCGGTTTGGGGCACTCGCTTGCCCAGATCGGCCTGGTGTTCTCCCAGCAAGCTGACAACCTGGTGGTCGGACGCTGGCTGGGCCCCGCGGCGCTCGGCGTCTACGGGCGGGCGTACAACCTGATGGTAATGCCTGCCACCGCCTTCGGAAAAATCGTGAACCGGGTGCTGTTTCCGGTCATGTCACAGGTCCAGGACGAACGCGACCGTTTTGCCGGCGCGTACGAGCGCACGCTGGCGATCGTTGCGCTGATTTCGCTGCCGGTCAGCGCGATCCTCTGGATCGTGGCGCCGGAGTTCATTCCGGCGCTGCTGGGACCGCAGTGGACCGCAGTCGTGCTGCCGTTCCGACTGTTCACGTGCGGTCTGTTCTTTCGGATGAGCAGCAAGGTCACCGATGCGTGCCTCAAGTCAACCGGAGCGGTCTATTCCCGCGCGCTTATTCAGGGGCTGTATGCGGCTATGGTGCTCGTGGCTGCGATCGTGGGGCAGCGCTGGGGTGTGGGCGGTGTGGCGGTAGCGGTCTCGGTTGCCATGGGCATCAACTGGCTGATGATGGCGGCACTGGGCCGCTCGGTTACGGGCCTGTCCTGGCCTCGTTTTGCACGCGCGCAGGCGCCCGGCGCGTTGTTGGCCATCCTGATCGGCAGCGCCACGGCGGTCGCGGTCCAGGCGACGCGGACTGCTCATCTGAGCGACATCCTAATCCTGATCGCGGGAGGGGTCACCGCCGTTGCCGTGGTTGTTGCAGGATGGTGGCTCGGCATTGAGCGGTTTCTCGGTCCGCATGGGGCCTGGGCCTTCCAGAGGGCGAATGATCTTTTCCGTCGACGCTCGGACCGCAAGGCCGGTAAAGCGGTCGCCTCGGACAGCCTGGCATCTGCCGGAAAGGCCAATTCGCAGTGAGGGTGAGCGAAACCGTGAAGAGGCCATTACGGCGGCTCCGGGCCGATTACCACCAGCTGACCGCCTTGCTGAGAGGTCTGCCCTCGGTTCTGATCATCGGAACGCAGAAGGGCGGCACCACTTCGCTCTTCACCTATCTGACGCAGCACCCCGATGTGCTGCCGCCGCTCACCAAGGAAGTCCATTACTTCGACTTCAACTATAGTCGCGGCACCGAGTGGTACCGCGGACGTTTCCCGTACGCCCATCGCTTGCGCCGCGGCTCGCTGACGCTCGACGCCTCGCCATACTATTTGGTGCACCCGCTCGTACCCCAGCGGGTCGCTCAGCTGCTGCCCCAGGTCAAGCTGGTCGCCTTGCTCCGGAATCCGGTTGACCGGGCTCATTCCCACTACCAGCACGAAGTCCGGGATGGCCGGGAGTCGCTCTCTTTCGCCGAGGCAATCGACAAGGAACCGGAGCGCCTGGCCGGTGAGGAGGAGCGCCTCCGAAACGACCCCGGCTATTACAGCTTCAACCACCATCGCTATTCCTACACCCGTCGCGGATTGTACGTCGAGCAGCTGCGCCGTTGGACCGAGCACTTTCCGCGCTCTCAGCTGCTGGTTCTTCCGAGCGAATGGCTGTTTCGCGATCCGGTCGCGGCCACCTCAGCGGTGCACGATTTTCTGGAGCTCCGGACCCACCGGCTCGAGCGCGACAAACCCGCTTCGAAGGGGGGGTACGACCGTACCATACCACCGGAGCTGAGGACCCGACTGGCCGCTTACTTCGAGCCCTACAACCAGGAGCTGTACCAGTGGCTGGGTACGGAGTTCGATTGGGCGTGACCGATTCAGGGCTCAAACCCATTGCCTTCTTTCTGCCCTCACTCGTTGGCGGCGGCGCCGAGCGGGTCATCATCAACTTGGCGCATGGCATAACGGAGCGGGGGTTCCCAGTCGATTTCGTTGTCGCGGCGGCCGAAGGTGCCCTCCTCGACCAAGTGCCCCCGACCGTCCGGCTGGTGGATCTCCACGCTCCCCGGGTGCTTCGGAGCCTGGTTCCACTGGCGGCCTATCTCCGCCGGGAGCGGCCCAGGGTTCTGATCTCGTCGATGAACTATGCCAACCTCGTCGCCCTCTGGGCCGCCAGGCTCGCTGGGCAGGCCACTCCGGTGGTCGTGACGGTGCATACCACCCTCTCCGAGTCCAGCCGGCGGCAGCAGCGCCGATTGACCGGCCGACTCTGGCCGCACCTTCTGCGAACCTTCTACCCCTGGGCCGCCAACGTGGTGGCTGTGTCTCGCGGCGCGGCCGATGACCTTGCCCGCTCGTCGGGATTGCCCCGAGACCGGGTGGAGGTGGTCTACAACCCGGTAATCACCACCGCCGGCCTTGCGGCCGCCGGCCGGGCGCCGGACCATCCCTGGTTCGCTCCGGGGCAGCCGCCGGTCATCCTAGGTGTCGGGCGCCTGACCCGACAAAAGGACTTCCCGACCCTCATCCGGGCCTTCGCCGAGGTCCGGCGCCGGCGTCCAGCGCGCCTGATGATCCTGGGGGAAGGAGAGGATCGGTCCGGGTTGACTGCTCTCGCGAGTGAGCTCGGCGTGGTCGACGATGTGGCGCTTCCCGGCTTCCGGGATAACGCTATGGCGTACATGGCTGGGTCAGCCCTTTTCGTGCTGTCTTCGGGATGGGAGGGTCTGCCCACTGTCCTGATCGAGGCACTTGCCGCGGGAGCCAGGGTGGTGTCCACTGATTGTCCCAGCGGTCCGAGGGAGATACTGCAGGACGGTCGGCTCGGCGCCCTGGTGCCGGTGGGAGATGCGCCCGCATTGGCGAAAGCCATGCTCGAGGCCCTGGAGCTACCCGCAGGCCGGGTTCCTTCAGAGGCGTTGGCGCCGTTCACCAGGGAAGCGGCAGTGGACCACTACCTCCGCTTGATCGAGAAGGCTTGATGTTGGGTATTCGCCGGCGGTCTTAGGGCAGGGGGCTGGGCAGTTCCAGGTAGGAGCCGATGAGAGTATCCCATTCGGGTGGAGTAAAAGCACCAAAACCTGCATCAGGGAAAAAGGTCATTTCGCCGAAAATGATCTGGTTGCGAATGTGGAAGAAGTCGACCCGGACAAAGGGAATTGCTCCGGCTAACTGCTCTGCCAGAGAAATCATCTCCTTTAGTCCGGCGGGCCGTTCCACGTCTTCGTTTTTTGTCGGGTAGGTATACCCAAAGGGCAAGCGCTCCCAGTCGGTGGAATAGAAAGTCCGTTGATGACGGGTGAAGCGCTGGGTATCTACGTGGATCAGCCGCACCCGGCCGTTGAAGCAGTACAGTTTATAGTCAAAGAGCTCGGTATCCGGGTCGCCCAGATATTCCACGCAGATGATGCGAGGGGGAATATCCTGGTACACCGGCTCGCGGCTGCGAGCGGAATAGCTGGTCTTCAACCATCGTTGACAGGTTTCCATAGCCTTCTGACGGTCCAGGCGCGCTTTGTCGGGGACGATGAGATTCCAGCCGCTGGCGTGTGTTGCTTTGAGCACAAATTTTTCCGGTAGGTTGTCCCAGGGAATCTCGGAGGCGTTCCGGTACACGCCCAGCAGCCGGTTGAGATGGGTTTCTCCAATCCGGGCACGAACGTAGTCGTACACAGCGAACTTGTCCGCTAACGGGGCATACTGTTTCGGCCGGCCGTAGAGCTTGAGCCATTGTAGTTTGGCGGTAAAAGCCAGGGGGTGGGCCAGGTCCAGAGATCGCCCGAACGTCAGGAGATAGCGCCATTTAACGTAGAGACGATCACTGATGGGGATCACTTTTGACAGTTCGGCAACCAGGACGGTCGGCGCAATTACCTTCTTGATCCATCTCTTCGTGAAGTTGGAGCTTTTCCGAATGAGCTGGGACGAATCGATCACTGGCTTACCTCCTGGCACACGCGAGCAGGAACGCGGCGGTCGGCACTGGCTCGTCTGACCGATAACGCCTGGATGATCCCCGAATCCTGTTTGGTTGAAAGATACCGATGTTGCTGAGGCCAGCAATTAAGCTATGAAGCGCAAGATTCTCCTGCTCTCGACCAGTTTAGGCATGGGCGGCGCGGATCGCCAGATTCTTTACCTGGCAAACGCACTCCTGGACCACCAGTATGCGGTGCGTCTGGTCTCGATGACGCCACTGGGGGAGATGGGGCACCAGGCGTTGGCCGGGGGGTTGCCCATAATCAGCCTGGGCATGGACCGAGGTAAAGCGGACTGGCCAGCGTTTCAGCGGATGGTCAGCTTGCTGAGAGAATGGCAGCCGGACCTGCTTACCAGCTTTATGTATCATGCCAACCTTCTAGGACGGGTAGCGGGCAAATGGGCGGGCGTTCCTCTCATTGTGACGTCCATTCGCAGCGAGCGTACCGGCAGCGCCTCCCGCGATTGGCTGATGCGGCTGACAAACTGGATCGATCATTGCTGCACCACCAATTCACAGCAGGTCGCCGACTCCCTCGGGAAACGAGGGTTACTCCCAACCGAGAAGTTGAGAGTAATACCCAACGGGGTTGATATTGCAGCACTATCGGCTCCGGCCAGCGAACGATATCGGATTCGGAGTGAACTGGGGATTGCACCAGCTGAGTTCGTCTGGTTGGCGATTGGCCGCCTGCTACCCCAGAAGGACTACCCTACGCTGCTGGAAGCTTTTCAACCCCTGGCAGGTGCCCCGGCCCGCCTGTTGGTTGCCGGCCGGGGGCCTCTGCTCGAAGAGTTGAGGCAGCAGGCACAACAGCTGGGAATTGCGTCCCAGGTGACGTTTCTGGGTGTAAGAGAGGACATCGCGGCGCTACTTGCCGCTGCTGATGGGTTTGTCCTGTCATCCGCCTGGGAGGGCATGCCCAACGTGGTAATGGAAGCTCTGGCCGCGGCCACGCCGGTGGTTGCTACACAGGTTGGCGGTGTGTCAGAGCTGGTGCAACCAGGCGAGAGCGGATTCACCGTACCGGCCCGGGACCCACGTGCCTTGTCCCACAACATGCGCCAGCTCATGACCCTGTCCATCGAGGAAAGAGGGCAGATGGGTCTCCGGGGACGCCACCATGTCGAGGCTCACTATGGTCTGGGCGCGATGGCCGATCGCTGGATGGCTCTGTACCGGGAGCTATTGATGGAAAAGGGATTGTCGACAACCACCTCCATGATCGAGAACGCCTGAATGACCTCGCTCGCGTACGGCGCCCTGTGGATCTTCGTCTTCTCGGTCCCGTGGGAAAGAATCATCGTGTTGCCCGGCGTCTCGATCGTCACCCGAATAACCGGAGCCTTGGCGTTGGCTCTGGCCTTGTTCGCCGTGGTGACTTCGGCGCGGGTGCGACGCCTGCATCGCTTCCATATGGCTGCTTTGCTGTTCGTGATTACGGCTGGCGTCGCTCTGTTCGGAATCCGGTTCAAGGACCTCCCGGACAAGTTTTTGACCTACGTTCAGCTTCTCCTGATGGTCTGGATGATCTGGGAGATCGCCCCCTCCAAAAAGCGTCTGCTCGGTCTCATGATGGCTTACGTGTTTGGCGCCTACGTCGCAGCCCTGGACACGCTGATGCTATACCGCAGTGGCGGGGGGAAGATCGTGCGTTTCGCCGCCGGGGAGGCTGACCCTAACGATCATGCAATGGTTCTCGCGCTGGGACTGCCGATGGCATGGTACCTCGCGACAACCTATCACCAGCCTATCCTGCGCTGGGTCTTCCGGGCTTACCTCCCGGTTGCCGCTGTTGCCGTCGGCCTCACCGGTTCCCGGGGAGGGATGCTAGCCAGTATGGTGGGTCTCCTGATCGTACCTCTGACAATGACCCGACTCTCTCCCGGCAGGCTTGCCACGGCCATCGTCGTGCTCGGCCTTTCCGGGGCCATCGCCATAGCATATGTCCCGGACCGGCTGGTGCAGCGGTTCGCCAGCACCGGCTCAGAGATGCAGGACCTCCGTTTCGGCGGCCGCTTCAAACTCTGGATGGCGGGATTGCGTGCGTTTACCGAGAAACCGGTGTTGGGCTACGGTGCGAACGGCTTCCAACGGGCGATCCGCGGGCGGCTGGGGATATATACCCAAGTGGCGCACAACTCCTTCCTGTCGGTGTTGGTAGAGCAAGGATTGGTGGGACTTCTCTTCTATCTATGCATGTTCATTGCGGTATTCCTCGCGGTGCTCGAGCTCCCGACCCTGGAGCGACGATTCGGGTTGGTTCTACTGGCCACCCTTGGAATCGCGATGCTTCCTCTGACCTGGGAGCATCGCAAGGCGGTCTGGTTCGTCCTGGCAGCCCTAACGGGATTCGCCCAGGTGGCCGGGATCAGGACTCGAGGAGCGGTGCGTAAACAGCAGGCCCGGCGTCCTACCCCACTGCGATACCCGGCCGGCGCACGACCCCTCGACCCGCTTACGGCCCCGGGCAGGGAAGCTACGTCGTGACACCCAGGGTAAGCGTGGTCAGTACGGTCTACAACGGAGAGCCGTATTTCGACCGGGCAATCCCCGGAATCCTTGCTCAAACCTTCGAGGACTTCGAATTCATCCTGGTTGATGACGGCTCCAGCGACGGCACCCTCGATGGTCTGCGTGAGCTTGCCGGTCGCGACCAGCGAGTTCGGGTGTTCGCACCGGGGCGCTTGGGGGCAGCCGGGGCCTACAACTACGGAGTAGCCCAGGCGCGGGGTGAGTACATCGCCCGCCAGGATTTTGACGACCGCAGCTATCCCGACCGTCTGCGGCTCCAGGTGGAGTTCCTGGATGCTCACAGCCGGGTCGGAGTAGTCGGCGGCTCATTCGTTCAGGTAGACGAAACCCGGGGCGAGCGTTTCGTACGTATGCTCCCCACCGAGCACGCAGCGATTGTGGCTGCCATGGCCCGATACATCCCCATCGTACACACCCTGGCCACCTTTCGCCGTAGCGCGTGGGAGGAAGCCGGCGGTTACCCGGTCGTCAACAATCTGATCGACCTCCGATTCTGGCTTCGGCTTGCCAGGCTGGGCTGGGGTTTTGCTAATGTCCCCGAGGTGGTGGGGGAGCATTTCGTACACCCGAAGAGCTGGTTTAACAGCTCCTTCAAGTATTCCGACCGGCAGCGCGACCTGGCGCGGGTCCAGGCGCAAATCGTCCGGGAGCTGGAGCTCCCGAGCTGGATGTACCTCTATGCCATGGGACGGTACGTGTATGCGTACATCCCATCGGGCCTCAAACGAGTGGTTCGCCGGGGAGTGGCGGGCTCGCGAGAGCGGGATGTTGAGGGCCCGCGCGCGTGACCGCGGCAGGCCCACCAGCGTCAGAGCTCAGGGAGAAGCGATCGGGCGGGGGAAAGCGACGTTGGCCGGCGGACACCGGTGAATCTGAAGATACTGTTGCCTGAAATCCACCCGGCCTTTTCCGGTCAGATACTTCAACTGGCAGTTGTTGTATATCCAATCGATCAGGCCGCCGCTTTTCAGGTCGGTGCGAAACGCGTGACCCATCGTCGGCGCAACGATCCACAGTCCTCCCCCGGGCCCGATTTCACGCACCGCGTGCAATGATTCCTGAAGTGGAAGGGTGTCCGGCTCCAGGTGTTGCACCTTGGTGCCGGTCAGATAGTGCGTCAGTACCCTGGGCTGATCGGAAAAGACGATGTCTCCGGGCGCCATTCGAGGCTGGAGCCACTGCGCCATCGCCCGGAAATCGTAGCGCCGCCCGTTGAGGTATTCCGAGGCCAGGGACGGCCACCCCGCAGTTAGAACCAGGAGAACTATCGCAGTGGGCAGCAACCACCGAGGACGCAGCCCCCAGTCCAGCTTGAACAAATGATCCAGGAAAACCCCCGCCCCCAGGAAGAACACCGGCAGCGTGGGAACCAGGTAGTACTGCGATACCGGCGTCCGCACCGATATAAGGGTGAGGAATACTATGGGAAAGAGAGCGAGACTCGCCAAAAAGACCGCGAGCGACTTGTCCCGTGCGCGCCAGAGCAGATAGATCCCCATGACGCCGGTCAGGGCCACCGGTGGCGTAAGGCCTTCGGAGAGCCCCAGGAGATAATAGATCTGCTTCACGCCCTGTCGGAAGGTGGGGTGCAGAAACTCTCCTCCACCCGGGCTCTCGTCGTGCTGCGAGATCCAGCCCTGGAGTAAGGGGAGGAAGCGCCAGGCGATTAACCCGGCCGCCACGGCGAGCAGCATTGCAGCCCAGCGCACCGAGGTCTGGCCCCACAACCGCCGCAGATCCAGCCGCCGTACCTGAAAGGCCAGCAACACCGCCGGCCCCATCAGCAGCAGTATCGCTACCGGGTGGGCCAGCGCCGCCAGTACGCCGGTCACCACCCCCAGGGCCAGAGCGCCCCGGCTGCGGTCGCGAACACCGATATAAAGCGCGTAGGGGTAGATAGCCGAGAGCAGAATTACCAGGGACCAGTAGCGAGCCAGCTGCGAGTAGTTCACATGCAAGTGGCTGAAGGTAAGAAGCAGAGCGCCAAAGAGTGCGGCTCTGGCTCCCACCAGGCGCCGACTGACGAAGTAAAGGGCTGGTATTGTAAGAACGCCAAAAATCGCCGGCAGGAGCCTCAGCCCAAACTCGTTCAAAGGCAGGAACGGTTTGACCAGATAGTAGGTGAGCAGGTAGCCAAGCGGCCGAGGGTTCCTGAACTGGGGGGTGAAGGAATCGCGGAGGGTGAACATCTCGGTTGACTGGAAGTTCCAGTCGCCGAGTCTCCAGAAGCGGAGCGCGATGGCCAGGACTATCAAGCCGCCAAGAATAAGGGCGGGGGATAGGCCATGCCGCGGTTGCGCATTCTCGGAATTCAAACTGCTCCTCCGGTTTACAGGGTCCAGCGGCTGGGGCACACACCGGGCGGCTGGTACAGCGCACAGCTCTCATGTTTCTGTGTAGCATTTTTGGACAGCTTACAGCCGAATTCCCATTTCGGGGGTTGACATAAGTGACCTGCGTCACCATTGTACAACCGCGCGAGCAACCGTGATGACGAGATGATGGCACTACTTCGGTGCCCATTCCTTCGCGCCCAGTACCACCCTCCTTCGTGATCTCAGCAGCACCTTCGTAACTCATCTGGGGTAAAAGGCTTCAGCCTTGCCCCTCGTGTCAGGATCCCTCTGTGACGAGCCACCGTTCCGGCCCCGCCGGCGTCGGCCCCTCGCCCCTGCCGCGAAGACTATCAAAACTCCGATCGAACGGAGAAGGAACTTTGCGCATGACCCACAGTTTCCAGCTGGCCCGCCGAACGGCACGTTTTCGTGTCTCGGTACTGGCCACCCTGCTGGCTCTTGGTCTCGGAGCCTGTGACGCCGACGAGGTCACCAACAGCAGCGATGAGCAGTTGCCTACCCCGGAGCTAACCGACGCGGCGGAGCCGGTAACCGCCGTCGAAGCGCCCTCGCTGGCAGCCAGCAGCTTCCGAGGCGGCATCCCTTTTGGACACTTCGCGCAGCCCATCAGCGCGTTCAGCGAATTCAACGGAGCGAAACTCACCATCGCGCCCAGCGAGCTCATGAAGACCCTGGCCGCGGTCAAGGCCCGTGGCGGCAAGGTCGTGATCATGCTGGCCGGCAACGATCGCTACTACAAGGATAGCCGCGGCTTCAACTTCACCAAGTGGAAGGCCCGGGTAGATCGTTTCAAGGGCATCAACTTCTCATCGTACATCAGCGACGGCACCATCGCCGGCCACTTCCTGGTGGATGAGCCCAACGACTCGCACAACTGGTACGGTAAGACCATCGCTCCATCGGTGGTCGACGAAATGGCCCGGTACAGCAAGCAACGCTGGACGAGCATGGCCACCATCGTGCGGACCGAGCCCGGCTATTTCAGGAACCACTACCCCCGCTACCTGGATGCGGCCTGGGCCCAGTACGTAACGCGGAAGGGGACTGCGGCTGACTACATCCGCCGCAACGTAGCCGATGCCCAGCGCGCCGGACTAGCCCTCGTAGTGGGACTCAACATCAGCAAGGGTGGTCCCGACCGTCGGCGCTTGACTCCCACCGAGGTCAAGTCCTTCGGGTCCACGTTGCTGAACAGCTCGTATCCCTGCGCTTTCCTGAGCTGGGAGTATGGCAGTCACCTGTCTACCACCAGCATGAAGGAAGCGATGAGAATGCTTCGGAGTAAAGCTCAGAGTCGGAGCAGCAAGAGCTGCCGTAGCTGAGCGCCGGCGGCAAGAAACTTCACCGGGATCGCGAAGTAACCACGCGGTCCCGGTGTCATTTTTAATGCCCTCAGCTATGCGAACAGGTCACCAGCCTCCCCGGCGCCACAGGATCACGGGGACGGTCTTCAGCATGATGCGCAGGTCCTCAGCCACCGACTGGCGGCGGATGTACTCGAGATCGTAGCGCACCTTGGTGCGCACGTCATCGACCGAGCGGTCGTAGTGGTGATTGATCTGGGCCAGGCCGGTGATGCCGGGTTTGGCCCGCTGGCGCAACGGGTACTCGGCGATGTGCTCGCGGAGCTCGG
>Ga0136617_10001748_pt1 | contig 19302 bp, 14 predicted proteins | sample AntDrymUQ3222106_2_FD_129672 | JGI IMG/M metagenome (GOLD analysis project Ga0136617, IMG submission 129672) | Polar desert sand microbial communities from Dry Valleys, Antarctica - metaG UQ322 (21.06) | ecosystem: Environmental > Terrestrial > Soil > Desert | place: Antarctica: Dry Valley... | reverse complement strand
TGGCCAGTCAACGGCAGTCCATCTTCTCCCGAGTCCATCCCGACCAGAGGAACCGATGACCGACACCGCTACCGGCGCCCTCGAGACGAGCCAGGCCGCGCGCGAGGCCTCCGGCGCGCGCCAGTACGGACGCTATCTCGAGGAGTTCGAGGTCGGCGCCGTCTACAAGCACTGGCCGTGCAAGACCGTGACCGAGTCCGACGACCATCTCTTCTGCCTCATCACCATGAACCACCATCCGCTCCACATCAACGACGTCTACGCGGCGCAGTCCCAGCAGGGCCGCAACGTGGTGGTGGGGCCGCTCGTCTACTCGCTGATGCTCGGGATGTCGGTGGGAGACGTCTCCGGCAAGGCGATCGCCAACCTCGCCACCGAGGAGCTCAAGCATCCGGCGCCCCTCTTCCACGGTGACACCCTGTACGTCGAGAGCGAGGTGCTCGAGGTGACGCCGTCGCGGTCGAAGCCCGACCGGGGCGTGGTCAAGGTGCGAAGCGACGCCTTCAACCAGGACGGCGTGCTCGTGGCGACGTTCCGGCGGGCGGTGCTCGTGCCGCGGCAGTCGGTGGGGAGCCCGGAGGAGGCGGCCTAGGCTCTGTCGGCGACTGCGTGGCGTCGCGGACGAATCGCATCCGAACGCTCACCGTCGAGGCAAGCGAGGGTCCCGGCGAGCTCGACCTGAGCGACGCGGAGGGCTGGCAGGTTCTGCTCACCGTCGACGGGACACCGGTCGACTACCTCCACCTTCCGGGGCCCGGGCGCGCGCTCGACCCCAGGGCGCTCGTCGAGGAGGCCATCCTCCGCCGCGCGGGCGGGGCGAGCGCCCATCGGGAGCTCGTCCGGCGCCTTCGTGACCGCATGGGCGTGCGCCCGATCACCCGTGCGCGGCTCGGATGCTCGGTCGTCGTCTGTACGCACCGGCGGTCGCGCTACCTGCCGGATCTGCTCGGAGCGCTGGGATACGGACCCGACGTGGCGCTTGCGCGGGGAGGTGGCTCGAGAGCGCGCGAAGGCCGGGCTCTCCCTCCGCCGTGCGCGCGAGGAAGGCGGTCTCGGTGGCGCTCAGCTCGTCGCCACGAACGTCCTGGCTCCGCTAGCGGTCGCCTCGCTGCGCAGCGCCAGAGGGCGAGGTCCGTCCGTGCGCCAGCTGCTCGCTCGATCGCTGGGGCTCCTCGACGGTTGCCGTCTCGCCCCGTCGCTGGTCGATCCGCCCGTCCGAGCGCGCTCCGCGGGCGGCGCGGGGGCGGCCTCTAAGCCCTCGCCGACCCACCGGTGAGGGGCGCGCAGCACGCCCCTGTCGCCGCGCCCGCCGGGATCGAAGCCCTGTTGACGCAGGACGGGACGGCGGCTAGTTTCATGTCCTCACGAGTCGACGCAGGGGGTGTGCCGCCGCATATGCAGCACGCAGGGATCTCGGGGCTGTTCGAGCGTCGTCAGGGCCTCGTAGCCAGGCTTGCGCTGGCGGGAACCGCTCTCTGCCTGCTCGCGCCGGGCGTCGCCGGGGCCGAAACCTACGAGGTCACGTCCTTCGGCGACGGCCAGCCGGGCGCATGCACGCCCGCCGACTGCACCCTGCGCGAGGCGATCGTCGCCGCCAACGACTCGAGCTCCAAGGCCGACACCGTCCGTCTGCGCGCCGGGAGGTATCGCTTGAGCCTGGCGCCGCGCGGCCTGAGCGCCGCTGACGACGATCGTCAGGGCGACCTCGACCTCGGCGACGACGGGGCCAAGGCGCACGGCAAGCTGACCATCGCGGGGGCGAACGCGCGCTCCACGATCGTGAGCGGGACCTCCACGCTCGACGACCGCGTGTTCGAGGTCGAGTCGGGCGATGCGGCGGAGCTGCGCGACCTGACCGTGACCGGCGGCCGCGAGACGAACGCGTCGGTCGGGGGCTCCTCGCAGGGAGGCGGGATCGCGGTCGAGGGGAGGGCTGGCGAGGGGGGCGACGCGAAGCTCAGCCTGAGGCGGGTCACCGTCCGCGGCAACAAGGTCGTCAACGGCGACGGCGGGGGGATCGACAACAACGGCATCCTGACGATCCTCGAGAGCACGATCCGCGGCAACACCGCCCTCAACGGAGGCGCCATCGAGCAGGACGACACGCTCACGCTCCAGAACTCGACGCTCAGCGGGAACGTGGTCGAGGAGGAGGGCGGCGGCATCGACAACGACGGAGGCGACGTCGAGACGCCCACCGGTCCCAGCGACGCCGAGCGGCTCGTCTCCTCCAGCACCACGATCGCCTTCAACCGCGCCGAGAACAGGCGGTCGACGTTGGGCCCAGGCCTCGGCGGAGGGATCTCGAACCAGTCGACATCCGGACCGCGCGATGGGCTCGCTTCGTTCAAGAACACGATCATCGCCAACAACGAGGCAGACGGCACGGGCGTGGACAACTGCGATCGGGGTGCGCCGCAGAACAACCGCACGCGCGGAGGAAATCTCGAGAACACCGCCGAGTGCAGCTTCGAGCACACCAACGCGAACGCCGCGCTCGGGCCGCTCGCCGACAACCTCGGGCCGACGAGCACCCACGCCCTCTACGAGGGGAGCCGGGCGATCGACCGGGCCTCCGCCTGTCCGTCTCGCGACCAGCGTGCGGTAGCCCGCACCGATCCATCGGGCTGTGACATCGGAGCCTTCGAGAGCCGCGTCGGCTTTTCGGGCGATCCATGCGCCGCTCCCGACGCGACGATCGCCGGTACCTCGAAGTCCGACGTGCTGCGCGGGACGCCCGGCCCCGACGTGATCTTCGCCGGAGAGGGTGGCGACCGGATCTACGCCGTCGGCGGCGATGACGTGGTCTGTGCCGGAGCCGGCCGCGACCTGGTGCTGGGAGGGCCGGCTGACGACCGTCTCGACGGCGCCGCCGACCTCGACCGCCTGTACGGCGGCGCGGGCGGCGACCGCCTCGAGGGTTCCTCGGGCGACGACCTGGCCTTTGGCGAGGCGGGCCGCGACTCCTTGTTCGGCGAGGTCGGCAACGACGCGCTCAACGGCGGCTCGAGCTCCGATGTGTGTCGGGGCGGCGCCGGCCGCAACAGCCTGCGAGCCTGCGAGCGCTAGCCGCACGGGAACGCTCCCGACTGTCGTCGCTGGCGGCGCGGATCGGCCGACGCGGCGAGGACGGCTCGCACCGGGGGCGTTGGTCGGCCTCAGTCGCCCAGCGTCCAGCGGTGAGGTGGCCGGAACACGCCCTTGTCGCCCCGTTCACCGGTGGGTCGGGGCCGCGAGCGACTCCGCTCTACGGTCGCGCATTGAAGCGGCCGCCGCGGCGGACGACCGCGTGCGGCTGCGGCTCGACTTCGTAGGGGCGCCCGAGGTCGCGCGCCTCTACGCGGCCGCCGACGCCGCGGTCCTCAACTACCGCGAGGTGTTCTCGAGCGGCGCGCTTCCGCTGGCGCTCTCGGAGGGCGTTCCCATGGTCGCGCCGCCGGGGGGCACGGCGGCCGAGGTCGCCGGCCCAGCCCTCGAGCCGATTGTGGACGGCGACGTGCCGGCGGCGGTGGCGGCCGTGCGCCGTGTGTCGTCCGCCGCCCGAGGGGAGGCGGCTCGCTCGGCGGGGCGAGCGGCGTCCTGGGAGTCGATGGCGGTCAAGATCGCCTCGGCCTCTCGGGGCGAGCCGGACGGCTGACGGAGCCCGCTCCGGCGTGACGTCGCGTCAGCGACGGCGCAGACGGCCCAGGCGACGGCGGCGCTCGCTGCGAGGGACGGAGGCGGCAGCTCGCCGACGAGGATCGCGCGGGCGTGGGCCTCGCACTCTTCCGGGGGTGTCTGCGAACGTCACCCCGTGGGCCTTCATGCGCCCGCCGGTCAGCTGAGCCGCGCGGCGGGCCGACTCACCACTCGCGCAGCGCCCCTGACCTACGAGCGCCGCCGCCACGGCAAGCGCAGGCGGCGAGCGGATGTCCTACGCGGTTCGGGCGGAGGATCCTCCCCCGCCAGGATGGCGGCCGGCGCCTCGTTGACCATCCACTGGGCCCGCGCGTGGTCAATCGTCTGTGCCGCCGCCGCTCCCGCCGAGAGGTTGGGTGGACGTCCGGCCCCGGTCCCATGGGCGTCGCTGGCCACGACGTGGGCTCGTCCCTCACGCAAGAGCGCGCGGGCAAGCCGGCGCGAAGCCGAGCGGCGGTCCCCGGAGGCGAGCGACAGGGCGGTGACCTGGGTCAGCACCCCACGATCGACGAGCCTTCCCAGGCGCGCTGGCTCGTGCTGGAAGGTTGCGCTGCGCTCGGGATGGGCCAGGACGATTCGATAGCCCCGCAGCGCGAGGGCGAAGACGCGGTCCTCAAAGGTCCCGTCGAGGTTTCCGTATGGGGTCTCGACCAGCAGATGGCGACCGAGCTGTGCGTAGGAGACCATGCGCAGCTCCTCGTCGGACGCCTGCGCCGCCCAGCGCAGGTCGACCTCGCCTCCGGGGACGATCTCGAGCGCGACGCCGTGCTCGGCGAGCCCGTCGGCCAGGGCCTGGCAGCGCCCCAGGAGCTCGGGTGGGCGCACGCGCGGGTGATCGGCCCGGACATGAGGCGTTGCTGCAACGACACGCACGCCATCCTCCACCGCTGCGCGCGCGGTGCTCAGGCTCTCCTCCATGGTCTGAGGGCCATCGTCGACGGCGGGAAGGATGTGCAGATGTATGTCGATCACGCGCGGGCGCGGTCGACCTTACGCTCTCCACCCTCTGTTAGCTTCGGCTCCCGTGCCTGAGTCGAAACGCGACGCCGCCGTCGAACCGGGCGATGCCGGCGACGAGCTGAATGCGGCGGAGCGCTCCAGGGCGGCGGCCGACTCGCTGCCCGAGCCGCTCGTGCTCGGGGAAGACGACGCGCCGAGCTCGGGCTCGTCGGTGGTACGGGGCGGGCTGTGGAGTCTCATGGCCCGCGGGGTGCCCCAGATCCAGGTGTTGGCGGTCTCGATCGCCGCGGCCCGGTTCCTCGGGCCCGAGGGCCTCGGCCGCCAGGCCTTCATCGCCTTTACCGCCGTGTCGGCGGTCCGCATCCTCACGGGCGGCCTCGGGCCGGCACTGATCCGCTTCATCGGCGAAGGACGCGGTCAGCGGCGCGAGGACGTCGTTCGGGGACTGATCCGCTGGGGCTGGCGCATCCAGCTGCTCGGTGCCGTCTTCGGGGGCGGCGCCCTCCTCCTCCCGGCCCTGTTCGGGTCCGAGCCCACGGGCGCGTGGGTGCTGGCCGCCGTCGCGGCCGCTCTGGCCGTCATGCATTCGGTGCCGAGCTCGGTGCTCGTCGCCCTCCAACGCTGGCGGGAAGCCTCGATAGCCGGGCTCGTCACCGGGATAGTCGCGGTCCCCGCGACGATCGCCGTGCTCGCGCTCGGCGGCGGCATCACCGGGATGTTCGCGGTGGAGGCGGCGGTGGCGCTGGGCAACCTGGCGTGGACGGCATGGTTCGCCCGAAGAGCGATGGGCCCGGCCGCCGTGGCGGTGTCGCCGGTCCTGGAGAGGCGCGGTGAGGTGCTCGGCTTCACGGGCCTGACCACGGTGGGGGTGGTGCTCGAGCTGGTGGTCTGGCGCCGGTCGGAGCTGTTCATCCTCGAGCGCGTGGCCTCCGACACCCAGATCGCCCTGTACGCGATCTCCTTTGCCGGGCTGATGGCGCTCGTGCGCCTCGCCGAGGCGATCCCCGGCGTCACCATGTCGACGGCCTCGGCGATGGCCGGAGCCGGGGAGTACGAGGGCATCCGGTCGGGCTACGGCCGCGCGATGCGCCTGCTGTTCCTCGGGTCGCTCCCGCTCACCGCGACGTCGCTGGCGCTTGGGCCGGAGGCGCTTCGCCTGGTCTACGGCGACGCATACGGCCAGGCAGCGCCGATCCTCCTGATCCTGCTCTTCTTCCTCCCGCTCATCCCCACGGTGACCGTGAGCTACGCTCTCCTGCTCGCACTGGGTAAGGTTCGCGTCTATCTGATCGTCCTCGCCGTGGCGGCGGTCGTCGACATCGGTGTCGCCCTGATCCTGATCCCTCCCCTGGGAGCGATCGGCGCGGCGCTCGCCAACTCCGCCGCTCAGCTCGCCGGCGCGATACCGATCGTCGTCTACACCGCCAGGCAGGTGGGCTCCGTCACGTGGGAGGCGGGCGCGCTCGTACGCGCTGCCCTCGCCTCGGCCGGGGCGGGGGGCCTGGCCTGGGCAGGCCTCAACGCGATCGGCGGGCCGGTCGGGCTCGTCGTCGCCGCGATGGTCGCGGGCGTCGCCTTTGCCGGTCTCGCCGTCGTCCTGCGCATCATTCCCGCCGGTGACGCCACGTGGCTCGCGGATCTGGGTTCGCGTCGCCTCGGCCCGTGGTTTGCCCGTGCTTGCCGGCTCGCGGCGGCGCGCGGCTAGCGCTCAGCTTCGACCGCCGGCCCGCCTCCGGCGGCGGTCGCCCGCGCCGTGGAGGGGCTGCTTGCCGAGCCCCGCCCCCCAGGCGCGCGCTCAGCATCCGAAAGAGCACGAAGACGAGCAGCGCGCCGCCGGCCAGCTCGCAGGTCTCCTCCACCAGCACCGCCACACCGAAGACGAACGGGGAGCCCCGCAGCTGCGTCGCGACGACGTCAAGGCCGATCGCCGTGCCGAGGAGCGCCAGCGGTACGAGGACGTGGAAGATCGAGCCGAGCACGCGGCGGCCCTCGAGCGCCACGCCGATGGTGGCGAGCCCGAGCGCGAGGGCGAGCGGCGTGTAGAAGACCGGCCAGTACCACGGATCGGCGGTGACGCTCCCGGTCGCCTTCTGGATCACCTGCTCGTGCACGAGGGCGAGCTCGTCGAGCGAGAGGAACGCGAAGATCGCGGCGAACAGCGCCAGAGCCAGGCGGGTCCGGCCGGAGGCGAGGCGGGCGAGGACGGCGGCCAGGACGAAGGCTCCGCCGAGCTGCAGCGTGCTCACCCACGTCGGCAGGTTCTGCTCCTCCTCGAGATCGACCTGGCTCAGGCCGCGTCCCGAGAGCTCGTTCGCGAGGTGCAGGCCGAGCACGCACGCGTCCACGAGCAGGAGGGCGACGAGGAGCTCGTAGCGGCCGAGTCGCGGTCTGCGCGTCCGGCCGGCGGCGGGCTGCGCTTCTCCGGACGGCGGTTCGCTCGGGGGGTGTGGCGCGGTCGAGGACACGGGCGAGAGGTCCGCCCCACACGGTGGGCAGCGTCCCTCACGATACCGGCCGCGCCGGGCTCGCTCGCTACCGGGCCGGATGCTCGCGGGCCGCCGAGGGCTCCCGGCGCCTGCGGTCGTCGAGCAGCCGCGCGTAGCGCGCCACCACGTTCGGGGTGACGTTGACGAGCTCGCCGCTGCGGCCGCCCGAGGCGGTCAGCGCCGTCGCTGCGTGCAGGCGGCTGCCGTGCTCCCAGATCTCGCCCGACAGCGCCCACAGCGGCGAGTCGACAGTGCTCATGAGCCATCCCGGTCGACCTGTCGCACGCAGTCTGCGCTCGGCCCGGGCGAGATCGCGAACGCCGCCGACCGTGTAGAAGGGCGACCAGCCGTCCCACCCACCCGCGGTGAAGGGCAGAGCGACGAAATCGCCCTCGCGCAGGGCCACCGCCGGTTGGCCGAAGGCGGCCTTGGTCAGCATGTAGGAGAAGCCGGCAGAGCGCACCGCCTCCGCGACCCGCGCGTCGATGGGCCCCGGGCGGCGGTCGTCGAACGGCCGTCGCGCCTCCACGAACCGGTCGAGGCCGGCTCGGCGGACTGCCCCACCGAGCCGCGCGCGCACGTCTCTGGGCTTCGCGTCGCCGCCGTCGTGCGCGGGGCCAGGCTCCCCGCCCGGTGTATCGCCGCGGGGGGAGAAGCGCACGATCGGGCGTCCGTCGCGCAGGCCCGCGGGCGCCGGCCGGTGCGCGACGAGCGGCGTGTCGAGCAGCGGCCACCACCCGCGCGGGCGCAGCCCCTCGGGCAGACGGGCCGCGACGGCGGCGGTCGCCTCCGCCAGCGTCGCCGTCAGTGTGCCCGCCGGCATCTCCGCCTCGGCGGCGACGCCCCTCCCCGTGCTCGCCAGCAGGAGCTCGAGCTGACCTGAGACCCCACCCTGGTCGCGGGGAACGCCGAGCAGGCCGAGCGCGGAGCCGCCCGCGTGCTCGACCGTCTCGGCGGTCACGACCAGACCGGCTCGCACCCCGGTCTCGGCGACGAGGTCGACGAGGCGCTCGAGGGCGTCGAGCTCGCGCAGCATCCCGCACCACAGCAACAGCGTCGAGAGCACCCGTCCCTCGTCCGCCCACCGCTCGAGCTCTGCGTCGGCGGGCTCGGCGACGGCGGCGGGCGGCGCGAGCGCAGGGACGATGCCCGCTTTGACAGCGTAGGCGGCGTCGAAGGGCGGGCCGGGATCGACGACCTGGAGACCGTGGCCCCGCTGGGCCAGCGCGAAGAAGTCGCGGTCGTCGTACTGGCGGCCGAAGACCGGGTCGCGGCTGCGGCGAACGAGGCCATCCGCCGCCGCGATGACGTCGACCTGCGGTCGACCGTGGAGCGGCATGAGGCGAAGGCGGCGGGCCTTGGGGAGCTGAGAGGCCACCAGGTCGGGATCGCCGATCAGCACGCCGCGCGCCCAGTCCGACGCCAACTCTGCGAGCTCGGCGGTCAGCTGCGCGTATCCCCTGGACCGGTTGACGGGGTCGCGGCCGTCGAGTCCCTTCGGGAACGCGCCCGCCCGCTCCCCGTCGACTCCGAGCGGGAGGAACCTCTGCGCGCCCAGGCGCTCGATCTCGTAGCAGACGTCAGCGTCGCTCGACACGTCGAGGGCCAGGCAGGCGGACTCCGCGAGCAGGGCTGGAGCGCCGCCGAGCAGCGCCGGGTACAGGTAGGGAGCGACGACGATGCCCTCGGGGCCCTGGGGCGAGCCGTCGACGACGGCGACGGCTGAGGGCGTCGCCTGGCCGAGCGCCTCGAAGGCCGCGGCGTAGAGGGTCGCGGGCCGGGTGGACCGCGCGAGCACCGTCGCCCCGACCGCCTCGACCGAGGGCCAGAGAGGATGCCCGGCAGCCCCGAGGGCGACCAGGTCCCAATGCGTGGCGAGCCACAGGAGCCGGTCGGCGTGGCGGCCACCGGCGACGAGGCCTCCATTCGCCACACCGGGCTCTGCCGCCGCCGGATCGGCGCTGCCGAAGTGCCGCCCGCGGCGCAGCTCGGCGTGGTAGAGCTCGAAGCCCCACCCGGCCCGCTCGGCCGCGGCCGCCAGCGCCGGACCGACGGCCAAGCGCTGGCGGTCGCCCGACGCGGTCAGGTAGAGCAGGAGGCGCGGCCGAGCCACGTCAGAGTGCCGGCTTGACCGCGTGCCACAGGTGCCACTTGGGGGTCCACGGGGGGCCGAACGAGCCGATGAGCTCGACCTCGAGCCCGGCCCCGCGCGCGGCCGAGCGCACCTCTTCCCGGCGGTGGTGGCGGACGTTTCGCCGCCACTCGGGAAGCACGCCGCCCGCGCGCAGGGTGGCGAGCAGGCACCCGGGACGCCACCTGACGTAGGACGGGTAGGCGAGGACCCACCACGGCACCGCGTTGGTCGTGTCGAAGGTGATGCGTCCTCCCGGGCGGAGCACTCGGCCGAGCTCGCGCAGGCCCTGCTCGACGCTCGGCAGGTGGCACAGGAGGTCGAGCGCCGCGACGTCGTCGAACGCGCCGTCGGCGAACGGGAGGCGGCGAGCGTCGGCCTCGACCAGTACGACGTCGGGCGGGCAGCGCCGCGAGGCCTCCTCGAGCATCTCCGGGGAGATGTCGCACAGTGTGACCCGGTGGCGCGCGGCAAGGGGGGCCGACAGCCGTCCCGGCCCTCCGCCGGCGTCGAGCAGGCGCCCCGGCTCGACGGCGCCGAGCCGCTCGAGCACGGCGCCGAGCTTCTCGTGGTAGAGGCGATGAAACGGTCCGGCCTCGTCCTCGGGGCGGAAGTGGCGCCGGTAGCCGTGAACGTAGATCGATCGATCAAAGGCGCCGCCGGATCGCCGAGCGAGCACATCTGCGTAGAGCGTCTCCAGCCGCTTGGCGATCTCGGAGGGGCGAAACTGCGCGGCGCGGTCGCGGGCCGGCTGCTCGACGTCGCGCAGCTCCGCGGGGTCGGCGAGCCGTTCGAACAGCATGTCGCGCAGCGCGCCGGGGTCGCCCGCAGGCACGAGCCAGCCGCTGCGGCCGTGCTCGACCACCTCGGCGAGGCCGCTGCCCTGTGTGGCCACGACGGGGCGCCCGAGGGCGAGCGCCTCCGCGGCGACGAAGCCGAAGGCCTCCCAACGAGAGGGAAGCACGACCAGCTCGGCGCGGGCGACGACGGCCAGGGCCTCCGGGCGCGGCAGCTGCCCGACGAGTCTGAGGCGGTCGCCGAAGCGCCCGAGGCGCCGCCGGACCAGCTCCTCCATTTTGCCGTCGCGGCTGGGATCGCGCCCGACGAACACGATCGACACGTCCGGATGGCCCTCGAGGACCTCGGGAAGCGCCTCGGCGAGCGTGTCGACGCCCTTGCGCGCCTCGAGCCGTCCGAAGAAGGCGAGGTAACGGCCGGACAGCTCGAGTGCGGGCTCGGGCGCGGCGGCGGCGCGGATCTCGTCGGCGTCGACGGGGTTGGGGATCACGGTGATCTTCTCCTCGTCGAGGCCCCAGTCACGACCGACGCGCTCGGCGATGGCGCGGCTGGGCCCCACGAGGGCGGCGCTGCGGAGCGCCTGGTCGCGCTCCAGTCGGCGTAGGAGCTCGCTGGCGGGCTCGGGCGCTCCCCGGTTCAGCGCCTCGGCCAGGTAGGTCGGAGTGGCGAGGCGGGTGACGACCGGAGTACGGGAGAAGCGCGCCGGCCCCCACGCCTCGGCGTCCCACTCTGCGGCCTGCACGATGTCCGGCTTCAGGCCCAGGACCGCGCGGGAGATGCGCACGATCGCGAGCAAGCGGGTGAGGAGCCGGACCTTGACCGCCTCATGGTCGAGGCGGACGACCTCCACGCCGTGCTCGACGAACGTGGTCGCCGGTCCGCGCGTGACCACCGCGACCTCGTGTCCGCGCGCGGCCAGCGCTCTCGAGACGATCGTCGTGTAGGTGCCGATGCCGCCGCCCTGTTCCCCGGCCGAGTGCTCGCGGGAGACGAAGACGATTCGCACGCGGCGAGTATGACGGCGCCGGCCGACCATTCGAGCAGCCCGCCGGGCTGGCTCTACTCGTAGCCCGCCAGCCACGCGCGAAAGTCCGGATCGCCGGCCCAGAGCTCGAGTCCGGCTTGCCACAGGCGACGCCGGCGACGAAAGTGCTCGATCGCGGCGGCGGTAATCCGTGGCCAACGCGACTCGTGCAGAAGATGGGCGCTCAGGCTGCGTGCGACGTCGGCTGGCCGGCCGCTGCGCGCGGTCTCCGCCACGGTCTCGAGCAGGTGCACCCCAAGCCAGTCCTGCCAGCACCTCGCGAGCCGGGGGTCGGCGTCCGCGAGGGCCCGGAAGGCGTCGCGATCGCCGATCATGTCGGCTGGCGCGAAGATGTTGCCGGGGTGATGGCGGTAGACCGAGAGCACCTCGGCGCAGTGGGCGGGCGCCCCGCGCCGGGCAAGCCTCACCCAGAGATGATGATCCTCGGCGAAGCGGACGCTTGGGTCGTAGGCGCCGACGCTCCGCACGCCCGAGGTCCTCGCAACCGCACACGAGGAGTGCACGCTGTTGCGCCCGAAAAGCGAGCACAGGGGCCGCACGAGCTCCCCGGGCTCGGGGCCCGTCAGCGCCTGAGGGCACCAGCGGTCGCCCTCTCTCGCCGCGGATAGGGCACGGCCGTAGGCGAACGGCGCCTGCGGGCGCAGCTCGAGCGCTTGTCGCATCAGCTCGAGGGCCCGCGGGCGCAGGAGGTCGTCAGAGTCGACAAAGGCGACGTACTCGGTGGTCACCTGCTCGAGGCCGGCGTTGCGGCCTCCGGTGACGCCCCAGCCGCCGCCAGGCTTGAACAGGTAGACGGCGCCCGCGGCGCGGGCGATCTCCTCGGTCTCGTCGGTCGAGCCGTCGTCGGCGATGACGACCTGGTCGGGGGAGAACGTCTGCTCCCAGACGCTGCGCAGCGTCTGGGTGAGCACGCGCGCACGGTCCTTGGTGGGGATGACGACCGAGACGGCGCCCGGCGTGAGCTCTCCGACCGCTGCCACGCAGCCGGACTCTAGGCCCTCGGCGACCGGGTGTCACTGAGGTCCGTGCGAGCGCTTGCTGTCGGTTTCAACAAAGGACACACAAAACAAGTAGTCAAACTACTACTTTCTCCGGAACGCGAGAGAGCGCTTAGGGTCCAACATCCGTCCAGACGCGGAGCCTCCAACGCGTACTGGAACGGCCCCGGCCGATGCCTGGGGCAATGCTCAAGCGCCTCCTCACCCTCACCGCCCTGTTCGTCGCCCTTTCCGCCGTCCTCCCCGCCGCCCACGCCCTCGCCGCCGGCTCGCACCTGCGTTACGCGATCGACTCGAACCCGTCCTTCGCGGACCTCGAGCGCACCGCGCGTCGCCAGGGTATCGTCGTGCTACAGGCCTGGCGGCTCGACGAGCTGAGGGCGCTAAAGGCCGCCAACCCGAACGTGAAGGTGCTCGTCTACAAGAACCTGTCGTTCGCCGCCCAGGGCGGCGTCGGTCCAGGTGGGCTGTCGTCGAGCGGTGTCTCGTACCGCGAGGCCGAGGAGAACCCCCAGTGGTTCCTCAAGAACACCGCCGGCGAGCGCTTCGCCTCTGGTGGGTACAGCTGGCTCTGGGCGATGGACGTCGGCTCGCCCGCGTTTCAGGATCGTTGGGCCGACAACGTCGTCAGCGAGGTGCGGAACAACGGCTGGGACGGCGTCTTCCTCGACGACACCAACCCGACCATGAAATACCACTACGACGTCTCGCGCGTCGCGAAGTACCCGAGCGACCGTGCGTATACGGCTGCGACCACCTCGGCGCTCGCCCACATCGGCCCGAGGGTCCGCAACGCCGGCAAGCTCGCCGTGCCCAACAACGCGGCCTGGGTCGAGTACTACGACGTCGGCGTCGACTGGCTGCAGTACGTCGACGGGGTGATGGACGAGATGTTCCTCAAGTGGTCGCAGCGCAGCGGCGAGGGCTACCGCGACGAAGCCCAGTGGAACACCCAGCTCAACGAGATCAAGGCCGCGGAGCGCCAGGGCAAGATGTTCCTCGGCGTCACCCAGTCCGGTAACGACGACCACGGGGCAGCGCTGTACGGATACGCGACAACGCTGCTCGCGACGCAGGGCAACGCCCATTTCGCCATGCACGGCGATTACACGAACGAGAACTGGTTCGAGGACTATGACCTCGACATCGGCTCGCCGGCCGCGTCCGAGAGCCGCGACGCCAACGGCGTCCACCGGCGTCCGTTCACGCGGGGCATGGTGCTGGTGAACCCGACCTCGAGCACGCAAACCGCCTCGCTCCCGGGCGAGTACACGGGCCCGGAGGTCGGAAGGGTGACTCGCGTCACCCTGGCGGCCCATCGCGGAGTGGTGCTCGAGAAGGTCGGCGCCGAACCAGAGCCGCCCAAGCCGCCGGCGCCCGTGCCCCCCGTGGCCGGCAGCCTGCTCGCCACCGTCAACGACGCCGGGGATGTCGCCCTGAGCTGGCCGCTCGCCGGCCCGGCGGGCTCCGTGCGCTACAAGGTCTCCCGCGGCGCGCGCCCTCTGGGCGAGGTCGGGCGACGGGGCTTCGTCGACTGGTCGTCGACAAGCGGCGTCCACACCTACCGCGTCGCCGCGCTCGACTCGGCGCGGCGGACCGTCCGGATATCTCGCGTCAGGGTGGCGGTCTCGCCCGTCTCCGCGTCGCTCAGCGCGCGCCGCGGCTACGGGACGGTGCGCGGCTTCTTCTCCTCCCCGAGCCTGTCCCGCTGGCAGAGCCTCAGCGTCCAACGTCGCGACGGTCCGCGCGACGACTGGGCACGGGCGTCGGTGCGCAAGCCCCCGACGAGGACGAGCCACTTCCGCGTGGACCTAGGCGAGTCGGCCGACGTGCGCATGGTCGTCAGTTCGCGCGACACCACGCGCCGGACGTTGACGTCACCCGCCGTCCCGCTCGGCGTCCGCTGAGCGACCGCCGGCACGCTCAACCCGCGAGCAGGGCGTAGCGCGCGCGGTAGGCCTCGACCATGCGGTCGAGCGAGAAGCGGTGGGCGACGAGCTCGCGCCCGCGTTCGCCCATCGCTTGCCGCCGGTCGGGGTCACCCAGCAGCGCGAGCAGCTCCTCGGCGAGCGCCTCGGGCGTGAACGCGGAGGTCAGCGCGCCGGCTCCGCCGGCCAGCAGCTCACGCATGCCGGCCACGTCGGTCGAGACGACCGGCGTTCCGGCCGAGAGCGCCTCGAGGGCGACGAGCGAGAGGCCCTCCCAGTCTGAGGAGAAGACGACGACGTCGGCGCGGGCCATGACGTCGCGCGCGTCGGCGCGCACGCCCGCGAGGCGCACCCGATCGGCCAGGCCCAGCGCATCGATGCGCGCGGTCAGCTCCCCGCGCAGCGGACCCTCGCCGAGGATCAGGAACCGAGCTCGCGGCTCTTGCCCCGACACGAGCGCCGCGGCGTCGACGAAGCGGTGGTGCGCCTTCTGCGGGACGAGCCGGCCGACGGCGCAGACGAGCGGCGAGCCGTTGAGCGCGAGCTCGCGGTCCAGCTCTCGGCGCCGCTGCTCGGAGAGCGGGCCGCTGACCGGGACGGCGTTCTCGATCACCGTTGCCCGTGCGGGTGCAAGGCCCGCGTCATTCAGCGCACCGGCGAGATCGCGCGAGACGCACACCACGTCGTCGGCGAGCCTGAGCAACCTCGCCGCGGCGCGCATCTCGCCGGGCGTGACGCCGTGGAAGGTCGCCAGAACGGGGATCCGCCCTCGGGGCGAGGCCAGCCGGGCGGCGGTGGCCGCGACGGTTGCGGCCTTGATGTTGTGCGCGTGGACCACCTGAGGTGCGAAGGCGCGCAGCCGTCGGGCGAGCACGGGGGCCAGCAACGCGGTTCGAACTAGGGAACGGCCCGTCTCGGGCAGCTCGAAGCGCTCGGCGCCGAGGCGCTCGAGCTCGCCGTCGAGCGGGCCCGCCGCTGCGGCGACCGCTACCTCGTCGCCGCGTTCGCCGCAGCCTTCGGCGAGCTCGACGACCACCCGCTCCGCCCCCCCCACCGCCATGTGGGCGGTGGTCAGGAGGACTCTCACGGCCGCTGAGGCACCAGACTCGGTGCCGACGAAGCCTTCACGGGCCGCCGACGGTTGCCAGCTTCGAGCCTCGTCGAGCGGAGCCGGTGACGCTGCGGCTCAGCAGCCGCTCGTACAGCGCGAGCGTCGCGCGGGCGTTGGCCTCGGCGCTGAAGTCCCGGCGGACGCGCTCTCGCGCCGCCTCGACCTGGGCGGCGCGACGCTCGGGATCGTCGAGCAGACGTGCGATCGCCTGCGCCAATCCCTGGTGATCGCCGGCTTCGACGAGCTGGGCGGTCCCCTCGCTGAGGATCTCGGGGACCCCTCCCACCCTCGTGGCGACGATCGGAACCCCCGCGTCCATGGCCTCGAGCAGAGCCATCGGAGCGTTCTCCCAGTACGAGCTGAGGACGTAGATGCCGAGGCTTGCCAGCGCCTGCGCCGCAGGCACGTGGCCGGGTCGAGTCAGTCGCCCCGAGAGCCCGAGCTCCTCGGACAGACGCGCGACCCGAGCCTCCTCCGAGCCAGTCCCGTAGACGACGAACCGCAGCTGCGGCCGTCCGGCGGCCAGCACGGCCGCCGCTCGCAGGAACACATCCAGTCCCTTGAACGGCTCGAGCACCGAAAGGGTCCCGACCAGATCGCCGCGCACGCCCGGCGCGACAGCGGGCAGGATGCCATTGGGAATGACGACGATCCGCCGGCGCGGATACCCGAGCCGCCCGACGAGGTCGTCCGCCACCGCGCGGGAGGGAACGACCACCGCATCGGCTCGCCACGCGAGGCCGGCGTCGAGTCCGCGGTAGGCGACGACGGCCCGAAGGCCATGGCGGTCCTTACCGACAGGCGGAGGGTGGTACTCGAAGGGGATGCCGTGCGCGGTGTAGACACGAAGCCCTCCTCGCCGAGGCCGGGGGCCCAGGCGAACCCAGAGACCGGTCCGCCGGTCGTGAGCGTGCACCACGTCGGCCCCCCGCGCGAGGCGGTGAAGCCGCCGGGCCGACGAGAGGTCGCCCCAGTGGCGAGCGGGAACGATATCGGGCTCGGCACCGGCGGCGGCAAAGCGCTCGGCCAGGCCGGCGCTCGCGCACGCGGCGCGCACGGTTGCCCCCTGGCGGGCCAACCCGTGCGCCAGCACGATCGCCTGCTCGACGGGACCGCCTCGCTCGAGCGAGGCGGCGAGCACGACCCTCACCTCGTGACGAGGTGGCGCGACGGCAACACTGGACGGCGAGCGAGCAGCTCGGACCCGCCGACGGCGGTCGCCAGCGCTCCGATGAGCCAGAAGGGGACGGTGAGCTGCTCGCTGAGGAACATGCCGGAGACGATCGCGACGATCAGTGTCGCTTGGAGCGCCGTGGCCAAGCGAGAACCCTCGACGTCGACCTCAGCTTCACTGATGCGCCGCGCACGGCCGAGGAGCCGCCACGTGCCGCCGAGAAAGGCGACGAAGGCGATCATCGCGAGCACGCCGTTCTCGGCGAGAATCTCGAGGTAGCTGTTGTGGACCACGAGCTCCTGATCGCCCGCGCCACCCGCTTGGGCCGGCCCGGCAGGGAGGCTGTCGTCGCTCTCGTCACCGAAGCGGTCGGGCCCCACTCCGGTGAGGGGGCGCTCAGCCGCCATGCCGAGCGCCGACTTCCAGTAGACCTGTCGCGACTCGACGTTTGCCGAAGCGACCCTGCCCTTGGCGGCGATGCGCTCTTCGATAAGGGGCCCGAAAAAGGCGAAGACGATCAACACGGCGACGCCCGTCGTGGCGAGCCCGGCGGTGAGGCCTCCGAGCGGAATGCGCCGCGTGGCGATCGCCCATACGGCCAGCGCGGCGACGCCCACGATCGCGCCGCGAGAGAGCGTCGCAAGCATCCCGCCGGTGAGCATGATCGCCGAGAGCCCCCACAGCCAGCGGCGGCCGCGCTCCTGCGCGAACAGGAAGGCGGCGAGCGGCAGGACCGAAGCGAGCAGGTAGGCGAAATCGTTGGGATCTGAGATCGGTCCGCCAGCTCGCGTGCCTGCTTCTCCCTGGAGCCAGTCGACCAGGGCCACGACGGCTGCGACAGTCGCCGAGACTGTTATCACCCGCATGGCGCGAAGCACCGCCCGGCGATCGCGCACGAGCTGCACGATCAGGAAGAAGAACATGATGAAAAGCAGGTAGCGCAGCGTCTTGGCCACGCCCTCCGCCGGGTCCGGCGAGAAGACCAGCGACAAGCCCACAAGAATCCCTAGGGCGATGACGGGGAGGAGGGTGGAGGGAAAGCGCAGCGTCTCCTTCTGGCCGGCGGCGCGCACGACGAACGCGACGAACAGCAACAGCCCCAGCAGCTTGACCACCGTCACCGTCTCGGTGGGGAAGGCGAGCAGGCCCTCCCACGGCAGCGCGGCGGTGAGGACGAGCAGCAGAAGATCGGCCCGCGCGAGGGTGACCGCGACGAGGGCGGCGGCGCCCGCGGCGCCCAGGGCCGCGAGCGGCGCCTGCCAGGAGACGACGGCGAGGGCGATCGCTGCCAGCGCCGCGGGCACGGCCACGCCCGGGCCCGCGACCAGGCGCGCGGTCACGACGCCGCGGGTTGCTTGGCGCGGCTCTTGGCGCCGTTCTCGCGACCGTAGCCGTATCCGTACTGGTAGTACCCGCCGAACTCGTCGGACTCCTCGCCCGCACGGTTGAGGACGATTCCGAGCAGGCGGGTGTCCGCGCGCGACAATTTGTCGAGGGCGCCGCGGAAGCTCGCCGGCTTCTCGAGGCCGGCGGCCGCGACCATGATCACGCCATCGACGTGTGGAGCGATCAAGCTCGCGTCGCTGACCGGCAGCAGCGGGGGAGAGTCGATGAGCAGCACGAAGCCCGAACTGCGCAGGCGCTGGAGCGCCGCGCCGAAGCGGATGTGCAGCATCTCGGTCGAGTTGGGCGGCAGCGGTCCGCTCGGGAGCACCCACACGTTCGAATACTGCGTGGCCTGAGGGCGCGTCTCCGAGCGCTGAGAGGCCATCAGCGTCGAGAGCCCGCGGGTATTGTCGACGCCGAAGATACGGTGCTGCTGAGGCTTACGGAGGTCGGCGTCGACGACCACCGTCTTGAGGTTGATCTGGGCCAGCGCGATCGCGAGGTTGGCCACGAGGGTCGACTTGCCCTGGCCGGGCATCGAACTCGTCACCTGGATGGCCATTCGGCTCTCCTCGCTGAGGAACTCGATGTTCGTTCGTACGGCGCGGATCGCCTCCTGCATCCCGATCGCTTCGGTCATGTTCCAGATGATCCGCGCTTCGCCGCGGGCGAGCTTGCGATCCTGAGGAAGACGGCCGATCACCGGTGCGTCGGTGATCTCCGCGATGTCCTCGTCGGAGTCGATGCGCTGGCGCATGGTCTCCAAGGCGTAAGCGAGTAGGAGCGCCGCACAGAGGCCGAGCAGCGCGGCTACGCCGATGATGAGGGGCGGACGCGGCTGAATCGGCGTGTCGTCGGCCACCGGTGAGTCAACCACGGTCGGCTTCAGGAGTCCGTTGCCCCTGATGGACTCGGTGAACGCCCTCGACGCCGCCCCCGCCGCGGCCGCCGCGTCGGCGGGGTCCTCGGCGACGGCGCTGATGCGCAGGATGCCGGTGCCTTCCTCCGCTGACGCGCTGACCTCCCCCGGCAGAGGCCGGCCGAGGATACGGCTCGCGCGGTTGCCGGTGACGCCGGACTCGGCCGTCTCGGCGTAGGTTCCGAGCAGGGCGGCGAGACTGTCGGCCGAGACAAAGCCCGCCTCCTCGCTGGTGGTCGGAGTGAGGGCGACTGTCGCCGTCGACTCGTACCGAGGGGGCTGCAGGAAGGCGAGGGCCGCGGCGATCGCGACCGTGAGCAGCACGGTGAGCGCGACCAGCCAGCGTCGCTTCCAGGCCAGCGAGGCGAATTCTTGTACGTTCACGACTGCTCCGGTCTCAGGATTCTAGGCGGGGAGCGTCAGTCCTTTGCCACGGTGGCCGACTTTCGCGAGGGCCCGAGTGGAGGAGACGAGCGCCTCTCTTGGTCGATGTCGGCACAGGGCGCTCAAGACTGTAGTGGCGCGGGGTCAAGCCGGCGCCGGCAAGGGAGGTCGCGTGCCCGTCCGTGCTGCGGCCTCGTCGACCAGGCCACGGTAGAGCGACTCCCACTCTCGAGCCATCCGATCGGCGCCGAGGCGCGCGCCTCGCTCGCGCTGAGCGGTGAGCAGCCGTGAGCGTTCGCCCTCG
>Ga0136617_10001747_pt1 | contig 19311 bp, 22 predicted proteins | sample AntDrymUQ3222106_2_FD_129672 | JGI IMG/M metagenome (GOLD analysis project Ga0136617, IMG submission 129672) | Polar desert sand microbial communities from Dry Valleys, Antarctica - metaG UQ322 (21.06) | ecosystem: Environmental > Terrestrial > Soil > Desert | place: Antarctica: Dry Valley... | reverse complement strand
CGATCAATGCAGGGGTTTCGCCGAAGCCGATCAGCGGTACGGCGACCGCTAGTACAGCAACTGGTGGAAAAGTCTGGCCGATCGCGACGATCGACTCGATGAGTGAACGAAACTCCGCTCCGGCCGATCGAGTGACGAAAATACCTGCCGCCACTCCCACCACGATCGAAACGCTGCTCGACGCGGCGACGATCCATACATGAGCGATCACGAGTGCAAGAAAGCTGTCCTGCGCATACACCGGACGCTCGAGCGAGGGGAACGCCATCGCAAACAGCGGCCGCAAGCTGTCCATGCCGAAGGTGAGCAGAACCAGCGTGGCCAGTGCCCACACCAATGGATCGCGCGCGAGCATCGGCAACGCGGCCCAAGGGCGAAAAGCATCGGTCATTCGCTTGCCTTGACCAAGTCCGCGAAGTGCAGGCAGCCGTTCGGCCGCCCCTCGCCGTCGACGACCGCGAGCCGATCGACTTGCCGGGCGACGAAGATCGAGAGTGCCTCGCGCAACGTCAGGCTCTCGGCAACCGGTGGGCCTTCGCCGAATTCGTTGCGCCGAACGCGGCCCGCGACTGTCTCGAGACCCAGCAGCTTGATACCGACCTCACTTCGCCCCACAAAATCGGTGACGAACGCGGTGGCCGGTTGCGCGAGGATTTGCATTGGCGTTCCGTCCTGCACAACGCGTCCCCGGTCGAGCAGGAGAATGCGCGTGCCGAGGCGCAACGCCTCGTCGATGTCGTGCGTTACGAGCACGATGGTCTTGCCCGATGCGCGGTGGATGCGCGCGAGCTCCTGTTGCAGCGATACGCGCGTAAGCGGATCGAGCGCGCCGAATGGCTCATCCATCAAGAGCAACTCTGGGTCGGCTGCTAATGCGCGCGCGACACCGACGCGCTGCTGCTGTCCTCCCGATAGCTGATGCGGGTAGCGGCCCCGGTAAACTCCCGGCTCGAGGTCGAGAAGCTCCAGCAACTCGGTAACGCGTGCGCGTATGCGCGTTTCGGGCCACTTCAATAGTTCCGGTACGGTGGCGATGTTCCTCTCGACAGTCCAATGCGGGAACAAGCCGATCGACTGAACCGCGTAGCCCATCCGGCGGCGAATGTCCTCGGGCGGAAAGCTGCGAATCTCATCACCCGCGAAGAGGATGCGTCCGCTGTCATGCTCGACGAGCCGGTTCATCATCTTCAACGCTGTTGACTTGCCGGAGCCTGAGCTGCCGATGAGCACGATGAACTCACCTTGGCTCACCGCGAGCGACAGATCGTCGATCGCAATCACAGGGCCGAACGCCTTGCTCACATGTTGCAGCTCGATCATGGCTGCGACCGATCGAGCAGCAGAGTCAGGAACCTGAAGACGGCGTCCACCGCCATCGCCAACGCAACGACGGGCAGCACTCCCAGAAGCACCAGATCAAGCGCACTGCTCAAGAGCCCTTGAAACATGATCGAGCCTAGCCCTCCGGCGCCGATCAAGGCGGCGACGACCGTCAAGCCAATGGCCTGTACCGTGGTGACACGGACTCCCGATAGCAGCAGGGGTAGCGCAATCGGTGTCTCGACCTTCCAGAAAATTTGCCGCGGGCTCAATCCCATTCCGGCGGCCGCTTCGATCACGGGTCGAGGCACCTGGCCCAAGCCCGCAACCGTGCTGCGCACAATGGGCAGCAGCGAGTAAAGCGTCAACGCGATGATCGCCGGTGCCAAGCCGATGCCGCTGATGCCAAGCGCACCCAGCGAGGGCAATGCGGCCGCAAGCAACGCGAGCGGCGCAATAAGCAACCCGAATAGCGCAATCGAAGGCACCGTTTGGATCACGTTCAGCACTGCGAAGACCGCCGGCGCGTAGCGATCGCTGCGATACAGCGCCAAGCCCAGCGGAATGCCGATAGCGAGTGTGGGCACCAACGTGGCGCCAACGATCTCGAGGTGGCGAAGAAAGGCCACGTGAAACACATCCTGCCGGTTCGCGTATTCCTTCAATAGCGATAGTTGGTTCAATTCGCCGAGCGCGACCAGAGCAATCACCGGAGCGATGACGGCGACACCCGCGACGATGCGCCACGCGGTGGCCAGTGGAAGTCGCTGCAGCGCGTCGGTCGCCGCGAGCCAGGTGACCGCAAGCAGCACCCAGAAACCGCCTCCCAAAGAAACCCGACTGAGGCTCGTCGCCTCCTGCGAGAGGCGGGCCGCTGCATCACCCGCAAGCCAAACGAAGCCGACCAGGAGAAGCACCGCCGCCAAGACGACGGCCCATTGGGTGAGGCGCGTTGGGCGCACGAAGATACCGCAGCAAAGCATGAGCGCCGGCACGGCGATGATGTTGCGCCATCCGTGCAGCAGATCTGCTAGTGGAATGCCTGTGCCGAGTACCAGCCGGTTGGGCGCGAGGGTCAAGAACGCAAGCAATAGTCCCGCGCCAATACCGATGGCAACCAGGACAGCCAGCACCCGATTCTTGATCACCTGCGCCAATCGCACCTCGACAGCTGCACGTTTAAGCGGCAGCGTTCCGGCTAGGTTCGGCCGGCCGCTCCCAGCGCGAGGATCGGGGCCGTTTCGCTCTACTTGATGAAGCCCTTGGCCTTCAAATAGGTGGCAGCCACCTGTTTCGCATCCTGCCCTTCGAGGGCGATCTTGGCGTTGAGCGCCTGAAGCGTGGGACCATCCAAGGTCTTGAAGACGGGTGCCAACGCGTCCTTGATCTTCGGATATTTGGTGAGGACGTCAGCCCGAACAATTGGAGCGGGAGCGTAGATCGGCTGCACCCCTTTCGGATCATCCAAGATCACGAGCCCCAGCGCCGCTAGCGCGCCATCGGTGCCATACGCCATGGCCGCATTGACCCCTGAGGTCTGCTGCGCCGCGGCCTTGATCGTCACCGCTGTGTCGCCGCCCGCGAGAACCAGGATCTGGTCTTGCGCGAGCTTAAAGCCGTAAGCCGTTTGAAAGGCGGGCAAGGCGTCCGAGCGCTCGACAAACTCCGCCGATGCGGCGAGCTTCAACTTGCCGCCACGCGCGACCCACTTGCCGAAGTCCTCGAGCGACTTCAGCTTGTTCGCGGCGGCTACGTCCTTGCGAATGGCGATCGCCCATGTGTTGTTCGCTGGAGCCGGATCCAGCCAAACGATGCGGTTTTTCTCCATGTCCATCGCTTTGACCTTGTCATAGCCTGCCTTGGCGTTCTTCCACGCGGGATTCTTCTCGTCGGAAAAAAAGAAGGCGCCGTTGCCGGTGTATTCCGGATAGAGGTCGATCTCCCCCGCCGTGATCGCGCCACGCAAGATTTTGGTGACGCCGAGCTGGACCTTGTTCTCGGTTTTGATCCCATTCGCCTCAAGCACCTGGATGATCATGTACCCGAGGAGCGATCCCTCGGTATCGATCTTCGAAGCCACGCGGACTGGTGTTTGCGCGACTGCGGTCGTGGTGGCGAAAAAGAGCGCGAACAGCCCTCCGATGAGGGTGCGGCGTGCAAGAAAGGGTGTCATACGAGCCTCCTTGATGCGGTGCAAGTACCGCGATGGGATGAGCCATCACGAGTATTTTCGTTGGCTAACTGCCTATCCAGCAGCAAAAGCGACGAGGCGACATCGGTCATTCGCGATCCTCCTCGCACTGGTGCCGCATGTCCATCTTCGCATCGGCGATGGCGTGACGATACAGTGGCGAATGGGGACGATCATACTGGTGCTTTAAGTGTTGCCTCCGCGCTTTTTGCGTTTTTGGCTAAAGTCACCTAATGAGTACGATCATTTCCATCGCTAACCTCAGCAAGACTTACGCGTCGGGGCTAAAGGCGCTGAAGCCTATCGACCTGCAAATAGAGAAGGGCGAAATCTTTGCGCTGCTCGGCCCCAATGGCGCCCGGCAAGACGACGCTCATCAGCATCGTCTGCGGCATCGTCACGTCGTCGACCGGAAGCGTGACCGTGGACGGCTTCGACATCGCGCGCGATTACCGCGCAACGCGATCGAAGATCGGCCTAGTGCCGCAGGAGCTGACCACCGACGCGTTCGAGACGCCGTGGGCGACCGTTACCTTCAGCCGAGGCTTGTTCGGGCGCGCGCCAAATTCCACGTACATCGAGAAGGTGCTCCGCGATCTATCGCTCTGGGACAAGCGCAAGGATAAGATCATGACGCTGTCGGGCGGGATGAAGCGGCGGTTGATGATCGCGAAGGCTTTGTCGCACGAGCCGGAGATCCTGTTTCTGGATGAGCCGACGGCGGGCGTGGACGTCGAGCTGCGCCGCGACATGTGGGCGCTCGTGCGCGGCCTGCGCGAGCGCGGCGTCACCATCATTCTCACCACCCACTACATCGATGAGGCCGAGGAAATGGCGGACCGGATCGGTGTGATCAACAAGGGCGAGCTGGTCGTGGTCGAGGACAAGACAGAGCTCATGAAAAAACTTGGCAAAAAGCAGCTCACGCTGATGCTGCAAGAGCCGATGACGACGATTCCCGCTGAGCTGGCCGACTGGCACCTCGTGGTGAAAGCAGACGGCCACGAGTTGGAATACACGTTCGACACGCATCAGGAAAGCTCGGAGATCCCCTCGCTCTTGCGACGGATGAGCGATCTCGGCATCGGGTTCAAGGATCTGAACACGCGGCAAAGCTCGCTCGAGGATATTTTCGTCAGCCTAGTGAGTGATCGAGGCGATCGATGAACGCGACCACCTTCAATGGGCATGGCGTCTGGGCCATTTACAAGTTCGAGATGGCTCGTGCGCTACGCACCGTATGGCAAAGCCTGGTGACGCCGGTGATCACTACCTCGCTTTACTTCGTCGTCTTCGGCGCCGCGATCGGGTCACGCATGACCGAAGTGGATGGTGTCGCCTACGGCGCGTTCATCGTGCCGGGGTTGATCATGCTGGCGCTTTTCACCGAGAGCATTTTCAACGCCTCTTTTGGCATTTATTTTCCAAAGTTCACCGGCACGATTTACGAGCTGTTGTCGGCACCTGTCTCATATCTCGAGATCGTGCTGGCGTACGTCGGCGCGGCGGCCACTAAGTCGATGGTCCTCGGCTTGATCATTCTCGCCACGGCTTCCTTGTTCGTCCCGATCCAAATCCTGCATCCGGTCTGGATGATCGCCTTCCTGGTCCTGACGGCGACGAGCTTCAGCCTGTTCGGCTTCATTATCGGCATTTGGGCCAAGGGCTTCGAACAGCTACAGTTCGTTCCGATGTTGATCGTGACACCGTTGACGTTTCTGGGCGGCGCGTTTTACTCGATCGATATGCTGCCGCCGGCCTGGCGCACGGTGACTCTGTTCAATCCCGTGGTCTACTTGATTAGCGGCTTTCGGTGGAGCTTTTACGGCACTTCGGACGTCGGAGTGAGCTTAAGCCTCGCAATGACGCTGGGATTCTTCGCGATCTGTCTCTCGATTGTTGCTTGGATCTTCAAGACCGGGTATCGATTGAAGAACTAGGGCCTGTCAACAGTCCTAGATCAAGCGGGCTCAAGCGGTGCGAAGATCGCAATCGGAGCGCTGACGCCGCGCAAAGGGAACGTCCCGAGCGAGGTCATCGGTTGGTCCGTCAACCGCGCCACCGCTTCGGTGAGCAACAAAGACCGGCCGAGCGTCTTGGTGAGGGGCTCCACTCTCGCAGCGAGGTTCACAGCCGCGCCGACGACCGTGAAATCGACGCGCATCGACGCACCGATGTTGCCAAAGAACACGGGACCGCGATGCAAAGCGATTCCGGTGCCTAGCGGACTCCATTCGCCCGCGATGGCGAGGATGTCGTCGCCGTTCTCATTGAGGTCTTTCAGCGCAGCGAGTGCGGCTCTCGCGGCCGTCAACGCCGACTCGGCTGCGGCTTTCGGCGCCGACGGATCGATAGGAAAGATCGCGAGCAGTCCGTCACCCATGAACTTCAAGACTTCACCGCCGTGGGCTAGGACCGCGCTCGCCAATCGCTCGAAATAGACGTTGAGCAGGCGGATCATGTCCGTATCCGGTAGCCGGTCGGACAAACCCGTGTAGTCGCGCAGGTCCGAGACCCAGATCACGGCATCGATCCGCTCGCCTTGTCCACGCAGAATCTCACCGCGCAACACTCGGGCACCCGCGCGACGGCCGACATAAGCGTCCAGGACATTGCCCGCGATGCTCAGCATCATTCGCGCATCGAGGTTGAGCAGCAGTCCCGGTAACGCGCGTTCGATCAGCGCCAGGTCTGCCTCGCGGAAGCGGTGCGGCGAATCGGTGGAGTAAGTGACGGAGCTACGCACTCCGCTGATCACGCCAAGCGGGCGGGCGACGTAATCCGTGATGCCTTCGGCGTTCAAATCGGCCATCAGTGCGAACTCGGCTTGCGCTTCCGGCCGGCGCGGATCCCGGCGCACCGGCAAGCCGCTTTCGATGACCAGGCGCAACGGACTGAGCTTAAAGGAGTCGTCTTCGATCGCGACGTGACGGACCTCGAATTCACTGCAGTAGCCCCCCGCGTGGCTCCACACGCTGCCATAGCCCAGTAGCTGCGGATGAACCGTGCCAATGTGAATGCTGAAGCGTGCCAGCGCGACACCGGCGCGGCGCAGCCGCTGCACCAAGCCGTCGATCATCGCCGCGAGATTCGGTGCCGCCCGGGCCTCGCGCTCCAGCCAGCCGATCGGATCGTTTGCGTAAAGCGCGTCGTCGCCGAGCTCGGCCAGCGGTACCCGGCGAATGAGATCGACACCTGTCGGTAGAGCAATTTCCGGTTGCGTCATCGATCGACTCCAAGCAAATCTAATTCGAGCGAGTTAGCATACGTTCCACAGGTAACAGTCGCCGTTTAAGCTTCGAATGCGAAACAACGATCTTGAGATAGAGTATCGGCCGCAGATCGGCCGATCGCAACGCCAAACTTGGGGGGGGAAAGTGTTGAACTTGAAAATTGTCACGGTCATCGCCGTCGCCATCTTATTGACCGCTTGCGGCAGTCGCATGGCGCCGATTCACAACGTGACGGACTCGCCGGTAGTGGGTGTCGCCGGCCGGACGCTAACAACGCCCGATGTCGAACGGGCAATCAGGCGTGCCGGAGCTCAGCTCGGATGGGAGATGCGAACCGTTAAGCCGGGCTTGATCGAAGCGTCGCTCAACTTGCGCGCCCATGCCGCGACGGTCGAGATTCCGTTTAATCAGAGGAGCTACAGCATCCTCTACAAGAGCAGCTCAAACCTGAACTCCAGCGGTAGCTCGATTCACCAGAACTACAACGGCTGGATCGAAAATCTCGATCGCGCGATACGCACGCAGTTGGCGACTTAGGCGATTCTGCTTTAAGCGCCGCGTATATAGAGAGCATTGGCGATCTGACGCTTTTCTCGCCGCGGCTCGCGATCGTTTTCGCCATTGGCATCGTGGCGGCGATCGCCGTTGCGCTGCAAACGCCCATCCCGCAACCCGCCGCTTATCACGTCTTCGCGGACCAGCGGCGGATTGGGGGCATTCCGAATTTCTGGAATGTCGTCTCCAACCTGCCGCTTCTGCTGGTCGCTTTGGCGGGCGTTAAAGAGGTGACGACGCGTTTGCTTCGAGCCGTATCGGCGCCACTCATGCCCGCGTATTTTTGCTTCTTTTTCGCCGGGATTTTCGTTGCGTTCGGGTCGGCTTACTACCACGTTTCCCCCGGCAACGACACGCTGACCTGGGACCGCCTGCCGATGACGGTCGTCTTTATGGCGTTCTTTTCGATCATTGTTGGCGAGCACGTGAGCCCTTCCGTTGGCCGACGCTTGCTGGCGCCGCTCGTCGTACTCGGACTCGCGTCGGTTGCGTATTGGCATTTGACTGAGCGGGTGCACCAAGGCGATCTTCGTCCTTACATCCTGGTCCAGTACCTACCCGCAGCGCTGATACCGGTCGTCCTCCTGCTGTTTCCGTCGCGGTTGTCGCGAGTCGAGCTCGTATGGTTGGTGTTGGCTCTATACGTGCTAGCCAAGCTATTCGAGGCGGCGGATCGACCGGTGTTCTCGCTCGGCGAGATCGTCAGCGGCCATACGCTCAAGCATGTCGTGGCGGCGTTGGGCATGTACGCCTTCCTGCTCGCCTTGCGACTGCGGCAAGACAAGCACGCTGACCCTTGAGAAGGGCGTCGGCGCTATTCCCGTGAATAACCCTTGATTCGGACGAGTTGCGCAACACTGAGCGCTTCGAGATCGGTGATACCGAGCATCGCCATGTCACGGAAGATCTCGTCGGATAAGAGCCTTATGGCGTGGTTGACGCCTGGTTCTCCGCCAAGCGCCGCGGCGTAGGCGAACGGGCGCCCCGCGAACACGAACTTCGCACCGAGCGCCAGCGCTTTCAGCACGTCGGTGCCGCGGCGCACGCCGCTGTCCATCATGACTGGGATGTCCGGACACGCCGCGACGATTTGAGGCAAGACACGCAACGGCGATACCACCCCGTCCAACTGGCGGCCGCCGTGATTCGACACGATGATGCCGTCAGCGCCCGCGTCACGGGCCAGGCGCGCGTCTTCCCGGTCGAGTATTCCCTTGATCACCAAGGTTCCTTTCCAAAGACGGCGGACGAGTGCAAAGTGCTCCCAATTGAGCGTTCCTCGGTCGGAAAATTCGCGCACGACCCTAGACGATAAAATTGGTGCGCCGCGCGTCGCGTAGTTGTTCTCGAAGTGCGGCATGCCATGCCGCGCCAGCGTGCGCAGGAAGGTTCCGAGAAGCCAGCGGGGATGCGTGATCCCGTCCCACGCCAGTCGCACGGTCGGCCGAAGAGGCGTTGCGAACCCCGCCCTGATGTTGTTCTCGCGGTTCGCCCACACGGGTACATCGACGGTCACGACAAGCGTCGCAAAGGCCGCCTGCGCTGCCCGTTCGATCAGTGCCGTGATCCGCGGCGCATCGTCGGGAAGGTACGCTTGGAACCAGGCAGTTCGACCAGCTTGCGCGACCTCTTCCATGCGAATCAGCGACGAGCCACTCAAAACCATCGGGATATTCGCCGCCGCGGCTGCCCGCGCCAGCACCACATCGCCGCGATAGGCGTACAGCGCGCTGATGCCGAGTGGCGCGATGCCGAACGGAGCCGCGTAGACGCACCCGAAGAGCGATGTCTGCTGCGAACGCTTCGATACATCGACGAGCACGCGCGGAATGAACCCGAGCTCCCCGAACGCAGCTCGATTGTCGTCGAGTGACCAGTTCGTCTCGGCCGCGCCGGCGACGTAGCCGAAGATCGGTCGCGGCAGGTGCTTCGCCGCCGCGGCCTCGAAATCGTCAAGGCAAAGGATTCGCCGAAGCACACTTAACGCTTTAGTCACGGAAGGCTGCCGGGTACGCAATGCTGGCGGAACATTTGCGACGCGACCTGACCGCTTGCGTCGTCCGAAGCGTTCCTAGACTGCTAGACGCGTAGGACGCCCGCACCGTAGCTGGCGACGACGTCGTCGTGCGTTAGCAAATGCAGCGGTTCGACGCGCGCCTGCGCCACGAGGAGGCGGTCGAATGGATCGCCGTGCAGAGGCGGCAAGGCTTCCGTGGCCGCCGCATGCTCAGGGCGGACGTCGAGGAACAGGTATCCTGCGGCGCGACAGTAGCCAACGGCATCCGTTCCGGAGAATGGCACGTCGCTGCGCTTGAGCCCATGCTTTATCGCGATCTCCCAGATCGTGGCGCTACTGACATAGATTTCGTTGTTCTGCTCCAGGATCAGGTTGCGAGCTTGTAGCGACAGGCGCGCGTCGTCGGTCAGCGCCCACAACACGATGTGGCTGTCGAGCAGCAGGCGCATCAAGCGCGCTTCAGAAATAGGCGTGCGACTTCCGCGTTGCGGGCATCGAAGTCTTTGGGTGCCTTGAAGCGCCCCTCGAGGAGGCCGATCCGAGGTCCCGACCCGCGGCCGGCGAGCGGCACCAGTCGAGCAACCGGGCGGCCGTTGCGAGCGATCACGATTTCCTTCTGTTCGCCTTGTTCCAGGGCAGCAATGAGACGCGAAAATGCGGTCTTGGCTTCGAGAATGTTATACATATGGTACGCTCTGCTTGGTCAAGTCTGACCAGAGTATATTGGCCTTTAAACGCCGTCAAACTTTCAAAACGGTTTCAGCTCGGCTAAGTGCCCGCGTCATGGCGCTCCAGAAGATGCTTCCAAGCAAGCAGCCGAGCATCCGCCGTCACAAGCGCCGCGCCATAGTTCAGCGCGGTCGCGACGATCAGCCGATCGGCAGGGTCATCAGGCAGACCGCTCAATTCGCGTGCGCGAATGCCGATGGCACCATCGACGGGTAGTTCGATCAACCCAGCGGCCAGCAACTGCGAGCGCCACTCGAGCAAGGGCGCAGGCAACGCGAGTCTTCGTCGCGACAACAGTAACGCGATTTCCCAGAAGGACATCGCTGATATAGCAACTCTGCCGCCGACCCACCATCGATCGAGCAAAGCCTTGGTCTTGCGCCCAAGCTTGCGCTTTTGCAAGGTGGCCCAGACAACCGCATGCGTATCGAGCACGATCATTTGAGCCCTTCCCAGAGCTCGGTACCAATTGGGGAAACAATGTCGCCCAAAATCTTTCCCTGGCCTTCGTGCAAGCCAATCAATGATTTCGCCCGTGGGGGGCGGTACGGATGCAACTCCGCAACGGGCCGGCCGTTTTTGGTCACGACGATGGTTTTGCCAGTGCGTGCGACTTCGTCCATCAGCGCCAGGCACTTGGCCTTGAATTCGGACGCCTGAATCATCTCCATATCGGTTCCTTATGCAAAATGACCTGTATTATGACTATAGTCAGATAAGTGGTCAACTGGCGCGGCAGGGCTGGCCAGGCAGCGGTGGCGCGCAACGACGCGTTCCAAGTAACCACAGTCATACGGCACATACGACAAACTCGGCGACTGATTCAACACGCACACGCGTCGATGGATGCTGGCACAATCGAAGCGGCGTCAATCACTTGCGCTGATTCCGCATCTCGGCCACAACGTCCCGCACACTGCCCACCACCGTTTTCCGGAGCCATGCCTGCGCCGAATCAGCTTCGTGTCGTACGTGCCACGCCATGCTTTGCGTTCCGGCGACGATGTCCAGCGGAAGCGGGCTGAAGCGCAACCCGTACTGTCGCGCAAACTTCTTTCCGATCAATTCCGGCAACGACGCGATCGCATCGTTTTGCTGCAGAAGGAATGGAAGTGCGGCAAACCGCGTCGTCCCCAGGATGACCGTGCGCTGCATGCGTTTCCGGGCGAGCAAGTCGTCGCCTGCCCCCGAAGCTCGCTATTGAACGAAACGATCATCTGCTTGCTCGCAACGAAGTCGTGAAGCGAGAGCGGCGCACGCCGCTTGATTCGCCGCGGGTCGAAGAGGCAGCCGTAACGCTGAGTGAACAGCGTCTCCTTTCGCTGCCATTTCGGAACATCGGCAAAGACGGAGACGCCGAGGTCGATCTCCCCTCGGTCCAGCAGCGACGACACGTCTGTGTGGCTGACCGGCCGGGTCACGATGCTTACCTGCGGCGCTTGCTCGGCGATGCGAGCCGCGATCGTCGGTAGAAACAGGATCTCGTTGTCGTCCGAAAGTCCGAGCTTCAGCGTCAGCGTTGCTGTCGCCGGGTCGAAGCGAGGCCGTTCGAAAGTGGCGTCGTGCAGTTGCGTGAGCGCGTTACTGATCGAATCGAATACGGCCAACGCCCGTGGCGTCGGCTCGATACCGCCCGACCTTGACGAACAACGGGTCGGCGAAAATCGTCCGCAGCTTCGCCAGCGACGCGCTTACCGCAGGCTGGCCGATGAAAAGTTTCCCGAGCGACGCCCACAACGAACCTGATCGCGCATTGATTTGCTTCGGCACGAGGCCACCGGCATGTGACAACGGCGCGAGCGTTCGGCATCATTGAGCGATGCCGATCACGCTCGACGATCTGCGGCGATACGCCGTTGCGCGCAGCCTTTTCGCACCGACCACGCTCAAACGCGCCATCCAAAAGTTGGGATTCGTGCAGGCGGACCCCATCCGCGCCCCGGCGCGCGCGCAGGATCTCATTTTGCGTCACCGCGTCAAAAACTATCGCGCGGGAGACCTGGAACGGCGTTACGCCGCGCTTGGCATTCACGAAGATGTGTTCGTCAACTATGGTTTCGTGACAGCCAATGTGCAGGCTCTCATGCACCCGCGTACTGGCACCTCGCGCTGGTCGTCAACGCGGAAGGCGCGTGCGCAGGCGTTATTGGAGTTCGTGCGTGAACGCGGATCGGTGCATCCGCGCGAGGTGGATTCTCACTTCTCCCACGGCTCGGTCACGAATTACTGGGGAGGTCTGTCGGCTGCGACCACTCATCTGCTCGACGACATGCACTACCGCGGCCTGTTGCGGGTGACGCGACGCGAGGGCGGCATCCGCATCTATGCCGTGCACGAACATGCTTCAGCGCCGCTCAACGCAGCCGCGCGGCGGGAAAGGATCGACGCGCTGGTCGATGTCGTCGTGGGCAAGTACGCTCCCATGCCATCGTCGAGCTTGTCAGGCCTGGTGAGGCGCCTGCGCTACGCTGTGCCGCAGTGGCGACGTGAGCTGGAGAGCGCGTTAGTCCGTGCTAGGAAGCGGCTCGCGTATGCGCGCATCGACGGCGTCGAGTGGTACTGGCCTTCCGACGAGAGCCCGGCGCGCGCTCGTGCGCAGGACGTCCTACGATTCCTCGCCCCCTTTGACCCTGTCGTATGGGACCGCCGCCGCTTTCAGACCTTCTGGGGATGGATGTACCGTTTCGAGGCTTACACCCCGGCCGCGAATCGCCAACTTGGCTACTACGCGCTGCCTCTCTTATGGCGCGACCGGATCGTGGGCTGGGGCAATATCTCGGTCAAGGACGGCACGCAGCACGCGAACCTCGGCTACCGAGAGCCATCCATGCCGCAGGACGCGCTTTTCAGGCGCGAGCTCGACGCGGAGCTCGACCGCATGCGAAGCTTTCTGGGACTTGCGTCGTGACGAAGTTGCAACGGCGCAATCGCTGCTCCTAGATCGCTGTTCCTCAAGAGGCCTGCGGATACGCTGCGCATAAGCATCACCGTGCGTTGACACCACGCCCGGCGGGATAGGCCCGCCGGGCGTACGCTGATTCGAGTCGCTTCCTTAATTCCGCCGCGGATTGTCGGGACGGTTATCGCGATTGTTGCGGACGCCATCGCCGTCACGGTCGCGGTCGTACCGGTTGGGTACTCCATCGCGATCGCGATCACCGCGCCGCCATCCGCCTCGATCTTGATACCAACGGCCGTCGCGTTCTGCCCACGCTGGCGCGTAGTATCGATAGCCGCGCCGTTCCTGAACCCAATGTCCGGAGGTCCAGACATGACGCCGGCCGTTCCAATTCCAATGGCCCGGAGCCCACACATAGCCGCGGCGAGCCGCTGGAATGCGTTCATAGCGCGCCTCGGGCGGAGCAATTTGCACGACGATATCGCGGGCGAAGCTCACGCTAGCCGGGATCGTCGCGAAAGACGCCGCGACCATCGCGGCGAAAAGAATCTTCTTAACCATGGTTTGTCCTCAACAAGTGTACGGATGATTCTGGCATGAATAGGGTGATCGTGACGACTCCGTTCCCAAAACGCCTGAGGCAGCGTTAGGGTTTACATCTGCCGGAACCGGTGCGCGAACTGCTGACTGACGGGCAGCCGTTCGTTGCGATTCTTAAGCTTCACGATGAATCGGCCGGACAGCTCGCGCGACACGCCTTCGATCGTGTTGACATTGACGATCGTCGAACGATGGATCTGCCAGAACTGTGCCGGGTCGAGCTCGTGCGATAGCTCCTTGAGCGGTTTGCGGATCAAAGACTCCCGGTCGCCCATGATGACCCGCGTGTACTTGGTATCGGACTGGAAATAACAGACCTCATCGACCGTGATCACCTTGACCTCGGCTCCGAGCGACGCATTGATCCAGCGCAGATAGGGGCTCGACTGCGCAACGCGCCTGGCAAGCGAATCCAATAAGGCGTCCAAATTCGAAGGCGCAGAAGACAAACGCACCTTAACGCGCTCGCACGCCGTAGCCAAACGCCCGGTGGTCAACGGCTTCATTAGATAATCCACGGCGCCTTCGTCGAACGCGGCGACGGCGTATTGGTCGTATGCGGTCAGGAACACGATGTGGTGCCGGCCGCTCGCGCGCCGCGCGACTTCGAGCCCAGTCAAGCCCGGCATTTGGATGTCCAGAAACAACACGTCCGGATCGTGCTGTTTCAGCGCCTGCATCGCCTGGAAGCCATCTTCAGCCGCGGCCGCAATGGCAAGCTCCGGCCACACCGCGCCGAGCAATTCCTGCAATTGCCCGCGCAGTACGGGCTCGTCTTCGGCGATCACTGCGATTGGATTGCGAACGCTCATCGCTCATGCTCACCCGTCGCGGCCGCTCAAGACGCGAACCTATGCCTTTGCCGGCGCCGGCGACTTGAGCTCGATGATCAACACGCGTGAATTGCCTTTTCCGGTGTTTTCGACTTTGTGGGTTTCGGCCTCGCTCCAGAAGACGTCGCCGAGCTTGCGCGCGCGGTCACGCACCGTCCCATCCGGCGTCGTCGCCTTGCCCTGCCAGTCGGCCAGCACAACGGTCAGATGAGCAGGATGTGAGTGCATGCCTTCGCCGCATATGCCCATGCCCGGGCGGCCGGCGAAATCGAGCACGCGCAGCTTATCGTTCTCGAACGCGACGCGATACGCGCGCGGCATCACTTTCGCAGCGTCTTGTGCGTTTGCGTCGCCGAGGGCGAGCTGCGCGCCAAGACTGCCGAGTCCCGCTAGCAGCAGCTTTCTACGGGTTTCGCTCGATGTCTTCATCGTGCCTCTAAAATGGGTTTGGATGCGAGGGGATCGGCGAGCGCATTGCGCAGGAAGATGATGAGCTCGTCGAGTAGGCGGTCGGCCGCGGGGGGATCGTCTTCATACAGCCGTTGCAATCGGGAGAGTGCATGGTATAGGTAATCGGGATCGACGCGCGCCTCCAACGACGCGAGCCTCGCCTCCGCGAGACGCTGCTGCGAAGTCGCTCGGGCGAGCTCCGCGGAGCGCAAGGCTGACACCATGCGTGTGCGCCAGCGCTGGGATGCGCCTACCGCGGCAATCAATCCGCCGAAAAAGAGCATGAGCCAGGCGTGATACAGCACGCCGCCCATCCAATCTCCCGGCTGGCCGACGTGGTCGCGAAACAGGCGCATTCCGAGTTGGTCTCGCAGCACGAACCCGCAGAACGCGTGCCACAGGATCACGCTTGCGGACACCCCGACGATGACGGCAAGCCCGAGCTGCCAGGCGTGCAATTCACGGGGACTCGTCAGGCGTTCTGCAAGGCCGAGCGCAAGCGCGAACAGAACGCACTCCCCGCACCATAGGATCAGCGACGAGGTCAACGAACCGAAGCCGATTTCGTTGGGCGCGGACACGAGCGGGAAGTAGTACAGAAAATCGAGCGTTGCGATGGCAGCGCCGGCAATGAAGCCGTGTGAGGCGCGCGTCATCCAGAACCGTGGTCCCCAGGAACTTCGCGCGATTATTTCGGGGCGCGTCGGGCTCCGGCTTCTCATACAGTCTTTAAGCGGTCGGCGCTTGCATGGGGATCGAGATCGTCGCGCGTATGCCCCGCGGCACGTTCGCTTCGAGCTCGAGACTCGCTCTATCGCCATACAACGCGGCGAGGCGCGCGCGCAAGTTTGCAAGGCCGCCGCCGGTGCCGCTCTCGTTGTGGAACCCCGCGCCGGTGTCGGCGACGCCAACGATGAGCTGCCCGTAAACAAGCCGCGCGGTGATTTCGATCGCGCCACCGTCAGGTACGGGGTTCAACCCGTGCTTGATCGCGTTTTCGGTAAGCGTTGAGAGGGCGAGCGGCGGAAACGGCAGCGCCGCGAGGTTGTCGGGAACGTCGAAATTGACTCGAAGCCGCGCCCCCATCCGCACCTGCAGCACGCCCAGGTAGGCGCGAGCCAGCTCGACGTCCTGTCTCAATGTCGTATGGTCCTGGCGCATTTGCGGCAGGACAGCGCACACATAGGCAACGAAGTTTGCCAGCATGGCGCGCCCGCGCCCCGGCTCGGTGCGGTACAGCCGGTGCACGTTCGCGAGTGTATTGAACAGAAAGTGCGGCTCGATGTACGCGCGCAGTGATTGCAGGCGCGCTTGTGTCATTTGTAGATCGATCTGTACACGGTGGAGGTCGCTGTCGTGCGCTTGCGCCGCAGCTTGTGCAGCCTGGCGTCGAAGAACAAAGAATGCGTAAGCAAGCGTCCCGATGGCCATCCAGCGCGCGCTTTTGGCAAAGAGTACGGCGGCGGCCGAGACGTCCTGTGGCAGCGGCAAGCGAAGCATGAGCACGGCTTCTCCGACAACCGCGCCCAATGCAATGGGCATCATGACCAACCCATGCGTACCGACGGCGGTCTTCGTCGGCAAAAGGCTAGCAAGGGTGACAGCGGCGAAGATGCATCCACCGACCACGAGTTGTTCAACTAGGTGATCCAACCACCCAAGCAGAATATCGGGCAGCGGCCAATTCGCGTACAAATCGAACTGGAAAAGCAACTGCGTGGAGAGGGCGAGAACGATGCAAAGTGCCAAGAGCCCGCCGCGCCAAAGCGCAGACCACGGAACCGATTGCGGCGCCGCGGTCCGATTCATCCGGCTGCGGAATTCGGTCATGCGCAACCCGAGTTGCATTGCGATCGTCCAGTCTGGGGAGACGCGCCGGCCACGCCCGCCGGCGCGTCTCCATTATCCGGGATTCACTCGCTCGATGCAGCGTTCATGACGGGGTCGGAAGCAACACCGAGCTTGGCCAACGGCCGCATGGCGCTCGCGATCGCATACGCTCCAATCTTGCGCCCGAGCTCAGTCGAGTGTTCGTCCGTCGAGCGAAAGTGGATGCCGCCCCATACCCGGGCATCCTCGACCTCCTTCGCGATCTGCGAGAAACTCGTGTAGCCGCGCATGATCCCAAGGCCCGCGGGGTAGACGTAGTCGAACTTCACCTGATCGGATCCGAAGAAATCACGCAGCACCTGCACCGCGGCGCCCGTCACGATGCAATGTCCAGACGGATACTCCGGATGCGGAGGTGTGATGAGCAACGATTCCCAGCTCGGGTCGGCGGCCACAGAACCATAGCCCGCGCGTATCGCAGTAATGGGCCTCCAGTCGTTGCGCGTGTACTTGATCTTGAAGGCGGCAATCGTTGCGTCCGCGCCGGCCATGTGCAGTAAGGCGAACAGACGGGCGTTGTCGTGCACCGAAAGCTTCCTCTCCTGAGAGGCGACCCGCGCTGCAGCGTTCAGAATAGGCACTTCGTTGCCGGACCAAAAGATGGCGACCGCAGTCTGATCCGCGGTGCGGGCCGTACTGTGGCGCCCGCCGAGGCGTTTGATTTCATTCAACTCGCGCAGAAATTCGCCGCTAGTGAGCTCAGGCGAGCCTTTCGCTGGGAACTGGTCCGCCGCCTGAAGTACGAACGGCGTCACGCCGCCAAGCTGAGGGAGAACGCCGGGCGCCATCGCCGGAGGTGTGCGCTGCCAGACGCCGGGCCCAGTGCCCGGCTTATCCTCGGCCTTGGCGTTGAAATTATCCTGTGCGCGCCACGCGAGCATCCGCTCTGCCGCGCTCTTTCCGACGGCAATGCCCTCGGCTTTTGTGCGCTCTTCGGGAATTTTGGCGAGCGAAGTCGCGAGTGCCGCGTCGAAGCCCGCCTTCTGGCCGGGGACCAGAGCCGTCAGCACGGCATGGGCGGCACTCGCCGCCGCCGCATCTTTTGACGCCCCTGCCGGAGCCTCGATCCTGAAGCGGTAAGGTTCATAACGCGGCTCGATGGCATTAATGGCGTCATGCACTGCGCCATGCATCGCCGCCATGACGCGGGCCATGACCGGCGGTGCGGCGATCGGCAATGCCGCTGCGGTAGCGTTCCAGTCCATCACGACATCCGCGCGTGCGGCCTTACTTCCGGATGACAAGCAGAGGAATGCCGCAGTGACTGCAGCAAAAGTCTGGCCAGTTTTGCCTCTAAGCAGGTTCAAGTCTCGCCTCCGTTGGTGAGCAACGTTTCGTTGCGGGAGAAAAACTAACTGGGTGAGGCGAGGAGGGCAACCGGCGTGCGACGAACACTGGATTCGGGGAACGAATGCGACAAAAACCGCGACGGTTCACCGTGGTTCTCAACGGAACCCGTTGGATCGCGACCGCGACGCTTGCCGTGTGGCGCAATCAATCCTGGGCCAGCTGGGCGCGGTGCAAGCAAATGCGCAGTGGCATGAATAGGGATTGCCGATGGCGCAGGCACGTGTGGAAAAATTGCGAGCCGGTTCCGGTGACAATCCGTATCGCGATTACAAGCTCAATTGCCGAAGCGTCCGAGTGGGATCGCGGGGCGTCTTCCTACCGGATCCTGCGGAAGGAGAGCTGCTGCCGAAGCCGGCGTGCTGACCACCAGCCGATAAGCTGCGCCGACCTCCGTGCTCGAATGGTCGAGCGGTCCTTCGCAGTCCATGCGCGCTGCCGCGTCCAAGGTCGTCAAGGTCTCGCCGCTCATCAGCACCACGACCTCGTCCTCGCCGTAGCGTCCGCGGCCAAGCTGCTCCAGGCGCTGCGCGGTATTCACCCCGTCGCCGACCATCGTGTAGTCGATGCGTCCGGCGAAGCCGATATTGCCGACGACGACCGACGCCGTGTGCAACCCGATGCGCATGCGGCACGCCAGAAGGCCCGCGGCGCGGCGCTGGGAGTTGAATTCGCGCATGGCAAGCGCGATGTCGCGCGCCGCCGCGCAGGCGGCCGCGGCGTGGTCCGGCATCGCGTCCGGCGCGCCCCAGAACGCCATGATGCCGTCGCCAATGTACTTGTCGATCGTGCCGCCGTGCGCTTCGATGATCGGCCCGACCAGCGAAAGGACCTCATTTAAGTATGCCGCGACCTCTTCCGCCGGGCGGCCGCGCGCAAAGGCCGAGTAGCCTTCGAGGTCGGTGAACATGATCGTCACCTGGCGGCTCTCGCCGCGCAGCGCCGGTGCGCCGGCCGAGATGAGCCGGCGCAGCAGTGCTGCCGGCAGGTAGGTGGCGAAGACGCCAAGCGCGATCCGCATGCGCTCCAGCGCGGCGTGAGCACGGTTGGCTTCGGCGATCCAGCTTTTCGGCGGCGCGGCGGCGACGGACAGGTCCAAGCGCTCGACCCGGTCCGCGGCGTCCGCTAGCGCCAGCATCGGCTGCGACAGGCGCCGGGCGAGCCAGGCGCTCAGCCATAGGGCGACCGCGAGCACCAGCGTGCCAACGACGAGCACCGCGAAGGACATCCATCGCTCCCGTCGCGTT
>Ga0136617_10001746_pt1 | contig 19317 bp, 18 predicted proteins | sample AntDrymUQ3222106_2_FD_129672 | JGI IMG/M metagenome (GOLD analysis project Ga0136617, IMG submission 129672) | Polar desert sand microbial communities from Dry Valleys, Antarctica - metaG UQ322 (21.06) | ecosystem: Environmental > Terrestrial > Soil > Desert | place: Antarctica: Dry Valley... | reverse complement strand
TACCGTCCGGGACCATGTCGTCCCACCTGACGTCCCCGTCGCTCACCGACACGACGGCACCCGACGGACGACGTACCCGCTGGGACAGTCATCGACGCGCCCGGCGTGAGCAGCTGGTCGACGCGGCGGTTCGCGCCATCCGTGTCCACGGCGCCGGCGTCGGCATGGATCAGGTCGCTGCCGCCGCGGGAACAAGCAAGGCCGCTCTCTACCGCTATTTCGCCGACCGGGGCGAGCTCTACATGGCTGTCTGCACGCGGGTGTCCGACCGGCTCATGGGCCAGCTCACCGCTGCGATCGCGGCCGAGGACGCGCCACGGGAGCGCCTTGCCGCGGCGATCGACGCCTACCTCCGGGTAATCGAGGCAGACCCCGACGTCTACCGATTCGTCCACCACCGCCCAGTGGTGGGACGGCCGGTGACTGCGGACCCGATGCGCGACCTCAGCGCACAGGTGGGTGCCCAGGTGGCCCGACTCATCGACGAGCAGCTGGTCGGCGCCGGCCTCGACAGCTCGGCAGCCGGGCCGTGGGGTCACGGCATCGTCGGACTGGTGCAGTCGGCGGCCGACCACTGGCTCGACCAGCGCCCAGCCATGTCGCGGGAGCTGTTGCGCGACCACCTGACCGACCTGGCCTGGGGCGGGCTGGCCGGCATCCTCGCCTCTACCGCTGGCCGCTAACCGTCGATCCCACCGAAGCGACCTGGAGGACCTGATGCCCGACGTGCCGACGTCTGCCGCACCGGCCAAGGCCGGAGTGGACCCCGACGAGCTTCGGCATGTGCTCGACGGGCGGTGGCACGCGCTCGCGAGCAGGCGCGGGTCCACCTGCGCTCGCCGCAGTTCCGGCCGGCTTTCGGTCTGGGGACAGAGGAACACCGGGCCCGGGTCCTTCAGCAGGCGCAGGCTCTTGCCGACAGCGGGCACGCCACGCTCGGCTTTCCACAACGGTACGGCGGGCAGGGTGACGTCGGAGGTTCGGTCACCGCGTTCGAGATGCTCGCCTTCGCCGATCTGTCCTTGCTGGTCAAGGCGGGCGTGCAGTGGGGTCTCTTCGGCGGTGCGGTCCTCAACCTCGGCACCGAGCGCCACCACGAGCAGATCCTGCCGCAGGTGCTCTCCCTCGAGATGCCCGGCTGCTTCGCCATGACCGAGACGGGTCACGGGTCCGACGTCCAAGCGATCGGGACTACGGCCACGTACGACAGGGAAAGCGGCACCTTCACCATCTCGACGCCCGGGGTCGAAGCACGCAAGGACTACATCGGCAACGCCGCCCGCGACGGCCGGATGGCTGCGGTCTTCGCCCAGCTGGTCACGGAGGGGAAGGCCCACGGGGTGCACGCGTTCCTGGTGCCGATCCGCGACCAGCAGGGGCGGCCGTGTCCGGGGGTGACGATCGAGGACTGTGGGCACAAGGCCGGGCTCAACGGCGTGGACAACGGACGGCTCACCTTCACCGACGTCCACGTGCCGCGGGAGGCACTGCTCAACCGCTACGGCGATGTCGCGGCCGACGGCACCTACAGCAGCCCGATCGACAACGAGAGCAAGCGCTTCTTCACGATGCTCGGAACACTCGTCCAGGGCCGCATCAGCGTGTCCGGCGGAGCCGGCGCCGCGGCCAGAGTGGCATTGGCGATCTCCGTGCGCTACGGGGAGCGACGCCGGCAGTTCCGGCCACCGGGCAGCGAGGAGGAGGTGGTGGTCCTGGACTACCTCGCGCACCAGCGGCGGCTGTTGCCGATGCTGGCCCGCAGCTACGCCCTGCTTTTCGCGCAGAACCAGATGGTCGGCGCACTGCACGACGGCGCGGGGAACTCCGATGACGACCGGGCGCAGCGAGAGCTCGAGACCCGTGCGGCAGGCATAAAGGCGGTCACTACATGGCACGCGACGGCCACGATCCAGGCGTGCCGCGAGGCGTGCGGGGGAGTGGGCTACCTCTCCGGGACCCTGCTGCCGCAGCTCAAGGCGGACAGTGACGTCTTCACCACGTTCGAGGGTGACAACACGGTGCTTATGCAGCTCGTGGCCAAGGGCCTGCTGACCAGCTACCGCGACCACTTCGGCGAGCTGGACACACTCGGGACCGTGCGCTTCGTGGCCGACCAGGTCGTCGGTGCCGTGATCGAGCGGACCGCGGCGCGGGCGCTGGTGCAGCGGCTGGTGGCTGCCGCGCCCGGCCGTGACGAGGACGCGGACCTGTGAGCAGCGGGCCTGGCGCACGTTCATCGAGGCGACCGGTCTCCTGATGGACCAGCTCGATCGAGAGCTGCAGCGTGACGCCGGCATGCCGCATGCCTACTACGAGATCCTGGTGCGGCTTTCCGAGCAGCCCGACCGATCGTTGCGGATGAGCGAGCTGGCGACGCGCTCACAGTCGTCGCGCAGCCGGGTCTCGCACGCCGTCTCGAGACTCGAGGACGCCGGCTGGGTGCGTCGGGCGAGCATCTCCGAGGACCGGCGTGCCTCGCTAGCCGTGCTGACCGACGAGGGGTTCGCCGCCCTGGTCGCAGCCGCGCCGGGGCACGTCGAAGGGGTGCGCCGGCACCTGCTCGACCGGCTCACCCCCGCACAGGTCCGTCAGCTGCGCCGGATCAGCGAGGCCGTGCGCGACCCGCTGCTCGACCGCTGACCTCCCACTCCCGTTGTGTCCGAAGTCGCCCGCGGAGGTACCCGCACGCCACTTCGGACACAACGCGGGTGGTGTCAGTCAGCCGAGCTGCTCGTCCACGAAGCACCAGCGCCATGCCTCCCCCGACTCGAAGCTGCGCATGACCGGGTGCTCGGTCTCGTGGAAGTGGGCCGTCGCGTGCTTCTGCGGCGAGGAGTCGCAGCACCCCACCTGGCCACACGTCAGGCAGAGGCGCAGGTGCACCCAGCGGGTGCCCTCGGCCAGGCATCGCTCGCAACCTTCGGGAGTGCGCGGCCGCACCGCAATGGGCGCGTCTGTCAGGTGCGCGCAGTGGTCTTCACGTTCGGACTTCGCCGCCAACTCGCGATCCACCTCCACGTTCTTGTCCACCAACCTGTCGAGCAGCGACTCCTCCGAGTCCAGCATGGCCAGGACGTCACGCAGGATCTCGTCGTCGGTCCTGCCGGCGTCACGAGCCTGCAGCACGACGTCGCGTTCGCTGGCCAGCATGGCCAGGCGCAGTCGGCGGTAGGACTCGCTGGGAGTCTCGCCCGACTTACTGCTGCGACCGAGTCGCTCCCACGCCGAGTTTGCACGCTGGAGGCTGCGTCCCTCCAGCTGGCTGATGACATCGGGGTCGTCGTCGGGTCCGCGGAGCTGCTCCAGCCGTTCGACACCGGCCCGGGCGGCCTTGGACAGCAGGGCTGCCTCCTGCAGGTTGTCCTCCGCCGCGTCCGGCCCGGGCAGCCCCAGCCGACGCACCAACAGGGGCAACGTGGTGCCCTGCAGAAGCAGTGTGCCCGCCACCACGACGACCGAGGCCAGGACCAGGATGTCGCGCTGAGGCGTGTCCGCCGGCAGGATGAACGCGGCCGCGAGAGTCACGACGCCGCGCATGCCGGCCCAGGAGACCAGCGTCGCGTGAGACCAGGGCCACGCCCGGCGTCGCAGTGGAGGCGACCCGAAGTGGTAGAGGATCGTTGCCGCAAACACCCAGATCACCCGCGACACGATTGTTGCGGCCAGCACGGCCAGGCAGATCAGCACAAGCCGGCTGACCCCCGCATCGTTGTCCGACGCGGCGGAGACGATGTCCGGCAGCTGAAGCCCGATGAGCAGGAAGACGATGTTCTCGAGCAGGAACTGCACCGTGCGCCAATTGGTCTGCTCCGAAAGTCGTGAGGACGCCGACTGCAGCGACGGCGACTTGTGCCCGAGCAGCAGACCGGTCACGACGACCGCGAGGACGCCGCTGGAGTGGATCGCCTCGGCCGGCAGGTAGGCGATGAACGGAGCGACGAAGGACAGCGAGGTGTCCAGCACCGGGTCCTGCACGCGACGGCGCACGACGCCGAGGACGACCGCTGCCGCGAGGCCGACTGCGATACCGCCCACTACAGCGAGCAGAAAGTCACCGGCGACCTGCCAGACCCCGACCGATGCGGTGATAGCCGCGATCGCGGTGCGCAGGGAGACCAGCGCCGTTGCGTCGTTGACCAGGCTTTCGCCCTCCAGGATCGACACGATCCGTCGCGGCATGCCGACCCGTCGCGCGATCGTGGTGGCCGCGACCGCGTCGGGAGGCGCCACGACGGCACCCAGTGCCAGGCCCACAGCGAGCGGGATGCCCGGGATCAACGCCCACGCCACCAGCCCGACGGCGACCGTGGTGAAGATGACCGCGCCGACCGCGAGGATCCCGATCGCCTGGTGGTTGGCCCGCACGTCGACAAGCGACGTGCGCAGTGCGGCGGCATACAGCAGGGGCGGCAGCAGGCCCAGCAGCACGACGTCCGGGTCCAGGCTGTAGTTGGGCACGCCAGGGACCAGTGCGGCAAGGAGACCGAAGACGACCAGGACCAGCGGCGCAGAGAAGCCGAGTCGCTTCGCAGTCCCGGCGACGACCACCACCGCCACGACCAGAGCAAGGATCTCAACGGCTGGTTCCACGACAGATATCATCGTCTGTGACCCGGTTCACCATTCCCGCGGCGGGGCGGGGCGGCCCCGCGCTGGTAGACTCATCTGCGTGCCGGCGTTCTGCCGGTGCCATCTCCCGCGGACGTTCGTGTCTGCGTGGTCGCCTGTGCGGATCCACTCCACGTCGCGGCCAAAGGTGTTTTCGGCCAACTACGACGGAGCTCGTCACACGCATGCCTCAGCCTTCCCGCAGTCCCCGCAGTCCCCGCAGTCCCGGCAACCCCTACCAGTCCCGTACGACGTCTCGCCGCCCGACAGCCAACGGCACCCGCTCCTCGAGCGGCCGTTCCAAGAGCAGCCGTCCGACCGCGAGCCGACCCGTCAACGGTCCGGCCGCAGAGCTCGACCGCCAGCTGGCGGCCGCGCTGGCTGCCCCCGCCCCGCCCGCGCGCACGTTCGCGCAGCTCGGCCTTCCCGCACCCCTCATCGCCGAGCTGACCGCGCGCGGTGTCGAGTCGCCCTTCGCGATCCAGTCCCGCACCATGCCCGACGCGCTCGCCGGCCGTGACGTGCTGGGCCGGGCGCAGACCGGCTCGGGCAAGACCCTCGCCTTCGGGCTGCCCATGCTCGCCCGCCTTGCCGCGGGGGCGGACTCCCGCCGGGCCGGCTCGCCGCGCGGCCTGGTGCTCGTGCCGACCCGCGAGCTCGCGCAGCAGGTCACCGACGCACTGACCCCTCTTGGCCGCGCGATGCGCGTGCGGGTCACGGCCGTCTACGGCGGCGCGTCCATGGGCAGGCAGATCGACGCGATGAAGCGCGGCGCCGACATCGTCGTCGCGACCCCGGGCCGGCTCGTCGACCTGATCGAGCGGCGCGTCTGTTCCCTCGCCGAGATCGAGGTCGCCGTCCTGGACGAGGCCGACTACATGGCCGACCTCGGCTTCCTTCCCGCGGTCACCAAGCTCCTCGACCTGACGCCCGCGGGAGGCCAGCGGATGCTGTTCTCCGCGACCTTGGACCGTGGGGTCGCCCGGCTGGTCGACACCTACCTGTCCGACCCGGCCGTGCACGCGGTCGCGTCGGCCACGGCACCGGTCGAGGCGATGGACCATCAACTGTTCAAGGTCAGGGCCGAGGACAAGCTCACCGTGACCGCCGAGGTGGCAGCTCGACCCGGGCGCACCCTGCTGTTCGTGCGCACCAAGCACGGAGCCGACCGGCTAGCCCGGCAGCTGCAGCGGGCCGGCGTCGACGCAGGTGCCATCCACGGGAACCTCAATCAGAACCAGCGCCAGCGGGCGTTGGACGCGTTCGCGTCCGGGCACGCCCGGGTGCTCGTCGCCACCGACGTGGCGGCGCGCGGCATCCATGTCGACGACGTCGATCTGGTGATCCACTTCGACCCGCCGAACGACCACAAGGACTACCTGCACCGCTCCGGACGGACGGCTCGTGCGGGCAACGCCGGCACGGTGGTGTCGCTGGCGCAGCCCGAGCAGGTCCGGGCCATGGTCAAGCTGCACGAGGAGGCGCGCGTGACCTCCACGGCATTCGCTGTTCATCCCGGTCACGAGGCGGTGCGGCTGCTTGCGACGTCGGGCACCCCCATCGTCCTGTCCGCGCTCAAGGCGCCTCGCCGCCGCGATGCCGAAACCAACCGCTCCGGTCGCTACCGTCCCGGCAGCAGCAGTGGTGGTGGTCGCAGTGGTGGTGGTCGCAGCGGCAACCGGCGTTCGGGTGCTCCCCGGCGCGCGGCCTGACCTACTCCGGCTCGTTCGCCGCGCCGCCTTGAGCACGACGGCGTGGTGGCCGTGCAGATGCCTCGCGGGCAAGTGGGCTGCTCACGCCGTACGGCGTGCTGGTGCCTTTCTTGCGACCTTCTTGGTGCCCTTCTTGGCAGCCGCTTTCTTGGTCGTCTTCTTGGCCGCGGGCTTCTTCGCCGCACCGGTCGCGGCCTTCTTGGCGGGCTTTGCGGTGGCCTTGCTCGCCGTCTTCTTCGCCGGAGTCTCCCCCCGCTTGCCCTTGGCCTCGGCGACGCTGCGGCGCAGCGCCTCCATCAGGTCGACCACCTGCCCCGACCGCGGCGCCTCGACGGGTGCCTTCACCTCGCGACCCGCGGTCTTGGCCTCGATCACCTCTTCGAGGGCCTCGCGGTAGTTGTCGCTGTACTCGTCGGGCTCGAAGTCGGCCGACAGCGCCGCGATGTAGGACTCGGCCATCTGCAGCTCCTGCGGCCGCACAGTCACGTCGTCGTCGAGGAAGCCGAACTTGGGCTCGCGCACCTCGTCCGGCCACAGCAGGGTCTGCAGCACCAGCACCCCCTCACGGGCGCGCAACATCGCGAGCCGCTCCCGCTGGCGCAGGGCGACCTTCACGATGGCCACCTTGCCGGCGCCCTCGAGGGAGTCCCGCAGCAGCACATAGGGCTTGGCGTCGGCGCCGGTGGGGTCGCAGAAGTAGGGCTTGCCGAGCTGGACCGCGTCGACCTGCTCGGCCGGGACGAAGCTCAGCACCTCGACGGCCCGGGAGCTGGAGATCGGGAGGTTCGCGAAGTCCTCGTCCTCAAGGACCACCATCTCGCCGTCGGGCAGCTCGTAGCCCTTGGCGATGTCGCCGTAGCTGACCTCCTCGCCGTCCACCGAGCAGACCCGCTTGTAGCGGATGCGGCCACCGTCCTCGCGGTGCACCTGCCGGAAGGAGATGTCCTTCTCCTCGGTGGCGCTGTAGAGGCGCACCGGGATCGACACCAGGCCGAAGGAGATTGCGCCCTTCCAGATGCTCTGCATGGGTTCCAGCTCCAGGGAAGAAGGAGATCAACAGGCACTTCGATCGTACGGCGAGCACGCTGCCCCTCAGCCGTACCCCATGATCGCCGGTCCAGCACCGGTCCCGCCAGGTTTCTGCGCTGTTCCTGCGACACGCCGCCGCTCCTGCGCGCAACTGTCGGACCCCCGTGGCACCGTCAAGGAGTAGACAAAGCCACTCGAGGTGGCTCCAGAGAAGACTAGAGGTGACCAGATGACCACCGCATTCGCCACCATCGTGCGGTTCTGCACCATCTGCCGGGGCGAGATGGCCTTCGAGCAGCCCGACTGCGTCGACGACCACGCCGGCGACTGTCCCGAGTGGGTCTGCGTCGAGTGTGGTGACGCCGTCCTGGTCGGCTTCGTCCTGCCCGCCCGCGCGCCCCGCGCGACCCGACGCGTGGCCTGACGGTCCCGGTGAGCCCAGCGTCTAGCCGCGGCGCCTCGCCCCCCGGTGAAGACGAGCCTCCGCGCTATGTCCGCATCGGCAACGCCCTGTTGGCCATCACCGAGGACATCATCTACGTCGGCATCGCCATCCTGCTGGCCGTCGCCGCAGTGGTGCTGCTGGTTTCGGCCGCGGCCGGGCTCACCGATCTGGGCGGCGACACGTCGGCCAGCGACGTCGTCCTCTCCTCGCTGGACACCTTGTTGCTCGTCTTCATCGTGGTCGAGCTGCTCTTCGCGGTGCGGGTGATCGTCGGCAGGCGTGAGGTGGTGGCCGAGCCCTTCCTCGTCGTCGGCGTGATCGCCTCGATCAAGGAGATCATCGTGCTCTCGGTCGAGGCTGCCGACTACGTGGGCGACGACGACAAGTTCTTCCACGCCATCATCGAGGTGGGCGTGCTCGGGGTGCTCGTGCTGCTCCTCGCGATCGCCGGGATCATGCTCCGCGCCAAGGAGAAGGAACCCAAAGAGGGGGACTCCCAGGCCCCCGCCAGTGCCCGCAAGGACGAAGACTCGCTCAAAGCCGGCCAGGGCAACCCGAAGGCCTGACGCTCAGCCGACCAGCTCGTCCTCGGCGGAGCGGTCCCGCGACCAGCAGCGCACGATGTCGCGGACCGACAAGATGCCCGCCGCCTCCCCGTGCTCGAGCACGATCAGGTGCCGGAACCCCCCGCGCATCATCGCCTCGGCAGCCTGCTCCAGCGTCCAGGTCGGCGTGGCGAACACCAGCTCGGCGGTCAGATGGTTTTCGACCCGTTCCTGGTCGGGGTCCTGCCCGGCGCCGATGGCCTGGAGCACGTCGCGCTCGGTCAGGATGCCGATCCCGTCGCCGTCGGGGTCGTGCACGACGGCGGCACCCACCCGGCGCACGGCCATCTGCTCGCACGCCTGCCGCAGCGTGTGGTGCGGGCCGATGGACAGGACGTCGGAGCTCATGCCGTCGCGGACCAGCATCGGAACACCTCCAGACGTGTCAAGGTCATCTTGCTCGTCCGCGCCTGCGGGGACAAGCACCAGGAGCCCCGGTGGGATACTCGGACCGATGAGCGTCGACGTGGGCCGGCCGGCCCAGCCGCTACCGGCGCGCCGCTGGCGCCCACCGCGCGAGGCGGGGGCAGCCGCGCTGCGAGACGCGACGGTCGTGGCGTGCACGCTGACCTGGGTCCCGTTGGTGCTGGTGCTCGACCGCGGCGCCGGGATCTGGGCCCAGCGGGCGTTGGGTCTCGGCACGGTGGCGCTGCTGTTGTGGCTGCTGCGCCGGGAGACCCCGCTCGTGCGTGCGCAGGTGGCGGTCGTCGTCGCCTTCGCCACCGCTGTGGAGTACACGTTCTCCCCGCTGCTCGAGGTCTACGTCTACCGGCTCGACAACGTCCCCGCGTTCGTGCCACCCGGTCACGGGCTGGTCTACCTCTGCGCGCTCGCCCTCGGTCGGTCCGGCGTGGTCCAGGCCAGGCGCCGCGTGCTGGTCGCCGGGACGGTGGTGGTGGGGGGCGCCTATGCCGCCTGGGGGTTGTTGCTGTCCGACCGGCTCGACGTGCTGGGCGCGTTCTGGTTCGTCTGTCTGCTCGGCTTCCTGCGCTGGGGGCGCTCGACCACCCTCTACGTCGGGGCCTTCTTCGTCGTGACCTACCTCGAGATCCTCGGCACCTGGCTCGGCGTGTGGGAGTGGAAGGCCTACGACCCGACCGGGCTGGTCGCGATCGGCAACCCGCCCTCGGGTGCGGCCGGCGGCTACGGGTGGTTCGACCTGGCCGCCGTGCTCGCCGCTCCGGCAGTGCTGACAGCGGTACGCCGAGTGCGTGACCACCCAACAACTGTTTGACAGTAGGTCGTCGGCGTCGAGGCCACCATCGTCGGTGCCGGCGCGGTCGCCCTGCTGGCCACCCTGGGGGCTCTGGCGGTGCCGAGCGTGCGCAACCTTCGCCGCATCGACGTGGGCGATGCCGTCAGGACGCCGACCCCGACGACAGCCGTTTGAGCACGTCGTCGTGCAGCGCACCGTTGGTCGCCACTGCGTTGCCCCCGCCCGGTCCGCGACGACCGTCCAGATCGGTGAAGCGACCGCCGGCCTCCTCCACGATGACCGCGACGGCCGCCAGGTCATAGAGGTTGACCGCTGGCTCGCAGGCCACGTCGACGGCGCCCTCGGCCACCAGCATGTAGGACCAGAAGTCGCCATAGGCCCGGCTGCGCCAGACCGACTTGGTGAGGTCGAGGAAGGCGTAGCCGCGCCCCAGGTCCTCCCAACCGCCGTAGCTGGAGTAGGACAGGGATGCGTCGGCGAGGTCGCCGACCTTGGAGACCGCGAGCCGGGTCGCGGAGGAGAGGCTCTTGCCCGTGTAGCCACCGGTCCCGACGGCTGCCCACCACCTCCGGTTGAGCGCCGGCGCCGACACGACGCCGGCGACCACGTCCTCGCCGTCCATCAGCGCGATCAGGGTCGCCCAGACCGGCACTCCCCGGACGAAGTTCTTGGTGCCGTCGATCGGGTCGACCACCCACCGGCGAGGTCCGTGGCCGCTTTCCCCGAACTCCTCGCCCGTCACTGCGTCGCGGGGGCGGGCTCGTTTCAGCGTCGAGCGAATCGCTTCCTCGACCGTGCGGTCGGCGTCGGTGACCGGAGTCAGGTCGGGCTTGCTCTCCACCTTCAGGTCCTGGGCGCGGAACCGGGCCATCGTGGTCGAGTCGGCGGCGTCCGCCAGCACGTGGGCGAGTCGGAGGTCGTCGTCGTAGACCGGCATGTAACGAACCGTACAAGTCCCTGGTGATTCGGTCCGCGAGCGCCGCATACTTCCCTCAACAATCCGCGCCGCACCCCGGGGGAGCTGCCATGGCCCTCTTCCACCGCCGTCAGGCCAGTCAGCCGGTCGAACCTGCCCCGATCCCGGTGCCCCGGGCGAGCATCGACGGCTGGACGCTGGCCGGCACCAGCCTGGTCGCCAAGCTGTCCAAGCCCGACCTGCGCGAGCTGGAGATCCTGCTGCACGGGATCGCGATCACGGCCGACACCCCCTACACCTACGAGCGGGCCGCCATCCTGCTGGAGCGGGCCGGCGAACCTGGTCCGGCTCTGTCGGTCTGTGACGCCTGGCTCGCACTCCCGGCAGCGAAATGGGCGGAGTACGTGCACCACACCCGCGCCATCGAGAAGCGCCGCAGCAGGTTGCGGACCCGGCAGCAGACGCCCGCCGCGTCCTGACCTCGTCGGCCCGGGTTGTGTCGTCGGATGTGCCGGACCCGACCACGCTGCTCGGTCACCTCGCGGACCCGGACCGTCTCCGCGTCTTCGCTGCGGTGGTGCTGGACGGTCCTGCTGCGGGCGCCGAGATCGCGGGCCGGGCGAGAGTCCCCGAGTCCGATGCCCTGCGAACTCTGGCCAGGCTGGAGGCCGCCGGTCTGGTGGCCAGGGGCGCGGGAGGGTGGCATGCGAGGCCCGACGTGCTGGGGCACGCGATGGCAGCCGCAGCCCCGGCGCGCTTGTCCGTGGAGCACGGCGCCCGCGACGCCTCCGACGCCGCCGTGCTGCGGACCTTCATGCCGGCGGGTCGGCTCGAACAGATCCCGGCGGCGCGGAGCAAACGACTGGTGGTGCTCGACCACGTCTGCCGGGTGTTCGAACCGGGCGTCCGCTACTCCGAGCGGGAAGTCTCCACGTTGCTTAAGGCCTTCCACCCCGACTACGCCGCGCTGCGCCGATACCTGGTCGACGAGGCGTTCCTGACCCGCGCCGACGGGGTCTACTGGCGCAGCGGAGGAACGATCGACCCTTGATCCATTCGTGACCCGGTTCCACCGCCACCGCCGTTCCGGACGTGGCACCGTGGAGCCGTGTTCGACACCGTCTTCGGGCTGCCGGTCCACGCGCTGGTCATGCACGTGGTCGTGGTTGTGGTGCCCCTGGCCGCGATCGGCGTGGTGGCCATCGCTGCCGTGCCGCGGTGGCGCGCCCGCTTCGGCCTCGTCGTGCTGTCGCTCGCCACCGCGGGCCTGGCGGCGGTGCCGGTCGCGACGAGAAGCGGGGGAGAGCTCGAGGACCGGCTGGGGGCCAGCGGGGTGGTCGCTCGCCAGATCAACGACCATCAGGAGATGGGCGAGCTCGTCATCTGGCCGACGCTGACGATGTGGGTGCTCGCCGTTGCCCTGGTCGTGCTGCACCCCAGGAGGCGACGGGGGAGCCGGACGGTGAGGGTGGTGGCGGTGCTGGCGGCACTGGCGGCCATCGCGGCGGCGACGCAGGTGACGCTGGCCGGACACCTCGGTTCCACGGCGGTCTGGAGCTGCACGGTCGGGTCGGACGCCTGCAAGTAGGGGCAGCGCTTCCCGTCGTACGTCAGCCGGTCTCCTCCGGCTCGTCGCGGCTGCGCAGCAGCCGACGCAATGAGTCCAGCCGGTCGGGGTCGGCGTGCCCGCCAGCGACCCATTCGTCCAATGCGCACTCGGGTTCGTCGTGCGTGCACGAGCGAGGGCAGCTCGCCGTCCCTGGCTCCAGGTCGGGGAAGGCACGGATGATCCGGTCGAGGTCGACGTGCGCCACCCCGAAGCTTCGGATGCCCGGGGTGTCGATCACCCAACCGCCGGTCGCCAGCTCGAGCGCGACGGCCGAGGACGACACGTGGCGGCCGCGGCCGGTCACCACGTTGACGACCCCGGTCGCTCGACCGGCACCGGGCACGAGCGCGTTCACCAAGGTGGACTTGCCCACTCCCGAGTGCCCGACGAGCACACTCACCCGGCCGGTCAGCCGCTCACGCACCTCATCGAGCGAGCCTCCACGGCGGATCACCACGTGGGGGACGTCGAGGGCGCGGTAGGTCTCGAGCAGCTCCTCCGGTCCGGTGAGGTCGGACTTGGTCAGGCAGAGCAGCGGTGCGAGCCCCGCGTCGAACGCCGCGACGAGGCACCGGTCGATGAGCCGGGGTCGCGGTGGTGGGTCGGCCAGTGCGGTAACGATGACCAGCTGGTCGGCATTGGCCACGATCACCCGCTCGAACGGGTCGGTGTCGTCGGCCGTGCGCCGCAGTGTGGACGTGCGCGGCTCCACGCGCACCACCCGCGCCAAGGTGTCGTCCCGGCCGGAGAGGTCGCCGACGATCGCCACCCGGTCACCGACCACGACGCTTCGTCGGCCGAGCTCCCGGGCCTTCATCGCGGTCACCTCGATCGCTCCAGCTGCCGAGCTCGCGCCGGTCATGTCGCCCAGCCGGCAGGTGTATCGGCCCCGGTCGACGGCCAGCACGAATCCCCGCAGCGCGTCCTCGTGGCGTGGGCGGTCCTTCGTGCGCGGACGTGAGCCCTTGGAGGGACGCACCCGCACGTCGTCCTCATCGAGCTCGCGGCCGCGCCGACCCCCGGTGCTCACCCGAGCATCTCGGTCCACAGCTCGACGAAACCCGGAAGTGTCTTGCCGGTCGTCTCGATGTTCTCGACCTCGATCCCTGGTACGCACAGACCGAGCACCGCTCCGCTGGTGGCGAGTCGATGGTCGTCATACGTCGAGAAGTGCCCTCCGTGCAAGGACTGCGGGTGGATCTCCAAGCCGTCCTCGGTGTCTCGGACGTCGCCCCCCAGCGCGGTGATCTCTCGGCTCAGGGCAGCAAGCCGATCGGTCTCGTGGTGACGCAGGTGGGCAATGCCGCGCAACGTCGAAGGGGCACCGGCCAGGGCGCAGATCGCGGCGATCACCGGCGTCAGCTCACCCACGTCACCGAGGTCGACGTCGATGCCGTTGATGCGGTCGGGGCCGGTCACGGTCAGCCCGCGCGGAGTCAGCTCGCAGCTCCCGCCTAGCTGCTCGAGCAGGCTCCGCAACGCGTCTCCGGCCTGGCTTGTCCGGACCGGCCAGTCGGGGACCGTGACGCTGCCGGCGGTCACCATGGCGGCAGCGAGGAAGGCGGCGGCGTTGGAGAGATCGGGCTCGATGCGCAGGGAGCCGACGTGCAGGGGCCCGGGCTCCACCCGCCATGCGTAGGTGTCGGTGTGCTCGACCAGCACCCCGGTAGCACGCAGCATCTCCACGGTCATCGCGATGTGCAGCCCCGAAGGGAGCCGGTTGCCGGTGTGCCGGACCTCGATGCCGCTGGCGAACCGCGGACCGGCCAACAGCAACGCGGTGACGAACTGCGAGGACATCGAGGCGTCGAGGGTGACAGTGCCGCCCATCAGCCAGCCCCGACCGTGCACCGTCAGTGGCAGCCCGCCACGCTCGGATGTGATCGAGGTGCCGAGGTCGAGCAGGCCGTCGACGACCGGCTTCAGGGGACGGTCGCGGGCACGTGCGTCGCCGTCGAAATGCACGTCGCCGTCGGTCAGGGCCGCTACCGGCAACAGGAACCGCATCACGGTGCCGGCGTTGCCCACGTCGATGGTCGCCGGCCCGGTGAGACGACCGGGCGTCACCACCCAGTCGCTGCCCTGATCCTCGATGGTGGTGCCGAGAGCACGCAGTCCGTCGACCATCAGCCGGGTGTCGCGGCTGCGCAGTGGTCCCTGGAGCAGGGTCGGTGTCCGCGCGAGCGCGGCCAGGATCAGCGCACGGTTCGTCACCGACTTGGAGCCCGGCACGTTGACGGTCGCCCGGACCGGACCGAGCGCGCTGGGTGCGGGCCAGGGCGAGGTCATGGCACGGCAGCGTAGTGGCCGCAGGTGGCCCTCTCGACGCCCATGATCGGCGCCGCGTGGGCGCGCATCAAGCTCGGCCTGGCGTCAGCCGGGCAGCTTGGCGCGCGCCGAGTGCGCGACCAGTCGCGCCTCCCGCTTCGCGGTGCGACGCGCGCGCCTGCCGCCCTTGGCCGCGCTGTGGCTCGCGTGTTTGGCCCGCCAGGCCAGACCCGGGCGGCCCTCGGTGTCGATGGCCGCGAGGATCAGCCCGCCGAGCAGCCCGACGTTCTTGAGGAAGTTGCCACGCTGCCGGTAGCGCTCCGCGGGGTCCTTCTCCTCCCAGAACCGGTGACCGGCCAGCGTCGTCGGAACCAGGCTGCCGGCGAGCAGCGCCGAGGACAGCCGGGGGAACCGCCCCAGGGCGAGCAATGAGCCCGCCCCGAGCTGGACGGCGGCGTTGAGCTTGACCAGGGACTCCGGGTCCTCGGGCAGGTAGGGGATACGCGACGCGATCGACGGGCCCACCCGGCCGGCGGCCGGTTCCTTGGGCTCGGGGTTGCGCAGCGCTTCCATCCCTCCCCACACGAACACGGAGGCGAGCATCGGACGGGCGAGACGGCGTACGACGGTCATGGCCGCTCCCTTCCCCGTGGAGGCGCCGCAGTAACCCTTCGACCTAGTTCGCGCCGATGACCGACGGTTTCGAGGACTGCACCTGGAGCTCCGCTGCGTGCACCTCGGTGTTGCGAGGCGGGAACCCGGTGGGGTTGCCCACTCGGCAGTCGGAGTTGTTCGCCGGGTCGTTGTCCTGGTCGCCGTGGAAGGACTCCTGTCCCGTGCACTGGTTGTCCCGGACGACGAAGCGCACGTGCGTCGCAGTCGTGTTCGGGACGTTCCAGGCACGCAGGTTCATGTCGGTGACCGTAGGCCGCGGGTTGACGCCGGGGAAGGCGTCATCCTGCGACTTCAGGATCCTCTTCCAGCCTGCCTCGTTCGTGCCGTCGCAGGTCGGGTTGGCCGCGTCGGCGTCGCTCGTGCATGCGAAGAGGTCGAATGCACGCAGCGCCGTGAACCGGTTCTCCGCCGGCTGGGTCGGCGTCCCGGGGCCCCGGGGCTGCGTCGCGAAGCCGGTGATCATCGCGCTCATGTTCACGGTGTCGAACGTGACTGGCCCCGCAAACTGCACCACGACCTGGCGCCCCTGGACCGGGCCGCCGAGGAAGTCCCAGTTGGTGCCCTCGGTGTCGTCGATCAGCAGGTCGTGGTCACGACCGTCTCCGGTCGCCACCGCACCCTTGGCCTTCGACGCGTGGTTGGTCGGGAACTCGATCGTGATGACCCGGGTCTCGCCCGGCTTGAGGGCGTCGACCTTGAACCTGACATGGCCGTACCCCGGCGCGTTGGCGACGAAGTTGTACGAGCGGAACCGGCTCGCCTGGTCGCCGTTCCCGTAGGCCATGGCCGGGATGATCGGCACGGTGTTGTCGAGGTTCGGCCCCGCCGTGGCAGGGTTGGTGTCGGCGATCGGCGTGGCGCGGGCCTCGTAGTCGCCGACGAATATGTTCGCCGGCACGGGGGCGCCCGCCTCGTCCTTCCCGACCGCGTTGAACACCAGCGTGGCGTTCTCGTGCACCGGTGAGGAGAAGTCCGGGGTCGGCTGCCCGTCCTCGGCCCCCGTGTTCGTAGCAGCCTGGCCGTAGCCGCGTTCTGAGAACGCCTGCCAGAGCAGGTCGAGGTTTGCCCCGCCGAAACGGGCCATGTCTGCGGCGAGGAAGGCGTTGCGCGCGTCGAGCATGCTCGGGCGGACCGGCATGAGGACCATCGCGTCGAAGTAGAGCTGCATCCAGCGCCGGTTCCCCGGGCAAGCATCGGCGGGTCGTTCGCCGCGCAGGCACTCGCGGTTGGCCCTCGCGCTGTGCGAGGGGTACCTGCCCAGCATCAGTGACCGGATGTCGAAGTTGGTCGCGGACCAGATCTCGCCGTCGGCGTGTACCTGCGGTCCGGTGACGTCGTAGCCGAGTGAGCCGAAGTTCAGTGGGTTGACCTTCGACGGCTCCTTGCCCGGCTCCGGGAAGTACCCACCCATCGCCCAGCTCATGTCGTAGTTCCGGATCCCGCGGAAGTGGTTCCCGGTGGCGTACGGGCCGGTGACGAACGGGCTCTTCTCACCGCTGAACGGCACGAAGTTGGCCTCGTTGAGGTATTCCGAGGACACCAGGTCGCCGAAGGACTCGCCCATCATGCCGGCGTGCGTGCCCTGGCGACGGGCGCCCTTGCCGGTGATGCGGCTCTCGATTGCGTGGCCGTACTCGTGGCCGATGACCGACATGTCGTAGTCGCCGTCGACGCACGGTGCGTAAAACGCGCCGGGCAGCGGCTGCCAGAGGAACATGTTGGTGCTGGGCGGCTGGCCGTCGACGTTCGCGTTCATGTTGGCGTTGTCACGGCCGGAGTAGTTGGGCGCGCCCCCGCTGATCGCGGATGCCTGGGCCTGACCGAGCACTGCGTCGCGGTCGAGAGTGCCGGTCCCGTAGTTGAACTGCTGGGCGTTCCAGCGCTGCTCGGTCCAGCCGAGGTGGTAGGAGAAGTCGTGCATCCGGTTGTGCATGGCGAACAGGTTGGTGATCGCGGCCTCGATGTCGTTGCCGTTGCCCGCCAGGACGGCGGGGTTGCACTTGCTCTCGAACCAGGCGTTCGTCCACGGGTAGCGGTAGTCCCGGGTGGGGCTGACCGCGTGCCGGCCGGAGCCGTAGAACCGCGGCTCCGATCCCGTCCCGCTGCTGATCCACCGCTCGATCGCGTCTGCGTTGTTGCCGGTCGTCTGGAAGGTGGGCGCGTTGGTCTCCGCGTTCTTGTCCCACTCGACCTTGGACGCTGTGTTGGGGCCGACCTTGGACACACCGACCTCGAGCTGGCAGCCGGGGGAGGGGAACCAGCACCAGAGGTCGCGCACGTCGGCCGACGGGTAGTTCCAGGGGTACTCATTGATGCTGGTCGTCTGTGCCCACGCCGGGAAGACCTCCCAGATCGGGTTGTCGGCGGCGTTGTCGGTGAGGCTCTGGCGCAGCAGCAGGTCGCCGTTCTCGGCGTCGACGATCGTGCGGTACATCTGGTCCACGCCCGGCGCAGACTCGGTCAGCACGATGGCCTCGTAGGCGACGCGCACCCCGTCGGTGCTGGTCGGGAACGCCACCCTGCGGACCGCTTGGTCGCCCTTGAGGCCGTCGACCTTGAGCTCTCGCCAGCCGGACTGGACGCGCAGGACCTCGATGTCCGCCGGGGAGACGTCCTGACCGACCTCGGATGCCGCCTTGGCGAAGCCCTCGGTCGCCGTGAGCTCCGCGTCGTTGGTCAGCTTCTCCTCGCCGGTCAGAGTGGAGGACACATAGACGACGTTCCAGCCCTTGGCGACCTTCTGCAGACTGAGCGAGACGTTGCCGTCGGCGGAGGACAGCCCGTTGACGTTCTGGCGGAACACGACCGCATAGGCCGTCTCGGTCCCGGCGAGCGGCGCTGAGGAAGCGACCTCGAGGTCGTCGGTGGTGGACAGCTTGTAGAGAGCCTTGTTGGCCTCGAGCCACGCGCGCGCCGCGCTCGCCGCGTCCCCGCCCTGGACGTTCTCAGCCAGGAAGCCGTCCAGCTTGAGCAGCGACGACGGCGTGCCGAACTTGTCCCACTGGACTTCGGTCGCGAGTGCGTTGGCGGCTGCGACCTGCGCGGCCGTCGGGTCCACGGCGGTTCGCGTGTCGAACTCGGGCAGCACCCCGTCCGCGGCGGGCAGGTCCACGACGGCGACCGAGCTCGAGGGAAGGGCGATCATCGCGACGGTCATCGCCATCAGCATGCCCAGGGCCAGGCGCAGGGTGCGCCCTCCTCGGGGCAGCGGGCGGGTGGTTCGTGTCATCCGAAAACCCCCTTCATGGCCGGATCGCGGCGGCCGGAGCCTATGCCCATTTGTCCCGCGATGGGAAGGGTGCCCGCCAGCGTTCTCACCGGCTTGTCGGAGCACCTGGCAGGCTGCTTCCCATGTGCGGGCGCTACGCGGCAAGTCGCAGTCCTGACGACCTGGTCGAGGAGTTCGAGCTGGTCGAGCTCCCCGAGCAGGCGGTCCCGGCCAGCTACAACGTCGCTCCGACCGACCCGGTCCATGCGGTGGTGGAGCGCGCCCCGAGAGGCGAACCCGACGCAGCCGCGGTGCGCCAGCTACGGACGGTTCGCTGGGGCCTGGTGCCGTCGTGGGCCAAGGACGCGTCGATCGGCAGCCGGCTGATCAACGCACGTGTCGAGACGGTGGCCGACAAGCCAGCGTTCCGCAACGCCTTCGCGAAGCGGCGCGCCCTGCTGCCCGCGGACGGCTACTTCGAGTGGTACGGCGAGGAACGCGGCAAGAAGCAGCCGTTCTTCATCCGCCCGGCAAACGGCGGGGTCCTGGCGATGGCGGGGCTCTACGAGTTCTGGCGCGACCCGGCCAAGGCCGAGGACGACCCGGATGCGTGGCTCACGACGTGCACCGTGATCACGACGTCCGCGCCCGACGACCTCGGCCGCATCCACGACCGGACACCGATGCTCGTGGAGAAGGCGCGGTACGCCGAGTGGCTGGACCCGTCGGTCGGTGACCTCGACACGCTGAGATCCTTGCTGGTGCCGGCGGCGCCGGGACTGCTGACGGCGTTCCCCGTCTCCAAGGAGGTCGGCAACGTGCGCAACAACGGTGCACACCTGATCGAGCCGGTGCGCTTCGAGAACGAATCCGGGTTGCTCCCCCAGCCGGAGGGGTAGGCACGCAGGCAGACAGCAGCGGCTCGCCCCAGACCTCGGCGCCTCGCATTCGTGGACTTTGAAATGGTGGGCGGCGCTTTGACGACGAAGGTGTTCGATGGCACGGTCGCAGTCGGCGAGGCCGGTC
>Ga0136617_10001745_pt1 | contig 19317 bp, 18 predicted proteins | sample AntDrymUQ3222106_2_FD_129672 | JGI IMG/M metagenome (GOLD analysis project Ga0136617, IMG submission 129672) | Polar desert sand microbial communities from Dry Valleys, Antarctica - metaG UQ322 (21.06) | ecosystem: Environmental > Terrestrial > Soil > Desert | place: Antarctica: Dry Valley... | reverse complement strand
CGTGAAGATCCCCGCGACCAAGGAGGGGCTGCCGGCGATCGAGGAGTCGATCGCGAGCGGCATCCCGATCAACGTCACGCTGATCTTCTCGCTCGACCGCCACCGCGAGGTCGCCGAGGCCTACGTCCGCGGCCTCGAGCGCCTGGTCGAGGACGGCGGGGACCCGGGCAAGGTCGCCTCGGTCGCCTCGTTCTTCGTCTCGCGCGTGGACACCGAGGCCGACAAGCGCCTCGACGAGGCCGGCGGCCACGACGAGCTCAAGGGCAAGCTCGCCGTCGCCAACGCCAAGCTCGCCTACCAGACCTACAAGGAGATCTTCTCTGGCGACCGCTGGGAGGCCCTGGCCGGCAAGGGCGCCTCGGTGCAGCGTCCGCTGTGGGCGTCGACCTCGACCAAGAACGATGAGTACAAGGACACGATCTACGTCGAGGAGCTCGTCGGGCCCGAGACCGTCAACACGATGCCGCGCGAGCTCGTCGAGGCCGTGCTCGACCACGGCGAGATCCGCGGCAACACGATCGAGGAGGACCTCGACGCCGCACGCAAGGTCTTCGAGGACCTGAGGGCGGCCGGCATCGACTACGACGACGTCTCGGAGACGCTGGAGCGCGAGGGCGTGGAGAAGTTCGCCAAGTCCTTCAAGGAGCTGTTCTCCGACGTCGAGTCCAAGCGCGACGAGCTGGTGGCGGCATGAGCGAGCTCGGCCAGCAGCTCCGCGTCGACTCGGTCCGTTCCTCCTCGGAGGCCAACTCGGGCCACCCCACCTCCTCGATGTCGGCGGCCGACCTCATGGCCGTCCTGCTCGAGAACCATCTGCAGCTGGACTTCCAGAACCCCGAGGACCCGCGCAACGACCACCTGATCTTCTCCAAGGGCCACGCGTCGCCGCTGTACTACTCGGTGCTGAAGGCGGCGGGCGCGATCACCGACGAGGACCTGCTGAGCTTCCGCCGCTTCGGCTCGAAGTTCGAGGGCCACCCGGTGCCGGTGATCCCGTGGGTCGACGTCGCCACCGGCTCGCTCGGTCAGGGCCTGCCGATCGCGGTCGGCGTCGCGCTCGCGGGCAAGCGGCTCGACCGCCTGCCGTTCCGGACCTGGTGCCTGTGCGGCGACTCCGAGATGGCCGAGGGCTCGATGTGGGAGGCCTTCGAGCACGCCGCGCACGAGGAGCTCGACAACCTGACGGCGATCATCGACGTCAACCGACTCGGCCAGACCGGCGAGACAATGGTCGGCTGGGATCTCGACACCTACGTCCGCCGCGCCGAGGCGTTCGGCTGGCACGCGATCGCGATCGACGGCCACGACGACGACGCGATCGACGCCGCCTACACGGAGGCGCGCGAGACCAAGGGCAAGCCGACGGTCATCATCGCCAAGACCAAGAAGGGCAAGGGCGTCGAGGCGGTCGAGGACCTGCCCGGCAAGCACGGTAAGCCGGTCGAGGACGCCGAGGCCGCGATCGAGGAGCTCGGCGGCTACCGCGAGCTCTCCGTCGACGTCAGCCCGCCCGAGGGCGACCGCGAGCCGCACGTCTTCGAGACCGACGGCGGCGAGCTGCCGACCTGGGACCTCGGCGAGGAGGTCGCGACCCGCGAGGCCTACGGCAAGGCGATCACGGCGCTCGGCTCGATGCGCGGCGACGTGGTGGCGATCGACGGCGAGGTGTCGAACTCCACCCACTCCGAGATGTTCCGCGAGGCGCATCCCGACCGCTACTTCGAGCAGTACATCGCCGAGCAGCAGATGATCGCCACCGCGGTGGGCCTGCAGGTCCGCAACTGGGTGCCGTTCGCGTCGACGTTCGCCGCGTTCCTCTCGCGCGCGTACGACTTCGTCCGCATGGCGGCCGTCTCGCGCGCGAGCCTGCGGCTCTCGGGCTCGCACGCCGGCGTGTCGATCGGCGAGGACGGCCCGTCGCAGATGGCGCTCGAGGACTTCGCGGCCTTCCGCGCGATCCACGGCAGCTGCGTCCTGCACCCCTCCGACGCCAACCAGACGGCGCAGCTGATCGAGGCGATGGCCGACCGCAAGGGCATCTCCTACATCCGCACCCTGCGCGGCAAGACCCAGGTCCGCACCCCGGCCGACGAGGACGTGACGATCGGCGGCAGCCGCATCGCGCACGAGGGCGACGACGTCGCCATCCTCGCCTGCGGGATCACCGTCGACCAGGCGGTCGCCGCCGCCGAGCAGCTCGAGGGCGAAGGCGTCAGCGCGCGGGTGCTCGACTGCTACACGATCAAGCCGATCGACGCCGAGGCCGTCCGCGCCGCCGCGCGCGAGTGCGGCGCGCTGATCACCGTCGAGGACCACTGGCCCGAGGGCGGCCTGGGCGACGCGGTCCTCGACGCCCTGGCCGAGGCCGACGACCGCCCGCCCGTCCACAAGCTCGCGGTCCGCGACATGCCGACCTCGGGCAAGCCGGACGAGCTCCTGCACGCCGCGGGGATCGACACCGAGGCGATCGCGGAGGCCGCGCGGGAGCTGGCGCGGGCTGGGTCGCCTGCGTAGCTGTTCACGATACGGCAACTGCGCTGGTGAGGAAGTGGGTGCGGACCGCCGCGGCGGTCCGCACGAGCCGGAAGCCGCTCCACTTTCTGGGTGTGCGGAGGTGAGTCGCATAGTCAGCCTCTTCGCCACACACACGGAATCCGGAGCGGCTTTCGCGGCCCATAGGAGCGCCGGGGCACCCCGAACCCTCCCCTCACCGGCAGTTGCCCGCGATGCTCGCCGGCGGCGCCCCGCTGCACGCCGAGCGGCTGCTCGCGCGCGGCGGTCCGGCCGTGGCGGTCCACGACCCGCTCGCGTGGTACGACGTCTCCTCCTACGCTGGATGGACGAGCACGACACGGGCTTCCACGACCACGACGTCTCCGCCGGCGCGGTCGCCGTCGTCTCGGGCAGCGTGCGCGAGGACCGTCTCGTGCTCGGCGCGGAGCCGAGCTCGCGCGTGCTCGGCCCCGGCAGCACGTTCTCCTTCGAGCCGTCGGACATCCACCGCGTCCAGCACGCGAGCGCCGAACCGGCCATCACGATCCACGCCTATTCGCCGCGCTGTGGCGGATGGGCGCCTACGAGGTCCATCCCGAGGGGCGCCTGCTGCGCCACTCGATCTCCTACGCCGAGGAGCTCAGGCCGATCGGGGCGGCGGCGGCGTAACCGGGGTCGCGGCCGCGGCGCTCAGCCTGCCGGGCTTCGTGGCGTGACGACGTCGCGGATCGCCGGGTAGAGCGCGCGGAACGTCTCGCGGCCCTCGGCGTACTCCGCGATCCAGTCCGCGACCGGCTCGACCGTCGAGGTCGGGCGCACCGCCGCCTCCGCCGCCTCCGCGGGCGAGCTCCAGAGGCCCCCCGCGACGCCGCCGAGTAGCGCCGCCCCGAACGCCGCGCCCTCGTCGGCGGCGGTGCGCTCGAGCGGCAGCTCGAGCACCGAGGCGACGATCCGCAGCCACTCCTCCGAGCGCGCACCGCCGCCCGACACGCGCCCGCGGTCGGGCAGCGGGCCGAGCTCGGCGATCAGATCCAAGGAGTCACGCAGCCCGAACGCGACGCCCTCGAGTACCGCGCGCACGAGCGCCCCGCGGTCGTGCCGCAGCCCAAGCCCGGCGAACGCGCCGCGCGCGTCCGGGTCGGCGTGCGGCGTGCGCTCGCCGGCGAGATAGGGCAGGAACGTCAGCCCCTCCACCCCCGGCTCCCACTTCGCCGCCTCCGCTACCAGCTCGCCGTACTCGACCCCCGCCGCCACCGTGTCACGGAGCCACGCCAAGGACCCCGCGGCCGAGAGCATCACGCCCATCGCGTGCCAGGTCTCCGGCACCGCGTGGCAGAACGCGTGGACGCGCGCCTCCTCGTCGGCGGCGAACTCGGGCAGCGCGCAGAACACCACGCCCGAGGTACCGAGCACGACCGACAGCGGCGCGCCGGCCTCCACGACCCCGACGCCGAGCGCCCCCGCGGCCTGGTCGCCGGCCCCCGCCGCGACCGGGATGCCGTCGCCCGTCTCGCCCGAGACCTCCGGCGACTCGAGCGCGCGCGGCAGCCAGCCCGTTTCGATCTCCAGCGCGGAGCAGACCTCGTCGCTCCAGCGCCGGTGCGCGACGTCGAACAGCAGCGTGCCGGAGGCGTCGGCGACGTCGATCGCCCGCTCCCCGCACAGCCGCAGCCGCACGTAGTCCTTGGGTAGCAGGATGTGCGCGATGCGCCCGTAGACGTCGGGCTCGTGCTCGCGCAGCCACAAGAGCTTCGGGGCCGTGAAGCCCGTGAGCGCGCGGTTGCCGGTGGCGGCGACCAGGTCTGCGAGCCCGATGCGCTCCTCGATCTCCGCGCACTGATCGCCGGTGCGCTGGTCGTTCCACAGGATCGCCGGGCGCAGCACCTGCTCGTCGGTGTCGAGCGCGACGAGGCCGTGCATCTGGCCCGACAGCCCGATCCCCGCGACATCGTCGGCGCCCAGCTCCTCGAGCGCCTCCTGCGTCGCCCGCCACCAGTCCTCGGGGTCCTGCTCGGCCCATCCCGGCTTCGGCGTCGAGAGGCCATAGCCGACCTCGGCGCGGCCCATGATCTCGCCGTCCTCGGCCACCGCCAGCGCCTTCACGCCGCTGGTCCCGACATCAAGCCCGATCGCAACGCTCATGGACTAGGGTCCTGTCCCGTGTCGACCGAGCCAGCCGCCCACGTCGGGATGGACGCGGTGGGCATTGTCACGGCGTGGGACGAAGGCGCGGAGCTGCTGTTCGGCTACCCGGCGGCAATCGCCGTCGGGCAGGCCGTGAGCGAGTTGATCGTGCCGCCGGAGCTGCGCCCCGCGCACACGCGCGGGCTGCACCGCGTCGCGAGCGGCGGCGAGTCGGTGCTCGCCGGCAGGACGGTCGAGGTGCCGGCGCTCGACGCCCACGCCCGCCGCTTCCAGATCGAGCTCACGATCGCCGACTCGGAGGCCGCGCCCACGCGCTTCGTCGGGACGATCTCCGTGGTCGGGACGCACCGCACGACGGTGCGCCCCGACTCCGACGGCGCGTAGAGCGCCTCGAGCAGCCTCTCCCCGCGTCATGCTCGTCCCGATGCCTCGCGTCCTCGGCGGGAGATCGAGTCGACGGTGACGGCCAGCAGCAGGACGCCGCCGGTGAGCACGAACTTCGTGCCCGACGACAGGCCGAGCAGGCCGAGGCCGTTGTCGATGCCGAGCATCACGACCGCGCCGAGCAGCGCCGCCTTCATCGTGCCGCGGCCGCCGAACAGCGACGTGCCGCCGATCACCGCGGCGGCGATCGGGTACAGCAGCGCCTGGCCACCGCCCGTGTTGGTGTCGACCGAGCGCAGGCGCGAGGCGAGGATGAGGCCGCCGAGCACCGCCATCACGGACACGATCGCGAAGCACGCGATGCGCACGTTGTCGACGTTGATGCCGGCGCGCCGCGCCGCCTCGGCGTTGCCGCCGACCGCGTAGATGTGGCGGCCGAACCTCGTGCGATTGAGGACAAAGGTCCAGAACACGAACAGCGCCGCGACCACGAGCCCCACGTAGGGCACGCCGCGGTCCTGGTTGGCCACCCCGACGATGACCGCCAGCGCGACGGCGAGCGCCGCGATCCGCAGCGCCACGATCAGAATCGGGTCGATGTCCAGCCCCGCGGCCTTGCGCGAGCGCTGTCGCATCAGCAGCACCGCCGCGTACAGCACGACGCAGACGATCGCGAGGATCCACGACGTCGCGGCGGGCAGGAAGTCATTGGCGAGCCCGATCACGAAGTCGTTCTGCAGGATCACCGTGCCCTTGCTGCCGATCAGCAGCAGCACGACGCCGTTCCAGGCCAGCAGGCCGGCCAGCGTGACCACGAACGACGGCACGCCGACCTTCGTGATGATGAGCCCGTGCAGCGTCCCGATCGCGATCCCCGCGATCAGCACGATCGCGAGCACGATCCACGTCGGCATCACGTTGCCGTCGGGCGTGAGCAGGATCGCGGTGAGCACGCCGCCGACGCCGGAGACGAAGCCGATCGAGAGGTCGATCTCGCCGAGCAGCAGGGCGAACGTGACGCCCATGGCGATGACCGCGTAGGGCGCCGTCTGGACGATCAGGTTGACGAAATTGCCCGCGGTGAGGAAGCGGTCGTTCTGGACTTGGAAGACGACGGCGATGATGATCAGGCCGAGGACGATCGGCAGCGAGCCGAGCTCGCCGCCGCGGACGTTGGACCACCAGCGGCGCGCGTAGGCGCTCAGGGTCTCGGCTGGGGGCGCCGACGGCTCGACGTCGGCGGGCGGGGCGGCGACGCTCATGCGATCACCTCGCTGCTCTGGCCGGGCACCTCGGACAGCGTGCCGGCGGTGATCGCCTCGACCACCTTCTGCTGGTTGGTCTCGGTGCGCTTGAACTCGGCGACGTTCTGGCCGAGGCGCAGCACGGTGATGGAGTCGGCGACCTGGAAGATGTCGTGCAGGTTGTGCGAGATGAGGATCACCGCGAGCCCCTGCTCGCCGAGACGGGCAACGAGGTCGAGCACCTGCTTGGTCTGCGCCACCCCGAGGGCGGCGGTCGGCTCGTCGAGGATCACGACGCGCGAGTTCCACATCACGGCCTTGGCCACGGCGACGGACTGGCGCTGGCCGCCCGAGAGCCCGGCGACGGTCTGGCGGACCGACTTGATCGTCGTCACCGACAGTCCCTTGAGCGTCTCCGACGCGCGCTTCTCCATCGCGGTCTCGTCGAGGCGCAGCAGCGAGCTGACCTCCTCGCGGCCGAGGTACATGTTCTGGACCACGTCGAGGTTGTCGGCGAGCGCGAGGTCCTGGTAGACGACCTCGATGCCGAGGTCGGCGGCGTCCTTGGGTCCGTGGATGCTCACCGAATCGCCCTCGAAGACGACCTCGCCGCCGTCGATCGGGTGGATCCCGGCGATGCACTTGATCAGCGTCGACTTGCCCGCGCCGTTGTCGCCGACCAGTGCCATGACCTCGCCGGGGGCGACGTGGAAGTCCACGTCGTAGAGGACTTGAACCGCGCCGAAGGACTTGGAGACCTTGCGCAGCTCGAGGATGGGGGGCGCCTCTTGGCGCCCCCCGGTCTCGACCGTCATTACAGCCCGGCCTCAGTGCATGCCGAGGCCAGCTTGCCGGCGCAGATCTCTTCCTTCTTCGGGAAGTCCGGCTCGCCGAGGTAGTCCTTGATGTTGTCCTTCGTCACCGCGACCGGCTCCAGGAGCACGGACGGGACGTCCTTGTTCTCGTTGTTCACGGAGGCGGTCGCCTCAGTGGGCTTCTCGCCCTTGGCCAGCGCGATCGCCAGCTTCGCGGCCGCATCGGCCTCCTTCTTGATCGCCTTGTAGACCGTCATGCACTGGTCTCCGGCGACGATGTTCTGAATGCCCTGCAGCGTGGCGTCCTGCCCCGTGACCGGGACCTGCGGCAGCTTGCGCTGCTTGAGCGCCGAGATCGCCGCGTTGCCGAGGCCGTCGTTGGCCGCGAGCACGCCGTCGATCTTGTTGGACTGCTTCTGCAGGATCTGCTCGAAGATGGTCAGCGCCTTCTGGTTGTCCCAGTCCGGCACGGACTGATCGGCGACCTTCTTGTAGGTGCCGTCGTCGAACTTCGGCTGCAGCACCGAGTCGTAGCCCTTCTTGAACAGCGTCGCGTTGTTGTCCGTCGGCGAGCCGTTGAGCTCGGCCACGGCCGCGCCCTTCTTGTCACCGAGGCAGTCGACGAGTCCCTGACCCTGGAGCTGGCCGACCTTCTCGTTGTCGAACGAGACGTAGTAGTCGGAGTCGCCCTTGAGCGTGAGGCGGTCGTAGTCGATGACCTTGACGTCCTGCGACTTGGCGTTGGCCGCGATCGCCGCGCCCGAGCCCGAGTCCAGGTTCACGAGCAGCAGCACCTTCGCGCCGTTCGTGATCGCCTGCTCGGCCTGCTGCTGCTGGGTCGACTTGTCGCCTTCGGCGTTCTGGATCGTGTTCTTCACGCCGGCGGCGTCGAACGCCTCCTTCAGGAACGGCCGGTCGACCGTCTCCCATCGCACTGATGACTTGGAGTCGGGCAGCAGGACGGCGACGCTGCCGGCCTCCTTGCTGCTGGAGCTGCCACCGCCCCCGCCACCGCTCTCGTCGTCTCCGCATGCGGCCACGGGCACTGCGAGGGCTGCGACACCCATACAGAGCGCCAGCCGGTTGAACTTCAACCTCACGGTCTTCCTCCTCGTTGGATTGCCATTGGGTGCGGCGCCAGACGCGCCGCGAGATGCTCGGACTGCAAGAGGGCCAGGGCGAGCGCGCCGAGCACCTGCGCCCGCTCCCCCAGGACTCCTGCCACGACCCGTGCGTCCTCCGCGGCCGGCGCGATCGCGTACCGGCTCACGGCCTCTCGCATCGGGTCGAGCAGGAGGTCGCCCGCCTCGCCCAGGTCACCGCCCACCACGATCGTGTCGGGGTTGAGCACGTTGCAGATCGCGGCCACCGCACGGCCGAGCACGCGCCCGGCGTCGGCGATCGCGCGCTGGCAGCCGGCGTCGCCGCCCTTGGCCAGCCGCACGATGTCGCGGACGCCCAGGATCTCGCCCCGGCTGCGGCGCAGCAGGTCGGTGAGCGCGGGGCCCGAGATGTAGGTCTCGAGGCAGCCGCGGTTGCCGCAGCGGCAGATCGGCCCGGTCTCGTCGACCAGCACGTGGCCGATCTCCCCGGCCATCCCGCCGCCGCCGCGGTAGGGGCGCCCGTCAATGATGAGGCCGGCCCCGATGCCCGAGGAGATCATCACGTACAGCGCGTTGCGGGCGTCGCGGGCCGCGCCGAGCGTGACCTCGGCGAGCGCCCCGAGGTTGGCGTCGTTGTCGAGGTGCACGGGCAGGTCGCCGAGGCGCCGGCTCATCTCCGCCGACACCGCCAGACCCTCCCAGCCGGGCAGGATCGCCGTACGCCGCACCGCCCCCCGGTCGTGGTCGATCGGGCCCGAGAGCGCGACGCCGACGCCGATCACCTCGCCGTGGCCGAGCCCGGTCTCCTCGAGCAGCTCGTCGACCAGCTCCGCGGCCGTGTCGAGCGACCCCTCGGCGTCGTGGTCGACGTCCTCGGGGCGGATCGCCTCCGCGAGCACCGTGCGCGAGAGGTCCGAGACCGCCGCGTGGATGCGGTCGTGACCGAAGTCGATGCCGACGACGGCGCCGGCCGAGCGGTCCAGCGACAGCAGCGTCGGCGGGCGGCCGGTGGCCATGCTGGCCGGCGCGTCGGGGTCGGAGTACTCGACCACGAGGCCGTTGGCCTGCAGGTCGGCGACCAGGCTCGACACGGTCGAGCGCGAGAGCCCGGTGACGCGCGCGATCTGGGCTCGGCTGGCCGTTCCGCGTTCGCGCAAGGTCTCGACCACCCGTAGGCGATTCAATTCGCGCAGCGACTCAAGCGACCCGGTCCTCACTCCGCGGCGACCCTCTCGCATCCCGATGCCTTTTGTCAAGACTCCGGACGAACTCCGGCGTAAGTACGTCGGCGAATGTTCAGGATGCGGAGGAAAGAACCGGCAGCTCCTGCTCGAGCTCGACCACCGGTGCGAACAGGTCCCCGTGCTCCGCGACGCGCGCGAGCACCTGGCCCGAGGTGAAGGCCAGCTCCTCCGGATCGCCGCTCTCGCGCACGCCCTCGACCTCCTCCCAGCGCAGCGGCGTCGAGACCGTCGGCCGCTCGCGGGCGCGCAGCGAGTAGACGTTGACCGTCGTCTTGTGCTCGTCGTTCTGGCTCCAGTCGACCAGCACCCTGCCCGCGCGCAGGCTCTTCTTCATGTCCGACACCACGAGGCCGGGATGGCGGCGCTCGAGCACCTGCGCGATGCCGTGGGCGAACGGCTTGGTCTGCGCGTAGCTCGCCGGCGTGTTGAGCGGGACGTAGACCTGCATGCCCTTCGAGCCCGAGGTCTTGGGGAACGCCGCGAGCCCGAGGTGCTCGAAGGCCTCGCGCAGCCGCAGCGCGACCTCGGCGCACTGCACGATCGTCGCGGGCGGGCCGGGGTCGAGGTCGAAGGCCACGATCGTCGGCGCGGTGACGTCGACGGCAAGCGCGAGCGAGGTGTGCAGCTCGAGGTCGGCGAGGTTGGCCAGCCACACGAGCGTCGGCAGGTCGTCGCACAGGCAGAAGTCGATCGTGCGTGAGTTGTGGCGGCTCCAGACCGGCGCCGTGACCACCCAGTCCGGGCGGTGCGCCGGGCACTGCTTCTCGTAGAAGTAGGTGCCCGTGACGCCGTTGGGGTAGCGCTTGAGCGTCAGCGGGCGACCGCGCAGGTGGCCGAGCAGCACCGGCGCGACGCGGGTGTAGTAGTCGATCACCTGCCCCTTGGTGAACCCGGTCTCGGGATAGAAGACCTTGTCGAGGTTCGACAGCGAGAGCCGACGGCCGTCGATGTCGACCTCGAGGCGCTTGGGCATGGCGCCGACGGTAGTGGGTGCGCGCGCCAGGCGGGGTTTGGGTCGGCGGCCGCGAGGTTAGGCCTTCTGTATGGCTACGAATCCCAAGATTGACATGAGCGACCGAGCGCAGGCCGAGAGCGCCCGCGCGCTCGTCCTCCAGCATCTCCAAGAGGCGCATGCCACCGAGGAGGCGCTCGTCACCAACCTCCGTGCCCACATCGCGATGACCCCGCGCGGGTCCTACCGCGACTCGCTCGAGCGCCACCTGACCGAGACCCAGCAGCACGAGCGCGCCGTCGCGCGCCGGATCGGCGAGATCGGCCGCGACCGCGGGCTGCTCGCCGCCGCCTACGGTGCGGTGACCACCCTCGTCGGGCAGGCGTTGGTCCTCACCAAGGGCCCGTTCGACCTGCTCCGCGGCGGTCCCAGCGGCGAGGAGAAGCTGCTCAAGAACGCCCGCGACGAGGTCGTCACCGAGGCGCTCGAGATCGCCATCTACGACGCGCTCGAGGCGCTTGCGCTCGCGGTCGGCGACGACTCGACCGCCCGGCTCGCCGCCCGCCACCGCGGGCAGGAGGAGCGCATGCTCGAGCAGCTGCGCGGTCACATCCCGCACCTCTCCAACGCCGTCGCGCAGGCGCGCGCAGGCGGGCGGCCCAGCTACGACTGGGAGACCACGGGTGCGGCCGACACGGCCCGCAAGGCGCGCCGCAGCGCGCAGCGCAAGGCCACGACCGCACGACGACCGCGCGCCGGCAAGGCCGAGACGCCGTTCGCGGGCTACGACAAGCTGACCGCGAGCGACATCGTGTCGAAGCTCAGCGACGTGACCCAGGCGCAGCTTGCGCTCGTCATCGCCTACGAGCGCGCGCACCGCAAGCGCGCGACCGTGGTCGAGCGGGCGCAGAGCCTCCAGGAGAACGAGCCGTTCCCCGGCTACGACGACCTGACGGCGCGCGACGTCGCGCAGCGGGTGCGGGACGCGAACGAGGCGACGGCCCAGAAGGTGCGCGACTACGAGGGGCGCCACCAGCGCCGCGTCGAGGTCCTCGAGGCCGCCTCGCGCCAGCTGAGCGGATCGTCGTCATGACCGGCGCCGTGCTCGAGATCCCCGGCCCGCAGGACCCCTCCGGCCCGATCGTCCCGGACGCCCCCACCCAGCCCGCGGTCCCCGATCCGGGACCCGCGGTGCCGGACACGCCGGACGGCCCCTCCGCGCCCGAGCCCGACGACCCGATGCCGCCGGCCCCGGACGGGCCGTCGGTGCCGGCGCCGGACGAGGGCTGACGCACGCACCATCCATAGGCCGGGCCCGCCCGTAGTATCGGCGTGATCGAGCTCCCCCTCGCCGCCGACACGGGCTTCACGTTCGCCGACACGTTCCCGATCGGTCTGCTGTTCGTCGGCCTTGCCGTCTTCGCAGCCGTCGGGGCGATGTCGCACGAGCACGAGCGCGCGTTCTCGGCCTCGGTGATCTACCTCGGGCTCGGGGCGCTGGCGGCCGCCGCGATCCAGCTGCTCGGCATCGAGTGGATCACTCCCACCGGCGACGCCAAGCTGATCGAGCACATCGCCGAGGTCGCGCTGATCTTCGCGCTCTTCTCCTCGGGGCTGAAGCTCGACCGCGCGCTGCGCTGGCGGGAGTGGAGCTCGGTGACGCGGCTGCTCGCGATCGCCATGCCGCTCACGCTGGCGGGCGTCGCGCTGTTCGCCTCGCAGGTGATGGGCCTCTCGCTGGCCGCCGCGCTGCTGCTCGGCGCGATCCTCTCCCCCACCGATCCCGTGCTGGCGGGCGACATCGGCGTCGGGCCGCCCGGGGACGAGGACGAGCACGAGCCGAACTTCGCACTGACCGCCGAGGCGGGCGGCAACGACGGGCTCGCGGCGCCGCTCGTGCTGATCGGCGTCTTCGTGGCCGAGAAGGGCGGCACGGGCTGGATCGGCGAGTGGCTCCTCGCGGACCTGCTGTACGCGGTCGTGTCCGGGGTGGCGATCGGCGCCGTCGTCGGCGTCCTGGCCGCGTGGAGCGTCAAGGGCCTGCGCGACCGCGAGCTGCTCGCCCCCGGGTTCGACGGCTACCACGCTATCGCCACCGCGCTCGTGACCTACGGGGTCGCGGAGGTCGCGGGCGGCTACGGCTTCCTCGCCGTGTTCGCCGGAGGGCTCGCATTCCGCCGCTACGAGCACGACCACGAGCTCAACAAGAACGCCCACACCGGGGCAGAGCAGGTCGAGAAGTTCATGGAGCTGGCCGCGATCCTGATGCTGGGCTCGCTGCTCTCGCTCTCCGGCCTCGGCGCCCCCGGCTGGGAGGGCTGGCTGCTCGCGGTCGTGCTCCTGCTGGTGATCCGCCCGCTCAGCGTCCTGCTCTCGCTGCTCGGATCGAACGTCGAGACCGGCCAGGGCCGCGCCTTCGTCGCCTGGTTCGGCGTCCGCGGCGTCGGCACCCTCTACTACGCCGCGACGATCGTGACCGCGAGCGTGCTCTCCAACGGCGAGCAGCGCGTGGTCGTGTGGACCGCGATCGCGTGCGTGATCGTGTCGATCATCGTCCACGGGATCACCGGGGGGCCCGCGCTGCGCCTGCTGTTCGCCGGCCTGCGCGAGGAGGAGGAGCGCGCGACGGCCGACGCGGCGCCGATCAGGCCGCGACCCGCTCCAGAGCCGGCGACGCCTCCCGCTCGTTGAGCAGGTCGAGCACCGCCTGCTCGACGACGGGCTGGTGGATCGGCAGCTCGCCGACCTCATCGGTGTCGGCGATCTGCTCGAGCACGCCGCGGATGATCAGCCCGCCGTTGTAGGCGTCGATCACGCGCGGGTCGATGTACGACGCGCGGCAGACCGCCGGCGTGTTGCCGAGGTAGTGCGAGACCTCCTTGACCGCGCGGACGACCGCGCGCTTGCGGCCGGTCGGGGTGGCCGCCACCTCGCCGGACACGGCGAGCGCGATCGCGGCGAGCATCGTCGCCGCCCAGGTCCGGAAGTCCTTGGCGGTGAAGTCGTCGCCCGTGGCCTCTTGGAGGTACTCGTTGATGTCGGGCGAGCGCACGTCGGCCCAGGCGCGCCCGTTCTTGTAGGCGAGCAGCTCGTCGCCGCCGCCGCGGCGACGCTTGAGCGCGGCGATGACCTCGAAGGCTGCGGGGTCGAGCACGCCCTGGATGCGGCGCTTGCCGCTCTTGGCGATGTAGTCGAACACCATGCCGAAGTGCTCGGGGTCGAGCCTGACGTGCTCCTTGCGCATCGTCGCAAGCCCGAACGACTCGTTCTGGACCGCGTACTGCTCGGAGCCGATGCGGAAGAAGCCGCGGTCGAGCAGCCGCACGGCGCAGGCCAGGACCCGCTCCCGGGTCAGCTCGTCGCTGGAGCCGAGGTCCGCGTCGACGTGCTCGCGCAGCTTGGGCAGGGCACGGGCGAAGCGGGTCATCTCGTCGAACTTCTCGCTGTCGCGCCGCGTGCGCCATTGCGGGTGGTAGAGGTACTGCTTGCGGCCGGCGGCGTCCATCCCGGTCGCCTGGAGATGGCCGCGGTCGTCCGGGCAGATCCAGATGTCCTTCCAGGCCGGCGGGATGCCGAGCTCTGAGATCCGCGCCAGGTCCTCCGGCTCCGTGATCCGCTCTCCGTCGGCGTCGAGGAAGATGAAGCCCTTGCCCTGGCGGCGGCGGGTGAGGCCAGGGGAGGAGCAATCGGCACGGCGCAGCCGGGGGGGCATGCCGTGAGTGTTCCCGCTTGAGGCTCGGCTTACTTCTTCGCGCCGGCCTTGGCGCGCGACGAGCTCTTCTTGGCCTTCGGCTTGGCCTTGGAATCGTCGCCGGCGTCGGCCTGCTTGCCGTTCGACTTGCCGCCGCCCGCACCGGGGTCCTTGACGGCGGCGAGGCTGGCCTCGAGCGCGGCCATCAGGTCGGGGACCTTGGTCGGCTCCTCCGCCTCGGGCTGGATCGCGATCTCCTCGCCCTCGGCCTTGCGCTCGACGAGCTCGAGCACCTTGTCGCGGTACTCGTCGTGGTACTTCGAGGGCTCGAAGTCCGAGGCCAGCGAGGCGATCAGCTGCTGGGCCATCTTGAGCTCGCGGTCGGTGGTCTTGAGGTCCTTGGCGTCCGGCACCCCGTCGAGGTCGTCGGTCGGGACGACCTCGTCGTGGAAGAGCATCGTCTCCATCGTGAGCACGTCACCGGCGGCGGGCCGGATCGCGACGAGCTGCTCCTTGGAGCGGATCACCACACGGGCGATCGCGACCTTGCCCGACTCGCGCATCGCCTCGAGCAGCAGCCCGTAGGCCTTCCCCGCGCCCTTGTCCGGGACGAGGTAGTAGGGGTGGTCGTAGAAGATCGGGTCGATGTCCTCGAGGTCCACGAAGTCCTCGATGTCGATCGCGCGCGTCTTCTCGGGCGCGACCGAGTCGAGCTCCTCGGGCGTGATCACGACGTAGCGGTCCTTGGTCAGCTCGAAGCCCTTGACGATCTGCTCGTAGGGGACCTCATCGCCGCTGACCGAATCCACGCGCTTCTGGGAGATGCGATGACCCGTGTCCGCGTTGAGCTGATGGAAACGCACGGTCTTGCGAGAGACCGCCGAATAGAGCTTCACGGGCACGTTGACGAGCCCGAAGGAGATTGCGCCGCTCCACATTGATCGAGCCATGAGACCTATTGTGCCGAAACCGGAGCGGCGGCACGCACAAGCCGATGCACGGTGACGCGCCCGTCGGCCTCCTCACGCCGGTTCCAGCCGCCGGCGAGCGCCGCCAGCAGCTCCCCGGCCGGCGCCCGGCCCGGGTCGGCGAGCCACAGCTCGGAGCGCTCGCCGAGCAACCGCGGGATCAGGTCGAGTAGCGGCGCGACGTTGCGGCGCTCGTAGAGCACGTCGGCGGCGAGCACCAGGTCCCACGGCGCCCGCTCGACGATCGCGGCGGGCCTGGCCCAGTCGACGAGCGCCGTCTCGAGCGTCGCCCCGTTGCGCTCCGCGTTCTCCTCGAGCAGCTCGATCGCCTGGGGCGACCAGTCGGTGGCGAGCACGCGCCCGCCGGCGAGCGCGGCCGCGAGGCTCGGCAGCCCGAGCCCGCAGCCGAGCTCGAGCACGCGCGCGCCGCGCAGCGAGCGCACTGAGACGCGGCGCGCGAGCGCCACGCCGCTCGGCCACAGCTCCGCCCAGTAGGGCAGGTACTCCTCGTGCTCGAAGGCGTGCTCGTCGAGGAGCGCCTCGGCGTCGCGCGGGCGCAGCACGTGCAGGGCCGCGCCGCGCAGCGGGACGCTCTCCTCGACGAAGTCCAACCCGCTAGCCCGCGGCGGCCTGGGAGATCGCGGCGATCTCCTCGTCGCTCAGCTCGAGCTCCGTCGCGCGGGCCGAGTCGGTGATGCTCTCGGGCCGGCTCGCGCCCGGGATCGGGATCACGGTCGGGCCCTGGGCGAGCAACCACGCGAGCGCGACCTGCTGCGGCGAGACGTCGTGCGTCTCGGCCGCGGTGCGCACGGCCTCGACCTGGGCGTTGGAGTCCGCCTTGCCGATCCCGCCGAGCGGCGACCAGGGCAGGAACGCGATGCCGCGCTGCGTGCAGGCGTCGACCTCGCCCTTGGCCAGCGGCGACGTGAAGCCGAGCGAGAGCTGGTTCTGGACCGCGACGATCTCGGCGATCCCGAGCGCCTCCTCGAGCTGCTCGACCGTGCAGTTGGAGAGGCCGATCCAGCGCACCTTGCCCTGGTCCTGGAGCTCCTTGAAGGCGCCGACGCTCTCGGCGTAGGGGACGCCGGGATCGGGGCGGTGGTACTGGTAGAGGTCGATCCGGTCGGTGTCGAGCGCCTTCAGCGAGGCCTCGCAGGCGCTGCGGATGTGCTCGGGGCGGCCGTCGACCTCCCAGGCCCCGCCGGGGCGGATGTGGCCCGCCTTGGTGGCGACGAGGACGCCGTCGCGGCGGCCCTTGAGCGCCTTGGCGATCAGGCGCTCGTTGTGGCCGACCTCCTCTTCGCCGGTGCAGTACGCGTCGGCGGTGTCGATCAGATTGACGCCGGCGTCGAGGGCGGCGTGGATGACGCGGATCCCCTCCGCCTCCTCCGGCCGGCCGGAGAGCGCCAGCGGCATCGCACCGAGGCCGATCGGGAAGACCTCGGTGTCCGCCAGGCGGCGGCTGGTGGTCTGCGTGGTTGTCATGTGACCGTCTAAACTCCTCAATCTTGACCGGGTTTACGCCAAGCGCCCATCCGTACCGCGACCTCGGCGTCATCGACGCCCGCGGCCCGCGCACGAACCAGGCCGTGATCGGGGCGCTGTCCGCCGTCGCCCTGGTGACGGGGGCATGGTGGATCGTGACACTGCTCGCGCTCCAGCTCCTGCTCGGCCTCGCGCTCGGCCGCCGCTGGTGCCTGCCGTGCCTCGCCTACTTCGAGCTGATCCAGCCCCGCTTCGGCGAGGGCCCGCTCGAGGACTCGCGCCCACCGCGCTTCGCGAACAAGCTCGGGGCCGGCTGCCTCGCGGGGGCCACCGGCTTCTTCCTCGCCGGCCTGCCCGCCGCCGGCTGGCTGCTCACCGGCCTCGTCGCCGCGCTCGCGCTGCTCGCCGCCGTCACCGGCTTCTGCACCGGCTGCTGGGTGCACAAGCTGATCTACGGCGAGTGCGAGGTCTGCGACGTGCCGCTCCCGGCCCGCGGCTAACAGCGCAGCGAAGGTCAACGGCGGCTGGGTGGGAGTGGGTGCGAAGCGGCCCGGCGGCCACGAATGTCATCTCAACCGCGGTATGCGCGGTCGATGTGACATTCGTCGTCTCGGGGCGGCTCGCTCCCTCCTCCTACCCAGCCGCCGTTGACGTTCGCTCGTCATCCATCAGTCATCTAGTCCTCCGGCGGGCCGACCTGCTCCGGGTCGATGTCGTCGCGCAGCCCCTTGTAGGACGGCTGGCGCAGCGTGCCGGCGTTCGTGACCTCGGAGTAGTCGACCACGCAGACGAGCCGCGGCTCGACGAAGCGCGTGAGCTTCGGCGGCTGGCGGCTTGAGAACGGGCTGTCCTCGCGCGCGAGCGGCTCGAGCAGCGTGCCGAGGCGCCCCAGCTCGGCCTGGGTGAAGCCCGTCCCCACGCGCCCCGCGTACTGCAGCTCGCCGTCCCGATAGAAGCCGATCACGAGCGCGCCGAGCCGGCCCGCGCGCCCGCCCTCCCCCGGCAGCCAGCCGCCGATCACCGCGTCTGCGCGGCGGATGTTCTTCACCTTCACCCAGCCGCTCGAGCGGCGCCCGGGCGTGTACGCGCCGTCGAGCCGCTTGGCGATGATCCCCTCGAGCCCCTGCGCCTTGGAGGCCTCGAGCAGACGCTCGCCGTCGCCGACGTGGTGGGCGGGCGCCTGCCAGGCGGGGCCGGACAGCTCGAGCTCGAGCAGCGCTGCGCGGCGCTGCTCGTAGGTCTCGTCCATGAGCGAGCGCCCGTCGAGGTGGAGGAGGTCGAAGATCATGTAGGTCACGGGGTCCGACGCCGCCAGCCGCCGCACGGCGTGCTCGGAGGTCAGGTGCATGCGTCCTTGGAGCTTCTGGAACGACGGGCGGCCGCCGTCGAACGCCACCACCTCGCCGTCGAGGATCGCCTCGCGGGCGCCGAGCACCCGGCCGAGCTCGCGCAGCTCCGGATAGCGGGGCGTGATGTCGCGTCCGTTGCGGCTCTCCAGCCGCAACGTCCCACCGTGTGCGTAGGCGATCGAGCGCACGCCGTCCCACTTGATCTCGAACGCCCAGCCCCGCTCGTCGCGCGGGAGCCCTCCCGTGCTCGCGAGCATCGGAGCGACGTGGTCGGGCATCGGCTCGCGCTCCGGGTCCTCCGGAGGGTCCATGCGGTGGATCATCCAGTCGTCCCCGCGGGTGCGGAACAGGACGTAGCGGCCGTGCAGGTGCTCGCCGCGGAAGGTGATCATCACCTCGTCCTCGCGGAACTTGTGGGTCTCGTAGGTCCCGGTGTCCCAGATCTTCATCACGCCCGCCCCGTAGTTGCCCGCCGGGATCTCGCCGGAGAAGTCGATGTACTCGATCGGGTGGTCCTCGGTGTGGACGGCGAGGTGGTTGCGCTTCGGGTCGGGCGGGATGCCCTTCGGGACGGCCCAGGAGACGAGCACGCCGTCGCGCTCGAGCCGCAGGTCCCAGTGCAGCCGGCGGGCGTGATGCTCGTGCACCACGAAGCGCCGGCGCTCCGCCGCGCCGCCGTCCTCGCCGGGCCCCGGCTCGGGCGTCGCGCCGAAGTCGCGCTTGGAGCGGTAGGCATCCAGCCGGTCGGGCACAGCGCAGACGTTACGGGCGTCGACCCGTTTGAGTACCCTGCCTACCGCAATGGATGCCAACCCGATCGTCCTCGACGAATCGGCCGACGACGTGGTTGTCGTGGTCGTGGAGGGAGAGCACGACATCTACACCGCGCCCACGCTGCGCGAACGCCTGGAAGAGGCGCTCGAGCGTCGCGGCGGCGTCGTCGTCGACCTCACGGCAGCGACGTTCGTCGACTCCTCGGTGCTCGGGGCGCTGCTCGATGCGCGTCGCCGTGCACTGGACGCCGATCAGGGGTACGTGGTGTGTGTGGGCGACGAAGTCGAGCCAGGGGTGCAGCGCATCCTCGACATCACGGGCCTCGTGCCGGTGCTGCCGGTCATGGGCGATCGCGCCTCCGCGATCGACTACGCGCGCGCCGGGGTGCGGGGATGACCGCCGCCGCCGTCGCCCCTGAGGTCCGCCTCACGATGCCCGCTCGTGCCGAGGGCGTCGGCGTCGTGCGCCAGGCACTGGCCGGCATGGCCGATGCGCTCGCCTTCGACGCCGCCGTCGTCGCCGACATGAAGATGGCCGTCACCGAGGCCTGCACCAACGTGGTGGTCCACGCCTACGACGGCGATGAGGGCACGCTCGAGGTCGAGATGCTCGCCGACGACGCCGCGCTCACGATCGTCGTGCGCGACTGGGGCTCGGGCATCCAGCCGCG
>Ga0136617_10001744_pt1 | contig 19319 bp, 20 predicted proteins | sample AntDrymUQ3222106_2_FD_129672 | JGI IMG/M metagenome (GOLD analysis project Ga0136617, IMG submission 129672) | Polar desert sand microbial communities from Dry Valleys, Antarctica - metaG UQ322 (21.06) | ecosystem: Environmental > Terrestrial > Soil > Desert | place: Antarctica: Dry Valley... | reverse complement strand
TCCTCCGGGGCGAGCCCCAGCCTCGCCAGAGCGCCGGAGCGGCTGGAGGTAAGCAGGAGGTCTGCTTCAGCGAGATAATTGTTCAACGAGGCCCGATCCGTGGGCTCCTTGAGGTCGAGACGGACAACCTCTTGCCCGGAGGCGAGCGCTCGGTACCAGGCGGGGTTGGAGCGGGAGAGAGGGTCGCCGCCCGGCGGCTCGACCTTCACGATCGAGGCTCCCAGGCTCCGCAGGCGGGCCGCCGCGGCCGGACCCGGCACGTTGACGGCGAGTGTGACGACCGTCATTCCCGCGAGCGCCTCCGGAGCGCCGCTACCGAGCGTATCGGTCACCACGCGCCTCCGGACGCGGCGCCGACCTTGACGGGCGGGGGCTTTCCGGCCTTTTCGTACACAGAAACTCCCTTTCCCTGGGGCGTTGTGAGAGTTGATGTTAGCAGGCAGAATGAACCCGGGTCAAGACGGGAGTTCTATTGGGAGATGCAGGCTACAAGGTGGTTGCGGTGATGTTCTTCGGGGAGAAAGAGGCCGGGCGCTTCTTCTACGGCCCGCGACCCCTTGTGGTTCCGCATCGTATCGACTACGAGGCCGGGGAGCCCATACCTTGAGCTAGATGTAGGGGCCACCTCTTGAGGCCGCCCAGGGGAACACTACACACAGACGATCCCTTTAAGGGTCCAAAGTGCTGCGAAGTTTCGCTCGTGGACAGGTCGGAGCACTTACTCGCCTTTGCGGGGCTCCTCCACGGGCCGCACGAGGTACTGAATGTACCCGCGCGGATTCCTCTCTGCCCACTCCTTCAACTCTTGCGCTCGCCACTCGGCCTGCTCACGGGTTGCGAAGCGAGCAATCTCTCGCTCTGTGAAGAACACTATTGCAACCACTTTGTAACCCACTTCTTCCTCCTTCACGCTCCCGATTCTACTCCCCAAAGGTGCAAGCCTAATACTGGCATCTTTCAAGGAGGCGATCCGCTGAACGACAGCGCAGCAGATCCCCGAATTAGAAGCCACTCTGGAGCAGCGATACTTCCGCGAGAGTGCTAGCGATGATGCTTCTAAGAGTGTAAGGTTAGGGTCGGAGAGAGAAGCGAACTTCGCCGCTCCTGGCAGCGTGGATTCTTCTTGGGGCCATGAACATTGGGAGGCTCACATAAAGAGTAGAGAGCGTTACGTAATCCTACGCACAGTTCTGGTCGTAGTCTTATCCGCAGCTCAGCCTTGCACCAAAAGTCGAGGTCGGACACCAGATGTGGCAGTTCGGCTCTGAACAAACCACCTCTTCTGGCAGTTGCTTGTAATTTTGGTGCAAGGCCACGCAGCTCTTGTCTTCGCTTTGTGGGGTTACATCCAACCTGAAGACCCGACACAGAGGAAGGATTTCATTCAACTCATGGCGCAGATAGCGGCTGGGGGAGCCCTTCTGGTTGGCCTCTACTTCACATGGCGGAGGCTAGAAATATCCAAAAAGACTTTGGAGACTCAACAAGACCAGCAGGTTACGGAGCGGTTTACCCGTGCTATCGATCAGCTTGGGGCGATTAATGATAAGGGGGAGCCAAAGTTGGAAATCCGGCTTGGCGGTATCTATGCTTAAGAGCGGATCGCTCGGGACTCTCCCGAAAGGGACCACAGTACGGTCATGGAAGGCTTGACGGCTTACATTCGTGAGAACGCCCCAAAGCCTACCGAACCCTCTACACGGAGCCAAACAACCGATCAGCCAGCCGAAGTAACGAATAAAGTGGCAAAGAGATGGCTACTAGGGGCTCCCGCTGATATCCAAGCTATCTTAGATGTTCTCAGAAGGCGAGAGGAAGACCGTGCACCCGAGGAGCGGCGTTGTCCTCTCGATCTCCGAAGAATTGACCTCAGAGGAGCCAACCTTCTCGAAGTCAACCTTCTCGAAGTCAACCTTCTCGAAGCCAACCTAGCAGATACAGAACTCGAAGATGCGAACCTTCAGCTAGCCAACTTATCGAACGCCGACCTTGGGAGAGCCCGCTTCTCATATGCTGACATTCAAGGGACCAACCTCCAAGGAGCTTATCTCCCAAAAGCCTATTTGTTATACGCCCAACTCAACGGAGCGGACCTCCGAGGAGCTTTCCTTTACGAAGCTAACTTCCATAGCGCCGATCTCGAAGGAGCGGACCTCAAAGGAGCTATCCTCAGAGGAGCGGACCTCCGATACGCTCTGTCACTTACTCAGGAGCAAATTGAAGAGGCAATTGGAGACAAGAAAACCAAGCTACCAGAAGATCTTACAAGGCCCGAATCGTGGACAGAAAGCAGCGAGTTAGTCAACTACTAGACAGGGGCTTCGAGGATCGCTCCCGACGGCTCGCTAGCTCTCTCCCGGTCCTTTGGTGAGGGAGCCTGGTTTGTGGGCGGCTTCTTTGCCGCTCTTCTCGCTCTCGACGAGGTAACGCGGGTCGTCCTCGGAGGCGGCGACCGTTTGGCCGCCTACTTCGGTGCGGGAGGTGAGCTTTCTCTTGACCTTGCCGCTGGTCTTGCCCTGCGGAGTGTTCCACTCTACCCTGTCGCCTTCTTCGAAATCCCGGGCCATCGTATGCCTCTTCCTGAGCTAAGTTTTCAGGAATCTTATGCAACTTCCCGCCGACCGAAGTAAGCGTACTCACCACATTCCGGGGGATATCTCCGACGCAGGACGTATCGGGAACACTGCGCCACAGTGAGAGAGGGGCCGGTAAGCAAGGGCCAGCCCCTCTCTCGTTCGTAGAAGCAGCTTAGCGGCGGCTGGTGCGCCGGATCAGGAGCCCTCCGGCCAGTAGCAGCCCGGCGGACGCGGCGAATAGGGGGAGAGGTGTCACGCCGCCGGTAACCGGAAGGGTGCGTTCGCCCATGGATTTTTCGGCCTCGCGCGCGGCCTCGCTGACGGAGGCGGCGACCTCGCCGTCGGCTGTGTCTATCGAGCCGTCCCCGTTAACGTCCTCGCCGCTCTCGGGAGCGGTGGACCCCGACGTGCCGCCGGAGCCTCCGCTATCGGAGCCGCCGTTGTCGGAACCGCCGCTATCGGGGGTGGGAGTCGTGGTGCCGCCCCGATCCCTTCTGAAGTTGACCCTGGCCTCGAAGGTTCTGTCCCCTTCGAGCGGTACCAATCCGAAGTCCCGGATCGCCTCTATGTCTCCAGCGTTTTCCTGGACTATCTGGACCGACAGCGATACCGGATCGGTACCCGGCGGTACCGGCCTTGGCCCTGGCGGGAACCTGGGCACGGTCACGCTGCCGGTGTAGAGGCGGTCGCCGTCGGGGTCCGTGAGCGGCGTTCCGGGACCTCCCTCTCCGGCCGCGGAACCGAAGAACCTCGTGCCCTCCGGGGGCGTGCCCTTGACGGTCAGCTCGAACGAGAGCGTGACCGTCTCCTCGCCCGGCGGAGGACCGGTCGGATCGTCCACCGGCGTCACCTGAGTGACGTCCACGGCGAGGGGACCGTCGGGGATACCGGGGCCGGGTGCCCGCGTTCCGCTGACGGTGACTCTCTCGCCAACGTAGGCCTCCAGGCCGGCGCCGGCGTCGAAGAGCTCGTAGGAAGTGTCCGACTCTTCGTCGGTTATCGCGTAGCGGGGGGTAGGGTCCGGACTCTCTCTCGTGGATCTCTCCAGCACCCCGGTCGCCGTGATCTGCCCCTGTGCCAGCACCGGGACCGCGGCAACGAGCAACGCCGCCAGCATCCCGATCAGTATCACTAACCTCTTTTTCACGGTCCCCCCTTTACCAAGCCGAACAAATCCGCACGAATTCTCTCGTTTTTCTCCCAGGCCTGCAACCTCCGAAAGCATAACCCCAACGTTTCGGGATATCGAAGATCATACTCTAGGCGAGCAGCTCTCCCCGGACGACGAGGCGGTCGGCATAGTCCGGCAGGGTACAGGTCTGCAACGAGACGATGCTCTTGCCGGGCACGGGGTCCAGGACTCGCGTGTCCTCCGGCCCCACCACCAGCGACTCCGTGACCCGGTAGACGTACCTGTCTCCGGCCTCGTCTTCGAGAATTATTTCGTCGCCGGGAGCCAGCTCGTTTAGCCTGAAGAAGACCAGGAAGGAGTCGGTGCCGAAGAAGCCCATGCGGTGACCCGCGAGGTACGTGTTCGCTCCGGGCTCCCACGGGAAGCCGGTCTCGGGCAGGTGGATAGCTGACTCGTCGAGCCTCTCCTCGGAGGAGGAGTTGTGGACCGTAAGGTCCTCCAGCCCGATCCCGGGTATCGTAAGGTAGAGGGTCCCGTCGGCGGGCTGCTCCTCGCCCGCTGACGGAGTTTTGGCTTCGGTTGGGATGCCACCAGCCGTGCCGCCCGGGGGGCCGACGAAGAACAGGGCTACGAGCCCCAACCCCACCAGGATCATCACCGTGCCGATCATCCTCGCGAACCCTCTCAACATCACGCCTTCCTACGCTTTGCTCCGGCCTCTAACGACGGGTGTGCCTCGCCCGAATGCTCCCGGCGAACCTCTCACCGGGAGCATTCGGTAATCAGACTCTTCTTCCGGCGCGTCCGCCGCTGCTACCTGGTAAGCCTACGGACGGCCAGGCCGCCGCCGATCAGGAGGATACCAGCGCCGAGCACCGTAAGAGCTATGCCGCCGCCCGTGCTGGGGAGGAAGCCTCTGATCCCACCGTCGGCACTACCAGAACCATCACTACCGGAGCCGCCGTTGCCGTCCTCGAAGGAGACGCTGGCCGAGAGCGTCGTGTCCTCCTCGAACGTAACCTCGCCGAAGTCCTTTAGCGTGGTTATGGGATCGCCGGGGGACGTGCCCACGACCTGGCTCTCCCGCGTCCCCGTGCCCTGCACTATCAGGGCCGGTTGCGTGTCCCCGGCGGGCACCAGGTCGGGGGAGTGTTGCCAGTGTAGACGCCGTCGCCGTCCGGGTCCACTAGCTGGAACGGAGCCGGCTCGTAGCCGAGGTAGCCGAAGAAGGTCGCGTCTGTGGGGGGCTCGCCTTCGACAGCCAACTCGAACTCGACCGTATAGACATCCATCAAAGGCGGGCCGCCCTCGACCTGTCCGTCCTCGAATCCGGACACCAGGGCGCCGTTTACGGCGCCCCGCTCCTCGACGTACTCATCCAGGTCTACGAGGTTGCTCTGCAGCGCGTAGTCCGTGCCCGCCTCGTCGGTTATCGCGTGGGTCCCGTACTGGTAGCTCGTGGCCTCCGGCTTCTCGAGCACCCCTACCGCTTCGACGATCTTGACCGTGTTACCTGGGCCTCCGGGCTCGTAGGTGGCGCTCACGGTATCGTCCTCGTTAAACGTCTGGGTGTCTCCGGCGAAGGTTTCGACGCCGCCGCCGAAGTCGTAGTCGAATACAATGTACTCGTAGGAGAAGGGCTTCTCTGCGGGCACCTCGAAGGTATCACTATAGGTCTCGCCGTCTTCGCAGAACGGCAGGCCGCCGAAGTCCGCGGTGGTACAGAAGACCGGATGGGCGATATCCTGGATGCCCGTGCTCACGCCTATACTCCTCCCCTCCGGTACCTCGCCGTCAATAGTCAGCTCGAACGTGACCGTGACCGTGCTGTTGGAGCCTACGTTTTCGGGGAAGGAGACGTCGGCCGCGAACGTCCTGTCCCCGTCGAGTTTCACCAGGCCGAAGTCCTTTATTACGTTTAACTCCCCAGGACCGAATGGACCCTGCACTAGCTGCCCTATCCGAACTGGCAACGATATCGGTTCCGCGTCCGGCGGCCTCGGCCCCGGCGCGAATCTGGGCACGGTCACGCTGCCGGTGTAGAGGCGGTCGCCGTCGGGGTCCGTGAGCGGTACTCCGGGACCTCCCTCTCCGGCCGCGGAACCGAAGAACCTCGTGCCCGCGGGGGGTCCCCCTCGACGGTGAGCTCATAGGTAAGCGTGACGAACGTGCTCGGTGGTGGGTCGGGCGGAACGGCGTCCTCCGGCACTTCCTTGGGGACGCTTCCCTGCTCGGGGGTCCCTCCTTCTTGCGCCGGGGACGGGGCGTCCTGCGATCCGACTTCCGGGGCCGCTCCCTATGCCAGGGCTGGGACCGCCGCCACGAACAACACCGCCAGAATCCCTACCAGTACCGTTAACCTCTTAGCCATAACCGCCCCTTTCTACTCCACCTTAACAAACCTGAATAAATACTATCGTCTTGGCCCCCAGGCCCACATCATCCTAAAGTATGATCGTACGGCTCTAAAAGGATGATCTACGTCCCTAAAATGTTTCCGATTCAGCTCACCACCGGCCTTTTATATTAAGAAGAATTAAGAAGTGGCGATGATGCGGTTACGGTGAGGACGTTCTATGGCAACGGTTTGGGGGCGCCACGGTCCTTTCTTTACAGAGAGCTGATGGTAGGTGAAGGCTGGACGCCGCGTACGAAAAGAGCCGGTTCTCTGGCCCGGCTCCGCGTCGTGGTTGGGGTAGGAGGTTATAGCTGGATGGTATGCCGGACCAGGAGGCTGCAGCGGACCAGCAGGGCGTCCACGAGGCCCAGCGCCGGGAGGCCGCTGCCCGTACCGGGAAGATCTTTGTCCCGCTGGCGCTACTCGAAGACTTGCTGCTACCGCTGGAGCCGCTGCTGCCGGAGGTGCTGCTTGGGGTTCGGCGGGGCTTCGTCGGTTATCCTTGGTTCATGAAGCCGCGGCGCATAGTCAGCCTGGTACCGAGCCTGACCGAGGCTCTCTTCGCCTTTGGGGTGGGGGACCGGGTCGTCGGGCGGACCCGGTACTGTACCCAGCCGCCCGGAGCGGTCGGGAGGGTTGCGAAGGTCGGGGGGACGAAGAAGGTGGATGTGGCGCGAGTCCTGGGACTGCAGCCGGATCTGGTGATCTCGGTGAGGGAGGAGAACACCCGGGAGGATATAGAGGCTCTACAGACGGCTGGCGTGCCTGCCTTTGTAGGGGCGCCCGAGACCGTGGCGGACGCGGTGGAGATGCTCGGGGAGCTGGCCGAACGGGTCGAGGCTCCGGAGACCGCGGCGATGCTCGGCCCGATAAAGCGGGTGTACGGGAGGCTGTGTGGGGCGGAGCGTGGGGCGGAGCCGCGGCGGGTGTTTGTCCCGATTTGGAAGGGGCCGTACATGAGCGTGGGTTCGGATACCTACGTGCATGATGTCCTCCGTATCTGCAGCGGCGAGAACGTCTGCGGGGGCTACACGCGCTATCCGGTCGTCGGCCTGCAAGAGGTGGAGGAACTTCAGCCCGAGGTAGTGTTGCTCCCGGACGAGCCCTACCCGTTCTCCGCGGTGGACCTGGCGGAGTTTTATGCGTTGGACATTCCGGCGGCGCGGGAGGATAGGATACATCTCGTAGATGGCAAACTTCTTACCTGGTACGGCCCGCGTATGGCGAGCAGTCTCACGCAGCTTGCGGCGCTTCTCGGGTTCTAGGCGTCAGTCCTGTACTCGGTTTCCCAGGGCTGTCGCGGCGAAGAGAACCAGGGAGCAGCCAATGGGGAAGAGGATCTCGTTCACGCCTTGGGAGAGGAGGGCCGTAGTGGCCGGCGTCTCGGGGGACATTTGGTACGTAAGTCCCACGATCGTGCCGCCGAAGAGGAGCCCCGCGGCGAGCCCGGCCGCTACGTGGGCCACGGCTCCTCCCCACGGGCGGTTCCCGATCCAGCCGATAGCCACGCCGAGACAGGCGTACTCGAGTGCCTTGAGAAGGGCGACGAGCAATACGGGGGGAGCGTTGGCGCCGGACCCGGCGATCTTCAGGGTCTTGACCGCTCCCTGGTGGAGGCCGCGGGAGATAACGAAGGCGAGGGGGGCGGCGATGAGCCCCAGGATCCCCATCAAAGGCGCGCGGGCATTCGAGACGGCCGTCCCGAGGGCGAGCCCGACGCAGACAAAGGTCGACCACGAGACCTGCTTTACGAGGTCCGCAGCCGCGAACTCGAGGCCGGGGAAGATCCCAAGACCAGCCGCAAAGAGCAGAAGCAGGATCTCCATGACGAAGCCGAGAAGGATAGCCAGCCACGCCGCTCGCAAGAGCGTCACCCTCAGCCCTGCGACAGAGGGATTCGTCGGGGTAGCGTCGGCCCCCTGCTGTGACTCACTCATAAACGATCCCACAACCCTCCAAGCAACGTATTCCCACCCTGAGTCCCGAAAAGCTGGCAAGCTCAACATATACACCACGAGCATATCCCGTATCCAAGAGCTTCGTAAGGCCCCTGAATCCTCGAGTAACAAGGCTCCCGGACCTTCCTCATGGGCCGCGCCTCTCGCGCCTTGCTGTCTTCGCTTGCGAGCGGCAGCGGTCGCTGCAGTACACGAGCGACTCCCACTCGTCGCGCCACTTCTTACGCCACCGGAAAGGCCGCCCACATACCGGGCACACCTTCTCCGGCAAGTCTCGCTTCTTTACACTCCGCATGCCGGTAGTCTAGGCGGTATGGCGCTTTACCGCCGCGCGCGGCGCCAAGATCGAGCGACCTTGTCTCTTATGGCAACACGAGGTCCACGGCCACCGGTAGGGCGGTGCGTCCCCAGTTGGCGAGGCTGCCCGGCCTACGCTCGTACTTCTCGACGAGTAAGCGGCGCGCCAGGGCATCCTCCTCCGCGCCCTCGACGACGCGCGCCCGGCCCTCGAAATCCTCCCCGGCTATTTGCACCGTGACCTCAGGACCGCGGCGGACGTTCTTTAACCAGTCCGAGCGGTCGCGGCCGCCGGAGAGCATGTAGAGGGAGCGGTCGTTCAGTCCGAACCAGATCTCGATCTCGTGCGGTTTGCCGCTTACCCTCCCCACGGTCGTCAGGTAGCAGAACTCTTCGGCGGCGAGGCTCTGTAAGTTTGTTGTCATCGGCTTGCGTCAGCCGGCTGTTTTGGCGGCCTCGCGCTGGCGGAGCTCGACGCGGCGGATCTTGCCGCTCGTGGTCTTTGGTAGCTCGTCTATGAACTCTATCTCGCGCGGGTACTTGTACGGGGCGGACTCCTGCTTGCAGTAGTCCTGTATCTCTTTGATGAGATCCTCGCCCGGTTCGTGGCCGGAGGCGAGGACCACGTATGCCTTTACTATGCTTCCCCGGTCCTCGTCGGGGGCGGGGACCACGGCGCTCTCGGCGACCGCCGGATGGCCTATCAGGACGTCTTCGACCTCGAACGGGCCGATGCGGTAACCGGCCGAGAGGATCACATCGTCCGAGCGCCCCACGAACCACAGGTAGCCGTCCTCGTCCCGGCTGGCCCTATCGCCGGTGAGGTAGTAGCCGTTCTCGTAGACGGCCTCGGTCTCGTCGGGCTGCTCCCAGTACTCTTTGAAGAGCGCCGGGACTCGCCCGGAGAGCGCTATGTCGCCCGGCTCGCCCGGCTCGCATTCGTTGCCTTCGGGGTCCAGTATCTTCATGTCGCAGCCTGGCGAGGGCTTGCCCATGGAGCCGGGCCGGACGTCGAGGCCCGGGTAGTTGCCGACGAGCAGGGTATTCTCCGTCTGGCCGTAGCCGTCGTAGATGGTGAGTCCGTGTAACTCCTTCCACCGCTCGATGACGGGCGCGTTCAACGGCTCTCCGGCGGAGGTCGCGTGGCGAACGGAGGAGAGGTCAGCGCTCTCTAGCTCGGGGACGTTGGCCAAAAAGCGGTACTCCGTCGGGGCCTGGCAGAGGACGGTGATGCCGTAGCGCGCGATGAGGTCCAGACGTTCGGCGGGATCGAAGGCGCCTTCGTGGAAGAAGATCTCCGTCCCCAGGCTCCACGGTCCCAAGAACACGTTCCATATGCTCTTGCCCCACCCGGTCCCGGCCGTACACCACAGCAGATCCCCGTCCTGCAAGTCCAGCCAGTAATGAGCCTGCACCCTCTTCGCATGCGTGTAGCCATGCGTGTGTAGAACCCCTTTCGGATGCTTGGTCGTACCCGAGGTGTACAGGAGAAAAGCCCCCTCATCCGAGGCGGTATCCGCTGCGGTGAAGCTCTCGGAAGCATCGTCCATAAGCTTCTCGTAGGGCTCCCAGCCGTCTCTCTCCACACCCAGAGACACCAGATGCCGCAGGTTGGGGACTTCTTCGCGTATGGCGTCGGCCTGTTCCATACCTTCGGAGTCAGAGATGATAGCCACGGCTCCCGAGTGCTCCGCTCGGAACTTCAGGTCCTTTGTGCGTAGTTGCGGGGCGCAGGGGATGGCAATGGCCCCGAGCTTCAGGAGCCCGGTGAGGACGACGTGCCACTCCGGCGTCTTGCCCATGAGGACCATCACCCGGTCGCCGCGGCTGACGCCCATTCCCTGGGCGGCGTTGGCGAATCTATTGGAGAGGCGGGAGAAGTCCGCGAAGGTAAGGTTGCGTTCCTCTCCGGCTTCGCCTGCCCCGAGCCAGGTCATGGCCGGACGGTCTTCTTTGGCCCACTCATCCACCACGTCGCGGCCGAAGTTGAACCTCTCGGGCGTCTTCCAATCGAAGTCCGCATAGGTCGTCGCGTAATCACCGATGTTTGCCACGGCTCCTCCTTGTGCCTTGCTTTCCCCTGCAGTGTTCCTTTCCTAATGCCGCATCTTACTAAACTTCGGGTACAGGCTAGGCGTATTCTTATAGACTGGTAGTAATAGTTCGAGAATTGGAGGCATCGAGGTGGAGCGGGCGGTTATTCTCGGGGCGGCGCGGACGCCGTTTGGCAGGTTTGGCGGGGCGTTGTCTACCTTGAGCGCGCCGGAGTTGGGCGGGGCGGCGATCCGGGAGGCCATCGAGCGTTCCGGCGTCGAGGACGGCGAGATACAGCACTCTACCTTTGGCCTCGTCGTGCAGGCGGGGGTTGGTCAGATCCCCTCCCGCCAGGCCAACTTCCACGCGGGTTTGCCCTACTCTCTAACGACCGAGACGTTGAACCAGGTCTGCGCCTCGGGCCTTAGGAGCGCGACGCTCCTGGAGACCATGATCCGGGCGGGCGACTACGAAGTGGTCCTCGCCGGCGGCATGGAGAGCATGTCAAACGCTCCATACCTGCTCCCAAAGGCCCGGTGGGGAGCGCGCATGGGCGACGCCGCGATGGTAGACGCCATGATGCACGACGGCCTCCTGGATGCCTTCGAGCACGTCAATATGGTCCGCTTCGGCACCGACGGAGCTCGCCGGTTCGGCATCTCCCGCGAGAGGCAGGACGAGTGGAGCTTCCGCAGCCACCAGCGCGCCGCCGCCGCCACCGAAGCCGGACGCCTCGCCGAGGAAATAGTGAACATAAAAGTCCCCGGCAAGAGAGGGCAAGTAAATTACGTCGACACCGACGAGCCCATACGCGGCGACACCTCCCTCGACAAGCTCGCCGCTCTCGAACCCATAGACGAGGGTGGTAGCCTGACCGCCGGCAACGCGCCCGGCGTCACCGACGGGGCGGGCGCGCTGGTGCTCGCGAGTGAGAGCTTCGCGGAGCGGCGGAGCCTCGAACCTCTGGGGATCATAGTGGCCCACGCCAAGGTCGCCGAAGAGCCGCCGTGTTTGCTAACCGTGCCTGGCAATGCCGGGAAGCTCGCGCTGAGCAAAGCAGGGTGGAGTGCGGAAGACCTGGATCTCGTGGAGATAAACGAGGCTTTCGCGGGGGTTGCCATTCACTCGACGGAGATGCTGGGCGTCAGCGAGGAGATAGTCAACGTCAACGGCGGCGCCGTTGCTCTGGGACATCCGATCGGCGCCTCCGGGGCGCGCATCTTGATGACGCTCCTCTACGAGCTTCGGCGCAGGGGTGGTGGCAAGGGCCTCGCGGCCATCTGCTCCGGTGGCGGCCAGGGCGACGCCGTACTGGTCGAGGTCTGAGTCTTGGCCGGTACACTACTCCCATATGGCGATAAGCGGCCGCAGGTCGCGGAGTCCGCCTTCATCGCGCCCGGGGCCTACGTTATAGGGGCGGTGTATATGGGGGAGGAGTCGAGCGTTTGGTACGGGGCTGTGTTGCGGGGGGACACGGAGCTGATCCATATAGGAGCGCGTACGAACATCCAGGACGGTTGCGTGCTGCATGCCGACCCGGGGTATCCGGCGACGGTGGGGGAGGGGTGCGTGGTCGGACATAATGCGGTCGTGCATGGGTGTGAGATCGGGGCCGGTTGCCTGATCGGGATGAGCGCCACGATCCTCAACGGGGCCAGGATAGGCGAAGGCTCCATCGTAGCCGCCGGCGCCCTCGTCCCCGAGGGCAAGGAGTTTCCCGCCCGCAGCCTGATAATCGGCGCTCCAGCCAGGCGCGTGAGAGAGGTGAGCGAAGAGCAGACTCAGGACATAGCGCGAGGTGTGCGCAACTACGTCCTGCGTGCCGCCGAACACTGGGAATCGCTGGAGCCAGACTTTCGTGAACCCGGCCGATAAGCAAACAGCGTCCGGTACCCATCTAACGGGAGAGGACCCGTAACGAGGGTTCCCCGGTAGCCGCGTATCCGCTCTACTCTGAGGACCCGTACCTGATGTACAGCGCTTCGCGGAAAAGTACAGCCCTCTCGCGAAACTCTACGAGGCTAGCTCCGGCCGTGGGCCGCGGATATCGAGGCGAGGACTATTACCTCCATGACACAAATTGGTCGTGGCCCGGAGCCGGCCCGCGGAGGTAGGGGCTGAAGGTAGAGGATCACGCACTATGTTGGTCTACCCTTTGCCACCGGTCGAGCGCCTTACGGCGGGGGGCGAGGTATGCCTCCGGCGTGCCGACGCTCTCCAGAAAGGAGATGGCGCGCTCGCAGAGCACCTCGCCCTCGCCACCGGGCTCTCCCCACAGGTTCTTGTGTTCGCCGGGGTCGCTGGTGAGGTCGTAGAGCTCCGGCTCGTCGTCCGGGCCGCCCAGGATCACCGAACGCTCCGGCGTGGTAATAGTGATCGGCATATAGTCATCGATCCTCCGTGGCCTGGAGTCGACGGCGGTGACGATCTCACCCTCCGCCAGATACAGCGGCCAGGAACTTACGACGAACGGCCGGTGCTGGTCTCTATTTCCCGCGAGGACGCCCAGGAACGACTCGCCGGTCATCGTGGTCGGCAAGCCCCCGAGCCCCGCGAACTGCATGATGGTCGGCGCCAGATCCGGGGCGGTTGTCATTGCCGAGCGGCGGCCGGGCTCCAGGTCCGGTCCGCGGACCATCAGGGGTATGTTGGTCAGCTCCCGGTAAAGCGGCGACCGCTGGACCGTCAGGAGCCATGACTCGGTCAGCCACTCCGGCACCAGTGAGCTCTCCGTGACCGATGCCTCCGGGTCGTGTATCCACTCGGCCTTGCCGAAGTACTCGTGCTCCCCGAAGTAGAAGCCGTGGTCGGAGGTGAAGAAGACTAGCGTGTTCTCCCGGAGGTTCAAGGCGTCCAGCTTCGCGAGCAGACGTCCGATCCAGAAGTCCACCATCGTTACCTCGCCGCAATAAGTAGCGTGACCGAGGTCCACGTCGTCCTCGGTAAGGCCAGCCTCCGCATACTTACCGTAGGCCGGGTAGATCTGCTCTCCTGCATAGTCTTCCCGATACTTGGCAGTGTAGTAATCCGGCGCATCCCAGGGCTCGTGCGGGTCCCAGGTGTCCACGTAGAGGAAGAATTGCTCGTCGTAGTGACGCTCCAGCCATCTCTCGGCCTCGGTCATCGTGCGCGCCACCATCCGGTCCTCCTCTGACCTCCACGTCGACCGCGCATCAGCACGCTCGTGCGGTCTCGTATCATCGCCCTGGCCCCGGACCCAAACGAAGTCGTCGAACCCGCGGTCGTAACCAAAACCGTTGCGGACGAAGAACGGCGTATCCACGATGCCCATCGTGTGATAACCAGCCTTGGAGAGGATCTCCGGCAGGGTCAGCAGGTTCCTCGGCAACGGCTCCCAACCCATATGCGTGTACGAGAACGTCCCCGTGAGTATGTCCGCCCGGGCCGGCATGGTCGGGAACGAAGAGAGCACGTGATTGTCGAACACAACCGACGAACGCGCGAAATCGTCCAAAAACGGCGTCTGGACGCGCTCGTTCCCATAAGCCCCCAAATGGTCCCGGCGAAACGTGTCCGCGACGATTACCACCACGTTGGGACGATCACTCATTGCTCCCCCTTCATTTGTCGATTTTGTCTACTGATTTAGTGTGCATTGCTGGAATGTACACAGTATTGGGTTGCGGTGTCAAGTGCTCCGGCAAGGATTTCATCAAGAAGTCCTGGAGCCCGTTGGTGGAACGGTTGTAGCGATAGCTATTTTAGCGCATGAAACATAGATTTAACATAAAGCGGTCAGGCTATGTGTGCGTCCGGGGTACCAGGTGGACGCGGTGTTGGACCCTACGAAGAGCGGTCGGGTAGATTTGAAGCCACCCGACCGCTGAGTAAACCGGTCTGGTACGCGTTTTAGAGGCGGTTCTTGCGGTTTGGAGTCGCTGCTCTAGGCGCTAGCCTCGGTACCAAGCACTGGTCTCGGGTCCCGGCGGGCGAATGAGAGAGCGAAGTAGAGGGCTACCGCCCAGATCACCAGAATGGCGGCGTAGACGAAGTAGTTGACTCCAGGGTCCACGCCTACCGCCTTCAGGAAAGTGCGGGCGTTGGTAAGGAGGATCACGCCTGCCACCGCCGTACCCAGGACTCGCGGGTGCAGGAGGCGCACTAGCCAGGCCGCGAGGGGCGCGGCAATGACGCCACCGGCGAGGAGCGCGGCGACCACACCAAGCGGTATCTCGGCGAAGCTCAAGGAAATCAGGAAACCGGCGCTAGCGCACAGAGCCACGACGAACTCGCTCGTGTCTACTGTACCTACGACCTTCCGGGGCTGCATACGTCCGGAGGAGAGTAGGGTTGGGGTGGAGATCGGACCCCAGCCCCCGCCGCCGGCCGCGTCCAGGAACCCGGCCACGAGGCCCAGAGGTGAGAGGAACTTGCCCGAGATAGGCTTCTCGATGATGAGGTTGGTCACCTTGAACGAGAAGCGGATCAAGATATACACGCCGAGGCTGAAGAGGAAGATCGCCACTATCGGCTGGGCGGCCTCAGCGGAGATCGAACTCAAGACTACCGCCCCAAAGAACGCACCCACACCACCCGGAATAGCCATCCATCCAACCTTGCCCCAGTCCACGTTGCCGAACTTCCAGTGCGATAGCCCGGACGCTAGCGTAGTACCCACCTCCGAGAGATGCACCGCCGCCGACGCCGCCGCCGGCGCTATCCCCGCCGTAAGTAACAATGTAGTAGAGGTTACCCCGTAAGCCATCCCCAAAGATCCGTCCACCAGTTGCGCGATCAAACCCACAATCCCCAAAATGATCAAACTACGCACATCAACCCACTCCTCTTAAACAACACTTTGTCTACTTGTTTTATGGACAAGGCGGGATACTACGATAGGGGTCTGAGGTTGTCAAGAAGTTCGTTCGGGTTTGTTTAGATTAGCTTCGGCGTGGGGCTGGCGTCCGCGTTATTCTGGTTGGAAAAGCGTGTGGTGGGGAGGAGTCGTGTCGATGGAGAGACAGGTGGATTTTTACTTCGATGTGGTGAGCCCGTATTCGTATCTCGCGTTCGGGCGGGTGGAGCACATCTGCCGGGAGGCGGGGGCGGAGTTGGTGTTGCGGCCGATGTTGCTTGGGGCCGTACACAATGCCGTGGGGATTACGGCGCCCATAGAGGTACGGAGCAAGGCTTCCTACCAGCTTCGGGACATCCAGCGCTGGGCCGAGTACTACGGGTTGCCGATGCGGTTCCCGGAGCCGTTCCCGTTTCGCACCTTGAAGACGATGCGGGCCGCTATGACCGGGGAGGATCTCGAACCGTTCGTGCGGGAGGCGTTCGCGCTCTACTGGGAGGAGGGTGGCGCGCCGAAGGGTCTGGAGGAGGCCGACGAGGATGGGCCGGTTCGGGAGGTGGCGCGCAGGATCGGGCGCGACCCGGAAGAGGTCCTGGAGAAGGCGGCATCCGGCGAAGCAAAAGAAGCACTCAAGGGCGCGACCGCTGAAGCCCTCGAACGCGGCGTCTTCGGGGCGCCCGCCTTCTTCGTCGGGGACGAGATGTTCTGGGGCAACGACCGTCTCCACTTTGTCGAGGCGGCCCTGAAGGGTTGAGATGGAGGTACTTTGAACAAGAGTCAGAGCTTCAAGAGGTTGCTGTTGACGCTAACAGCGCCGGCGTTTCTAGTGTGCGTCGCCGCATCGGCTCTGGCTCAGGGGGTAGAGGATGACTTCCCGGATGCTGGTGGTCCTCCCAGGGGTGAGGACATGATCCAGATCGGCAACGACGTCTTTATAGACTGCGGCCAGGTCTTTGGAACGGAGTCCTCGGGACCCGCGCAGGGCCAAGAGCCAGACCCCGACCCGGAGCAGACCGAGGACTTGAAGCGGCTGTGCATAGAGGCCGGCATCTTCCCTCTCGCTAGTGAGACGGACTCTCCTACCGGCCTGCAGTACGAGAACACGGGCTCCTAAACCGGGGGGGCCGGACGTAACGCCTCGAACCCGCCATCACTTTCCCGATAAGCCCCGTATCATTGGCACGAGATGCTCCATGGCGCCTGGCTCGCCGAGCGTCCCCAGTGCGCTCCTCAGCTCCTCGACCTTCTCGATAGGTAGGGCGCGTCCGGCGTTGGTACGGAACTTTACCTCCAGCTCCTCGTCGCTAAGAGGGTTCTCCGGCCCGCCGCGGTTGTGGGAGACACGGGCTTCGCGCGTCTCGCCGTTCTTCAGCAGGACGCGCAGCACGGCGGGAAACTGGTTCGGGAAGATGCGGTCGCACTCCTCGTCGGCGACGCACCGGACGCGAGAGGCGAGGTCGAGCCTCCGGGCATCGTGTACGGCCTCGTCGGTAAAGTCGTCCAGGGAGACGCCCAGGCCCCCGCCGCCCAACAGGGCGGTTGCCACGGTGAATGGGCCGCTGAACTGCGCGGCGTAGCCCGTTTGAGGGCGCGTTTTCTCCTTCTCGGGCTGGGCTATGGTGCGGAGGACGGGCGTGGCGACGCCGAGTTCGATGTCTCTTACCTCTTCGACGTTTAGCCCTTCCTCTCGCAGTTGGATGGCGGCGTCTATGCCGGCGTGGGTAAAGTGGTTGGCGGGGTAGGGCTTGAAGAAGATGCGCGGAAGCTCCCACTCCTCCCCGAGACCTCGCGTTATGGCGCCGGTCTCCGCCGCTCCGTCCAGGTATGCTCGCAGGAAGCCGAACCGGCCCTCGAAGATGGTTGGCGGGCCGGTGAGGCCGGCGCGGGCCAGTTCGGCGGCGGTTACTCCGGCGTGGGCCGCCCAGCCGCAGTGGATGCGCTTCACTGTCCCCCCGGTTCGGTTCGCCTCGATCAGGCCGGCGCCCATGCTCGCCGAGATTGAGACCGCGTGCCCGATCTCCTCCTCCTCGAGCCCGTAGGCCAGGGCCGACGCGAGCGCCGCCCCGAGCGTCCCGCAGATCGAGGTCGCGTGCAACCCCTTCTCGAAGAAGACCGAGTTCCCAAGCTCCCGGTCATAACCGGCCATGCCAACCCGTACGACCAACTCATCCCCGGCGGCCACCGCCGCCAGAACCTCCCGACCCGAAGCGCCCGCTGCCTCCCCCGCCGCCAGCGCCGCCGGGACGACCGCCGCGCTCGGGTGCAGGACCGAGGGCAGGTGCGTGTCGTCGTAGTCGAGGGCGTGGGCGAGGGTGCCGTTCACCAGGGCGGCGCTCGTGGCTGGATACCCGCCTTTTCGTCCAATAATGCTCGCATCTCCGCTGCCGCCCCAGCCGTCTACCACCTCGCCGACGACACGCGCGGGCTGCATGCCGCTCGCGGCGAGGGCGATGCCGACTATATCCGTTACCCGGCGCCGCGCGTCTAGCAGGATGTGCTCTTCGACAGCTCCATCCCGTACCCTGGCGGCGAACCCGGAGATATGTTGCAGCAGAGTCCTGGAGTCCGTCAATCCACTACCGCCAGTGGTCGTACAGGGGAGCCGGTGCCGCCCGAGATCTTGAGCGGCGCGAGGACGAACAAAAACTCGTAAATTTCGGCGGCCGCAAGCCCCGCGAGGTTCATCACCTCGATGATGTGGATACCACTCTCTACGAGGAGCAGGCGATGCACCGGGAGCAGCCTGTGCCCGATCTCGGGCTTTATCTGCTCATAGGCGATAGTCTCCGCGCCCGTCGCGCGTACCCCGCGTCCGGCGAGCCATCGCGCGGCGGATTCGTCCGGCCCCGGGACACCCGTTTCGTGTCCGAGGAAAGCCTCCGCGTCCGCGAAGTTGCGGGACCAGCCGGAGTGGATCAGGGCGACGTCCCCGCCACGTATCTCTACCCCGACTTTCTCCGCAGCGGCCCGCAGGTCCTCCTCAGTGATGCCATACCCGCCGGGGAGCACGTCCGTCCCGTGCAGGCCCGCGACGTCCAGAAGCACGCCGCGGCCGACGATAGGCTCCATCGCATCTATGCCATGCTCCTCAAATCGTCCGCCGCGTTGAGCTTCGTCAGCGGAGGCGCCGCCGTGCAGCTTCCCTTTGTGGGAGACGTGGGCGAGGGCGTCTACGTGCGTCCCGGTATGTCCACCGGTGACGATGATCTCGTTCGCGGCCGAGCTGCCATCCTCGCGCACCATATCTCCATGACGGCGCATGAGCGACATGCGGAAAGAGGGGTGGTTGGGCGAATGCGGCGTCCCGGCCGAGAGCGGCTGGGCCAAATCATAGACGTTCGTCCCCGAAGCCAGGGCCTCCAGCAGCTTGCTCACGGCGCCCCGGCTCTCTCGGAGGCCCGGCGGGCGAGGGCGAGAATTACGCGCGCCGACTCCACCACGGCTCTGTCCACGAACCGGCCATCCTCCAGTGCGAAGGCACCGGCGCCCGATGCGGCTTCGCTGTCAAGCCGGTCGAGCAACTCGTTCGCCTCGGAGATCTCCCGCTCCGTCGGGGTAAAGACCTCGTTGATAACCGCGACCTGCGCCGGGTGGATCGCCGACCGCCCCACGAACCCCATGTCCCTGCCCGCCTGTGTAGAGTTACGCAGCCCATCCGTGTCGCGCACGTTCGTGTACACGCTCTGCACCGGTCCCGGCAGCCCGGCGGCTCTGGCGGCGCTTACCACCCGCGAGCGTGCATACAGAAGCCCGGCTTCGCCTTCGCCGCGGATGCCGAGGTCCGCTTTCAGGTCCGCCTCACCGAGACCAAGACCCACGACCCTCTCGTGGGCGCGGGAGATCTCGAACGCCAGCTCCAGCCCCAGAGCCGACTCGATGAGGCATTGAATGCCGGCCTCGCACCCCAGGTCCTCCAGCCGCTGCGCAACCCGGCGCACCTTCTCCGCGGACTCACTCTTCGGGAGCCGCAGTCCGGCCAGACCCGGCCCCGCGACTGCTTCTACGTCTTCATCGGCAAGCGCCGATCCAGGGACGTTGGTGCGGACGAAGATTGGTTTTTCGGGCTCGGAACGGAGCACTTCCGCGACTATCTCGCGGGCCTCTTCCT
>Ga0136617_10001743_pt1 | contig 19322 bp, 13 predicted proteins | sample AntDrymUQ3222106_2_FD_129672 | JGI IMG/M metagenome (GOLD analysis project Ga0136617, IMG submission 129672) | Polar desert sand microbial communities from Dry Valleys, Antarctica - metaG UQ322 (21.06) | ecosystem: Environmental > Terrestrial > Soil > Desert | place: Antarctica: Dry Valley... | reverse complement strand
GGAAGCGCCGCGGCGATTGCACGCACGCAGCGATCGAGCGTTCACCTGTACCAGCGGCCCGATTCGGATCTACCATACGATCCGAGCCGCACTTCCCTTTCGGGCACGGCAGTGGCCGCAAGCGTCGACAAAGTCGACGGAGTCGTACGCGGAGGACTGTCGTACCAACGTCTCACGCCGGGGTTCGAATCCAACGACATCGGATTTCTCAGCCAGGCCGACCAGCAGACCGCGAACTTTTACGTCGGGCTGGAGTCGCCGAAACCCGCTGCGTTCTACCGAAGGGCCAGCGCGACATTCACGCTGTTCAGCCAGTTCAACGCCGACGGTATGCCGACCGCGCGCACTCCCATACTCGACCTCTATGCACAACTGAAGAATTCGAGCAACGCCTCCGCCAGCTTGTGGAGCGACAATACCGGGCCGGTCTACTGCGACCGTTGCGCACGCGGCGGCCCCGCGGTTCGCCTCTCACCGTCGACGAGTCTGCTCATCAACTACACCGGCGACCCGCGAGTCAAGCTTCAGAAATCCTTCGCTGCCATCTACACCACCGCCGACGGCGGCCGCTCGAATCTGTGGAGAGTGCGACCGTATCTGACTCTCCGTGCCGCGAGCAACATGAGCCTGGAGCTTGGCGGACGCTATCAATGGAACAGCGACAACACGCAGTGGTACGCCAACCTCGGTGCCATCGGCAACGATACAACACACTACCTGTTTGCCCGGCTCAAACAGCATCTGCTGAGCTTTCAGGGACGAGTGAGCTACACCATGACGCCATCACTCTCCCTTCAGTTCTATGGAGAGCCGTTCGTCACGACAGGCAAGTTCAGCAACATTCGCGAGACGGCGACACCGCGCGCAGCCGCCTACGACAATCGCTTCCGCACATATCAACTCGGCGAAGACCCGGGTGGATTCAACGAGAAACAGTTCCGGTCGAACATGGTGGTGCGTTGGGAGTACCGGCCGGGCTCCAGCGTTTTCCTGGTGTGGGCGCAGGGACGCGATCAGAACGACCGCGACATCGGCACTTTCGGGCCAGCCCGGGACTACGGCAATCTCTTCCGTGCGCGGCCGAACAACACTCTGCTCGTTAAGGCCTCGTACTGGTTCAGTCTGTGAAAGCGCCGTCCCGGTTTTTCAAGTGGATGATCGGGCAACTCGATTCAGTCGCCGGGTTGCTCGATCCCAGCTTTCGATGCACACCGCTCGGAGCCGAGTTAACCGTCAGCGCGGGGGGACGAAGGCCGCTCCGTCGCCGGCGCGCTGGGCCCGTCGGTTCGCGAGGCAGCGGGGACGCCTCTCACGAAACCGATGTAATCGGTCGGCATCGGGACACTGCCGCTTCCGCGCAAAAGGGCCGCAATCTGTCCGCGATGGTAACTGCCGTGCAGCGAGACGTGGATCAGAATGTCGTCGATGGGAGTGGTGAACTCCGCTCCCGCACTGTTCCTGTAGGTGGCAGGGCGGGAAAGACCATCGGCACCACGCTCCCGGAGAAGCGATTCGAAGCCATCCGCATTCTCCTGCGCAATGCGGGCGCAGTCGTGGAGTGACAGGGTGGGCCACACCGAAACCTGTTGCGACACACCGCGGATGCGCGACAGCCACACGTGCTCCGCGGCGACGATATGGAAAAACAACACGAGCGCAGTGGCCGGCGGCTCGCCGACCGCAGAAATGAGACTGTCGAGAACATGCTTGTCGGCCCATCGCATGTGAGCGAACATTCGCTGCAGGTAATCCATGGGACCCCATATAACTATCGAGCTCTAGAACGGCAGCCAGTAATTGAGCTTTATCGCGAATACGTTGTCGCCCGTGGCGGTGAGTGTGTCATACAGGCTTGACGGGCGTACCAGGCTGCCCGCCGTTCTCCGCTCTCCCCTGTTCTGTTGCCACACAACGTAGGCCGTGCTCCCCGGCCGCCATTCCCACCGCAGAACCATGTTGCTGCGAAAGCTCAGAATGTTGAAGTCACGGACCGGCAGCCGCAACCGTGCGGCACCAACGGTGACGACGAGCGAATCGCTGCCGAACCGCGAGATCGTCGTGCCCTCAGTTCCATATTCCCTCAGCGAATAGCTTCTCGCGGCCGGCAACTCGCCGAGCCGGAAGAACCTGCCAGTTGACGCGAACGGCTCGGCGTATGTCTCGAGGGTGAGAGCCGTGCCCAGAGCGTAGTTCACACGGACTCGCGCCGACAGCTCGCTACGCTCGATGTAAGAGAACAGATAGCGCCTGCCAAAGGTCGCATCGGCGCCGCCGTCGAGATCCGCGAACAACTGTCGCGGATTCACCCAGTGCGCGTACGCGGGATCAACCGACAGCTCGATGCGCGTGCCAGGCCGAACCGAGACACCGCCCGACAGCGCGGCGGTCCATCCGTCCATTTCGTCGGCGGCATATGTCGGCGTGAGACGCCACTGTGTTTTTCGCGCGGGATTGGTAACCAGACTTCCATTGACCGACCAGTTCGCGCCGTATCCCATGAGCGGCCCGCCGCGAGTGAGATTGTCCTGGAGCGCGCGCGGGAAATACGTGGCGGTGATTCCCGTCTGCCAAAAGTTGCTCCACGTCTGATTCGAGAATGCCTGAACCAGGGTCATCTGCTTGACGCTGCCGTAGTTCCATTCGTTGAAATTGTTCGCGCCGATATCCCAGCTTCGGAGCCGCTTGCCCGGAACTGTATGTCTGTATCTCCCGAGGACGTTGAAGCCGCGGTCGTCCGATGAGCCGATGCGACCCGCGTCGTTGATGTCCAGCCCTGGAGATTCACCGTAGACGTTACCCTGCCAGAGCCATTTGCCGGCGTTCTTGCTCATGCCGATGCTCGTAAATGTGCCGGAGACCGATCTGCTCTCCGGATCGATGTCGACGTGAGTCGCATCCGGGCGACCATAGTAGTGCGCCGGCGCGCGCTGAAGTCGCAAAATCGCCACGCTATCACCTCGCACGCGGCTCACTCCGACTGTTCCGAATGCGACGTACTCGCCACCGCGGAATCTGAGCTGCCACTCCGCTGCACCCGTGATCGCCTCACGCGGCAGGAGAGCGGCAAGCGGGCCGCCGCTCTCCAGATCGCGCCGCACCCCCGTCACGATGAATCCCGCAGTCGATCGCGCCGGCCCGAACTCCTGCTGAAGCCGCACAACCCCATATCCGGTTCGAGGCTCGACCACCTCGGCGCCGAACCTGTTGTCGGCTACCATGAATGTTCGCGCTGCTTCCTCGCCTGTAAGTGCACCCAGCACACCCACCGACAGGCCCGACGGCAGACGCCCGGTGATCTTTGCGGCGCCGAGGATCGTCGTGTTCTGGATACGCTCGACGTAGTCGGCAGATGGTGACAGACGCGGAGCCTGCCCGATGCGGCGGGAAACAAAAAACGACAGCTGATTGGCGCGCAGCAGCTGGCTGCCTTCCACGAAGAACGGCCGTCGCTCCGGGAACACGGTTTCGAAAGCGCTCAGATTCACTTCGGCCGGATCCGCCTCGACCTGCCCGAAATCAGGATTGATGGTGGCGTCGAACGTGAGACTGGAGCCGAGCCCGATCTTTACGTCGCCGCCGACTCTGGCGTCGGCGGAGCTGCGCTTGACGAACGGATTGCGAGTATCCGGTGCGCCAAGTACCTGGGCACTGCTCGCGATGTATGGGACGAGCTCGATGCGACGCGAAGCCGCAATTCTCCCAATACCCCGCAACTCGGCGAACCGCGACGCCCACCCCGTTTCGTTGCGGCGCACGAGGACGAGATAGTCCTCTTCATTTCTTGCGGGAATGATTCGCGCGACGTTCACTCCCCACACCTGCTCAGCGACATTATTGAAGCGGAACTGCGTGAATGGAATGCGCATCTCGGCGGTCCATCCGCTGTCCGCTACTGTGGTTTCGGCTTCCCACACCGGATCGAACGAGTAGTCGCGGCTGCTCTGCGCGTCGCCGGCGTGGAAGTAGTCGATGCGTACTCCTGCCGCGGTGACCGCGAATGAATACGCGGTGCGGCGATCGCGATAAGTGTCGAGTGAAATTACGAGCTGCTCGGAGCTGCCTTCGCGATCGCGTCGCGTGACGAGCGCTCGAACTTGTTCCCCTTTCGGCGACGTCATGCGCGCGCCGACATAGAGCGCACCATCGTCAAATGTGAACGCGACCTCGGTGCGTCCCGATGCTGCGCTTCCTTCCACTGGCTCGCGCTGGGTAAAAGAAGTGATCCATGCTGCATCGCGCCATGCGGCGTCGTCGAGCCGGCCGTCGATCCTGGGTGCCTGGGCGCGTATCGCGACCGCACTCGGAGTTGCGCGAGTGGCAGAATTCAAGCGTGTTGCGGAAGGTTGCTGGCCTGCCAGAGGGCGAGCAACAAACAGGTATAGAATGACAGCGCCTGCGGGGACGGCGATCGCGATCGTTGGATTGAACATTGGAAAAAGCCTCATAGAAAGTCATTGGTGCCAAAATTTTGGCACTTAAGTGGTAAGAAGTGCTTTCGGGTTACGGGTGATGGGTTACGGGTTACGGGTTACGGGTTAAGGCTCCGGTGGCGGGTGACCGGTAACGGGTGACCGGTAACCGGTAACCCGAAACCGGGGCCGGAACTGGTAACCGGTAACCCGGAGACCGCCTCTACCTCGACAGCCTTTCTATCGCCGCCTCTGCCCCTCCGCGTACGATCTCGTGACGATCTCGCAGCAATCGACGCAGCGGCTCTACCGCCCTGCCGTCATTGCTCGCACCAAGCGCGTCAACCGCAGCAATCCGAACTTGCCAGTGCTCATCGCCCAGCAGACCAATCAACACCGGAACCATTCTCGGACTGACATCCTCGGCGAGCGCCGATGCTGCATGCATGCGAACACGCCAGTGTGAATCGCCAAGGGCAGACAGCAGCGGCTGAAGACTGCGCGAATCCCGCGTCTCTCCAAGTGCCCACGCAGCGTAAGAACGAACCTTCCAGTCCGAATTGGTGAGTGCAGAGGACAGCGGGTCGATGATCCGACCGTCACGCACGAGCGTCAGTGCCCATAGCGCTCTCTCTTTCACCAGATCGGCCGCGTGCTTCTTCACGTGCGAGGCAGCGATGTCGCGTAAGCGCGTGATCGCACGCCCGTCAGGAGCACCCCGCTGCGCCGAGCCGCTTAGCCGTGAGATGATGTCATCCGGTATGCGAACGGAAACGCGCTCTCCGGTGGGATCGTCGCCTCTCCCGATTGAATTGTTGCGATCCGCACCTGCATTGCCCGCGTCGCGATCCAGCTGAACTCCAAGTTGAAAATCGGGTGGATTTGGATCGGGGTCGTAAGGCGGGTTCGGATTGGGGTTCGGGCTCGGATTGGGGTTTGGATCCGTGTCCGCGCCGGAGTTGTCAGGGTTCGGATCGTATGATGGATCCGGATCCGGATTGGGCTTCGGATCGACGTACGATGACGGCGCATCGCCATACGACGCTAGCGGACTGCGCGCATCTCCCGCTGGTCCGCGCCTCAGCTCGGCCTGGCCCCGAAGCGTGTGAATCGTCAGCATCCCTCCACCGTCGCCGCTCTTCGAGATCGTTCGCTGCCCCGCTCCGAACGCGCTGAGGTTGCCCGGGAAATCCGATGCGATCCGGCCGCGCTCAGTACTCACCTCGAACATCATCCGCGAATTGGACGGAGCTCTGACGGTGACGTCGCCACTGTCAGTCAGAAACTCGAGGTTCTGCCTCCACGCTGCCTTTCCGAACGACGCCGCGATCGACCCCTTCGTCGTGCTCGCTTCCGCGAGATCAGTGGTCGATATGCTGATGTCGCCACGGCGGGACGTTCCCCACACGTAGCTCTCCATCGACTCGGCCGCGATGTTGCCGGTGACCGTATGCGCCGCCAAGCCCACTCCGCGCGGAACCTTCACGAGGATATCGGTGCGGATCGACGCAACGCGGTTCCGGACGTTTCCCGACATGTCGTCGGTGCACGATGCAGTCGACGTGGCCTGCACCACGCAGAAGCGTACCGCATTTCGCCGCGTATCCCGCATTACCTTGGCAGGCATGTCGCTCGACGCCGATTGCAGGATCGCGAAAATCTCCACTTCATCGCCTGTTGCGCGTTCTGCTCGAATGTCACCGACCGTCGAATGGATCTCGATCCACTGGCCCGGCGGAACTGCGCCTTTCCATCTGAACGTGTCGCGCGCGGCGGAAGGGCCGAAAACGATACTCGCCTCTGACGGAACTGCTCCACTCGACAACTCTGCATTCGCCTGATTGCTGCGCTTGCCATCGACCGCCGTCGCGGCCTCGCGCCATGGGCGCATTGCCGCCAGCGGAAGTACCACGATCGCCAGCAACGACAGTATCGCAACGCGTGTCGCACGCCCCACGATCCGGCGTCGATCGAGGTCCCCGTCCAGGATCGCCAGCAGGCGCCCTTCCAGCTGGCTTGGCCGCGCCATCGCAATCGCCGCCATCGACGTTGCCAATGGAGTACGGAAGACACGCGCAATGTCCAGCAGATGCGCCGCGTAATCGCAGGCGTCAACGCCGGCGCTCAGCACCTGCTCGTCGCATGCGAGCTCGCGTTCGGCACGCATCCGACGCGCTGTGTACCATACAGCCGGGTGAAACCAGTAAGCCGTGCAGCACACCTGCGCGAGGAGCTGCATCAGGCAGTCGTTCCTCCGCACGTGGGCCAGTTCGTGAAGCAGGACGACACGGCGGCGATCCTCGTTCCACTCATCGGCGCCCGCAGGCAACAGTATGACTGGCTTCGCTATCCCCCATGTCGCCGGCATCGCCGCCGAATCACTCTGCAGCAGAACAACCGGGCGCGATATGCCGAGGTCGCGCCGCACTTCCGCGAGCAGGCGGGTCCAACCATCACCCGAAATCGGGCGAGCGCGCCGTGCGAGACGCGCGAGAGCGACCATGCTCCCGATCAGCGCGAGTAATCCTGCCGCAATTCCACCGAACCAGACGAGGGCGAGCCACTCGAACAGCGATCGCGGCGCAGCTGCCGATGGAATTGACGGCTGGTCCGCAGGGAACGCTCGAGTACCCGATGGTATTGTCGGCAATGATGCCGTCACGCTCGGCCAAACCATCCCTGACAACTCCGTCGGCCTTTCGGCCGCAGTCATTCCGCCGGCAGTTGCCCGTTCAGCGGCTCCGCCATTGCGGATCTGCGCCGACGGCGGAGCAAGAAGCGGCACTCTCCACACTGGCAAAGTCAGCGCGAGCACCGGAACGGTCAGCAGCCCGACAAGCGACGCGCTCCACACCACGTATCGCGTGGCCGCGGTGGACCGCCGCAGGAGCAGAGCCGCAATCATGGCGATGCCCAGCAATACCGTGCCCTTGAGCGCGATTTCGACAAGCAGCGTCGCGATCATCGCCGGGTCCCTCGGAACAATCGAGCTGAAGAATGCGGCGCTCACGGTCGCTTCCCCCGGTCCTGACGCTTCCGGGCCTTTGCGATCAGCCGCGCCATTCGGTCCAGCTCGTCATCCGACAGATCACGCCCTGAACGGTCGATCAGGGTAGCCATCGCCTGCTCGGCGGACCCGTCGAAGAAAGTGCGCACCACGTGCTTGATCACCGACTCACGCGCCTGCTCCCGGTCAATTACCGCACTGTAGACGAAGCGAACTCCATCCTGAGAATGGGTCAGGTGCCCTTTGTCCTCGAGGATCCGCAGCATCGTCCGCACGGCGGTAGAGGTCGGCGGATCGGGCAGATCACCCGTGATCTCTGCGGCCGTAGCGGAGCCGCGCCGATAGACGACATCCATTATCTGTCGTTCGCGGCGGCTGAGGTCGATGTGTGGCTCGCGTTTGGTCATCAATGCAGTTGATGAAATGACGGATCGAATCGCCGATGCCAATAATTTGGCACGTGCCAAAATATTGACACGCAGCCCGGCATTGTCAACCCCTCGCATTGAAGGACTCCGCGCGCGGGGTAATTTCAATTTTCCTGTGTCCATCGACCAAAAACGGACCCGCATCGTCCTCGTCTCGCTGCTGGCGACATTCATCGTGCTGCGATTGTCGCTGCACCTGTCACCGAATTCGGATTTCGACGTTGCCGGCTACAACATCCACCACTTGTTCACCGGCCTTCTGCTGGTTACCGCGGGTGGAATACCGGCCGTGCTGTTCCAGGGACACTCCCTGTGGACGGACATCGCCTGCGCCGCATTCGGCGCGGGTCTCGGCATGACGCTGGATGAGTGGGTGTATCTCATCGCCACCGATGGCAGCAACGCCTCGTATCTCCTCCCGGTATCGCTGCGCGGCGGGATCGTCATGATCTCTCTCGCTACCCTCTATATCGCAGTGCTCTACTTAATATCCAGGCGGCGAAACTGACCCCGATTCCCTCCCACGAGCAGATGAGCGATCGTTCATCACTGGAGCTACGATGCGACTTCTGAATACACGCTTGATCACTGCCCTGCTCGTTCATTTCCTCGCCGCTGGCGCAGTGACCGCACAGGCACCCGCGAATCCCGGCCCACCGATCAAGGTGTCGGATCTCAACCGCTCATATGGCGCGTGCACCGACTTCTACCGGTTCTCGGGGGGCGGATGGCTCGCGTCAAACCCCGTTCCCGCCGCCTTCGCGTCGTGGAGTCCGTTCACCGAGCTCACTGAGAGAAACAACCTCGTCCTCCGTGACGTGCTGGAAACGGCGGCGCGAAATGCCAATACGACGTCAGACCCCAATACGAAAAAGCTCGGCACGTTCTACGCGAGCTGCATGGATTCGACCGCAGCGGAATTGGCCGGAGCGAAGCCGCTGGAGAGCGAGCTCAGCAGGATCGCGGCGATCACTACGGTGCCGCAGCTGGCGGCGCAGATCGGCCGCCTTCACGCCCTCGGCCTTGGATCGTTCTTCGGGTTCGGATCCGCGCAGGACGCCAAGGACAGCAAGCTCGTGATCGTCTCCGCCAGCCAGGGAGGCCTCGGCCTTCCGAACCGCGAATACTATACGAAGACGGACGAAGCGTCGGAGCGTCTGCGCAGGGAATACGTCGCGCACGCGGGCCGACTTTTCGAGCTCGTGGGTCAGTCGTCGGAAGTTGCACGCTCCAACGCGACAAAGGTGATGGCGCTGGAAGTGATTCTCGCGAACGCGTCGAAGACACCGGTGCAGCTGCGCGATCCCAACGCGCGGTACAATCCGATGACGATCGCGCAGGCCAATGCCCTCACCCCGGCGTTCGATTGGAGCGCATTCATCTCGGCCGTTGGTCTAACCGGCGTCAACGGCCTCAATGTCGCTCAACCGGATTTCTTCCGAGCCGCGGGCAAGGCGCTGACGGAAGTGCCCCTCGATGATTGGAAAGCGTACCTGACGCTTCGCGTCATTCAGCGCGCGGCCCCCCTGCTCAGCTCGAGGTTTGTCAACGAAGGATTCGCCTTCACGTCGAAGCTGTCAGGAGCGCGACAAATGCAGCCCCGATGGAGACGGTGTCTCAACGCAACCGACGGCACGCTTGGCGACGCGCTGGGACAGGAATACGTCAAGGTAGCGTTCACTCCCGCCGCCAAGGCGAAAGCTATGGAGATGATCGCAAACCTTCGCGCTGCGATGGGTGTCCGTATCGGGAAGGCATCGTGGATGAGCGAAGCGACACGCCGTCAGGCGCTCCAGAAGCTGGCCTCGTTCAACAGCAAGATCGGATATCCTGATACGTGGCGCGACTATTCGGCGCTTAGCGTTCAGCCTGGCCCGTACGCGGTGAATGCGCTGGCCGCACGCGAGTTCGAAGTCAAACGCAATCTCGCCAAAGTGAGCAAACCGGTCGATCGCAACGAATGGTTCATGACGCCGCCGACGGTCAACGCCTACTACAGCCCGCCGCTCAACGAGATCGCGTTTCCGGCCGGCCGCCTGCAACCTCCCTTCTTCCATCCGTCGTTCGATGAGGCCGCCAATTACGGCGGTATCGGCGCGACCATTGGGCACGAGCTGTCACATGGGTTCGACGACTCGGGCAGACAGTACGACGCTCAGGGAAATCTTCGAGACTGGTGGACGCCGGAGGATGCACGCGGATATACGGAACGTGCGGCAATCGTCGAACAGCAGTACAACGGCTACACCGTCCTCGACAGTCTGCACGTGAGCGGCAAGCTGACACTCGGCGAGAACCTCGCTGATCTCGTCGGCGTGTCGCTGGCCTACGATGCGCTTCAGAAAGCGCTTGCCGGAAAGCCCCGCCCGCTCATCGACGGTTTCACTCCCGAACAAAGGTTCTTCCTGGGCTGGGCGCAGGCGCGTCGCGGTAACGTGCGGCCGGAGCAGGCTCGCCTTCTCATTCAAACCGACAGCCACGCTCCGGGCGAGTATCGTGTAAATGGGCCATTATCAAACATGCCGGAGTTCGCTGCCGCGTTCGCGTGCAAGCAGGGTGACAAGATGGTGAGGCCGGAAACCATTCGCGCCCGCATCTGGTAGCGAGGCGTTCCTGGAGCGATCATGAGAGCGATGCGGATTCCGCAGGATGAGGACGTCCCGTTGGAGATGACTCGTGCGGAGGAGCTCGCTGACGAGATCGGCCGGGCACTGCAAGGCACTGCATGGCATGGCCCTTCGCTGCAGGAGCTGCTCGAGCACGTTACTGCCGACGAGGCAATACAGCGCCCCGTCGCAACCGCGCACAACATCTGGGAGCTCGTACTGCACATCACCTCGTGGGCGAACATCGCTCTTCGGCGGCTGGTTGGCGGCCAGGTGGAGCCATTTGAGGATGAAGACTGGCCGCCACCGGGAGCGATTTCGGCCGAGCGCTGGGTTGCCATCAGGGCTGACTTGGCGGAGAGTCACGAGCGTTTGCGCCGGATCGTCCTCGCATTGAGCGATGCCCATCTGTCCGCAAATGCGCCGCAAAGCACCAACTCCGTGGCGGTGATGCTTCACGGCGTCGCGCAGCACGCTGCCTATCACGGCGGACAGATCTCACTGCTGAAAAAAGCAATATCCATCTACCACCGGCGGCAGGCGATATGACCGGGTTTCGAGCGGTGAAGCCCGGCCCCGATGAATATCCTCCGTTCATGGCGGAGTACGTATCGCGCGTACCGGCGGGTGATGTAGTGGTGATACTGAAGGCGCAGACCGCGGGGACAATGGCACTTTTGCGCGGATTGCCCGGATCGATGGGCGATCACAGCTATGCTCCCGGGAAGTGGACGATCCGACAGATCGTCGGCCACCTGAGTGATGCCGAGCGGGTATTCAGCTATCGGGCGCTCCGCTTCTCGCGTGGTGATGCGGCCCCGCTGGCGGGCTTCGACGAGAATGATTACGTCGATGCCGCGCCATTCACTCGTGTTTCGCTTTCCGACCTGATTGACGAGCTCGAGCATTTGCGCGCCGCAACGATTCATCTTTTCGCCAATCTCGACGAAGACGCTTTCACGCGAGCCGGCGAAGCAAACGGTAAGCGCACTTCGGTGCGCGCGCTGGCACATGTCATCACCGGTCACGAGCACCACCACGTCGACGTATTGCGCGCTCGCTACCTCGGGGCCGCGACCACGACGGCAACGGGTAGCTGATATGAACCGCCGCAGGTTTGTGCATCGCGCCACCGCGACTGCGGCGGGGTTCGGCATTCTTCGCACGGGGCAGGCGTGTGCGCCACCGCAGACCGCGCCGCCGCCGCCGCCGCTTGTTCCGTTCCCGGGCACATTCACCGAGCTTCGCGACCGCTATTTCCTCTACAGCCTGGAGCGAAACCCGGTTACCTCTACGTACCTCGGAGGTGACGGATACAGTCCCACAATGTTGACGGCTAATTCGCGGCTGCGCGACTATCGCCCCGAATCCGTCGCCGCGGAGCTCGTGTTCTATCGCACAATGAAGGCGTCAATCGCGCTGACTACACCGGCGACCCTCACGCCGCGCGATCGAGCCGACCACGAGCTGATGAACGCTCAGCTCGATTTTCTGATTCGTCAGATCGGGGTGCACAGATATCACCAGCGCTCGCTGGATACATATGTCAGCGAGCCTTTTCGGGGGGTTGACTGGCAGATACAGCAGATGCCCGAGCTTCCTCTTGGACTGCTCGGCTCGGAGGCGGACTGGCAGCAGGTGGTCGAACGAACTCTGGCGATACCGGCATATCTGGAGGTCGCGAAAGCGAACCTTCTCGCCGGAAAGAAAGCGGGGTTGATCCCTGACCGTCGAATGGTTCAGCGCGACGGTATCGCGGGCAGCGCTTCCAATGCAGAGTACTTCCGCGCGACGCTGCCTCGCACTGCACAGCGGTTCATCGGTGCGCGGCCGTTCGCGGCGCCCATGCAGGCGCAGATACTGGGAGCGGGAATCGCCGCGGCCACAGCGTGGGAGCAGTTTGCCGCCTTTCTCGCCGCGACCTACGACGTCAACGAAACCGTCGACCGCTATGCCGCTGGCGAGCTCGAATATGAATGGCGTGTGAGAAACGTCTTGCGGGATCCGCGCACGGCGCTCCAGCTGTACGAATACGGTGCCGAGCAAGTGGCTCTCTACACCGGGAAAATGGTGGAAGTCGCGCGGGAGTTTTCGCGCGAGGCGAAGCTGAACCTTCGCTTTGGAACGCCGGCGGAAAACTACGCCGGCGTACGCCGCGTGCTGGAGTTTCTGTCCAAGGATGCGCCGAAGGACGATGACCAGCTGTTCAAGTGGTATCGCGATGCTGGTACGCGCGCGGTGGCCTACGGGCGCGAGCAGAAACTATTCGACATTCCGGCGAGCTACCGCCTCGATGTAGTGCCCACTCCGCCGGTACTGAGAAGTACGATCGACGCTGCGTACTATCCCTCACCGCCGTTCAAGAAGTCCGGTGTCGGGCGCTTCTACCTGACGCCGACCGGCAACGATGCCGCGGCCCTCCGGCTCAACAACTTTTCTTCCGTCGCCGACACGGCGATACACGAAGGGTTTCCCGGCCACGACTGGCATTTCAAGTACATGAACGAGCATGCCGCGGAGATCTCCAACATCCGGTGGCTGACTCCGGGCGCTGTTGAAGACTCGGCATCGATGTGGAGCGACTCGATGGCCACCGAGGGCTGGGCGCTGTACACCGAGGAGCTGATGTCCGAGTCAGTGCCGACCCACAAATACGGATTCTATTCCGCCGGCGAGTACATGCATGAGCTTCGGGGTCAGCTGTTGCGTGCAGTGAGAATTCGCGTCGACGTCGGCATTCATACTGGCCGGATGTCGTTCGACCAGGCGGTGGACTACTTCACCGAGCACGTGTCGTTCCTGCCGGGTGCGCGACTCCGCGTTGCGAGCGACGCCGAAGCCCGCGCGGTAACGGACGGCGCGACACGCGCGATCTACCGCTATTCCAAGTGGCCGACCCAGGCCATCACCTACAATCTCGGGAAAGCCGCCATCACCGAGCTTCGCGAGGCCTGCCGAGCAAAAACCGGAGCGGCGTTCTCACCCCGCGAGTTCCACGAGCGGTTCATGCGCGAGGGGTCCATTCCAGCGGCGTACATCCGCGAGCAGTTCCTGGCTGCTTGCGGGACGGCCGCTCCTCCATGACGAGCAGGCGCGAGTTTCTCTCCGGTATGGCCGCTGCCGGAGTGAGCGGCAACGCGATGTTCCGCGAGAGCGCCATCGCGACTCTGTTTCGCGCCAGTGTCATCGCCGGCGATCGCACCCCGGAAGCCGTCGCCGAAGACGAATCGTACTGGAGCGAGATTCAGCGTGCGTTCGACGTCGACAGGACGATGATCAACCTGAACAACGGTGGCATCAGTCCGACGCCGAGTCACGTGCTGGAAGCGATGATCCGCGATCTCAAGTTCACCAATGAGCTCCCCGTCGAGCACATGTGGAGAGTGCTCGAGCCGCGGGTGGAGAGTGTGCGGAGGGATCTGGCGCGCGAGTTCGGCTGCGATCCGGAGGAGATGGCAATCACCCGCAACGCCTCCGAGTCCAACGAGATCATGATCTTCGGGCTCGACCTTAAGGCCGGCGACGAAGTCGTGATCTCGAACCAGAATTACGGGCGGATGATCACCGCCTGGGAGCAACGGGTGCGGCGCGACAGGATCGTGCTGAAGCAGGTGTCGTTCAAGGTGCCGCCTCCGTCGCAGCGCCACATCCTCGATCAGTTCATTGCCGCGGTCACTCCGAAGACGCGAGTGATCGAGCTGCCGCATATCACCAACCTCACGGGCCAGATCATGCCGGTGAGAGAGATTGTGGAGTTTGCGCGACCGCGCGGGATCGAGGTGATGGTGGATGGCGCTCACGCCTTCGCTCACTTTCCGTTCAAGTGCGACGATCTCGCGTGCGATTACTACGGGACCAGCCTGCACAAATGGCTGCTCGCGCCGATAGGAACCGGTTTCTTGTTCGTGCGGAAAGCGAAGCAGAAATCGCTGTGGCCGCTGATGGCGGCGGCGGCGACACAGGACAACGACATCAGAAAGTACGAGGAGATCGGCACGCACCCGGCTGCGAATCACAATGCCATCTCGGCGGCGCTCGCTTTTCATCGGGGGATCGGGACCGACCGCAAGATTGCGCGCCTGCGCTATCTGCGCGATCGGTGGGCCAGGCGGCTGATCAGGGAAAGTCCGAGGGTGAAGGTGTTGACGCCGCTCGACAGCAAATACTCGGGCGCGATCGGGCTCGTCAGCGTCGACGGCCTGCCCTTCGACAAGCTCGGCGGATGGCTGATGAGCAATCATCGCATCGTCAACACTCCGATTCTGCACGCCGAGTTCAACGGGCTGCGCATTACGCCGAACGTCTATACGACTGTGGATGAGATCGACGTGTTCGGCGACAAGATGGTGCAGGCAATTCGGAAGGGGATATCGTAGGGGCGATTCATATGGCGTGAAACAAAAAGGCGGGCGCCGATGATCGCGCCCGCCTTTCTTGTTTCGGTCCCGCTTGTTTCAGTCCTTTCTTGTCTTGCTTCCCTTCGGCCTGCCGCCCTTTCTCGCGGCTTTGCCGTCCTCGATCATCTGATCGAAAGCGGCCTTCGCGTCCTTCATGAGCGCGGCGTGCGAAGCGCGTCGCTCTTTCTCCGAGCGCTTCTTTTCGTGGGCGTAGATGGCCTGGGGTGTTTTGCTTTTGCCCGGCATATGGCTTCACCACCCTTTGTCGTGTGTCGGATATTCTCAGCGCCCCGCCGGCGGTTGCCGCGCGGAGCGCTATTTGGTATGCAATAAATATAACTGATTCAAGGAGTTAATGCGGCTAGACTCGGCGCAATTCGGGGAACTTCCAGAATGCCCACAACGCATACACGAGCATTATCACCGCACCCCCGGCGATCGTCCATTGAACGTTCGTGAATCTGGCCATCGCTCCAGCCAGCAGTGCTCCGATCGGCGTGAAGCCGATGTAGACGAACACATACGCCGCCATCACCCGTCCACGCAGCTCATCCGGCAGAACCGATTGAAGGATTCCATTCGCCAGCGCTCCATTCAACATCATCGTCACGCCGAGGAAAAGCAGGACACCCGCTGCCACCTCCGGCACGTTGACGACTGAGAAGAGCAGCAATAGCGACGGAAATGAAAACGCGGACACGACGAACAGCCGGCCGCGGCGTACACGGGTGCCCAGCGCCGCCAGTGTGAGAGCTCCGAAGATCGCACCGACGCCTACGAATGACACCAGGACGCCGTAGCCGCTCGCTCCCGTGTTAAGTACATCGCGCGCAATCACGGGCATCAGCGTCAGATATGAAAAGCCGAAGATCGAGTTCACCGCGATGATTCCCATCAGCCCCGTCACTTCGCGCCGCGACCGCATGTAATCGATGCCTTCGCGGAACCCGGCCATCGCGGCGATTGTTGCGGGTCGCCTCACAAAAGGCGGAAGGCGCACTGCCATCAGACATCCCACGACGGCGAAATAGCTCAGCGCGTTGATGCCGAAGCACCAGGCAAGCCCCGCGCTCGCGATCACTATCGCGGCGATCGATGGGCCGATGATGCGGGCGAGATTGAATCCGCCGGAGTTGAGGGCTATCGCGTCGACGAGGTCGTCCCGCCCGACCAGGTCGACGAGCAGCGCCTGCCTCGCCGGGATCTCGACCGCCCCGACGAGTCCGTTGATCAGGGCTAGTGTGACAAGCAACGGAATAGTTATCCGGCCCGTCCAGACGAGCCACCACAGGATCGCCGACTCGAGCGACAACAGCACCTGCGCCACCTTCACGAGACGAAGCTTGTCGTGCCGGTCAACGATCACGCCGGCGTAAAGCGTGAAGAAAAGGATCGGGAGCGTCCCCGCCGCGGTTACGAGCCCGACGATGAACGCACTGTTGGATAGCTGGAGCGCGAGCCAACCCTGCGCTACCTGCTGCATCCACGTGCCGACGAGTGATACCGTCTGCCCGATCCAGAAGAGCCGAAAGTTCCGGTGCGCCTGAAGCACGCGAAACGGATTCAGCGATCGGGAGTCGGCGGACATTCCGCAGCATTATACACAACGAAGGAACGGGTTGTAGTTTTCGGTATGCGCGCGCACACCTACTCCCGCTTCAGCCCGGAGATGGCCGACGCGGTGGATCTTCAGGCGCTGCTCGGCAAGCTCGCCGATTTTCTGCTGCAGTCCGGCTTCGCCGGCGGACAGCAGTTCGATCCCTGGGGCGATTTCAACGAAGAGCCGGATCGCTCGCTGGATGCACTAAGACAGGCGATTCTCGACGCGCTCATCGAAAGCGGCCAGTTCACTCCCGAGCTGCTCGAAGCGCTGCGAGGCGAAGGAGGCGAGGAAGCGGAAGAGAAACTGGCGAAGCTTCTCGACGACCTCGTGCAGCGGCTCTCCGCCGAAGGATACCTCAACCTCGAAGCACCGCCGCAGGTGCCGGCCGGGCATCAGTCGGTGACAGGTCGGGGAGGACTGGCGCACGCGGCGTCGAAGAGCGTGCAGTTCAATCTCACCGACAAGTCGATCGACTTCCTCGGCTACAAGTCCCTTCGCTCGATCCTGAGCTCGCTTGGCAAGTCGAGCTTCGGCAGCCACGACACTCCCTATCTCGCAACCGGAATCGAAGCGGACGGGTGGAGCAAGCCCTACGAATTCGGGGACGTGCTGAATCTCGACGTCAACGCGACACTGTTGAACTCGCTGGCGCGAACCGGCTCACTCGAAGTCCCGCTCGATCTCGATTACGGCGATCTGATGGTGAGGCAGTCGGAGTACCGCTCATCGTGCGCTACGGTTTTGATGCTCGACACCTCGCACTCGATGATCCTGTATGGTGAGGATCGCTTCACACCCGCGAAGAAAGTTGCGCTCGCACTGACACACCTGATCCGTACACAGTTTCCCGGCGACTCGCTTCGGATCGTGCTCTTTCACGACTCCGCCGAAGAGATTCCGCTCGCGACGCTGCCGCAGGCGCAGGTGGGACCGTATCACACGAACACCGCCGAAGGGCTGAAGCTGGCTCGACGAATCCTCACCGCGCAGAAGAAGGACATGCGCCAGATCGTGATGATCACCGATGGAAAGCCGAGTGCGCTGACGATGCCCAACGGCCTCATTTACAAGAACTCGATGGGGCTCGACCTTGCGGTCGTCAGCGAAACGCTGAAGGAGGTCGCCAACTGCCGGCGGGCCGGGATCATGATCAACACCTTCATGCTCGCCCGCGACCGGGCGCTGGTGGAGTTCGTGAAGAAAGTGTCGGAGATAAGCCGCGGCAAAGCGTACTTCACCAACACGATGACGCTCGGACAATTCATCCTGATGGACTTTCTCCGCAGAAAGACCCGAAAGATTTCCTAAGCGCCTCGGTCACTCCGACAGCTGATCGCTCCGGTCCGCTTTCACGTCACCGAAAATCCGCCGCAGTTACCCGGAATTCGCGACTCGGACCAATGCCCGCCCAGGAAAGTTCTGGTAACTTGGATTGGCTCCCTCTACACGGTCACTGCGATCGAAGCCGGTTAGACCTCACATGGAGTCTCAATTGAAACGCAGACACTACCTGATCCCGGCCGGATTCATCCTCAGCTCCGTTCTGCTGGCGAGCTCACCTGCGGCAGATCCACCGATGCTGGGCTTCTCCGTGCAATCCAGCGCGGCTCAGCGCGCACTCGAGCAGCGCTTCGACGCACTGCTGAGAAAAGACAATCTTCGCAACTGGATGAAGCAGCTCAGTGCCCGCCCGCATCACGTCGGGTCGGCGTACGGCAAAGAGAACGCGGAGTTCATCGCCGCTCAGTTTCGCGCGTGGGGTTACGACACAAAGATCGAGCGATTCGATGTGTTATTCCCGACGCCGACCACTCGCGTTCTCGAGCTGGTCTCCCCCGGACGGTACACCGCAAAACTCGCCGAGCCGGTGCTGTCGCAGGACGCAACGTCGGGTCAAAGCACCGAGCAGTTGCCGATCTATAACGCCTACTCCGGCGACGGGGATGTCACCGCCGAGCTGGTGTACGTGAACTACGGTATTCCGCGCGACTATGAGGATCTCGAAGAGCGCGGTATCGACGTGCGGGGAAAGATCGTGATTGCGCGCTATGGCGGCTCATGGCGGGGAATCAAGCCGAAGGTCGCGGCAGAGCATGGAGCGATCGGGTGCATCATCTACTCGGACCCTCGCGACGACGGATACTTCCAGGGCGACGTCTATCCTGTCGGAGCGTGGCGCAGCGAAATGGGCGCGCAACGCGGATCGGTCGCGGATATGCCGACCTATCCCGGCGACCCGCTGACGCCGGGCGTCGGAGCGACGAAGAACGCGCGCCGTCTGGCCAGGAAAGATGCGCCGACTCTGATGAAAATCCCGGTGATGCCGATATCGTACGGTGACGCGTTGCCTTTGCTGCGCGCGATCGGCGGCCCGGTTGCTCCGGCTTCATGGCGCGGCAGTCTTCCCATCACGTATCACATCGGCCCGGGGCCAGCGAGAGTTCACCTCAAGCTCGCGTTCCACTGGGCGCTCGCTCCCGCCTATGACGTTCTTGCAACCCTGCGCGGCAGCGAGCGGCCTGATGAATGGATAATCCGCGGGAATCATCACGATGCGTGGGTGAACGGCGCTGATGACCCGATAAGCGGAATGGTGTCCGTCATGGAAGAAGCGCGCGCCATCGGCGCGCTCGCGAAAACAGGCTGGCGCCCGAAGCGCACGATCGTGTTTGCTGCGTGGGATGCGGAAGAGCCCGGGTTGCTTGGATCGACCGAATGGGCGGAAGCTCACGCCGACGTGCTGCGCCGGAACGGAGCCGTGTATGTCAACTCCGACAGCAACGGCCGCGGGTTTCTTTTCATGGCCGGCTCTCATACGCTCGAGCGGTTCATCAACGAAGTCGCGCGGGATGTGACCGACCCGCAGAAGAAG
>Ga0136617_10001742_pt1 | contig 19325 bp, 17 predicted proteins | sample AntDrymUQ3222106_2_FD_129672 | JGI IMG/M metagenome (GOLD analysis project Ga0136617, IMG submission 129672) | Polar desert sand microbial communities from Dry Valleys, Antarctica - metaG UQ322 (21.06) | ecosystem: Environmental > Terrestrial > Soil > Desert | place: Antarctica: Dry Valley... | reverse complement strand
CGCAAGGAGCACGAGAAACCACGCACCCCATAAACCAGTGCTGAACGACAGAATCAGACTCACCACCGGGCTTGCCAGCAGGAGCAGTAGCGGCCACGAAACTCCGGACCAGTACAGCATACCGAAGAAAATCCCGATGAACACAATGCCCGTACCCAGATCGGGCTGAAGCATGATGATGACCCAGGGAATGCCGACAACGATCGCCGGTTTCCACAGATCGATCAGCGATTTTGGCGGCTCACGACGTGAAGAGAGGATGTGCGCCAGCATCAGCACCACCGTGATCTTCGCCAACTCGGACGGCTGCCCCAGTCGCACGCCGCCCACAGCGATCCAGCTTTTCGTGCTTGCCGCGGTGCCGGCGCCGGATCCGATGACCAGCGTCAGTCCAAGAAGCACCAGAGACAGCAGATACGCGGGGATCGTCACCCATTCGATGAAGCGCACCGAGGATCGGCTGATGCCGTAAGCCCCAACCATGCCGAGCACGAGCCAGACAATCTGCGACTTGTAAACGCGTCCGACCGCGGTGGGCGTGTCGGTAACGCCCGCGGAGTAAACCATAGCGACGCCAAATATGGACAGCAGGAGCCCGGTCAGCACGAGCGGGTAGTCCGCTACGATGCGGCGCATCATTGTGTCGTCCTGCGGCGCATCATTCTGTCGTTGCTGTCAGCTCGATTGGGACGGCCTTCGTGTAGTAGCCGATGATCTTCGATGCGACACGCGCGGCGAGCCAGCCGTGGTCGCCAAACTCGAGGAATACCGCCACCAGAATCGTCGGATTGTCAGCCGGAGCAAAGCCCACGAACCATGCATGGTCGACATTGGGATTTTCCGAATTCTGCGCAGTGCCAGTCTTGCCCGCGATGACGAGACCCTGAATCCGCGAGCCTCCCGCGGTTCCGCGCTCGGAGACCACACCCGCCAGGGCCAGACGCAACTGTGTCAGCTGCTGCGGTGTCAGCTGGAGAATCTTTTTCCGTTCGGGGTTTCTCTTGACGATTTCCGGCCTCGCCGCAGACCCATCGGTCGCGAGAGCCGTGTAGAACTTCGCCATGTTCACTACTGTCTGCGAATTCTCGCCCTGCCCAATCGACAGATTCAGCGAGTTCGCGCCCGCCGTCCAGCCGCGCGGGCCATACCGTCTATTGTAGTAGGCGCGAACGTCACGAAGAGGAAAGCGCGGCTTGTACTCGTTCGGCAGGTCGATTCCGGAGCGCTCATGAAACTCGAGATCTATCCCGCCGCCGACGAGACGCGACAATCCGATTTTGAGGCCGAGCTGGTAGAAGTAAACGTCGCAGGATTTCTCAATCGCCTGGGCCAGCGTAGTAGATCCGTGTCCGCGCTTCTCCCAGCATCTGAAATACCGTCGGCCGTATTGCATTCCGCCGCTGCACGCCACCGGCATGCGTTCGCTGAACGTGACCACCTTGTTGGAAAGCCCGATCGATGCAGTCGCCAGCTTCCAGGTGGATGCAGGTGGATACGTGCCCTGAATCACCTTGTTGAACAGCGGACGCGCGGGATCGGTGTTGAGCTGCTTCCAATAGTCAGCAGGGATTCCACCGGTGAAGCGGTTCGGATCGAAGCTCGGCGCACTGAACAGCGCCAGTACGCCTCCCGTGCGCGGCTCGAGAGCGATCGCTCCTCCGCGAAGCGAATCGCCAAACACCGAGGCGACAAACTTCTGAAGATCGAGATCGATATTGGTGTGCAGTGGCGGAGCGCCTACCGGCGATCTGTCGGGCCTCGGTCCAACACCTCGCACGGGTCGCCCGCGCGCATCGACTTCATCGAACTTCTGACCTTCCTTGCCGTGCAGCTCCGGCTCGTACTGTTTCTCCAGTCCACCCTTTCCGATTGTCTGTCCCGGCTTGTATCCGGCAAACTGAGGAAGGTTGAGCTCAGCCTCGGTGATTTCTCCGGTGTAGCCGACGAACGACGCGACGAGAGGACCGTCGGGATAGAACCGTTTCGGCACCGACTGGATGATGAGCCTCGGATAGTCCAGCCTATGCTCTTCGAGAACCGAGATCACGTCGATGGACGCGTCGGGAAGTATCACAGTGGGCCGCGTGGGTGCACGTCGATACCGCCGTACCGCAGCCGAGATGTCGTAGTCGGTGAGCTGGAGTGTCGGCTGGAGCAGCTTGAGAGACGTGCGCAGCGAATCGAGGCTCGGCGCAGTGATCGACACGGAATACGCCGGCAGGTTCTCGGCTATGATCTGCCCTTTGCGGTCGTAGATGATGCCTCGCGGAGCGGGCAGCGGAATTTCGCGAAGCCGGTTGTTGAGCGACGCCTGGACGAACATCTCGTGCTGAAGCACCTGCGTTCTGAAGAACGCCGACAGCAGCACGATGAAGAAGATGGCAATTGCCACCGAGCTGAGGCGCGTGCGGCGTGCGATGTCGTTGGGATGGAAGCTCATGCCCGTGCCGGCTCGAGGAGTGGACGCATTATCAGCAGCAGCAGCACACCCGCAACGGCGGTACCCGCGGCGGACAACGGAGACCAGAGGAGAACCTGCTGAATGAGCTCGATGCCGCCGAGCCGCTGTTCAACGGTGAAGTAGATGACGTCGAAGATCCACTTCCCGAGAAAGAAGAAGAACGCGTTGAGCGCAAGGTTGTCGGCGAAGAACACTGCCTTGAGCCACGACGCGAGGTAGCCCACGACTGTCATCGCGACCGCACCAGCACCGAGCGCATCGGGGGTCAACGAATCCGAGACGATTCCCAGCACCAGGCCGATGACAGCACCGACGGCAGGGCGAACGCGGATTGCGGTGAGGAGTAAGGCAAGTACGAGAAAGTCCATCGGAGCGCGCCAACCCAGCAAAGGACGCAGCGTGTAGTGCAGCAGTATCAGTATCAGGAATGTAATGACTCCGCGCACTGTACCGCCAAGCGTCATCAGATCCCCCTCGTCGGACTTCTGCCGGTGCTGTCGCGCTCCAGCGAATCCCGCCGGATCGAATCGCGCCGTGCGGCCGCGCGGCGGGCGGCGGCACGGCGTGCAGCGGCATCAGGGTCCAGCGGCACCGCGGACTGCGCTCCACTCGTGTCGGGCATAAGCTCCGGAGGCAAGCCGCCCGGAATCTGACCTCCCACGGTCCCGTCCCGGCGCGTCGTATCGAGAGCCGCGCGCCTCGCGGCGGCCTCGGCCAGTGCAGCGGTTCTCGCCGCCGAATCGCCTGCCACCACGATGCGCGCGGCGGCGGCTTCAGCCGCGGCCGCGCTGCTCCACACATTCTCGAAGCCCTTCGTCGCCCTGTCGTTTCTGAGAATCATCACTGCGCCCACGTCAGCGGGCGGCACCGCGGGTCTCAGCAGATACGTTCTCGCCCATCCCTCGGCAGTTTTCACTTCCTCGAGCACGGTACCGATGGGAATTCCGCGCGGCCAGACACCCCCGAGGCCGGAGCTCACGATCTGAGCGCCCGGCTTGAGAACACTGCGAAACGGAATGCCGCGAAGCTCCATCAGAAATCCGGTCGTGGCGCTGCCAAGATGCGCCTGCGCGATTCCGAACGCAGCACCATCCTCCGACATCGCGCTCACTCTGAAATCAGAGTGCGTCCAGATCATCGCCTCGCTCATCGTCGGATCGACAGTGGACACCATTCCAACAACGCCTTCAGGGGCAATCACAGGGCTGAGCCGCCGCACTCCCGCATTGGAACCGGCGGTGAGCGTCATCGTCGTGACATCGCGCACACCGCGACCGTGCAACGCTTCCGCGGGAATGAATCCCCACTTGAGCCGCGCGCCGAGGCCAATCAGCTCACGCAGCCTGTCGTTCTCACTTTCGAGTGCCGACACTGCCATCGCCCTGAGGGCAACACTGTCGCGGATGGCCGTTCTGTCGGCGTCGAGGAGCAGAGAACGCCTGCTCGCTTCGGCCCGCTCCTGGAGCATCACCAGCGGCGCCAGGAATGTGCGACGCATGGAGCTGGCGAGCGGGTCCCGCATGTTTGGAGGAAGTCCGCGGGCGGCGAGCGCCAGAAAGGCGGCCGCCCCGAGAACTATCAGATCAATCCGGCTGCTGCTGCTGCCGCTGCTTCGTACAGCGCGTGCCACGAAGGGTACCTCAGGTTGCTAGGACGGACCAGTATTTTTCCTCGTCATCCAGGATGCGACCGCAGCCCCGGACGACGCATGTCAGCGGATCCTCGTCGACGTGAATCGGAAGCCCCGTTTCCTGCGACAGCAGCACATCCAGGCCGCGAATAAGGGCGCCTCCGCCCGTCATGACGATCCCACGCTCAACGATATCAGCCGCGAGTTCCGGCGGAGTGATCTCGAGAGCGCGGCGTACCGCCCCCACAATCTGCTGGATCGGCTCCTGCACCGCATCCCGGATCTCAGCCGAGTGAATGCGCACGCTCTTGGGAATCCCTGATACAAGATCGCGACCTTTCACCTCCATCTCGCGCTCCTCCCCGATCGGATAGGCCGATCCGATCTGGATCTTCACCTGCTCGGCCGTAGACTCGCCAATGAGAAGATTGTAGTTCTTGCGCATCGACTGAAGTATCGCCGTGTCGAGCTCGTCTCCTCCAGTGCGGATCGAGGTGTCGCTCACAATTCCCGACAGCGCGATGACAGCGATTTCGGTGGTCCCACCTCCGATGTCGATCACCATGTTGCCGGTGGGCGTCTCGACCGGCAATCCGACGCCGATCGCCGCCGCCATGGGCTCAGCCACCATGAAGACTTCCTTGGCACCTGCGCCGAGCGCCGAGTCACGCACCGCTCGCTTCTCTACCTCGGTAATGCCCGAGGGAACACACACGATCACTCTTGGCTTGACCTTGAAAACATGGTTCTCGATGATCAGCGCAAGAAAATAACGCAGCATTTTCTCGGTGACATCGAAGTCCGCGATCACGCCGTCCTTCATCGGTCTGACGGCGATGACTCCCTCGGGAGTTCGGCCGAGCATCCGCTTGGCCTCCAGGCCGACGCCCTTGATCTTTTTTGTCTCGCGGTCGAGCGCCACCACAGAGGGCTCGTTCAGAACGATTCCCTCGCCCTTCACATAGATAAGCGTATTGGCGGTGCCGAGATCGACGGCGATCGCGTTCGCGGGGAAGAAGGAACCTGCCTTGAAGGGCCAGCGCATGATATCTCGGTTAGTTCAGGAAGGAATCGACGTCTTTCAGTGGCAAGCCGAATGCCTCGGCCACTGCGGGATACACCACTTGTCCGTCGACGACGTTCAATCCCTTGCGCAATGGCAGGCCGTCTCGAAGCGCCTGCTTCCACCCGAGGTTGGCGAGTCTCAGTGCGTAGGGGAAGGTGGCGTTGGTAAGAGCAAGTGTGGAAGTTCGCGGAACACCACCGGGCATGTTCGCGACGCCATAGTGGATCACGCCGTCCACGACATAGGTAGGGTTTTCGTGTGTTGTGGCCTTGATAGTTTCGACGCACCCGCCCTGGTCGATGGCCACGTCAACGATGACTGATCCCGGTTGCATCGTCTTCAAATCCTCGCGGCGGATCAACCGCGGAGCGACCGCGCCCGGTATCAGCACTGCGCCAACTACCAGGTCCGCGGTGGAAATCTGCTCCAGGATATTGTGACGATTGGAATAGATCAGCGTCACGTTGGCCGGCATCACGTCCGAAAGGTACCTCAACCGCTCGAGCGAAAGGTCGAGCACTGTAACTTTTGCGCCCATTCCCGCGGCCATCTTCGCCGCGTTGATTCCGACGACACCGCCGCCGATGATGACGACTTTGGCGGGAGGCACACCGGGAACGCCGCCGAGGAGCACGCCTCTGCCGCCATAGAGCTTCTCGAGATACTTGGCTCCCTCCTGCACGGCCATGCGTCCCGCAACCTCCGACATCGGCGTCAGAAGGGGAAGCTCGCGGTTGGGGAGCTCAACCGTCTCGTAAGCGATGCACGTCGCGCCGCTGTCGATGTGCGCCCTTGTGAGCTGCTCGTCCGCCGCGAAATGGAAGTAGGTGAAGATCGTCTGGCCGCGTCGCATGTGCGGCCACTCCAGCTCGATCGGCTCCTTGACCTTCAATATCATCTCAGCATCTGCCCAGACGGCGGCTGCATCAGATGCGATACGAGCCCCGGCGCCGGTGTAATCCTGATCCGCGAATCCGCTTCCCTCTCCCGCTCCCTTCTGGACGAGTACGGAATGCCCTGCCGCGACAAGCGCTTCCGCGCCCGCCGGCACAAGGGCGATGCGGTTTTCGTTGGTCTTGATCTCCTTTGGAACGCCAATCTTCATCGATTTTTCGGGTTGAGTATTGAACGTTGATCGGGGATCAGACCGCAGCGCCGGGACCAAGGCTGACAATGGTCTGGGCTTCGGGCGCAAAGAACTCGCTGCAGATCCGCGCTACCAGATCCCGATCGATGCCATCGACGAGAGCAAGCAGCTCGTCGAGAGACCGATACTCCTCGTCATAAAGCTCGACTCCCGCAGCGCGGTACATGCGCGACGACACGCTTTCGAGTGAGAGTGTAATCTGGCCCTTCAGCTGGTTTTTGCCAGCGGCCAGCTCATCATCGGGCAGTCCCTCGCGAGCGATGCGGGCCAGCTCTTCGCGGATCGCTTCCGTCGCGAGGCCCGCCGTCTCGGGCGCGGTTGCCACATAAACACCGTGGTTTCCCGAATCGCGGTGAAACGACTGAAACGTATAGACGGCGTATGCGAGACCCAGCTCCTCTCTCACCCGTTGGAACAGGCGCGAGCTCATCCCCCCGCCAAGCAGCATGCTCACGAGTGTCATCGCGTAGCGGCGCGCGTCACCATGCGGAATCGTCGCGGAGCCAAACACGATGTGCGTCTGCGCGCCTTCCCGCTCGAAGTGGCGAGTGGTCGGAGGGAGCGGCACCGCTGGTGGGGAGGTGAGTCGGGATTTCCCTCCGCCGGCGACCTTCGCCCAGCCCGACGAATCGAGAGCGCGAAGCAGATCATCGTGCTCGACATTACCCGAGGCCGCCACGACGATCTGATCCGGATGGTATGCGCGCTCATGCAAGTCGCGGAGATCGCGGGGCGTAAGCGCAGAGACCGTCTCCCGCGTTCCGAGAATTGGATAACCGTAGGGGTGTGGGCCCCACAGCTCCGCGCCATGCAGCTCGAACACCAGATCGTCGGGGGTGTCATCGACGGTGTTGATTTCCTCGAGCACTACCTTGCGCTCGAGATCCAGATCGACCTGACGAAGGAGCGGACGGAAGATCAGGTCTGCCAACACGTCTGCGGCATCGCCCAGGTGCTCGTCGAGAACACGCGCCTGATATGCGGTATGCTCGCGAGAAGTGTACGCATCGAGCGATCCGCCGAGAGTTTCGAGCGAAAGGGCGAGGTCTTTCGCCGACCGGGTCGGCGTTCCCTTGAACACCATGTGCTCGAGCATGTGCGAGACACCCATCACTTCCGGCGACTCGTTGAGTGACGCGGCCCGCACCCAAGCGCCGAGTGAAACAGACCGCACTCCCGGCATGCTCTCCGAGAGTACGGTCAGCCCGTTCGGCAGAACGGTGCGGCGAAGTGCTACGTCATCCCTGATCGCGAGAAGGGTCACTCGCGGCCGCGACCTCCGCCGCTTCGGGGAGCTCTGCCACGTGGACGGCGCAAGCGTTCCTCTCGCTGTCCGCTGCCTGCCTCTCCCGAGCTGTCGGGGGAGTCACCATTCCCTCGCGATCCGGAGCGGGATTCGCCCGACTCCTCGGTCGCAGCGTCGGAGGGTGAGCTCTCCGGCTTCGGCACCAGGGCCTTCATCGACAACCTCAGCCTGCCGCGCTCGTCGCGCTCCAGCAGCTTCACCTTCACCCGGTCGCCCTTGTTGACGACATCTTCCGTCTTTTCCGTGCGGCCGTGCTTGAGCTCGGAGATATGGACGAGTCCTTCGGTGCCGGGCATGATCTCGACGAAAGCGCCGAAAGCCGTCGTGCTCTTTACGGTGCCCTCATACGTATCGCCGATGACAGGTTCCGCAGTCAGCGCCTGAACCATCTGCCGCGCGCGTTCCATTGCTTCGCCGCCCACTGCGGCGATCGTAACCAGCCCGGAGTCGTCGACCGTCAGCTCGGCGCCCGTCTCCTCCTGAATACCGCGAATCGTCTTACCCTTCGGACCGATGAGCTCGCCGATTTTTTCGGGGCTGATGTTCATCGTCACGATGCGCGGAGCGTACGTCGAGAGGTCCGATCGCGGCGCTGCCAGTGCCTTGCGCATCTCACCGAGGATGTGCAGGCGCCCTTCTCGCGCCTGATCCATCGCTTCCTTCATGAGATCGAGTGACAATCCCTGCACCTTGATGTCCATCTGAATCGACGTGATTCCGGTCTCGGTGCCGGCGACCTTGAAGTCCATGTCGCCAAGGTGGTCTTCGGTACCGAGGATATCGGTGAGAATCGCGTACTTGTCGCCTTCCTTGATGAGGCCCATCGCGACGCCGGCAACTGCGCCGCGAATCGGCACACCAGCGTCGAACAGCGCGAGGGATCCGCCGCACACCGATGCCATCGACGACGAACCATTGGACTCGAGCACATCCGAGACGATGCGGATTGTGTACGGAAATTCCTCGAACGGCGGCAGCACACTCTGAAGGGCGCGCTCCGCGAGGTTCCCGTGACCGATCTCACGGCGGCTCGTGCCGCGCATCGGACGAACTTCGCCGGTGGAGAACGGCGGAAAGTTGTAGTGCAGCATGAACGATTTGGTGGTCTCGCCGGCTTCATCGATCGAATCGAGGCGCTGCACGTCCTGCGCGGTGCCCAGCGTGACTGCGACCAGTGCCTGCGTCTGTCCTCGCGTGAACAGGGCCGAACCGTGCGCCCGCGGCAGAACCGGTGCGTCGATTGAAATGGCGCGCACTTCCTTCGGTCCGCGTCCATCGACTCTCTTTCCGCTGTCGAGCACCTGCGCGCGGAGCGTATCATACTCGGCGTTTTCGACGAGTGCCGATATATCCTTGGCATTATCCGGAAACTCACCGGCCAGCTCAGCTGCGATTTCCTTCTTGGCGCGTTCCACCGACGCCACTCTCGTGTGCTTGTCGGCCTGATTGATCGCTTCGTTGATGCGGCCTTCAGCGAGCGACTTCACCCGACTGACGATCGCCTCCGCAGGCTCGGATTTCTTCCATACCATTTTTTCGGTGCGTCCGCGCGACAGCAGCCCCTGCTGTATCGCGATGAGCTCCTTGATACCGCCATGCGCAACGGTGATCGCCTCCAGCGCATCGGCTTCGGAAACCTCGATTGCGCCGCCTTCGACCATCAAGATCGAGTCTTCCGACCCGGCCACGACGATGTCAAGATCGCTGTACGGAAGCTGCTGAAAAGTTGGATTGAGAATCCAGCTCTCCTGCATTCGTCCGACGCGCACTCCGGCGATCGGGCCCATGAACGGAATCTTCGATGTGTTGAGGGCGTATGATGCCGCGAGGAGCGCGAGCATGTCGGCGTCGTTCTCCTGGTCTGCGGAGATTACGTAGATGTAGACCTGGATCTCGTTCTTGAATCCTTCGGGGAAGAGCGGCCTGATCGACCGGTCGATGATTCGCGCCTTGAGGATTTCGGTGTCGGCGGGGCGTCCTTCCCGCTTGATGAACCCACCCGGGATCTTGCCGGCGGCGTAGGCCTTGTCGCGGTATTCAACGAGCAGGGGGAAGAACGGGAGCGAGCTTTCATTGTCGCTGACTGTTACCGCTGCGAGCACCATCGTGTCGCCGAACTGTACAAGGGCCGAGCCGGCCGCCTGTTTCGCCATGCGTCCGGTCTCGATGATGAGCTTCCGGCCGGCGAATTCTTTCTCAATGCGTTGCATCATTGTCCTTATTTGTTCTAGAGAACACAAAACGCGCGCGGGCAGCAGTGTGCACCCGCGCGCAGTACAAGTTCAGAAGCGGAGACTAATGCCGGAGGCCAAGATCGGCGATGATCTTGCGATAGCCTTCGAGGTCGGTCCGTTTGAGATAGTCCAGCAGCCGGCGACGCCGTCCAACCATCTTCAGCAGGCCCTGTCGGCTGTGATGGTCCTTCGCATGAATGCGGAAGTGAGCGGTCAGGTAGTTGATGTTCTCGGTGAGAATCGCAATCTGGACCTGGGCCGACCCTGTGTCGGTGCCGTGCGTGCGGTACTTCTCGATTGTCGCGGTCTTCTGAAATGCCATTGTTGCTGTGCTCTCCGCGCGCCTCGCGCGCTGGTGTCTTTGAATCGTGCTAAGCCATGAAAACTACCTGACTTAGCGGGCCCTGTAAAGCGGCTTGGCCTTGGATCCGCGGCGGGCGTAGGCTGTTCAAGAGCGAGCTTTGGGCATCGAGCCAGAGCTCACCGCTCCGGCTCGATGCCCGCTGCTCAGCCCTTAGTGTGCCCTTCGTTTTCATTGACGCGCCGAACATTGGCCGCAATGACGCCATCGCGAAGCAGTAGATCGAACCGCTGTCCCGCTTCGAACTGCGATGCGGAGGTGAGTGTCTCACCAGACTCCGCGCGCGCGACCGCGTAGCCTCTCTCCAGCGTCGCCAGCGGGCTGAGCGCATTGAGGCGACCCGCCGCTCCCTTAAGCAACGAGCGGCGCCGCTCCGCCGCGCGAAGCGAGCTCGAGCGCATGTTGCGAGCGACGGTCCGCAACGAGAGCGCCGCGGCTTCGTTGCGGCGGAGTACCGCACCGTTGAGCCTCCGACGCTGCGCGGTGAGAGCGGCGAGCAAGTCGGAGAGTGCCGGTATTGCGGTTTCAGCGGCGGCGGACGGCGTAGCTGCCCGCACATCGGCGACCAGGTCACAGACCGTGACATCGACCTCGTGCCCAACCGCTGATATCACCGGTATGTGGCAGGCGGCGACCGCCCTCGCTACCCGCTCGTCGTTGAACGCCCACAGGTCTTCACGCGATCCGCCGCCGCGGCCGACAATCAACACGTCGGCCCGGCCCCATCGCATCACTCTGCCAATCGCATTGCAGATCTCGCGCGGTGCGGTATCTCCCTGCACCGCGGCGCATGACACGACTACGCGCACGCCGGGCCGCCTGCGCTGCGCAACGGATATGATGTCGTGGAGCGCCGCACCGCTCGAGCTGGTCACGACTGCAATGCAGCTCGGGAATCTCGGGAGCGTTCTCTTGCGATCGGCCGACAATAATCCGTCGGCCCTCAATTTTTCGATCGTACGCTCCATCGCTTTGCGACGCAGGCCGTCGCCTGCTGCCTCGATGCGGCTGATACGCAGCTGGAGCGCGCCACGAGCCGCGTACATCGTCATCTGCGCGAGCGCGATGATCTGCATTCCTTCGTCAGGCGGCGCCGGTATGGCGTGCTGATCACGGCTCCACACGACGCACGACATCTGCGACACGGAATCGCGAAGCGAGAAATACCAGTGTCCGTTACGGTGCGGCTTGAAATCGGTGACTTCCCCGCGCAGCCAGAAGAACCCGAAGGAGCGCTCGACAAGTGCTCTGGTTTCCTCGTTGAGCTCGGTGATCGTCATCGCGTTTGCACGACTCGAGCCCGGCTTTGCCGGCGGCTTGGCGGGTCGGAACAGGTTCTCCCCTCCGTAGTCGACCGGCTTGCCACCGCGTGAGTGAGTCATCTTCCAGCGGGGTGTGGAACGGAAGCGCGGTGTGCCGTGCGCGCAGCTACGGCCGTCGCCGCGCGAATTGTATTTGCCAGCAGCATTGCGATCGTCATCGGCCCCACGCCTCCCGGCACCGGGGTGATCTTCGACGCGACAGCACTCGCCGAATCGAAGTCGACATCTCCCACCAGCCGGTAGCCATTCTTCGCGGATGAGTCCGTCACGCGATTAACGCCGACATCGATGACCACCGCACCGGGTCTGATCATGTCACCGGTCACCAGCTGCGGCCGGCCTGCAGCGACAATGAGAATCTCCGCGCGCCGCGTATGCATTCCCAAATCGCGCGTATGTCGATGGCAGACGGTAACTGTACTGTTGGCTCCGGAAGTGTCGCGCGACATCAGCGCGGCGATGGGCTTGCCGACAATATTGCTCCTTCCGACGACGACACACTCCGCTCCTTCAGTTACCACGCCGGTCCGGCGCAACAGCTCCTGAATTCCCGCCGGCGTGCATGGCACGAAACCGTCACGCTCGCCCGCCATCAGCTTGCCGGCATTCACCGGGTGAAACCCATCGACGTCCTTCGCCGGGTCGATTGCCAGTACGACGGCGCCCGTGTCGATGTGTCCAGGCAGCGGCAACTGTACAAGAATCCCGTGAACCTCGTCATCGCGATTGAGATCCTCGATTAGCTCGAGCAACACTCTCTGCGACGTGTCAGCCGGCAGGCGGATAGTGCTGCCGCGCATACCTGCAGCATCGCACGCCTTGTTCTTCGCGCCTACATAAACCGAGCTCGCCGGATCGTCGCCGACGAGTATCACTGCGAGACCCGGCGTTATTCCTTGTATCGCGAGTGCCGCAGCGTCGCGGGCGACTTCCTCGCGTATCGACCGGGCGATAGCGACTCCGTCGATCAGCTCAGCGGGCAAAGTCCACCGCGCGTGTCTCGCGGATGAGAACGACCTTGATCTGGCCGGGATACTGAAGCTCCGACTCGATGCGCCGCGCAATCTCTTCGCTCAGAGTAGTCATCCGCCCGTCATCGACATCGTCAGGCGTGACGATCACACGCACTTCGCGCCCGGCCTGAATCGCGAACACCTTGTCCACGCCGCGATAGCTCGACGCGATTCTCTCGAGTCCTTCGAGGCGCTTGACATAGGTCTCGAACGCTTCACGCCGGGCGCCCGGCCGCGATCCGGAGATTGCGTCAGCAGCCTGTACCAGGACCGAAACCTCGCTTTCATGCGGAACGTCGTCGTGATGGGCGGCGATGCAGTTGATCACAAGCGGATGCTCGCCATACCGCGTCGCCATCTCGACACCCAGCTGAACGTGAGTTCCTTCGTGCTCGTGCGTCAGCACTTTCCCAATGTCATGAAGTAGCGCGCCACGCCGGGCCATGGCGACGTCCAGACCCAGCTCCGCAGCCATGATTCCCGCGAGCCACGCGACTTCCTGCGAGTGGTTGAGAATGTTCTGACCGTAGCTCGTGCGCCATCGCATCCGGCCGATCAGCTTGATGATCTCCTGATGCAGACCGTGAACACCGCTCGCGTAAGCCGCCCGCTCACCGGTGTCGATTATCCCGACGTCCACTTCTTCGCGCGACTTTGCAACTACCTCTTCGATCCGTCCGGGGTGGATTCTTCCGTCGGCGACGAGCTTCTCCAGCGAAAGACGCGCGACCTCGCGACGAACGGGGTCGAAGCACGAGACGACGACTGTGTCCGGCGTGTCATCGATGATGACATCGACTCCCGTCGCCAGCTCGAAGGCGCGAATGTTCCTGCCTTCGCGGCCGATGATGCGGCCCTTCATCTCGTCGTTGGGAAGTGCAACGGCCGACACGGTCGTCTCCGCCGTCTGTTCCGCCGCGATACGCTGGATGGCGAGAGCGATGATCTTTTTCGCCTCGCGGTCGGCATTGCGCTTGGCCGCTTCGCGAATGTCGCGGATGCGGTTGGCGGCATCCGCCTGTGCTTCGTCGGCCAGCCGCTGCACGAGCTCGTTCTTCGCTTCCTGCGCCGACAGTCCAGCCAGCTGCTCGAGCCGCCGCCGCTCTTCGGTAAGCAGACGCTCGACCTCGAGTTCTCTCAAGCCGAGTGTCTCCTGGCGCAGTCCGAGCTCGAGCACGCGCGTGCTTGTTTCGCGTTCGCGCTGTTCCAGCACGTCGTACTTGCGGTTGAGGAGGCTCTCGCGCTTCTGCACGCGCTTCTCCTCCGCCTCTATCTCTTCGCGGCGCTTGCGGGCTTCGCGCTCCCAGTCCTCGCGGTGCCGGATCAGCTCTTCCTTTCCGCCGAGCACCGCGCTCTTCCGCAGTGATTCCGCTTCGCGGGCGGCGTCATCGAGCACGCGCTTCGCTGTTTCCTCGGCGGTAGCGCGGGCTTCTCTCTGACGCGTAAGCTCCGATCCCTTCCCTGCACGCCTACCTAAAACGAAAGAAACCGCGGAGGCGATAGCAACAAGAACAGCGCCAGCCGCGGCAAGCCACGCCGATTCGTTCATTAGACCGATCTATGTAGAGCCCGCGGCAGTGCCACAGGCGGCCCCGATCGCGCCGATTATTCGTCGCGTAATGGGCTTAAACTAATCGTGCCGCTTGACCGGGGGGAGCCAAGGTTTGATTTCCTCGCCCAGGCCGCGCATCCGCTCGGCCAGCACGCGACGATCTTCGCGCACTTCGAACAGCTCGCCCGCAATCCGCAGCGCCGCAAGAATCGCCGCCTTGTGGCTCTCGACCCGGGGCCCGGACTCCATCGTCTCCGTTATCACCTTATCGACATACCCCGCAACAGCCACCGCATGCTCGGGGGTCGTCTCGGTGCGCAGCGTGTACTCGCCGCCGAGGATCGTGACCTTGACGACGTTCTTTCGAGTCGTCATCGGGCAGCCTCCTCATGCTGCTGTCTCAGAAAACGAACGCGCTCGAGCATCTGGCGGGTACGCGAACGCGCCGTCTCGACGCGGACTCTGAGGTCGGCGTTCTCCCGCTCGAGTTTGTCGATTCGCTCCGGGCTGATGCGAGACGCGCCCGGCGATGCGTCGATAGCCTTCACGCGGGCCTCAGCTTGGAGAGCGCGCCGGCGGAAAGTCGCGAGCTCGTCGCCAAGGTGCCTGACGAGCCGCTGAAGCTCCTCGAATGGGTCGTGATCAGGACCTTCGCTGTTTGATACCAAGTACCGCCTCGAGAACCCCTAGAATTTTTTCGGTACGACCCTGGATTTCCTTCTCGCGAAGTGTGCGCTCCGGATGGCGGAACGTCAATCGCCATGCAAGACTCCGTGAGCCTTTGGGAATACCGGGGCCGCGGAACTCGTCGAAAAGCACAAGCGATTCGAGCTGCTCTCCCGCCGACTCGCGGATCACGCGTTCCACTTCCGCCGCCCCGGTCGTGTGAGCCACCACCAGCGCGAGATCGACTTCCATTGCGGGCATCGCCGGGACCGGACTGTAGCGCCTCGTTTGCCGAGCCTCGTTAGTGACCGCCTCCATGTCGATTTCGATTCCGAACGCTGGCGCCGCCCACACCGGCGCATCCAGCCTCACGCGAACGACCGAGCCCGCGGCAACATCATTCACTGTCACCAGCCACAGAGCGTCACCGACCGACGGCGCCAGCCGGATCTCCGCATCGGGAAAAGCCGCGGCGGATATGCTTTCCGCCAGCGCCCTGGCATCCCACTCGTCGAACTGCGGCGGCCGCGGCTCAGTGAAGTGAGGAGGCCGGCTCTCTCCCATGATCAGCGCGCCAGCGTGCATTCGCTCCGCAGGGGCGCCATTCGGAGCTGGGCTGCCGACGGTGAACACCACGCCGATCTCGAACAGCCGGATGTTTCGCTGCATGTGAGCAAGGTTGTATTCAGCGCGACCCGCCAGCGTGTCGAGAACACTCGAGCGCAGGAACGCTTCGTCCCCCGCCAGCGGGTTTCGAACCCGATGCGAATCCGGGCCGGTCCGCGAGAAAGGCATCGGGCGCGCCTCGAAGAGACCTTCCACCACGCAGGCTTCGCGGATTCTGCGGGCAGCGATGTACATACCGGCGTCGGGAGACGTGCCGGGCCGGAACGGCCGCACCTCAGACGGCAGCTTGTCGTACCCGTTCAACCTCGCGACTTCCTCGATGACTTCGATCTCACCGTATACATCGGGCCGGTACGAAGGCACCGTGATGGTCAACGTGTCACCGTTGCCAGTCGATACAGCAAACCCCACACTCGACAGAAGGCTCTCGATATTTTCCCGCGGAACGGATTGACCGAGCACCAGCTCCACACGGGAGAGCCGGAGCGAAACCACGTGCGGCGAAACCGCTGCTTCACCCGAATCCGATACAGCACCCTTCCTTCCACCGGCGAGCGAGATGATCATCTCTGCCGCGTACTGCAGCAGCGATGGAATCGCGCCGGCATCGACTCCGCGCTCGAACCGATAACTCGCGTCGGTCGACACGCCGAGTTTCAGACGCGTCGCGCGGACGCGACGAGGATCGAACGCCGCTGCTTCGAGCAATACGTCGGTGGTCGTGTCGCCGACCTCGCTTCCCTTTCCCCCGATAACTCCCGCAATTGCCGACGCTCGATGGACGTCAGCGATGACAGTCATCGTCTCGTCGAGCCGGCGATCGACACCGTCCAATGTCACGAGTGGTTCGCCAGCGCTGGCGCGGCGGATGATCAACCGACGCCCGCCGATCTTGTTGAGATCGAACGCATGCATCGGATGGCCGAAGCCGTGAAGCATGTAGTTGGTGACGTCGACGATGTTATTGATGGACCGTCCGCCGACAGCCTCGATGCGGGCCACCAGCCAGTCGGGGCTCGGGCCGACCTTTACTCCATGGATCGCCGCTGTCGCATAGCGCATGCAGCCTTCTGTATCGTCCAGCGCGATTGCAACAGGCTCGCTTCCGTTATCAGTCGAAGACGCTCCACGTGCCTTGTCGATCGATGGACGCCGGAGCGGAAGCCCAGTGGCTGCGGCGATCTCGCGGGCGACACCCTCGTGCGACAACAGGTCCGGACGATTCGGCATCACATCGATCACGAGCCGCGTATCGCCAACCGCAATCGCATCGACCAGCCGGACACCAGGCGTGGCGTCGATGTCCAGCTCCATGATGCCCTCGTGATCGCTGCCCAGCCCGAGCTCGCGCGCCGAGCAGAGCATTCCCTCGGACAGCTGCCCGCGAATCTTGCGCTTCTCGATCTTCAGCCCGCCCGGCAGCACCGCACCCAGACGCGCGAACGGGTAAAGCGCACCAGCGGTGACGTTCGGTGCGCCGCACACCACATGATGCAGCGCTCCGAGCCCCGAGTCTACTCGCGTGAGCCAGAGATGATCCGAATCGGGATGCCGCCCCGCTTCGACCACGCGGCCAATGACGATCTCCGACAGGTCCGATCTCAGCGGCAGCACGTCGTCAACCGTCGCGCACCGGGCGGTGAGCAGGTCGCGCAGCTCCGCCGGCGACATGGAGAAATCCACGAAGTCCTTGAGCCAGCGATAGGATGCGTTCATCGCGCGAGCTGCTCCAGGAATCGCATGTCGGAATCGTATAACAGCCGGATGTCGGGAATGGCATACCGCAGCATCGCGATGCGCGCTGGCCCCATGCCGAATGCCCATCCGGTGTAACGCTCGGAGTCCAACCCGGCCGCCTCCAGTACGCTCGGGTGCACCATACCGGATCCGAGGATCTCCATCCAGCCCGTTCCCTTGCATCCCGCACATCCGTCGCCATGGCACAACTGACATTCGACGTCCATTTCTGCGGATGGCTCCGTAAACGGGAAGTAGCTGGGCCGAAAACGGGTTCTCGTCGCGCCGAAGAAGCGATTCGCGAACCGCGTGAGCGTCGCCTTGAGGTCGACGAAGCCAATGCCCTCGTCCACTGCGAGCCCTTCAATCTGCGCGAACATCGGAGCGTGCGACGCATCGAAGAAATCGCGGCGGTAGACATTGCCCGGGGCGAGGATTCGGATCGGCGGCGGATAGCTCTGCATCGTGCGGATCTGCACGGGAGACGTATGCGTACGCAATACCACGTCGTCACTCAGGTACAGCGTGTCGTGCAGGTCCATCGCGGGGTGATCGCTCGGGAAGTTCAGCGCCGAGAAGTTGTACCAGTTGGTCTCGGCTTCGGGGCCAAGCGCGATCGTGAATCCGAGGTCGCGGAAGATGTGCTCGATCTCGTCGATGACTACGGTGACCGGGTGCCGACCGCCACGCCATCGGTGGCGCGCGGGCATGGTCAGGTCGCGCTGTGCCCCCGACTCGGGTGACGTCGACAACGCGGACTGCCGGCCATCGAGGCATTGCTCGATCGCCAATTTTGCGCGGTTGATCGCCGCGCCGGCTTCGCGGCGCTCTTCAGCCGGCAGTGAGCCGAGGGCTTTCATCAGCGCGCCCAGCTCTCCGCTTTTTCGGCCGATCAGCCGGATGCGTACGGCGTCGAGCTCGGCCTGAGTTGCCGCGGCTTCGATCAGCCTGGTGGCGCTTACCTCGAGATCTTGAGCGGCGCTAAGAATCGCTTGAAGCATCAGTCACGCAGAGAGGGGGAGTAAAAAAAGAGCGGCTCAGGAACCGTTTCGTGCGTTCCCGAGCCGCTCAACTGCACAAGCGTTGCTCAGGCCGCGTCCAGAGCCGCGCGGGCTTTTTCCGCCAATGCACCAAACGCGTTCGCATCGTGAATCGCGAGGTCCGATAGCACCTTGCGATCGATCTCGATGCCGGCCTGCTTCAGGCCGTTCATGAACGCGCTGTAGCTCATGTCATGCTGGCGAGCGCCCGCATTGATGCGGACGATCCACAGCCGGCGGAAATCCCGCTTCTTGTTCTTGCGATCGCGGTACGCGTATTTCCACCCGCGCTCCACGTTCTCCTTCGCCGCTTTCCACAGCTTGCTGCGTGCTCCAAAAGCGCCGCGAGCGGCCTTCATTATCTGCTTCTTGCGCTTCAGGCGCACCACATTCGATCTGACGCGAGGCATTGTAGTTCTCCTTTATGCCTGCAAGAGGCGCTTGATGTTCTTCTCTTCCCCACGCGTCGCGATCAATCCGGAACGGCGGAGATTGCGCTTGCGCTTGGACGATTTCTTCGTGAGGATGTGGCTCTTGAACGCCTTCATGCGCTTCACCTTGCCGGTTCCCGTTATCGAGAACCGCTTGGTAGCGCCCTTGTGGCTTTTCATCTTCGGCATAGCTGTCTCTCTAAATGGTAGTGACGGCGTTCTCTGCTCTACTTCGGCGCGAGAATCATCGTCATGAACTTTCCCTCGAACTTCGGCTCCGCCTCCACCTTGGCGACGTCGGCCAGATCCTGCGCCACCCGATTCACGACTACCCTGCCCAGCTCGGGATGCGCAATCTGCCGCCCGCGGAACATGAGCGTGACTTTCACCTTGTTGCCTTCGCCAAGGAACTCGCGCGCATGACGAACCTTGGTGGAGAAGTCGTGCTCCTCGATTCCCGGCCGGAACTTGACCTCCTTCAGATGAATCACGTGCTGCTTTTTCTTCGCCTGCCTCGCCATCTTTGCCTGCTCGAACTTGAATTTGCCGTAATCCATGATGCGAACCACGGGCGGACGCGCGAGCGGAGCAACTTCAACCAGATCCAGTCCCTGTTCTACCGCGGCGGCGAGTGCTGTTTCGACATCCATAATTCCCAGCTGCGCGCCATCGGCAGCGATCACGCGGAGAGGGCTGATGCGAATCTGCCTGTTCACGCGTACGCGTTTTGTG
>Ga0136617_10001741_pt1 | contig 19333 bp, 14 predicted proteins | sample AntDrymUQ3222106_2_FD_129672 | JGI IMG/M metagenome (GOLD analysis project Ga0136617, IMG submission 129672) | Polar desert sand microbial communities from Dry Valleys, Antarctica - metaG UQ322 (21.06) | ecosystem: Environmental > Terrestrial > Soil > Desert | place: Antarctica: Dry Valley... | reverse complement strand
TTCGCCGGATCGACCAGGCGGCCGCCCTGGATCTCGATTGTCATCAATTTCCCGCGATGATGCTCATCACCGCCATCCGTACGGCAATGCCGAACGTCACCTGCGGCAAGATCACCGAACGCGCCCCGTCGGCCACCGCCGATTCGATTTCCACGCCGCGATTCATCGGTCCCGGATGCATGACGATTGCGTCCGGCTTGGCTAGCGCAAGCTTTTCCGTCGTCAGTCCGTACTGCTTGTAGAATTCCCCTCCCGAGGGCAGCAGCGCTCCGTTCATCCGCTCCCCTTGCAGCCGCAGCATCGCGACGACGTCGCAGCCGATTAAGCCCTCGCGCATGTCGTGAAACACCCGCACCCCCATCGCCTCGACCGACGCCGGCAGCAGCGTCTTCGGACCGATCACGCGTACTTCAGGCACGCCAAGCGTCGTCAAGCCATGAATGAGCGACCGCGCGACACGCGAGTGCAGCACATCGCCGACAATGGCCACGGTCAAGTGGTGCAACTCCCGCTTGTAATGGCGGATCGTGTAGAGGTCGAGGAGCCCCTGCGTCGGATGCGCGTGGCGGCCGTCGCCGGCGTTGATGACGTGCACGTGCGTCGCGCGCTTCGCCGTCAGATGCTGCGCGATCAAATGCGGGGCCCCCGATTGCGCATGCCGCACGACAAAGATGTCCGCATCCATCGCCACCAGGTTGTCGACCGTGTCGAGCAGCGTTTCTCCCTTGCTGGTGGACGACACACCGATATTCAGGTTGATGACGTCCGCCGAGAGTCGCTTGGCGGCAATTTCGAACGTCGTCCGCGTCCGGGTCGAGTTCTCGAAGAAAAGATTGAAAACGGTCTTGCCGCGCAGCAACGGCACTTTTTTCACCTCACGCTCGGCAATGGAGACGAACGGGTCCGCCGTATCCAGAATGAGCGAGATAATCGGCGCCGGCAGCCCCTCGAGGGTCAGCAGGTGCGTCAACTCGGCATTCGCGTTGAGCTGCGGATTGCGCATTGGCGTTCTCAATCGTTGTTGCGTCGGGCTAGCGGCTGAAGGACGCTACGTCGCTGTCTTCTCGGCGGCCAGCGCAAACCGGCCATTGCCGTCCCGGGAAAGTACGATCGACACATCGCGGGCGACGGTGAGTCTCGCACCGCAGTACCTTGGCTCGATCGGAAGCTCGCGGCCGCCACGATCGACCAGCACGGCGAGCTCGATGCGCGCAGGCCGGCCGAAATCGAACAACTCATTGATCGCGGCGCGTACGCTGCGGCCGGTGTACAGGACATCGTCGACCAGGACAATCGTCGCGCCTTCGACGTCGAACGGCAATGCCGACCGCCTGATACCAGACTTAAGACCCGTCCGCGCATAGTCGTCGCGGTAGAACGAAACGTCGATGTAGCCGAGCGGATGCTCACCGGGGATCATGGCCGCGAGACGCTCCGCCAGCCAAGCGCCGCCCGAATAAATGCCGACGAACGCCGCATCGAACGCCATCGCGCCGCGCATGCGATCGACGAGCTCGCCGAGCACGGTTTCGGCGTCAGGGAGTTCGAGCTCGCTCACGTTCTCCCTCACGTTCGCTCATGTTCGCTCATGTTCGTCGAGCCAGCTTTGCAGGATCAGTTGTGCCGCGACTCGGTCGCGCACTCCGCGTGCAACGGCACCTCCCGTGCCCTGCGCACCGAGCGCGGCTTGCGCGAGCTCAGTCGTCCAGCGTTCGTCGGAAAATTCCACTGGCAATCGGAAGCGGCCATGCAATTGGCGGGCGAATCGGCGCGCGCGCTCGGTCATTGCATGTTCCGTGCCGTCGGCGTGGCGCGGCAGGCCGACGACGAGGATTGCCGGCTGCCACTCGTTGATCAGTTCCGTGATCGACTCAAAGCGCTGCTCGCTGCGCTCCTCATCGATCGTCGCCAATGGATGCGCAACGCGCACGAGGGTGTTGCCGACCGCGATGCCGATCCGGCGAGTGCCGAAATCGAATGCGAGTACCGCAACGGCGGTGCGCGTCGGGGCCGGTGGACGGTCCCCGGTCACGCGTGTCCGGCGCCCTCGGACAGCCGCGCGAAATCGATACCGAGCAAACTCATCGCCGCCGGCAGACGCTGTTCCGGCGGAACGTCGAAGAGGACATCGGCGTTCGCCTCGACAGTGAGCCACGCGTTTTGCGCAAGCTCCTGCTCAAGTTGCCCGGCCGACCATCCGGCGTAGCCTAGCGACACGAAAACATCTTTTGGACCCTCGCCTCGCGCAAGTGCTTCGAGCACGTCCTTGGACGTCGTAAGGCCCAGATCATCGCTGATGGCGAGCGTGGACTGCCAATTGCCGAGGGGCCGGTGCAGGACAAAGCCGCGATCGATCTGCACGGGGCCGCCAAAATGAACAGGGGCGCCGCCCAGCGGGTTATTGTTCAGCGGCACGTTGATCTGGTCGAACAGCGACGACAACGTCATGTCGATCGGGCGATTGATGACGATGCCGAGCGCGCCATCCTTGTTGTGCTCGCACACGTACGTCAATGTATTGGCAAAACGCGGGTCGGCCATGGCCGGCATGGCGATCAGAAAGTGGGCGGTCAGGTTGAGCGAATCGGTCATTCGGGCGAATTGTAAACTCATGAGGGGTAGGTCACAATCAATCGGTTTTAAGAAACGCTAACATGCCCCGCCACCTGCTCCTAATCTTGCTGCGCGCGATCGTGCTCGCCTGCGTTGCCGGCACGGGAAGCACGCAGGCGAAGCTTACCGTCATGCATGGCTACGCCGATTTTACGAGCGTCTTGCTGTGGATCTTGACTGACGCCCCCGGCCCAGTCGCGATCGCGTGGCGAGCCGAAGGTGACGAGCGCGAGCGCTCGACCACACTGGACGCCACCGCCGCCAATGATCATGTCGTGCTCGCGCGTCTGACCGGCCTCGCGCCGGGGAAGAGCGCCGCCTATCGCATCGTGGGCGATGGCGATCGGCGCGAAGGCACACTGCGCGCGCAGCCGTTCTGGAGCAAGGCCACGGACGCCCAAGACATCGTCGTCGCCATTGGGTCATGCTTCTTTCTCGCCGACGCGAGCGGCCTATATGGGGGCACCGAGTACGGCGGCGGCTATGAAATCTTCGACGCGATAGCGGCCAAGAGTCCGGATGTCATGCTCTGGCTTGGCGACAACCTGTACTTCCAGACTCCGGATTTTCTGGACCCGTCGTCAATGGCCGCGCGCTACAAGCGGCAACGAACCCACTCTTCGCTTGCGAAACTGCTCGTCGCGACATCGCACCTCGCGATCTGGGACGACCATGATTACGGTCCGAATGATGCAGATGCGTCATATGTGATGAAAGGCGAAGCGTTGAAACTGTTCCAGCGCTGGTGGGCCAACCCGAGCCAGGGGCTGCCCGATACTCCCGGCATCTTCGGGACCGCGCGGCGCGGCGACGTGGAGTTCTTCCTGCTCGACGACCGCTACTATCGCTCGGCCAACCGCGCGCCGGAGGGTCCGGACAAGATGCTCTACGGCACGAAGCAGCTGGCATGGCTCAAGAATGCGCTGATCCATTCGCGCGCGCCGATCAAAATCATTGCCGGAGGCGGTCAGTTTTGGAACAAGGCCAACCGCTTCGAAGGCTGGAATCATTTCGCGACAGAGCAGGCAGGGTTCGCTGCCTGGCTCATCGACCAGAAGATCGAAGGTGTGCTGTTCCTGTCGGGTGACCGCCATTTCGGCGAGCTCTTGAAGATCGACCGGCCTGGGGCCTACCCGCTCTACGAATTCACCTCGAGCCCGCTGGCGTCACGCGCCTGGGCGAACCCCGAAGCCGGGGAGCAGATGAATCCCGATGTCGTGCCGGGAACGCTTATCGGCAAGCGGCAATTCGGCCTCATCCGCGTTAGCGGCCCCGGCAGCGATCGCCGCTTGGCACTCGAGAGCTATGACACCGAAGGTGTTCGCCTGTGGCGCCACGAAGTGCGCGCGCGCGATCTTAAATTTCCGCGGACCGGCTCCGAATGATCGCAGCGCGCGTATGGGCGCGCCGCGTCGTGAGAGTCCCTATTCGTCGTCGTGCCGCCGGTGCTTCGCATGCTCGGCGGCGAGCTGCTGCTGCAGCGTGGGCGGCGCGGGTTCGTAGTGCGAAAGCGCCATCGACCACGCGCCGTGACCACCAGTCATCGCCTTTAACCGCGCCGCGTAGCCGTCAAGTTCCGCGAGCGGCGCGAGCCCATTCACCGCCAACACGTCCCCTTGCACTGTTTTTGTCCCCGTTACCTGCCCGCGACGCGACGACAGGTCGCCGGCGACATCGCCCATGTTCGCCGCGGGGCATCTGATTTCCATGCCGACGATGGGCTCGAGCACGATCGGCCGCGATTTGGCAATCGCATCGAGAAACGCCTTGCGTCCGGCCACGACGAACGCGATCTCCTTCGAATCAACCGGATGATATTTGCCGTCGAATACAGTGACGCGCACGTCGTGTAGCGGAAACCCGGCAAGAGGCCCCGCGGACAGCACCTGCTCGACGCCTTTCTGAACCGCCGGAATCAGCGAGGTGGGGATCGCCCCGCCCTTGACGGCCGTCGCGAATTCAAATCCGGTGCCGCGGGGCAGCGGCTCGATCCGCAAATGCACCTCTCCGAATTGCCCTGCTCCGCCGGTCTGTTTCTTGTGGCGATGATGCCCTTCCGCGGAACCGGTGACCGTCTCGCGATACGGAATGCGCGGTGGCCGTGTTGCAACTTCGAGCTTGAACTGGCTGGCCATCCGCTCGAGGACCGAGCGCAAGTGCAAGTCGCCCAGTCCCCACAACACCGTCTCGTTCAGATTGGCGTCGTGCGCGACGAGCAGCGTCGGATCCTCGGCGGTCATTCGATGCAGTACCTCCGAGATACGCTGCTCATCGCCGCGCCGCTTGGGCTCGATCGCGATGCCGTGCATCGGGGTTGGAAATTCGAGCGGACGCATATGGATAGAGTCTTCGTCGTGCGAATCGTGCAGCACGCGGTCGAACTCGATGTCGTCGACCTTAGCCACCGCCGCGAGATCGCCAGGCACCGCGCGGTCGATTTCGACGTTCTTGCTTCCCTGGAGCATGAATAGATGCCCGACCTTGAACGGCTTGCGCCCGTCGCCGACGAAGAGCTGCGTGTCTTTGGTCACCGTCCCCTGATAGACGCGAAACACGCCGAGCTTGCCGACGAACGGATCGACGACCACTTTGAACACGTGCGCGAGCACATGCTTGTTCGGATCCGGTTCCGAATGAAACTCGTCATCGCCTTTTTCCCCCGCGCCGGTCTCTCCCCTAAAAAAGAGCGGCGGATTTCCCTCCTTGGGATTGGGCAGCAGCTTGTCGAACACTTCGATCAATTCAGGGACTCCTGCGCCGGTACGCGCGGAGACGAAACAGACGGGGATGAGATGGCCATCGCGCAACGCCTGCTCGAAAGGTGCGTGCAACTGCTCAGGCTCGATCTCCCCCTGCTCGAGATAAAGCGACATCAAGGCCTCGTCGACTTCGACGACCTGGTCGACCAGCGCGTTGTGCGCCTCGGCGACAGACGAAAAATCCGATTCGCCGGCCGGGTTGAAGAAACAGTCGACGACGCGCTTGCCGCCGTTGGCGGGGAGATTGATCGGCAGGCACTCCTTGCCGAAGACCGACTGGATCGACGCAAGCAATGCGGGCAGGTTCACGTTTTCGGCGTCGATCTTGTTGACGATGATCAATCGGCACAACTTGCGTGCGCCGGCCCAGTCCATCATCCGGGACGTGATCATCTCGATGCCGGTTTGCGCGTTGATCACGACGGCGGCAGTCTCCACGGCGTCGAGTGCACCGATCGCTTGACCGATGAAATCCGGAAATCCGGGCGTGTCGATCAGATGCACGCGGGTGCCGTTGGTTTCGAAATGGAGCAGCGCCGCGCGCAGCGAGTGCTGGTAGTTGCGTTCCAGCGGATCGAAGTCGCTCACGGTGGTGCCGCGCTCGACCGCGCCTGCTGCTGGCAGCGCACCGGCTTTAGCGAGCAACATTTCGGCGAGGCTGGTCTTGCCCGCAGCCCCGTGCCCGACCAGTGCGACGGTGCGAATGTTCTCCGTGGCATAGTTCGCCATGGCCCCTCCCTTTCAATGGAAACGTGACGAATTTACCCGGTTCCGCGAGCATCCGCGACCGGGCGTCATTTGCCGCGCCAGCGACTACCCCGACCGCCGGCCGGTTTCGGCGTTTGTCCTACAGTGAAAACTATCGGCTGCGGCAATAATTTACCCCGTCAACTAAGCAGGTTGGTGCTGGCACCTTTGTAACGGAGGCGCGATGAGCACGATTATCGCAGGACGCTTTGACGAACAGACCGAGGTCGATCAAACCGTCAACGATCTTTATGGAGCAGGTTTTGCGGCCGATCAGATTGAAACCTTCTTCGTCAATCCGCCGGGTCAGCATGATGCTTTCCCGGTTGGGGGCGATCAAGACGAATCCGCGGGTGCCACCCATGCCGACGCAACGGCGGTTGGCGGCCTCGGCGTAGGTGCGATTGTGGGGATTGGGGCAGGGCTTGCCACGGCGCCCTTCCTCGGTCCGGCCGCGATTGCGGTCGGAGCCGGTGTGGGGGCGTACACCGGTTCGCTCGCCGGCGCGCTGGGCGGGATGGACGATCCCCACAAGCTCGCAGACGATACCGCCGTGCCACAGTCCCGGCACGCAGGACTTATCGTCGCGGTTCATACTCCGGATCAGCGTACAGAGTCGCAGGCGATTGCCGTTTTGCGCGCGCGCGGCGCCAAGGATCTCGAACGAGCCGACGGAAAGTGGGTTGCCGGTTCGTGGTCGGATTTCAATCCGCTGCTACCCGCCCGTCTCGTGGGCATCAAGACGTCCGACGATGCCGATTCAAGCATTGGAGTCGGCAGGTCGCAGTCGCGGCTCGTCCCATAAAAAACTAGACGGCGCGGTTGCGTCGGCGCGCTCACTTGCAGGTCGCGTTGCGCCTCCTCCTCGAGGATCGGTTGCGACAGCTCGAGCGCCGCGACGGCAATGGCCAGCAACGCCATCCTGTCGAGAACGCCATTCAAGCGGGACCGGACGGCGCGTCCATACCAGGAACGACCGCTCGCCCCGCTCGCTCACACTGACGCTCTGGCACTTGTTATTCCGCGCAAATGGCGCAACAGATTTTCTTCGTGGAACGGCCTGCCCTAGTAGAGATCGACACCGAGCTCGGCTGCGCGATTTCGCTGGAACGCTAGCGCTGGTCTAGCGCACAATCAGAACCGGAATGGCCGTTGTGGCCAGCACTTTTGTAGCGACCGATCCCAGCACGTTTTTGCAGGAGCCGTTCTGCCCGACGACAGCACGCCCGAACAGCGCGCCCGCTTTGCGGCCGGCCAGGGTGGTGCGCTCACGCCGCTGATGTCCGTGGACAAGGCTCCCGGAGATCTGGGGAATTTCGCCGCGCTGGTGGAAGAGTCACGCCAGTTCGGGCACGACTGGGCCATCGTGTTCGTGGCCAGCCTGTCCGGGCGCGATGGCTGCGCGCCGACGAGCGAAGAAGCCGACCGATCGCTGCAACGCATGATTGAGTGCATCAAGGCCGGCTCGATCGGCTCGTTCATTCCGTTCGACCGGCAAGGCCAGCCCACGCTGATCAACTGAGCCCGGGCCGTGGCAGGCTTCGCGTTGTGGAACCGCGGTGCGCGTCTGGACGGGCCAGCTGACGCCGACGGCTGTGGCGTTGATGACGCTGGCGGCGCTATGGGTGCTCGGCCCGGCGCGGCTGCCTTGCGCCCCCTCAAAGCTCCGGTCGCGACGCGCCCGGGTTACCTTTTTCCCGGGGTGACCTTGGCCTTGTCGACCTTGTGATCTTCTTCCTTGGCGGCCTTCATCGCTTCGGGCTCGAGTTCCTCGGCGCTGCGATTCAACTTGACGAACACGCCCCAAGCGGCCAGCAACGCCGCGGCCATGAAACCGATGCTCGCGGCGTAGGGAAGGTTCTCCGGCGCGTCGTGCGTGAATTGGAACACGGCGACCAGCGCTTCGATCGAAAGTGATACGACCAGCACGATCATAAAGCGCGAGAGGAAGCGGCGGACGCGCGTCGGCGCGCTCATTTGCGCGTCACGCTGCACTTCCTCCTCGAGGATCGTTTGCGACAATTCGAGCGCCGCGACGGCGATGGTCAACAGCGCGATCGTGTCGAGAACCCCGTTCAAGCGAGACCTGACGGCGACGTCCATCGCAGGGGCGACCGCGCGCCATAACTCGGTCACGGCGAAGTAGATCAACACCAACGCGCAGGCGAGGAACAGCACACTGATGACCCAGTGCGCCGCGGGAAAGATCTTGTGGAGGAACTTCATTCGGACGATTCACCGGTTGGCATTCACTTTACCGGCGGGCGGCGGTTCGTCAGTGCCGACCTTGCCCTAGTCTATCGCGGCGGCATCGGTAACACCATGCTCGTACCGCTGCCGCTCGCCTGCTCCTGCCCAAACCGACGCTACGGGTACGAGACGATTAGCGGCGACCTACATCCGCGGCCATACATTTGCTCCCTCAAACCGACGCGACCGCCCCCGTCATCTCGCGCAGATGGCGCAAGAGCTCTTCTTCCTGGAACGGTTTGCCCAAGTAGAGATCGACACCGAGCTCGGCTGCGCGATTCCGGTGTTTTGCGGCGGTACGCGATGTAATCATGATGATCGGGATCGAGGCATTTTTCGCGTCGGCTTTGATGGTCTTCGTGAACTCGAAACCGTCCATCCGCGGCATCTCGATGTCCAGCAGAATCACGTCCGGCGTCTGTTCAGTGAGGAGTTGGAGCGCGTCGACGCCGTCTTTCGCCGCGATCACCGCAAAACCCTCGCGCTGGAGCAAACGACCGGTGACCTTGCGCACGGTCAGCGAATCATCGACGACCATCACCAGCGGTTGTGTCTTCACGGCTGCGAGAACGGGGTGCGGTCGATCGGGCGCGAGACGCTCGTCCCTGCTCGGGTCGAATTCTGGCACGCCGACGCGCGCCGCGAGCTGCACCGGGTTGATGATGAGCACGATCTCCCCCGTGCCCAGCACGGTTGCGCCAGAGATTCCCGAAACGCGCGCGAGCTGCGGTCCGATGTTTTTCACGACGACTTCCTGATGGCCGATCATCGCATCGACATGAATCGCGGCGTACGTCTGCCCGCTGCGCAACAAGAGCACGGAGTTGTAACGCAGCGTCTCCGGATTGTGGTTCTCATCGCCCAAGAGCCGCGGCAGATAGTGAAAAGGATACGCGCGTCCCTGCCAATCAACTTTGCGCACCACGTAGAGGTCGAGCAGCGCCTTGGCCTTGACTTGCTGCACCTGCTCGACCATCGCTGCCGGCAGCGCCCACAAGCGTCCGCCCGCGCGCACCAGCACCGCTTGCGCAACGGCTAAGGTCAACGGCATCGTCAAGGTGAAGCGGGTGCCGGTCCCGGGCGTCGTCGCAACTTCGACTCTTCCGCCAAGCGCTGCGATCTCGCTCTTCACGACATCCATGCCGATGCCACGGCCGGAAATCGCCGTCACCTTCGATACCGTCGAGAATCCTGGCTGGAAGAGGCATGCGATCAGGTGGGCCTCGGTGGGCTCTGCTTCAGCCGCGATGAGGCCCAGCGCCTGCGCCCGCTCGCGAACGCGTTGCAAATCAACACCCGCACCGTCGTCGGCAAGGTCGATGACGACTTCATTGCCGACTTGGCGAACGGTCAACGCAATCTCGCCAGTGGCGGCCTTGCCGGAAGCAAGACGCGCCGGTCGCGCTTCGATGCCGTGATCCAGCGCATTGCGCAACAGGTGCTCGAGCGGCCCGGCGAGCTTTTCCAGGACCGAACGGTCGAGTTCCACTTGCGCGCCATGAATTTCCAGGTTAGCGCGTTTGCCGAGCTCCTTCGCCGTCGCGCGGAGAACGCGGTACAAACGCTCCGAAAGGCTGCCGAAGGGGACCGTACGAATTGCGAACAGCCGTTGTTGCACTTCGCGCGAAAGGCGCGCTTGCGCAAGCAATGCGGCGTCGGCGTCGTCCAGGTTCTTGAGCAGCGCCTGCTGGACAGTGGAGACGTCGTTGATTCCTTCGGCGAGCGAGCGCGTCAGCTCCTGGAAGCGCGTGTACCGGTCGAACTCGAGCGGATCGAAGTCGCCGTCTTGCTCCTGCATGATCGACATGCGCGACTGGATCTGCGACTCGCCCTGGATCTCGATTTCGCGCATTTGCGCGCGCAGGCGGATGACGCTGCTCGTCAACTCGAGCAGGTTGGACTTGAGCGAGCGCAACTCGCCCTCAACGCGGGCGCGGGTGATCGCGACCTCGCCGGCTTCGTTGACCAAGCGGTCGATCACATCGGCCCGTACGCGCAATTGCGCGCGCGCGCCGGTTTCGAGTTCCGCGACCGCTTCCACTCTCGCGGCGGGTTCGGCCGGGGGTTGCGGGAGCGGCACGACGACCGCACGCTCCGGCAAGCGCACGACCGGCGCCGGCGCGGCAGCGGCTTCGCCTTTGCTTGTATCGACGGGGGCAGGCGCCGGCAGCTCAGCCACAACCGCGGTAACCCAGGGCAGCGGCGTATTCACTTCTCCGTTGCGCAGCCGGTCCAGCACGAATGCCACGTGATCGAGGTCGGCTTCCAGCGCCTCGAAGAGCTGTGGCGTTGGCGCCACCGGCGTATCGCCGTCGGAAAGACGGGATTCCATCAGATGGGTGAGCTCGCCTAGGCGCATCGCGCCAGCCATGCGAGCGCTGCCCTTGAACGTATGCAACGTGCGTCGCACTTGCCCCGCGACATGCGCGTCGCCCGGTTTGCGGCGCCAGGCGCGCAGCTCTTCTCCCGCTTGCGGGAACAGCTCGGCAGCTTCGTCGAGAAAAATCGGCAACACCGACGCGTCAACGTCGTCGCGGATCCCGCCCAGCGGATCCCGGCGCCGCTCCGGGAAGCGGACTTCAGCGCCCGCCCCGACATCGGCAGCGAAGGGTGAGACGCGTTGCGGCTCTATCGCTTCCGCGAAAGGAATCGGCGGCAGTGCCGTGGCTAGGTCATCCTCCTGCTTCGCGATTGCGGCGGCAGTGCCCTCGGCGTCGAGCACTTCGCTCGCGACGTCCTGCCGCAGTTCCTCGAGCTCCTGCTGGATGAAACGAGCTTCTTCGGCATCTTGCGTTGCAAATCCTTGGCGCGCTTTGACACGCGCGACAAATTCGGTGAGGCCCGCGACCGCTCGGGCCAGCACCGGCTGAGCGTTACTAGGAAGCGGTACGCCGCGCTGTTCCAGCGCAAGCAATGTCTGCTCAAGCGATTTTGCCGTCACGGCGACCACCGGAAAGCCGCCCGTGCGATGAATTCCGCACATCGTGTGACTCGCGCGGACCATCGCTGCGGACGGCGCCGCACGCGCATCCGACTGCAAGAGCAGGAGTTCGTGCTCGAGTGTCGCCATGTGCTGATCGGCCTCGTCACACAAAATCTTCCATAGCGACGCGGATAGCGACACGTCACCGATCGTGATCTCTTCCGGCTCCTCTGCAGGAAGCGCGGTTACCGTGTCCGTCGCAGGCTCGTCATGCGCGAGGTCGGCGACGAGAGCGATCGAGGCGACGATCGGAAAAGCAGGTTCCACCAACGTCAGGACCGGCGGCGTAGCCGGCATACTTGCGAGCTCCACGACTTCGATGGGTTCGAGCTCCGCTGCCTCGGTCACCAAGGAGACGGCCGCGCCGAACGGCGCTCCCAGCTCGGGCAGGTCGATCAGATCAGCGACAATGGTTTCCGGCGGTGCGCTTAACCTCGGAAGCGACGCGGAAAACACCGACGAGAGCTCGATGACATTCGATACCGGAGGCGGCGGCTTGACCGATTGCGCAGGCGAAGCGGCCCGTGCGTCGAATTCGCGCTCGACGGAGCCCACTGCCGCGTCCAGGTCTCGGGGATCGAGCACGACGCGGCCTGTTTGCGAAAGTCCGTCGATCCAGCCGCGGAAGCTCAAGTTCGCTACGTCGAACATGGCGATTGCGGCGGGAGTCACCGGGCGTTCTTCTTCCACGAGCCGGTTGCTGACTTTCTCGACACCGTGGGCGTAGTCGCCGAGCTGGGTGAGGCCGACCATGCGGCCGCTGCCCTTCAACGTGTGAAATCCCCGGCGCAGCGTGGACAAAGCCTCGCGATCGCCTGGGTTTGCCTGCAACCTCTCCCGCTGCTCGGCGACGGAGTCCAAGACTTCGGCCGCTTCGAGCAGAAATATCTCCACCAGCTCGCGGTCGAGCTCGCTCGCATCGGTCGCCAGCAGGCGTTGTGTCTCTTCGGAAACTTCGGGCGCCGGCGCGGCGGTATCGGAGATCGCCTCGGCAGCCTTGATGAGATTCGTCGTGTGACCGGCTGCGAGCTCTTCGACGATGGCCTGCGCCTGTCCGACGAGTTCCTTGTCGCCGATTAGCTCGGCGTCGTCACGCAAGCCCAAGAGTTTGGTCTTCAAGCTTTCGCGCGCCGCATCGTCGGCTGGCTCGCGCTGCAGGTCTTCCACCAGATGCGGGAGCTCAGCCCGGAACTCCGCTACGGCGTGTTCGACGGAATCCGCGCCCGCGATCACCGGCGCCACCGGCTCACCCAGACGCTTGGCCAGCAACGGCGCGATCAGCCGTTCGCGATTCGGCCGCTGCTGTTCAACGGCTTCGATGTAAAAACCAAGCCCCGATAGCGCTTCAGCCAGCAGCTCCAGGTCCTCGTTGTTAACCGGCGTATCGGGACTGGCGTAAGTCTCGATCTGCTGCTGGCACAACACGAGCAAACGGTCGGCGGCGTCCAGGTTGAGCATCTGCAGCGCGCCGCGGATCTGCCGGCTATCCTTGGCCAGCGTGCTCAGATCGGCGCGCTTGGAATGGTCGCGAAAGAACGCGTCCAAAACCTGTTCCATATGCCGCAAATTGTTCTGAATCTCGCGTGCAACCTGCGCCAGAAGAACACGTTCCTGCGCGCGCTTGGACATTTCGTCGAGCACCGGCAAAGCCGCCGCGCGGCGGCCGGCGCGCGCGGCGTCGAGTCGCGCAAGCATTGCGTCGACGTGTTTCGGAAAATCCGGCGATAGGCTGGAATAGTTCTCGAAGGCGGACTCCGCCAGCAGCAGCGCAGTCGCGTATTCCATCGCCATCTGTTCCGAAACGCCCGACGAGGGCATTTTGTCGAGCCGCGCCACCAGCGCTGCAGTGAGTTTCAGGAGAGCGCCGTTCTTGATCTCGGCAGCCTTCGCATGCACCGACGTCAGCGTAGCTTTCAGTTTCGGCAAGTTCTCGGCACGACCGGACGCGGCTTTGAGCCACGCGTCCTTGGCGCCCGCCAACTGTTCCCGCGATTCGCGCAACAAGGGTTCCAGCCTGACCACGTCGGCGTTGATCATTTCCGACGACGGGATAAGATCGGCAAGCTTGAATGAGCGCTGCACCGCTTTTACCTGCGGCGATACCGGTGCTGCGAGCGCGACGAAGTAGAGCACCTCCCTGCGCAGCCGATCGGCGACCTTGGCGCTGCCTTCCGCCACCCGCCGGATCTGCAGGTCGACCCGCGCAGTCAACTGTTTGACGCCGAAACCGCTGTCGATGCCTTTTTCGATGAGACTTTCCAGCAAGGCGCCCACCGTCCACCAGAACGTGCGAAGACTCCCCTGCGTCGCAACGCCTTCGATCGCGGCGATCGCGTTGCGCATCGCCGTCGCGCCCGCTTCATCGCCGCGCAACCACGCCAGCAAACCGAGTTGGTAGAGTCTTCGTTGCTTGACCAAATACGACGAAAGATGAGCCGCCGAGACCTTCTCGCGCGAACCGATTTTCGGCGCACGTGGCGTGAGATCGGGATAGAACAAGTCCGTCGGGGCCGCCGCTTTCACGCCGCGCGCGTTTTGCATCGCTTCGTATTCCGGGAACAGCGTAAGCGGCACCGGAGGGGCGCCATTGACGAGCTCGCTCAAAAAAATCTTGAGCTTGCGGCACGCCCGGTCGAGGATTGCGCCCGCAGCCGCGGTTTCCGTCGGCGCCAACTCCAAGAGCCGCGCCAACTGGCGCTCAAGCTCGTCGGTGTAGGCAACGACCGCGTCGAGACCGACCATCTGGATCGCGCCCGCCGCCTGATGCACATGCGAGCGAGCGCGCGTTAGCGCCGTCGCATCGTTCGGATTCGCGCAAAAGGTCGCAAGCGACTCGAGTCCGTTCGTTAAGGCTTGATCGATCTCGTGCTGAACCCACGAGAGCGGTCCCACGTCGAACTCAGGTGAATTGTCGGTCGGCACGGCCAAATACCTAAACTTTGAAGCCCGCGACCGACGAGCGCAGCTCGGCCGCAAGCTTGGTGAGCTGACCAATCGATACATTGGTCTGCTTCGTTCCTTCGGTCGTTTCCTCCGTGATCTTCAAGATCCCCTGCATGCCGCGGGTGACATCAGTCACGGACGTCGACTGCATCTGTGTTTGCGTGGAAATCTTGCCGATCAGGTCCGCCAGGTCCCGGGATACCGTCCGGATTTCCGTGAGCGCCTGCCCAGCGGCGTCGGACAGCTTCGTTCCCTCGACCACCCCGACGGTCGACTTTTCCATCGCGGCTACGGCGTCCTGCGTGTCGGCCTGAATAGTCTTGACGATCGCTTCGATCTGCTTCGTCGCTTCGCCAGAGCGTTCCGCCAGTCGCTGCACTTCTTCCGCCACGACGGTGAATCCGCGTCCGGCCTCGCCCGCTGACGCGGCCTGAATGGCAGCGTTCAGCGCCAGTACGTTGGTTTGCTCGGTGATGTCCGAGATCAATTCGACGATTTCGCCGATTTCCATCGACGACTCGCCCAGTCGCTTGATCCGTTTCGACGTATCCTGGATTTGCGTGCGAATTTCGTTCATTCCGGCGATCTGGTTCTGCACCACGTTGCCGCCTTTTTCCGCGGCGACCAGCGATTGATTTGCCACCTGCGCCGATTGCGTCGCGGTCTGCGACACTTCATTGATGGATTCCGCCATCTGCAACACCGATGCCGAGGCCTGTTGTATCTCCCGGTTTTGTCGTTGCGCGGCGTCGTACAGACGGTTCGAGATCGCCTGCGTTTCTTGCGTAGCCTTGGTGACCTGATCGGTCGCCGAATTGATGCCGCGCACCAGCGTGCGCAGCTCCTCAATCGTGAAGTTGATCGAGTCGGCGATCGCGCCGGTCACATCCTCGGTGACCGAGGCCTGCACGGTAAGATCGCCGTCGGCTAGGTTGCCCATCTCGTTCAACAGCCGAAGAATGGCTTCCTGGTTTCGCTTGTTCTCGCTCTCGGACTCGATCGCGCGAATCCGCGCATCGTCCAGGAAGACCTTGCCGAGCAACAACAGGCAGACGAGGGCGAGGACCCCGAAAACGATGGCCGCGCCCGCGGTAAACGCGCGCACGGTGCTGCCCGTATAGGCGTCGGCCAGCGCGATCGAATCGTTCAACATCGGTTCGGCGTCGGTGTTGATGCTGCGCGCCGCCTGCTTCGCCACGACCAGCCGCGGCATGTTCTGCAAGATCGCAGTGATTCCCGATTCGTACGACGCAAACCGCCGCTGGAGCTCGGTCAAGGTCGTTCGCGCGTCGTCGTTGCGCACGCCGGAAATCCGCATCATGTCGCTGCCCCGCAAGAGGCCGACCAACAGGTCGCGGAAGGTGCCGGCGTCCTTGCCCAGCAGGAAGGCGACTTCCGGGTCGATTTCGTCCCGCGACGCGAGCGAATTGGCATTCTTGGCGATTCGTTGCGACAACACGGCAAGCTGGTTCGCGAAGTCGAGTTCGCGCAATGAGCCGCCCCCCTGCGCGATCTGTTGCGCCGCCTGCTGCGAAAGCTCGAGCACCGTGTTGTTGCCGGCGTTGATGTCGTCGAGTCCCTTGGCGAGCGTGGTGAGCGATTGCTCGTTCGCCAGCAATTGGCCGGAGGCCGTTTCCACGCGGCTCCACTTATCCTTGACCGCGTTTAAGATCGGGAGCGCCGCCGCGTCGCCGGTTGCATCCAGTTCCACACCCCGGACATTGCCGCCCTTAATCAACGCATCCAGGTTGGCTTTGAAGCGATCCTGACTGTCGCGAACCGACGCGAACGCGCTCGCCTGCCCCTGCGCCGCCAGCGCGGCGCCCCGCGCGAGCCGCTGCGAGAGCATCTGCATTTCGGTCGCGGTTGCGGTCGCGGTTGCCGATTGCGCCGCCTGCCGGCCATCGACGAAAATCATCATCACCGCCAGCAGAAGAAACACCACGAGGAGCCCACCCAGCACCTGGAACTGCTTGGTCACCGGCAGGTTGCTCAAGCCCGGTAGCTTGGACGGCATCCAAATGTCGGATTTGGCGGTCCGCAACTGGTCCATGACCGAAACCGCATTGAGCGGGTCGTAGCTGGGTGTCTCCCTTTCGGTCAGCTTGACCTGCGTCGTCGGCATGTCGAGGTCGGCGTCGGAAGGCTTGCTCCCGTTCCCGAACATATTGGTAAATTTAAGTGCCATGGTGCTTTCTCCCGGTGCGCGTGACGCGTCGCACAGCTCGTCACGCCGCTAAGTCAAATTCCTACCTGCAAAAAAGCCGGATCGACGGCAAGCTTGGCGAGATCGATTTCTTGCCAGGGGTTGCCATCGCGATCCATCCAGCGTTGCGCGTACCATGCGGGCGCTTCGGTCGGCGCCGCAGCCGGCGCCAGCTCCGCGATATTCCGCAATCCGAGCACCCGTTGCACGACAATGCCGGCGTTCAAGTCACCCGCACGCGGGCCAAAGAGCACCAGACGGCTTTGCGCACCACCGGCGGCGACGGTCCGCGCGAGAAAACCCGCGAAATCGATGACGCTGACGAGGTTTCCGCGAATGTTCGCGACACCCAGATACCAGGGCTGCGTCAAGGGTACGGCGACGATCGGCGGCATCGTGATGACTTCGCCGGCATCGGACAAGCGAATCAGCCAACGCTCATCCATGCTGGCCATACCCAGACGCGACGACTCGACCTGTGCGGCCGTCTTGCTCGCCAGCCGGGCGGCGAGTTCCTGCTGGAAAGTGCGGAGATCGAGCTTTGCGGCGCGGGCCATTGTAGATTCGCCTAGAGGTTGTTCAACCGAGCGCGGCAATCTTCTCGAGCAACGCGTCGCGGTCGACGGGCTTCACGATGTAGTCGCGCGCGCCCTGGCGCATGCCCCAGATCTTGTCGGTTTCCTGACTCTTGGACGTGCACAGGATGATGGGAATGAGGCGCGTATCCGGATCGCGGCTAATGGCGCGCGTCGCCTGGAACCCGTTGAGTCCCGGCATGACGACGTCCATCAGGATGAGGTCGGGCTTGAGCACTTTGGCCTTCTGGATCGCATCCTCGCCGTTATCGCTGGCGACGACGTCGAAGCCGGACTTCGACAACATATCGTTCAGCACGTGTCGCTCGGTCGGCGAATCGTCGACGATGAGAATTTTCTTGATCGCCATGGCCTTGGTGTTCCTTTAAAGCTCTTTTGGAATCGCGCGCTATGCAGCAGCGCGCTTGACGTGCGCGGCCACGGCTTTCAGCAGGCTCTCTTTGGTGAACGGCTTGGTCAGGTACTGATCCGATCCGACCATGCGGCCGCGCGCCCGATCGAACAGGCCGTCCTTCGACGACAGCATGATGACCGGGGTGTGCTGAAACTTGTTGCTCTTCTTGATAAGCGCGCAGGTCTGGTAGCCGTCGAGGCGGGGCATCATGATGTCGACGAACACGAGATCCGGTTGATGGTCGGCAATCTTCGCCAACGCGTCGAAGCCGTCCTCCGCCAAGATTACCGTGCAGCCGGCCTGCAGCAGAAAGATCTCGGCGCTACGGCGAATCGTGTTGGAATCATCGATTACCATCACCCTGACGCCTTCCAACGGACTATGTTCGGCCAATTAAACCTCCAACGCCTCACGGGCCGTAACCCGCTCGCGTGCACCCAAGCTTGTAGTGTTCAACTTTGTAAGGTATCGCATGGCTAGGTCTTAGAGCACAAAGCTTGCCGCAACCCGTTAGCCTCGGCATTTCGCTGAAACGCCCAGGGATGGACATTTTCGCCGCGTTTAACTGCCGTGCCACGGCAGGGATTGCCCCACTTTGACCTGCACAAATGCCTAGGGGTGGCTTCGTCCCCCGCCCAGGCTCGCTCAAAATCAACGTCCCAGAAACATTCGATAGGCTGGATTATCCGTCTCATCGACGTAGCTATACCCCAGCGCGCTCAAAAAACGGCGAAACTCCACACTTGCGGCCGCCGGCACCTGCATGCCGACCAGGACGCGCCCATAGTCGGCCCCATGGTTGCGGTAGTGGAACAGGCTGATGTTCCAGCCGGCGCTCATGCTGTCCAAGAACCGCATCAGCGCTCCCGGGCGCTCCGGAAACTCGAAGCGGTATAGGATTTCATCGTCCGCCTCGGGCGCGTGTCCGCCGACCAGGTGCCGGACGTGCAGCTTCGCCATCTCGTTATCCGAGAGATCGAACGCGTCGATGCGGTCTTTGCGAAACGCGGCCAGGAGTTCGTGCGTCTCGCGCCGATTGGCAACTTCGACGCCGACAAAAATGTGCGCGGTGCGCGCGTCTGCGTAGCGATAGTTGAATTCGGTGATATTGCGCTGCCCGAGCAACCCGCAAAATTCGCGAAAGCTCCCCGGGCGCTCCGGAATGGTCACGGCGAAAATCGCCTCACGCGCTTCGCCCAGCTCCGCGCGCTCGGCGACAAAGCGGAGACGATCGAAGTTCATGTTGGCGCCGCACGCGACCGCGACATAGGTGCGGTCGCGCGAACGATGACGGGCACACCAGTCTTTGACGCCGGCAATCGCCAGCGCTCCGGCTGGCTCGAGTACCGCGCGCGTGTCTTCGAACACGTCCTTGATCGCGGCACAGGTAGCGTCGGTATCGACGAGCACCATCTCGTCGACGTAGCGCCGCGCCAGTCGGAACGTTTCGCGGCCGACTTGCTTGACCGCCACGCCGTCGGCGAAGAGGCCAACATGCGGCAAGGTCACGCGCCGGCCTGCCTTCAGCGAGCGCGCCATCGCATCGGAATCGGCTGGTTGCACGCCAATCACCCGGATTTCCGGGCGCACCCGCTTGACGTACGCCGCGATTCCGGAAATGAGCCCCCCGCCCCCGACGGCGACGAAAATCGCTTCGATCGCGCCGCCCCACTGCCTTAGTATTTCCATACCGACCGTACCTTGACCGGCGATCACGTCGGGATCGTCGTAAGGGTGGACGAAAGTCGCGCCGCTCTTCCGTTGCAACTGCTGCGCTTTGATGTGCGCATCCGAGTACGAATCGCCGTGCAATTCGACCGTCGCGCCCCGGGCCTCGACCGC